>BBPD01000733.1_pt5 | contig 30527 bp, 21 predicted proteins | sample 1344911 | NCBI WGS metagenome assembly BBPD01 (sample SAMD00019088, study PRJDB2971) | groundwater metagenome | biome: freshwater biome; feature: mineral spring; material: ground water | place: USA: CA, Sonoma | collected 2011-09 | depth surface m
GGGTGCGGGTGCGGGTGCGGGTGCGGGTGCGGGTGCGGGTGCTGGGCTGGCTGCACCAGAAAATGCTGCGGCGTTCCGACGCGCTGGAGCCACAGCGGCGCTTGCTGCCACAGAGCCCAGCCCCGAGGAACTGGGCCGCCTCTACGCCGCCACCCTGGCTGCGGCGCGGCTGCGCGATGCGGCGCTGGCGCGGCTAGGCTGGCAGCAGTTGCACGCGCTGGCCCTGCCCGACCCGGCCGCGCGCGAGGTGCTGCGCTGGCTGCACCTGGAAACCCTGCTGCTGCTGCCACCCCAAACCCTGAGCACCGCGCAACAGCAGCAACTGACCGAGCTGCAACACGCCGCGCTGCAATCGCCCAGCCGCGCCGCCGTGCTGCTCGCCGCCCAAGCCAGCCTGCGCCACGGTGCCGCCGAGCAGCGCCTGGCCATAGCCCGGCTGCAGGCGCGCACCAGCTTGCACCCCACCGACGCGCTGGCCTGGCAGACCCTGGCCGGGCTGCACCTGGCGCAGCAGCAGCCGGTGCGCGCCGCCCGCGCCGAGGCCGAAGCGCGGCTGGCCCAGCTCGACGCCCCCGGCGCGCTGGAGCGGCTGCGCGCCGCGCAACAACTGGCGCGCAGCGCGCCCGCACCCGACCACATCGAACAGTCCATCATCGACGCGCGGCTGCGCGACGTGAGCGAGCGCGTGCAGCAGCAGCGCAGCGAGGCGCGCTAGGGTTCAGGCCGCGCCAAATCGGCCTCCAGCGCCTGCAACTGCGCCCAGGTGTTGAGGTTGTCGAAGGCTCTGGGATCGTCTGCCGCGGCATCGAAAGGCACCACGGCGCAGCGCTGCTGCCGGCTCCAAGCCTGCACCTTGCTCCCGCCTTGCTCGATGTAGCGCAGCAAGCTGGGCAGCAAATCGGCTTTGAGCAGACAAAAAACCGGCTGCAGTCGCAGCACCCCGTCCGCATCCGGTGCGGCGGCCACAGCCAAATCGGCTTGCTCGCTCTGCACCCCTTGGGCCAACCGCGCCAGCAAATCGAGCGGAAACCGCGGCACATCGCAAGGCACGGTGAGCAACCAAGGCGTGTGGCCGTGCTTCAAGCCCGCCGCAAAACCGGCCAAAGGGCCGGCGCAATCCCCCACCGGATCGGGCCAGACTGGCACCCCAAAGGCGGCGTAAGCGGCCAATTCGCGGTTGGCATTGATGGCGCAAGCGGCCACGGCCAAACCGCTTTGGCTGCGCAAGCGCTGCAGCGCGATCTGCACCAGCGCCTGCCCCGCCAAGCGCTGCAAGCCCTTCTCGACCCCACCCATGCGGCTGCCGCGGCCACCGGCCAGCACCAGCCCCGTGACCGACAAAACCGGCTCGTGTTCGGCTGGCAGTGGGCCAGATTGAGGGCCAGATTTAGGGCCAGCGGTGCAATCCAACGTGGTGCCCAGCATAGCGGCCGGCCTAGCCTGCATCGGCTGGCGCCAAGCGGCTGTAAAAATCCGCCAGCGCAGGCCGCTGCTGCGGCGCCCGCGCCCGCTCCACCTGCCCGATGTTGACGAAACACAGCGCCCGCTCATCCGCAGCCAAGCCAAACAAGCGCCGCAGCGGCTCCGATTGCAGCGCCTGGCCGCTCGTCAGGCAAGAACCCAAGCCCAGCGCGCTGGCTTGCAGCAGCATGTTTTGCAGCGCCGCCCCAGCCGCCAGCAGGCGCTCGTGCTCGGGAATTTCAGCCCCTGCAGTCCGCCGTGCAGCCCCAGACCCTGCAGCAGCGCCCTCAGACCCCAAACGCAGCAGCGCCAGCAGCAGCCAGGGCGCGTGCTGCGCCTTCTCGGCCGCCTGCGCCATTTGCTCGGCACTGGCTTGCGGGTCGCGCTCCAACAACGCCTCGGCAAAGGCCACTCCCAGGCGTGCACGCTGCTCCATGGGCACCTCAATCAGGCGCCAGGGCAGCAAGCGGCCATGGTCGGGCGCGGCGGAAGCGGCAGCCAAAATGAGCTGCTGCTGCACCGCATCCGGCCCCGGCGCGCACAAGCGCCGCGGCGAGGTGCTGCGTCGGCCTTGGATCAAAGCCTGGGCCCACAGCCCCTGTTCGACAGATGAAAGCTCTTGCATCGGGATTGCCTTGGTCCTGAATCCGCGCCCCTGGCCTAGGCCAAGCGGCAGATGGTACAAGTGTAGCGGCCCGCGCGCTCCAGCGCCCCAAGTGTGAGCCCCAAGAGCATCGGGCATTCAACTGCGGCTTAAAAGGCACCCTGACTTTCCGCAATCTACGCTGCCTACTTCCGCAATCTACGCTTCCTACTTCCGAGATTTACGCCGCTTGCTTCCGTAATTTACGCTAACATAGGCGCATGAACACGGAATCGCTTTACCCGCGCCGGATCGAGCGGCGCATCACCGAGGCCCTGCACGACACACCCGTCGTGCTGCTGGCTGGTCCGCGACAGTCGGGCAAAACCACTCTGGTCAAACAGATGGCTGCACGGCAGGGCTTGCGCTATCTGACCCTCGACGACGAGCTGACCTTGCTATCGGCACGGCAAGACCCGTCCGGGATGGTGCGCAGCCTAGACCGGGCGGTGATCGACGAAATACAGCGTGCACCCCAGTTGCTGCTGGCGATCAAGAAAAGCGTGGACGAGGATCGCCGCCCGGGCCGTTTTCTGCTCACCGGATCGGCCAATCTGCTGGCGCTGCCCACCGTGGCCGACTCGCTCGCCGGCCGGATGGAGTCGCTGTCTTTGCTGCCCCTGTCGCAAAGCGAAATCGGCTTGCGCACCGCCAACTGGATCGACCGCGCCTTCGCAGGCCAGATTCTCAAGGCCGACCAGCCCGCACTGGGCCACGATCTGATCGAACGGGTGCTGCGTGGCGGCTACCCGCAAGCGCTTACACGCGCAACGCCTAGGCGGCGCGTGGCGTGGGCACGGCAGTACCTCGATGCCCTGATTGCACGCGATGTCCGCGATGTGGCCGGCATCGAGAAGCTGGATCAGTTGCCACGTTTTTTGCGTGTCTTGGCGCAGACGGCGGGCCAGATGTGCAACTACACCCAACTCGGCGGCCAAGTCGGGCTAGATGGCAAAACCGCCGCACGCTATGTCGCTGTGTTCGAGCAGATGTACCTGCTCAAGCGCGTCGAGGTCTGGGCGCGCAACCGGCTCAAGCGGGTGCTCAAAACGCCCAAGCTGCAGTTCATCGATTCCGGTTTGCTGGCCGCGCTGCTCGATCTTGGCCCCGAGGGAGTGCAGCGGGATCGCGCCCGTTTTGGCCATGCACTGGAAACCTTCGTCTTTGCCGAATTGCTCAAGCACAGCAGCACCGCCGACGCCGACTATCAGATGCTGTATTACCGGGACGCCGATCAGGTCGAGGTCGATCTGGTGATCGAGAACGCGGCCGGGGAACTGGTTGCGGTCGAGGTCAAGGCAGCCGCCACCGTCCGGGAGATCGACCTGCGCAGCCTGCGCAAGCTGGCCAACCTGGCTGGCGCACGATTCAAGCTGGGTGTGCTGCTCTACGACGGCACCGAAACGCTGCCCCTGGGTGAGGGCATTTGGGCGGCACCGCTATCGAGCTTGTGGGGCACGTAGCGTACAAGGGTGTGGCAGAGCCTGCCAAACAAAAAACCGCAGCCAAAAAATCAGAAATGATCTCTCCTGGCCACCCAAACATCTTCTGCGTAAGCGATGCCGGAATAGTTGTTGAAATACTTCGCAATCACCTGGTCGATGATTTTTTGCGCCACTTCGTCGTTCACCGTGATGACTTCAATCCTGATGTTGCTAAAAATATCACCGTGCCCGGTTAAGGCATCGGTGCGCACGCCCCTGCCTCCCTGACCACTGGCCAGGACTGCGGTGTAGCCGGTCGCACCGGCCGCCAGTATCAAATTGACGATCTTCCCGAGCAAGATTTTCTCGGTGACCACCACCACCTTTTTGGCTTTGTGCATCATTTTTACACCCCGATCAGTGGGTTGAATCATAGATCAAAAACCGCTTGACCCAGGATCAGGAACAGCGGAATGCAGATGGCAATCGCCACTGGCGTGCCGACCCCGGTCGAGGCGCCGATGTAGGACGAAGGATTGGCCGATGGTATGCCCGCGCGCAGCGTGGGCGGGCCAGAAATGTCGGAGCTCGATGCGGCGATGATCGCCAGCAAAATCACGCCACCCGGGCTAAAGCCCGCCAGCACATGCGCCACGTAGCCCAAGCCAAAACCAATCAAGCCATGCACGATGGGCATCACCAAGGCATAGGCAATGTACCAATGCGCCACCTTGCGCAGCTCACTCAAACGCTGCCAGGCCTCGATGCCCATGGTGATCATCAGCACCGTGAGCAAACCACGGAACAGCAAATCGTAAAAGCCTTCAAACACCACTTCGGGGCGCGTGAACAGACCTATCGCCAAACCCAGCAACATGGCCGATAGCGCCGGGCCTTGCAGGCTCTCTTTGACGATCGGCCAAATCGCCACACGCTCACCAGAACCGCCGTTCTTTTTGCTCAGGTACAGGTTGGCCAACACAATCGCCAGCACCAGCGCCGGAATATCCATGAACGGATACAAGGCCGGCACCCAGGCCTCAAAAAATATGCCTTCGTCTTCCAGCATGAACATGCCAGCAGCCATGGTCGAGGCACTCACGGCACCAAACAAACCCGCCGTGGCCAGGGCGTCGTCCATGCGCACGCCACGCAAGCGCGCCAGGGTCAACCAGCCCAATACCACAATGGCCATGCCTATCACGGCGCTGAACAAGGCCGGCAGCAGCATGGCCCCGATGTCGCCGTCGCGAATTTCCATGCCGCCCTGGATGCCGATGCGCATCAGCAGCATGAAAACGCAGAAGCGGTAAATCGCATCCGGTATATCGAGCTTGCTGCCCAACGCCGCCGCCAACATCCCGCCCAGCAAAAACGCCAGCGTGGGCGTTTGAAACTGGGTCAGGAAGGTGTGGCCAAATTGAAATAAAACTTCCATGGAAGACACTCTGTGCAGACTATTGTTTTCAGGTCTCGCCAGCACCGTTTGAGCACAGGCAGGCGGCGGACGTGTTTGGCCAGTGTAACAAACCCCCAAACCCGGTCATGACAGCCCAAGCGCCAGGGTTTATGGCTCCCTGCGCTGCGGGCGCCTGAGGTGCTCCTGCCCACTCTTGGGCACGAGGAAGAAGGCCAGCACCAGGGCCAGCGTGGCCGTTGCCGCCGCAGTCAAAAACGCCATGTCGTAGTTGCCCGTAGCCGTGCGCACCATCCCGCCCACCATGGGGCCAAAGAAGCCACCGCCACCGAAACCGATCAGAAACACCAAGCCGTAAATGCTGGCCACGTAGGAGCTGCCAAAAAAAGCCGTGGTCAGGATCGGGTTGAGCGCCAGCGTGCCGCCAAAAGCAAAACCCGTGAGCGCGGCAGCCACAAACAGCGCCGTTGGCGTGGCGGCCAAGCTCAGGCTCAGCATGGCCACGATCATGAGTCCGATCACCACCATATAAGCGTTGCGTATGCCGATGAGGTCGGAAAATGCACCCCAAGCCGGCCGCCCAGCACCGTTGAAGATCGCCAGCGTCATCACCACCAGACCCGCCCCGGTCGAAGCCATGCCTACGCCAGATGGCGGCAGATCTCGGGCAAAGGCCGCCAGTTGCGAGACCGCCATCAGGCCGCCGAAAATGCTGAGGAAAAACATCAATCCAGTCAGCCACATTTGCGGCGTGCGCGCGGCTTCGGCAAAACTCAGATCCTGCGAGTTGACTGCCACCTCGTTTTGGCCCAGTGCGGCTGCGGCTGCACCATCCATGGGTTGCCAGCCTTGGCCGGGTACAAAATGCCAATCTGCAGGCGGAAAGCGCAGCACGCTGCCAATGACCAGCAGCACCAGCGCAAACACCGCCCCAGTCCAGAGGTAGGTTTCGCGCCAGCCTATGGCCTCGATGCCGGCGCTCCAGACTGGTCCAGAAACCGCTGCACCCAAGCCAAAACCGAGCACCGCAAAGCCGATCGCGGCCCCCTTTTTATCGGGAAACCAGCGCGAGCTCACCGCCACCGTGGAAGCCGCGTAGGTCAGACCCAGGCCGATTCCGCCAACCACGCCAAAGGACAGCACCAGACCGGTAACGGTTTGAACTTGCGCCGACAGGATCTGTGCCGCAACCAGGAAGGCCGCACCGACAAAGAAGGCTATTTTTGGTCCGTATTTGTCAACGAAGTAACCCCCGACAAACATCAACAGCCCGAACACAAACATGGCGGTCGAAAAGGCGCTCACCGTTTCGGCGCGGCTCCAGCCGAACTCGGCCTCGAGCGGGCGCACGAATACGCTAAACGCATAGGCAGCCCCGCCAATCAAGGTAGTGAGCGCGCCGAGCAGGGGAAAAATCCAACGGTTTTTAACCAGATCGATTCCCAGCCAAGTTGGGGCCGCAGATGGTAGATATGCCATGATCATGCTTCAAAAATAAACAAAATTGCTCAACCCGGCTGCCCGTCTAGGCGCGGGCGGCCGTACCAGCGCAGCAGCCGCAGCGCCCACGGCAGCACGGCCAGCAGCCACAGCAGCGCCGCCGCCAGCGTGAGGTGCAGCATGAAGCGCGGCTCGGCCAAATCGGCCACCACGCGCAGCACCGTGGCCAGTTGCAGCAGCCAGAACAGGGCCCAGACCCAGCCATCGGCCACCAACGGCCGGCCACCGTGCCCGCACGAGACCCGCGTCACCATCGCCATCAGCAAAGAACCCATAAAACCCATGGTGATGGCGTGCATGGCACCCAGCGTCCAAGGCCGCTCGTCTGAAATCAGCATCCAGAAGTGCCCGATCGAGTCGATCAAAAACGCCAGCCCCAGCCACAAAAAACCGATGTGCAGCATCGCCAGCAGGCGGATGCGCAGGCTCTGCACCAGGCCCCAGACAAAGGCCAGCCCCAGCACCACCAGCCCCGTCACCAGCAACCAAAAGCTGCTCAGCGTGCCCCACGCCTTCCAATCCCATTGCAACCACTGCAGCCACACGCTACACACCTGCAGGCCCACGGCAAACAGCATAAACACCAGCAGCCACTGCGGGCGCCAGATGCTCACCATGGGCAAGGCGCTGGAGGTGAAAAAGGGAATCATGCGGTGCGCCACCGTCACAAACACCGCCACCACAAAGCCCCACAGGCCGGTCTGCAAAAAGGCGCGCGCCAGCGCTGCGTTGTCAACGCTCAGCGCCAGCAGCAAGCCGACCAGGCTCAGCAGCCCGAGCACCCAGGCCAGCGCAATCAGGCGCGCATGGGTCTGATCCGGCACCCGGCTGCGCCACAGCAAGGCACAAAAACCCCACAGGTTCAAGCCCATACCCAGCCCGGCCAGCGCCGCGCCCCCCAAGGCCAGCGCCGGGGCGGTCTGCGCGCCCACCAGCCAAACCAACCAGCCCAGCGCCTGCAGCAGCAGACCAGGGGCGACCTGCTGCGCCGTTGGGCCCGGCAGCCCCAGCCACTTCGGCCCGGCGGTGTATAAAAAACCCACAAAAAACAATGGCATGAAGCCAAAGGTCATGATCGTGCCATGCACCAGACTGGGGTGAAAATCCTGCGCCAAGCTGAGCCAGCCGGGCAGCCAGCCGATGCGCGCCAACTGCACATTGGCCCACCACAGGCTGGAACCAATCAGCAGCAGGCACGCCAGCGCAAAAGCCAGCCGGTGCGGCGCCCACAGCAGGGTGCGCCAGTGCCAAGGCGGCGGCGCGGCGGCGGGGTTCAAATGGGCAGGCATGGCGGCGGTCTGGGGCGCAAGTGCGGCAGGGCGAACCTGCGCACCGGCCGCATCGGAGGCCGGAGACACAGGCAAGGAAAGAACAGATCCACACTGTGCCTGCACGGCTGGCTTCGCACCATCCCCCAAAAGGCGGCGCAAACACGCCAAGGGGAGGAAGCAAACCGGGCCCGATATAGTTCTTTAGAACTAGGGCACCCAGGTCTTCCAGGGCGCACAATAGCGAGCCAGAACGCAGCGCATGACCCACAAACGCCGACTATCGACCCAATTCATGGTATTGGGCCTGGCCCTGCTGGGCTTGGCCATGGTTTCGATCGCCTCCACCATGTGGGTCACGCGCAAGCTCGACGGCGGGGCGGCGGCGGTTAACGAAGCCGGGCGGCTGCGCATGCAAGCCTGGCGGTTGCTCAGCGCCGAAATCATCCGCCACGACGTGGGTGCGCGCGCCGAGCTGGTGCAAGAGTTTGACCAAACGCTGGAGCGGCTGCGCTTGGGCGACCCCGAACGCCCGCTGCTGGTGCCGTGGGACGAGCAAACCGCACGCAAGTTCGAGCTGTTGCAAGCGGCCTGGCTGGATCTGCGCCCCGCGCTGGCCGGCCAGCATGGCCAGCAAGCAGAGCTCGATGAGTTGGTCGCCGAAGTCGATCGCTTCGTCACCGGAGTCGATCAACTGGTGCGGGCTATCGAGCAGGTGCTGGTGCGCTTTGGGGCTTTGCTGGCCCTGTTCCAGTTCGTGATGATGGCGCTGGCGGTTGCCGGGGCCATACTGGCGCTCTACATGGGGCACCTGTATGTGGTGTTCCCGGTCCAGCGCCTGCTGCAGGCGCAGCGGCGCGTGCAAGCGGGCGATTTCAGGGCCCGCGTGGAGGCAGAAACGCACGAGGAGTTCAACCAACTGGCCGACGGCTTCAACCACATGACCCAGACCCTGGGCGAGCTCTACCTGGGGCTGGAGCGCAAGGTCGAGGCCAAGACGCGCGATCTGCGCGCCGAACGCGAGCGCCTGCGCCTGCTCTACGAGGTCGGCCATTTCCTGATGGATGCGCAAACGCTGGAAGACATCACACGCGGCTTTGCGCAGCGCGTGCGCGCCTTCAGCCAAGCCGACGCGGTCGCCATCCGCTGGAGCGACGAGGCCACGCAAAACTACCTCATGCTCGGCGGCGACGCCCTGCCGCCGGAGTTGATCGAGGGTGAGCACTGCATCGAGGCCGGGTTGTGTGCCTGCGGCCAGTTGCCGCAGCAGGCGCGCACACGCGTGATCCCGATCGTGAGCGAAACCGAGGGCCGCCTGGGCCACTGCGCCAAGGCCGGCTTTGTTAATTTGCTCAACGTGCCGATCCGGGTGCAAGAGCAGGTGCTGGGCGAGATCGATCTGTTTTATCGCCACCCGATCACCCTTACCGAAGCCGACCGCTCGCTCTACGAAGCCTTGGCCAGCCAATTGGCGACTGCACTGGGCCAGTTGCGCAACGCCGCCTTGCTGCGCGAAGCCGCCGTGAGCCAGGAGCGCGCCCTGCTGGCGCGTGAGTTGCACGACTCGATCGCGCAGTCGCTGGTGTTTTTGAAAATCCAGGTCAGCCTGCTGCGCCAGGCCATGCAGCGTGCCGACGCTGCGCAAATCGAGCAGACCCTGGGCGAAATCGATGCCGGCGTGCTCGAAAGCACCAACGACGTGCGCGAGCTGCTGGTGCACTTTCGCACCCGCACCAACCAAGACGACATGGAGCAGGCGCTGCAAACCACGCTGCAAAAATTCGAACACCAAAGCGGCATCAAAACCGAACTCGAACTGAGCGGTCAGGCGATCGAACTGCCGCACGATGTGCAACTGCAGGTGCTGCACGTGGTGCAAGAAGCGCTCTCCAATGTGCGCAAACACGCCCACGCCAGCCGAGTCTGGCTGCAAGTCGAGCGCGGCCCGCTGTGGCGCTTCCGGGTGCGCGACAATGGGCGCGGCTTCGTTGCCCGCGCACCGGCGGACGCCGACACCCACGTCGGGCTGCACATCATGCGCGAGCGCGCCGAGCGCATAGGTGCCAGCGTGCGCATCGATTCCCAGCCCGGCCAAGGCACCGAAGTCTGCCTCGAACTGCAAGCCTAAACCCCATGAGCGAACCCTGCCTGCCGATCCGACTGCTGGTCGTCGATGACCACAACCTGTTTCGCCGCGGCCTGATCGCCCTGCTGGCGCAGGACCGACGCTTCAGCGTGGTCGGTGAAGCGGGCGACGCCGCGCAGGCGCTGATCGCCGTGCGCCAGTTGCAGCCCGACTTGGTGCTGCTCGACAACCACATGCCGGGCGTGCATGGCGTGCATGCCGTGGCCGACCTCAAGGCCGCGCACCCAGGGCTGCGCGTGCTCATGCTCACCGTGAGCGAAAACGTGGAAGACCTGGCCGCTGGGCTGCGCGCCGGGGCCGACGGCTACTTGGTAAAGACCATCAACACCGAAGCCCTGTGCGACTCGATACTCAAAGTCTGGGAGGGCGATTCGGTCATCAGCCCCGAGATGATGGGCAAGCTGGTCGGGCTGCTGCGCCACACCCCGCCCGCCGCAAGCGCACCCAACCCAGCCCCGGCACAGCCCGGCACCACCCCGCCCGCAGTGGCCACTGCCAGCAACCCGCTGGCCGCCCTCAAGCCCGACGACCCGATCCACACCCTGTCGCCGCGCGAGACCGAAATCCTCAAGCTGATCGCCAAGGGCGAGAGCAACAAACTCATCGGGCGCGCGCTCGGCATCGCCGAAACCACGGTCAAAATCCATGTGCAGCACATCCTGCGCAAGCTCAACCTGAGCAACCGCGTCCATGCCGCCGTCTATGCCAGCGAGCGCGGCTTGAGCTGAGGCGACGCGGCCAAACCCGGCCACAGTCTGCGGGCCGAACCCAGCCGTTTCCCGTTCGGCGCAGCACCAAGGTACTAGCTCTTTCGGGAGCCCCCTCACCCGCACCAAGGAAGGATAGGCAAAGGGCTGGCTGGCTGGCACAGTCTGCTTCACGCTAGGTGCAGGCAGCGCGGCCCCACTTTTATTCGTGGCGCTGCATTCCACGCCTGCTACCCCATTCAGCCATCGCAAAGGCCCCCTTCCATGAGCAGTTCACCCCAGCACGTCCAAGCGCAGACGCACAGCGGTGCCAACCTGAAGGCCAAACAATGGCAGGTGGCAATCATGAGCACGCTGGCCTTCACGGTCTGCTTCGCCATTTGGATGATGTTTGGCGTGATCGGCGTGCCGATCAAGCAAGAGCTGGGGCTGAGCGCGACCCAATTCGGCCTGCTCACCGCCACCCCGGTGCTAACCGGCGCGCTGATTCGCATCCCGCTGGGCATGTGGACCGACAAATACGGCGGGCGCATCGTCTTTTTCCTGCTCATGCTCTCGACCGTGATCCCGCTCTGGCTCATCGGCTACGCCACCGAGTTCTGGCAGTTTCTGGTGTTGGGCCTGTTTGTCGGCTTGGCGGGCGGCTCATTCTCGGTCGGCACCCCCTACGTGGCACGCTGGTTCGAGCCGCGCCAGCAAGGCTTTGCGATGGGCCTGTTTGGCGCCGGCAACATGGGTGCCGGGGTGGGCAAGCTGGTCGCATCGACCCTGCTGGTGGCCTTTGGCTGGGTGTTCGTACCGCAGGCCTACGCGCTGGCGATGCTGGCAATGGCCCTGCTGTTTTGGTTCATGAGCTACAGCGACCCCAAACACCTGGTGGACTCGCGCATCACCTGGCGCGAGCAACTGGTCGCGCTCAAAGACCCCAAGGTCTGGAAATACTGCCAGTACTATTCGGTCGTGCTGGGCGGCTACGTCGCGCTGTCGCTGTGGATGGTGCAGTACTACGTGGGCGAGTTCGGCCTCGACATCCGCGTCGCGGCCCTGCTGGCCTCCGTGTTCTCGCTCTCGGGCGGGGTGCTGCGCGCCGTCGGTGGCTGGCTGTCGGACAAATACGGTGCCCACCGCACCACCTGGTGGGTGATGTGGGCGAGCTGGATCTGCCTGTTCCTGCTCTCGTATCCCGCCACCACCTACACCATCCAAGGGGCCGCAGGGCCGATGACTTTCACGCTGGCGCACAATATCTGGACCTTCACCCTGCTGATGTTCGTGCTGGGCATCGCTTGGGCCTTTGGCAAGGCTTCGGTGTGCAAATACATTGCCGACGACTACCCAGGCAACATCGGCGTGATCATGGGCATCGTGGGCTGCGTGGGGGCCTTGGGCGGCTTCCTGCTGCCGATCATGTTTGGCATCCTGATGGACCTCACCGGCATCCGCTCCACCGCCTTCATGCTGATGTTTGGTGTGGTCTGGGTGTCGCTGATCTGGATGTACTGGACCGAAGTGCGCCGCACCGAGTTCATGAAGTCCACGGGCCCCGAGAAAGAACTGGACTACGCCAAGCTGCCCTAGTTCTTTCGCACCCCGACCGAACTTACTTCCGGGGGATGGGCAAAGCGCGCGCAAACCCGCATATTCGGCAGGCGATCCCGGCCACCTGAAGGCCGGGACGAACCTGAGGGATCCCCCATGGAAGTCATGCTCGCTTACGACCACTCGCGCAATGCCCGCATTGCGCTGGAAGCGGTCAAAAAACTTTTCGCCTTGGTCAAGGAGCGGCCGCGCATCACCTTGGTGACGGTCATCGAAGACCCCGGCAGCAACACCGACAGCAGCGACGAGCTGTTCAGCGCCCAGTACCAAGAGCAGAAAAACGGTACCGACGCCGCCGCCGCCGAGCTGGTGCAGGCTGGTTTCTCGGCCCGGGTGCTGGTGGCCGAAGGCGACGCGCGCAAGATGCTGCTGCGCGCCACCCAAGAGCACCGCCCCGACGTGCTGGTGATCGCGCGCCACTCCTACAAGGCCGACGGCAACTTCATCGCCCGGCGCTTGGACGCCATGTTCGATGAACTCGACCACATGACCTTTGGCAACGTCAGTGCCTTTCTGGCGCGCCGGGCCCAGTGCCCGCTGCTGATCATCCCGACTCAAGAGGGCTAAGGGCCAACAACCCGCGAGCACCGAACCATTATCCAAGTCGCCGACCTATTTCGCTACAAAAACCCCGAAATCCGAGCGCTCCACCTGACGTGGATCGCTTTTTTCATGACCTTCTACGTCTGGTTCAACATGGCGCCGCTGGCGGCCTTGATGCTCCAGAGCGAAGACTGGCTGACCCGGGAGGATATTCAAATCTTTGCCATCGCCAACGTCGCGCTCACCATTTTGGCGCGCGTCTTTGTCGGCATGGCGCTCGACCGCTGGGGCCCGCGGCGCGTGTTCTCGGCGCTGCTGGTGGTGATGTCCATCCCCACCTTCGTCTTCGCCTTCGGCGACAGCCGCGAGGTCTTGTTCGTCTCGCGGCTGGTGATGTCCTGCGTCGGCGCCTCGTTCGTGATCGGCATCCACATGACTTCGCTGTGGTTCAAGCCGCGCGACATCGGCTTTGCCGAAGGCTTCTACGCCGGCTGGGGCAATTTCGGCTCCGCCGGGGCGGCGATGACCATCCCCACGATCGCCGTCTTTGTGTTCGGTGGCGACGACGGCTGGCGCTACGCCATTGCCATGTCGGGTGCCGTGATGGCTGCCTATGGTGTGTTCTACTGGTTTGCCATCACCGACGGCCCCAAGGCCGGCACCCAGCGCAAGCCACGCAAGGCCTCGGCGCTCGAAGTGTCGTCCTACAGCGACATGGTGCTGCACATCATTTTCACCATCTTCCTGACCGGCGTGCTGGCGATCGTGGTCTATCGGATTCATTTGTCGGGATTCATCGGGAGCGATCTGGCGCTGCTCTTGTACGTCGCCATCGGGCTCATCATCTTGTACCAGGTGGTTCAGGTGCTGCGCGTCAACCTGCCCATACTCAAGCGCGGTGTGCCCGAGGACGACCGCTACAACTACAAGTCGGTGGCGGCCTTGCACGTGACCTACTTCGCCAACTTTGGCGCCGAAATCGCCGTGGTTTCAATACTGCCGCTGTTCTTCCTCATGACTTGGGGCCTGACTCCGGTGCAGGCCGGCTTGGTGGCTTCGACCTTTGCCTTCGTCAACTTGGTGGCGCGCCCATTGGGGGGGCTGGTGTCGGACCGCTTTGGCAACCGGCGCTTCGTCATGTCGGCCTATATGTTTGGCATCGGCATCGGTGCGGCGCTGATGGGCTTGCTCGACAGCAGCTGGCCGCTGGTGATCGCAATCTGCTTCACGATCCTGTTTTCGGTTTTCGTGCAGGGGGCCGAGGGCGCGACCTTTGGCATCATTCCCTCGATCAAGCGGCGCGTCACGGGGCAGATCTCGGGCATGTGCGGGGCCTACGGCAACGCCGGGGCGGTGTTCTATCTGTTCATCTTCATGATGGTCACGCCGCAGCAGTTCTTCTTCATCATCGCCGCGGGGGCCTTCATCAGTTGGTTCATCTGCTGGATTTGGCTGGAAGAGCCCAAAGGCGGCTTTGATGAGAACTACGTGCTGTCATCGGTCGATCACGCCATCGCCGAAGAAGGCCAGGTGCGCAGCGCCGCCAAAACCCAGTTGGCGCAGCTCTTTGGCAGCGACGCACGCCTAGAGATCAGGGACAAAGGCGACGGGGTGCAGATCACGGCCCAATTGCGCAACATGGACGAGCTGCGCGCCTTGGTGCACAAACTCGAACAGCAAGGGGCGGGCAAGCCTGCTGCTTGAGCGCTTGCTGCTTGCCGCTGCGGGCTGAGTGCCGCCCTCCCACTTGAGCCCTAGGCCGTGCCCAACGCACGGCCTTTTTCTTGCGCCCCTCCCGCACCCAAGGCAGCACCCTACTACTTGTGGAGGATGGGGAGAACCCTGCCCCATCGCTCTTTCAGCGCTACCCCTACCTGCCACGGGAGGATGTGCAAACCAGACGGACGTGGGCACATTAAGGCTCATGACGCACAAAACCCACATACGGAGTAACGCATGAACTCAAACCCCAGAGGAGCACCGCAACCCAGCTCCAAAGCCGATGTCATCGACTGGCGACCCGAAGACCCGGTTTTTTGGGAAACCACTGGCAAAAAACTCGCCTACCGCCAACTTTGGATCAGTTGGCCCAGCCTGCTGCCGGGTTTTTCGGTCTGGATGATGTGGGGCATGATCACGGTGCAGATGCTCAACTTGGGCTTTCCGTTCACCACGCCGCAACTGTTTACCATCACCGCCATTGCCGGCCTCGCGGGGGCCACTCTGCGCATTCCGGCCTCGTTTTTCGTGCGCCTTGCGGGTGGCCGCAACGCGGTATTCTTCACCACCTCGCTGCTGCTGATACCAGCCATCGGCACCGGCTTTGCCCTGCTGGACCCGAACACGCCCCTGTGGGTGTTTCAGTTGCTGGCGCTGTTGTCGGGCATAGGCGGCGGCAACTTTGCGGCCTCGATGTCCAACATCAGCACCTGGTTCCCCAAGTCCAAGCAAGGGTTTGCACTGGGAATGAATGCCGGCCTAGCCAATGCCGGCGTGACCGTGATGCAGGTCGTGATCCCGTTGGTGATGACTACAGCTGTGTTTGGCGCCTTCGGTGGCGACCCGATGACGCTGCTCAAACCCTCGGGCACCTTGATCGGGCGCATCGAAGCCGGCACCCCGACCTACATCCAGAACGCCGGCTTCATCTGGGTGGTATTCGTGCTGCCAATGGCCATCCTGTGCTGGTTTGGCCTCAAGAACCTGATCCCGGTTTCGCCCAACATCGGCTCCACACTGGGTGCGTTCGGCAAGATCCTGCTGCTCTACAGCGTCGGCATGCTGGTCACAGCAGCCGGGCTCTACCTCTACCTGCCGGCCCCGACCGGGCTAGGTGTGCTAAATATGTGGCTGACTTCGCTGCTGATCATCGTCGGCTTGCTCGTGGCCATGAGGCTGGTGGCCTTTGGCGACATGAAGGGCAACTTAGATCGGCAGTACGCGATCTTCAAGGACAAGCACACCTGGTCCATGACGATCCTCTACATCTGCACCTTTGGCACCTTCATTGGCTTTTCGGCCGCGCTGCCGCTGTCGATTGCGGTGATCTTTGGCTTTACTTCGGTCGAAGTCAACGGCGTCATGACCCGCGTGGCCTATGCCAACGCCCCCAGCGCGCTCACTTGGGCTTGGATCGGCCCCTTCGTCGGCGCCTTCATCCGTCCCTTGGGTGGCTGGCTCTCCGACCGCACCGGCGGTGCCATCCTGACCCAAGTCATGGCCGCAGTGATGGTGGTGTGCTCGGTGGCGGTGGGCTACGTGATGATGCTGGCCTATCAGTCGCCGTCGCCGAGCGAGCATTTCGCGCTCTTCATGATCTTGTTTGTGATCATCTTTGGTGCGGCCGGGATCGGCAACGCCTCGACCTTTCGCACCATCGGCGTGGTCTTTAGTCGTGAACAAGCCGGCCCGGTGCTGGGCTGGACTTCGGCCATCGGTGGCTATGCGGCCTTCATCATGCCCTTGCTGATGGGGGCCCAGATCCGGGCCGGCACACCCGAGAACGCGATGTACGGCTTGGCGGTGTTCTTTGCCCTGTGCATGGTGCTGAACTGGTGGTTCTACCTGCGCGCCAACGCCTACGCCAAAAACCCCTGAGCCCACAACCCGACCCAAACGGCAACCCTTCTGGAGTTCACCATGAGCCATTTCCTCGACCGCCTGACATTCTTCAAACTGCCCAAGGAGCCGTTTGCCGACGGCCACGGCCGCAGCACCGCCGAAGACCGCACCTGGGAAGACGTGTACCGCAACCGCTGGGCCAGCGAAAAAGTGGTGCGCTCCACCCACGGCACCAACTGCACCGGATCGTGCTCTTGGAAAATCTACGTCAAGGGCGGCATCGTCACCTGGGAAACCCAGCAGACCGACTACCCGCGCACGCGCTGGGACATGCCCAACCACGAACCGCGCGGCTGCGCCCGGGGCGCTTCCTACAGTTGGTATTTGTACTCGGCCAATCGGGTCAAGTACCCGATGGTGCGCGGCCGCCTGCTGGAGCGCTGGCGCGCCGCACTCAAGGTGGCCAAAACCCCGGTCGATGCCTGGGCGCTGATCGCCGACGACGAGGCCGCGCGGCGCGACTACCAGCAGGTGCGCGGCATGGGCGGCTTCGTGCGCTCGACCTGGGACGAAGTCAACCAGCTCATCGCCAGCGCCAACGTCTATACGATCAAGAAGTATGGGCCGGACCGGATCATCGGCTTTTCGCCCATTCCGGCCATGTCCATGGTCTCCTACGCGGCCGGTTCGCGCTACATGAGCCTGCTCGGCGGCGTGAGCATGAGCTTTTACGACTGGTACTGCGACCTGCCCCCGGCCAGCCCGCAGATCTGGGGCGAGCAGACCGACGTGCCCGAATCGGCCGACTGGTACAACTCGGGCTTCATCATCGCCTGGGGCTCCAACGTGCCGCAGACGCGCACCCCGGATGCCCACTTCTTCACCGAGGTGCGCTACAAAGGCACCAAAACGGTGGCGGTCACGCCCGACTACTCCGAAGTCGCCAAGCTGGCCGACATCTGGATGCACCCCAAGCAGGGCACCGACGCCGCCCTCGCCATGGCCATGGGCCATGTGGCGCTCAAGGAGTTCTACTTCCCCGACAGCGGCACGCGCAGCGCCTACTTCGACGACTACGCGCGCCGCTACACCGACCTGCCCTTGCTGGTGCTGCTCAAGGAGCACACCTTGGCCGATGGCAGCACCACGCTGGTGCCCGACCGCTACCTGCGCTCCAGCGACTTTGCCGGAAAGCTCGGTCAAAGCAACAACCCGGAGTGGAAAACCGTGGCCTTCGACACCACCGGCAAGGCGGTGCTGCCCAACGGCTCGATCGGTTTTCGCTGGGGGCCTGAGGGCCGCGAAGACCTCGGCAAGTGGAACCTGGAAGCCAAAGAGGCGCGTGCCAACGAAGAGGTGCGCCTCAAGCTCTCGGTGATCGAAGACGGTGCCCAGGAGCATCAGATCGAAGAAGTCAGCCTGCCTTATTTCGCCGGCCGCGACGTGCCGCACTTCAGTTCCAACAAGATGGACGGGGGCGACATCAACCGCGCCAAAGTGCCGGTGGTCAAGCTGCGCCTGAGCAAAGAGGACGACAGCCGCCACGCGCTGGTCGCCACCGTGTTCGACCTGCAAGTGGCGCAGTACGGCATCGACCGTGGCCTGGGCAGCGGGGCCAAGAACTTCGACGACAACGCCCCCTACACCCCGGCCTGGCAGGAAGCCATCACCGGCGTGCCGCGCCAGCAGGTGATCACGGTGGCGCGCCAGTTTGCCGACAACGCGCACAAGACGAACGGCAAGAGCATGGTCATCATCGGCGCGGCGATGAACCACTGGTATCACGCCGACATGAACTACCGCGGCGTCATCAACCTGCTCATGATGTGCGGCTGCATCGGCCAAAGCGGCGGCGGCTGGGCGCACTACGTGGGGCAGGAAAAGCTGCGCCCGCAATCAGGCTGGATCCCGCTGGCCTTCGCCACCGACTGGGCGCGCCCGCCGCGCCAGCAAAACTCCACCTCCTTCTTCTACGCCCACACCGACCAGTGGCGCTACGAGCAGGTTGGCGTGGGCGACATCCTCTCGCCGCTGGCCGATCGCAAGGCCTACGGCGGCAGCCTGATCGACTACAACGTGCGTGCCGAGCGCATGGGCTGGCTGCCCAGCGCACCGCAGCTCAAAACCAACCCCCTGCAAGTGGTGCGCGACGCCCAGGCCGCCGGACTCGATCCCAAGGACTACGCCGTGCAGGCGCTCAAAGATGGCCGTTTGCAAATGAGCTGCGAGGACCCGGATGCGCCGCAGAACTGGCCGCGCAACCTGTTTGTCTGGCGCTCCAACCTGCTCGGCTCATCGGGCAAAGGGCACGAGTACTTCCTCAAGCACTTGCTGGGCACGCAAAACGGGGTGCAGGGCAAAGACCTTGGCGCGGCCGATGCCAAACCCACCGAAGTGGCCTGGCACGCCCAAGCCCCCGAGGGCAAGCTGGACCTGCTGGTGACGCTGGACTTTCGCATGAGCACCACCTGCCTGTACTCCGACGTGGTGTTGCCCACCGCAAGCTGGTACGAGAAAAACGACCTCAACACCAGCGACATGCACCCCTTCATCCACCCGCTCTCGGTGGCTGTGGACCCGGTGTGGCAGAGCCGCTCGGACTGGGAGATCTACAAAGGGCTGGCCAAAGCCTTCAGCGAAGTCTGCCGCGGCCACCTCGGGGTAGAAAAAGAGCTGGTGCTGACACCGCTGATGCACGACACCCCGGCCGAACTGGCGCAGCCCTTCGATGTCAAGGAGTGGAAAAAAGGCGAGTGCGAGCTGATTCCGGGCAAAACCGCGCCGCAGATGACCGTGGTCGAGCGCGACTACCCCAACACCTTCAAGCGCTTCACCGCCCTCGGGCCGCTGATGAACAAGCTGGGCAACGGCGGCAAGGGCATGGCCTGGAAGACCGAGACCGAAGTCACGCAACTGGGCGAGCTCAACGGCCTGACCCTAGAAGAAGGCCCGACCAAAGGCATGCCGCGCATCGTCAGCGACATCGACGCCTGCGAAGTGATTTTGCAACTGGCCCCCGAGACCAACGGCCACGTCGCCGTCAAGGCCTGGCAGGCGCTGAGCAAAATCACCGGGCGCGAGCACGCGCACCTGGCGCTGCACCGCGAGGATGAAAAAATCCGCTTCCGTGACTGCCAGGCGCAGCCGCGCAAGATCATCTCCTCGCCGATCTGGTCTGGGCTGGAGTCGGAGAAGGTCTCGTACAACGCCGGCTACACCAACGTACACGAACTCATTCCATGGCGCACCCTCACCGGCCGCCAGCAGTTCTACCAGGATCACCCTTGGATGCGCGCCTTTGGTGAGTCGCTCTCGAGCTACCGGCCGCCCGTGGACCTCAACACCACCGCCGCCATCCACAACCTCAAGCCCAACGGCAACAAGGAGATCTTGCTCAACTTCATCACCCCGCACCAGAAGTGGGGCATCCACAGCACCTACTCGGACAACCTGATGATGCTCACCCTCAACCGCGGCGGGCCGGTGATCTGGCTGTCGGAAGACGACGCCAAATCGGCCGGGATCGAGGACAACGACTGGGTCGAGCTGTTCAACGTCAACGGTGCCATTTCGGCGCGTGCCGTGGTCAGCCAGCGCGTCAACCAAGGCATGGTGATGATGTACCACGCGCAGGAAAAGATCATCAACGCGCCGGGCTCGGAAATCACCGGCCACCGCGGCGGCATCCACAACTCGGTCACGCGCGCCGTCACCAAGCCCACGCACATGATCGGCGGCTATGCGCAACTGAGCTACGGCTTCAACTACTACGGCACCATCGGCACCAACCGCGACGAGTTCGTGGTGGTGCGCAAGATGCACAAGGTCGATTGGCTCGACACCCCGCGCGACGATCAGCTCGCACGCGCCTTCCAGTCGCAGGGCGAAAACCCCTGAGCCCGGCCCACCGAAACCAGGAGCAAATCAATGAACCACCCCCACACTCACATTCGTTCGCTGCCCCCCGCGGGGGCTCGTGCCTCCCTTGAGACGGCTCGGCGGGAGGCACCATGAAAATTCGCGCACAGATAGGCATGGTCCTGAACCTGGACAAATGCATCGGCTGCCACACCTGCTCGGTGACGTGCAAAAACGTCTGGACCAACCGGCCCGGTGTCGAGTACGCCTGGTTCAACAACGTCGAGACCAAACCCGGCATCGGCTACCCCAAGGAGTGGGAAAACCAGGAGCGCTGGAACGGCGGCTGGACGCGCTCGGCCGACGGCGGCATCGTGCCCAAACAGGGCGGGCGCTGGTCGCTGCTGATGCGCCTGTTCGCCAACCCGAACCTGCCCGAAATCGACGACTACTACGAGCCCTTCACCTTCGACTACGAGCACCTGCACTCGGCGCCCGAGATGAAGACCGCCCCCACGGCGCGGCCGCGCTCGCTCATCACCGGCCAGCGCATGGAGAAAATCGTGTGGGGCCCGAACTGGGAAGAAATTCTCGGCGGCGAGTTCTCCAAGCGCAGCAAGGACCCCAACCTGACCAGCTTCGAGGCGGCGCAAAAGGCGATGGTGGGTGAGTTCGAAAACACCTTCATGATGTACCTGCCGCGCCTGTGCGAGCACTGCCTCAACCCCACCTGCGTGGCCAGTTGCCCCTCGGGCAGCATCTACAAGCGCGAGGAAGACGGCATCGTGCTGGTGGACCAGGACAAATGCCGCGGCTGGCGCATGTGCGTCTCGGGCTGCCCGTACAAAAAGATCTACTACAACTGGAAGAGCGGCAAGGCCGAGAAGTGCATCTTTTGCTACCCGCGCATCGAAGCCGGGCAGCCCACGGTGTGCTCCGAGACCTGCGTCGGGCGCATCCGCTACCTCGGGGTGCTGCTGTACGACGCCGACCGCATCGAGCAGGCCGCCAGCGTGGCGCGCGAGACCGACCTCTACCAGGCCCAGCTCGACCTGTTCCTCGACCCCAACGACCCGCAGGTGATCGCGCAGGCGCTGCGCGACGGCGTGCCGCAATCTTGGCTGGACGCGGCCCAAGTCAGCCCGGTCTGGAAAATGGCGATGGACTGGAAAGTGGCGCTGCCGCTGCACCCCGAGTACCGCACGCTGCCCATGGTCTGGTACATCCCGCCGCTGTCACCCATCAGCGCGGCGGCCAACTCGGGGCAGCTCAACCTCAACGGCATCATCCCCGACGTGAGCCAGTTGCGCATCCCGGTCCAGTACCTGGCCAACCTGCTCACGGCGGGCGACCCGTTCCCGGTGGTCAAGGCGCTGGAGCGCATGCTGGCCATGCGCGCCTACCAGCGCGCCAAGCACGTGGAAGGGGTGGTGAACCAAGAGGTGCTGGAACAGGTGGGCCTGAGCAGCGCGCAGGTCGAGGAGATGTACCGCTACATGGCGATCGCCAATTACGAAGACCGCTTCGTGATCCCCACCACGCACCGCGAGTACGCCGAAAACGCCTACAACCTGCGCGGCGGCTGCGGCTTTAGCTTCGGCAACGGCTGCTCCGATGGCGTGAGCGAAACCAGCCTCTTTGGTGCCGAGAAAAAGCGCACCATTCCGATCAAGGTAGGGATTTGAAATGAACGCACCCCCCACCATGAGCCTAACCCTGCGCGTGCTTTCGCACCTGCTGCGCTACCCCGACGCTGCGCTGCGCGCCCACCTGGCCGAGCTGGGCGCGGCGCTGCACGGCGAAGCGGCGCTGCCGGCGGCGCGCTTGGCCGAGCTCGATCGGTTCTTGCAGCGCCTGCAGCAGACACCGGGCCTGACACTGGAGGCTGAGTACGTGGAGCTGTTCGACCGCGGCCGCGGCACCGCCTTGCACCTGTTCGAGCACGTACACGGCGACAGCCGCGACCGCGGGCCGGCCATGGTGGACCTGCTCCAGACCTACGAAAAGGCCGGTCTGTACCTCGGCCCAGACGAACTGCCCGACCAGTTGCCGGTGCTGCTGGAGTTCGCCTCCACCCAGCCGGCGCAGCAGGCGCGCGAGCTGCTGGGCGAAGTGGCGCACGTCGTGCGCAGCATTTACAGCGCCTTGCTCAAGCGCCGCAGCGACTACGCCTGCGTGCTGGCCGCGGTGTTGGAACTGGCGGGTGAAAAGGCCGAGCCGGTGCCCGTCGCTGCCGAACCCAGCCTGGATGAAAGCTGGGCCGAACCGGCCGCTTTCGACGGCTGCTCCACCACCGGCCAAGACCGCGCCGGCCAGCCGCAACCGATCCGCATCGTGAAGAAACCCACCGCCTCCCATCCCTTGCATCAAGGAGCGCAGACATGAACTCACTGCACAACTTCCTCTTTGGCTACTTCCCCTACATCTGCCTCACGGTGTTTCTGCTCGGCAGCCTGCTGCGCTACGACCGCGACCAGTACACATGGAAGACCGATTCCTCGCAACTGCTGCGCACCGGGCAGTTGCGCTGGGGCAGCAACCTGTTTCACATCGGCATTCTGGTGATCTTCTTTGGCCACGCGGTCGGTTTGTTGATGCCTTCGTTCATCTACGAAACCTTTATGAGCGCGGCCGACAAAAAGCTGATGGCAGTCAGCGTCGGCGGGCTGGCGGGCCTCATGGGTCTGCTCGGCCTGAGCCTGCTGCTGCACCGGCGCTTGGGGGATGCGCGCATCCGCGCCGCCAGCAGGACTGGCGACATCATCCTGCTCTGGCTGCTGTGGGCGCAGTTTGCGCTCGGTTTGGCGACGATCCCGTTTTCGCTCCAGTACCACATGGACGGGGCCAAGATGGTGCAGCTCTCGGCCTGGGCGCAGCACATCGTCACCTTCCGCGCCGGGGCGCCGGAGCTGCTGGTGGGGGTGGACTGGCTCACCAAAGCGCACCTGCTGCTGGGCATGAGCCTGTTTCTGATCTTCCCCTTCACCCGGCTGGTGCACGTCTGGAGCGGATTTGGCACCTTGGCCTATTTGAGCCGGCCCTACCAGTTGGTGCGCAGCCGCCGCTTGGGGCTGCCCGCACGCGGCAACACGCCGCGCTGATCGCCTCAACCCCCAACGCTACTTAAGCAGCACCTTCCAATGAGCAATCTCAATCTAGAGCCCCAAGGCGGCTGCGGCAGCCCCGGCGGCTGCCAGTGCAGCGCCGCTGCTGCACCCACCCCGCCCCCCGTGGCCACCATCAACGGCGTGGCGCTGCACCGCCCTGACGAAACGCTGCCGCAGCCGGCCCTGTTGGAGCGCGCCTACGCCGAACTGCTGCGCCAGCAGGCGGTGCAGTTGGGCCTGCTGCCGACCCGCGCAATCGAACTGGCCCCGGTGCCCGATGCTGCGCAGCAGCAGGCCATCGAAGCCATGCTCGACGCCGAGATACACATCCCCGCGCCCACGCGCGCAGAGTGTGAGCGCTTCTATGAGGCCAACCGGGCGCGCTACCTGGTCGGGCAGGCCATGCACGTGCGCCACATTCTGTTTGCCGTCACGCCCGGGGTCGATGTGCATGCGCTGGCCCAGCGCGCCGAGCAGGCGCTGCTGGATCTGTCGCGCACCGAGGTGGCACCGCAGCGCTTCGAGGCGCTGGCGAGCGAGCTCTCCAACTGCCCCACCGGAGCCCAAGGCGGCGACCTGGGCTGGATCGGCCCCAGTGACTGCGCCCCGGAACTGGCCAACGAACTGTTTTTCCAGACCGATCAGCTCGGTGGCATGGGCCTGCATCCGCGCCTGGTGCACACGCGCTTTGGTTTTCACATCATCGAAGTGCTGGGCAAGCGCAAAGGGCGAGCGCTCAGCTTTGACGAGGCACAGCCGCGCATTGCCGAGCAACTGAGCCAGCGCGCACGCGCCACCGCGCTGCGCCAGTACCTACTGCTGCTGGCGGGTGCAGCGCACATCGAAGGCATCGAGATCGAAGCCGCCGCATCCCCGCTGGTGCAGTAAACTCGCACACGGCTGAACCACGGCCACACCGCCGCACCCTTTGCGGCGGGCTTCGTCACGACCGGAGACTAAATTGAAAATAAACGACTGGAACATTGGCACCCGGCTCGGTCTGAGCCACGGTGCGCTGATCCTCATGATGCTGGCCCTGCTGGCCACGGCAGTCTGGGGTTTTGGGCAGGCCAAGGCGGTCAATGATCGGCTCATCCAGCAAGAATGGGTCAAGGCCGAAGCCATCAACCTGATCAACGCCACTACCCGTGCCAATGCGCGGCGCAACCTGGAAATGCTCATCGCAACCGACGCGGAGCAAATCAGCCAAATTCGGGGCCACATCGCGCAAAACCGCCAGATCATCGATGGCGCTTTTGCCACCCTGGAGCAACACATCCAGGACCCTGAACACAAGCGCCTACTGGCCGAACTCGCTGTGAATCGGCGCGCCTATGTGGCGTCTTTCGTGCGCGTAGGCAACCTGGTGACGGCGGGTGATCGCGAGGCCGCCATTGCCCTGATGAAAAGCGAGACCCTGCCAGCGCTGGATGCGCTGCAGCAGCCCATCAATGCCTTGGTGCAGGTGCAGCAAGGCCTGGTGACGGGTTCTGGTGCCGAACTCGATCAAGTTATCGTGAACTCGCACTCTTTCATGCTGGGCTTGGGGCTGGCCGCCGCGCTGCTGGCGCTGTGGCTGGCCACTTGGATCTCGCGCTCCATCACCCGCCCGATGCAAGATGCCGTCAACCTGGCCCAGCAGGTTGCGGCCGGTGACTTGAGCGCCCACATTGTGATCAACCGGCGCGACGAGTGCGGCCAACTGCTCCAGGCCCTGCAAGCCATGAACTTGGCGCTGGGGCAAACCATTGCACAGGTGCGCCACAGCGCCGAAGCGGTAGCCAGCGCTTCGAGTCAGATTGCCGCTGGCAACCAGGATTTGTCCGCCCGCACCGAGCAGCAAAGCAGCGCTCTGGAACAAACCTCGGCCTCGATGCAGGAACTCACCGAAACCGTGCGCAAAAACAGCGAAAGCAGCCGCCACGCCAACCAACTGGCCGAAACGGCCTCGGCGGTGGCGGTCAAGGGCGGCGATGTGGTGGGCCAGATGGTGCACAATATGGAGGCCATCAACGCCTCCTCGCGCAAGATCGCCGACATCATCGGCGTGATCGACGGCATTGCCTTTCAGACCAACATCCTGGCGCTCAACGCCGCCGTGGAAGCGGCACGCGCCGGCGAGCAGGGGCGCGGTTTTGCGGTGGTGGCCTCCGAGGTGCGCAGCCTGGCCGGGCGTTCGGCCACGGCGGCGCGCGAGATCAAACAGCTCATCAACACCTCGGTCAGCAACGTCGGCACCGGCTGCACCCTGGTCGAGCAGGCCGGCGGCACCATGGACGAGATCGTGGTGCATGTGCGCCGCGTCGCCGACCTGATGCGCGAAATCAACACAGCCAGCCAAGATCAATCTTCGGGCATCGGGCAAATCAACCAAGCGGTCGGGCAGATGGATCAGTTCACGCAGCAAAACGCCGCGCTGGTCGAAGAATCCGCCGCTGCCGCTCAAGCCCTTAAAAATCAGGCCCAGGAGTTGGTGCAGTCCGTGAGCGCCTTCAAGCTGGACGACCAAGCATCTGCGCCCAGACGGGCGCTGGCAGCCACTTAGCAGAAGGACTACACATGGCGTACTTCGATTGGGCCCCAGACATGGTGATCGACAACGGCATCATAGATGCCGATCACCGCAAACTCATCGAACTGGTCAATGCCTTGCACGACGCCACCACCCAGGGTCGGGGCCACGAGATCGTCGGCGACATCATCACCAAGCTCATGGGCTACACGCAGGAGCATATTCGGCGCGAAGAAGCGCTGATGGAAAGCATACACTTCCCCCATCTCGATAAGCACCGCAGCCAGCACCGCCTCCTGACCGAGAAAGCGCAACTGCTCGAACAGCGCTTCAAGGCGGGCCAGATCACGGTCGCTTCGCAGCTCTCGACCCTGCTGCGCGATTGGCTCTCGCTGCACATACGCCGCTCCGACAAAGAAATCGTCCCCTATCTGAAATCCGCCCAGACTCACAAGCAGCGGCTCAAGCCCTGACTCCCATGATTGCATTCCAAGTACCCGCTGCCGCATCCGACTGGCTCGCCCACAGCGGCCTGCAACCCTTGGTTTTGGCTGGCCGCACCCTGCTGCCGGTGGTGCAAGGCGGCATGGGGGTGGGGGTGTCGGCCTCGGGCCTGGCTGGAAGCGTGGCCGCGCTCGGGGCGGTAGGCACCCTGTCCTCGGTCGATCTGCGCCGCCACCACCCAGACCTGATGGAGCAAACCGAGCACCTGGACGTGAAAGACCCAAAGTCGCGCGCCCTCATCGACTCGGCCAACCTAGAGGCGCTGCGGCGCGAAATCCGCCAGGCGCGCGCACGCGCCCAAGGCCACGGCCTGCTGGCCCTCAACGTGATGAAGGCCCTGAGCGCCTACGTGGCGCATGTGCGCGAGGCGCTGGCCTGCGGCATCGACGCGCTGGTGGCGGGGGCTGGCCTGCCGCTGGACTTGCCCGAGCTGGCGCAAGATCATCCCAAAACCGCGCTCATTCCCATCCTCTCAGACGCGCGCGGGGTGCAGGTGCTGGTGCGCAAGTGGGAGAAAAAAGGCCGCCTGCCCGACGCCATCGTGATCGAGCACCCGCGCTGGGCCGGTGGACACCTGGGCGCGGCCAAGGTAGCCGATCTGAACGACACGCGCTTCGACTTCGAGCAGGTGCTGCCCGCCGTGCGGGCTTTTTTGCGCTCGGCCGGGATCGAGCGCGCCCTGCCCCTGATCGCTGCCGGTGGCGTCTATGAACGCGCCGACATCCTGCGCCTGCAAGGGCTGGGGGCGGACGCGGTGCAACTGGGCACCGCCTTTGCCGTGACCCAAGAGTGCGATGCCGCGCTCAGCTTCAAACAAGTCCTGGCGCGGGCGCGGCCCGGCGATCTGGCGGAGTTCATCAGCGTGGCCGGCCTGCCCGCGCGCGGGGTGCGCAACCACTGGCTGGCCAAATACCTGCGCGTGGAGCCCAAGCTCAAAGCGGTGGCGCACGCCAAAGGCTATTGCAATATGGGCTTTGACTGCCTCGCCCACTGCGGCCTGCGCGACGGCAAGGCCGATATGGGACAATTCTGCATCGACCAACAGCTCGGCCATGCGCTTGAGGGCGACAGCCAGCGCGGCCTGTTTTTCCGCGGCGCCGGTCCACTGCCCTTTGGCGACCAGATTCGCCCGGTGCAAGACCTCATGCGCTGGCTGATCGAAGGCGTGCGCGAAGGCGTGCCCGGTGACCCGAAAGCCGCTTGGCAGAGCGAACTCAACCCAGCATGAACCACACTTCCGATCCGGCTGCAACCCAGGCCTTTATCGAACTCCCGCCGCAACCCATCAGCCTCGACGTGCTGCGCGAAAAATACCTCAAGGGCGAGGAGCGCAGCGCCGACGAGCTGTTCGACCGCCTGGCGCGCGCGCTGGCCAGCGTGGAAGCACCCGAGCAGCGCGCCCAGTGGGAAGCGCGCTTCAGGCGCAACCTGGCCGCCGGGGCCATAGGGGCCGGGCGCATCATGAGCGCGGCCGGCAGCGGCATCCAGGCCACCCTCATCAACTGCTTCGTGCAGCCCGTGGGCGACTGCATCCAGGGCCTAGACGACGCCGGCTTTCCCGGCATCTACGAGGCGCTGCGCGAAGCCGCCGAAACCATGCGCCGCGGTGGTGGTGTGGGCTACGACTTTTCCCGCATCCGGCCCAAGGGCGCGCGCGTCAAGGGCACCGCCTCCACCGCCAGCGGGCCGTGCAGCTACATCAACGTGTTCGACCAGTCCTGCGCCACCGTCGAGAGCGCCGGGGCGCGCCGCGGGGCCCAGATGGGGGTGCTGCGCATCGACCACCCAGACGTGCTCGAATTCATCACCGCCAAGCGCAGCCCTGGGCGCTGGAACAACTTCAACGTCTCGGTAGCGGTGAGCGACGCCTTCATCGAAGCCGTGCAGCACGACCGCGAATGGGATCTGGTGCACCCGGCGCAACCAGGGGCCGATCAAATCGCCGCCGGGGCGCAGCAGCGCGCCGACGGGCAGTGGGTCTATCAGCGCACGCGCGCGCGCACGCTGTGGGATGCCATCATGCGCTCGGCCTACGACTTTGCCGAACCCGGCATCCTGTTCCTAGACCAAATCCAGCGCGACAACAACCTGCGCGCGCTCGAAACCATTTGCGCGACCAACCCGTGTGTGACGGCAGATACCCGCTTGGCAACCCAGTACGGCTTGGTTCGGATCGGGGATTTGCAGCGCAGCGCTGCCGCTCTGGAAGTTACGGTGGATGGCCGAGCGCTTGCCACCCCGGAAACGGGAATGGCCACACGAGCGGCCAAACCCGCCTTCATGACTTCCCGCGACGCCGAGGTGTACCGGGTGCAGACCGAAGACGGCTACGAAATCGAGGCCACGGCCTGGCACGATTTCTACACCTCGCGCGGCAAGATCAAGCTGTCGGATCTGCAGGTTGGCGACGAACTGTGGGTGCAATCGGGCAAAGGGCAGTTCGGACCGGAGGGCAGCGAGGAATTGGGCCTGTTGCTGGGCCTGATCACCGGCGACGGACACTTCACCCACCGCGGCAATGGCCAAGAGGCGGCCTGCATCAATCTGTGGAACGAAGAGCGGCTGCTGGCCGAGCGCGTCACGGGAATCGTCAACACCCTGATCGCCGGGCTCTCGGCCACGGCGCGGCAATACGAGGTGGCGGCGGTGGCTGTGGCCGAGCGCAATCTGGTGTGCATACGCTCGGTGCTGCTGGCGCGGGCGCTCGCCGCGCTGGGCTTTACTCGCGCCACGAAGCTGCGGGTGCCCGAGCTCATCTGGCGCGGCAACGAAGACTGCGTTCGAGCTTACCTGCGTGCGCTGTTCCAGACCGACGGCACAGTCAATGTATCGGACAACAGCCAAAGCTGCTCGATCCGGCTCAGTTCCAGCTACCCGGCTTTGCTCAAAGATGTGCAGGTGCTGCTGGCCAACTTTGGCATTCTGGCGCGCCTGCGTTTGCGCCGAGCAGCCCAGACCAAGGCCCTGCCCAATGGCCAGGGCGGACACAGCGACTACCCCTGCCAGGCGCAATACGAGCTGATCTTAGACGGACAGGCGCGCGAGCGCTTCATGAGCGAAGTGGGCTTCCTGCTGGAACTCAAGACCGCCAAATACCGCGCTTGGGTGGCCGACAAGGTGCTGCGCAAAACCCAACGAGCGTCTAGCCGGGTGGCTTCCATTGTGCCCATCGGGCGCGCACCCGTCTTTGACACCACCCAGCCAGACGGCAATTCGGTGATCTTCAACGGCCTCGTCACCGGGCAATGCGGCGAACAACCGCTTCCGCCCTACGGCTGCTGCGACCTCGGGCCAGTGATTTTGCCGCGCTTTGTGCGCCACCCCTTCAACCACGGCGGCACGGCGGCGTTTGATTTCGCCGCCTTTGCCGACAGCGTGGCGCTGCAGGTGCGCGCGCTCGACAACGTGCTCGAACTCACCCACTGGCCGCTGCCGCAGCAGCACCGCGAGTCGCAGGCCAAGCGGCGCATCGGCGTGGGCTTTACCGGCTTGGGCGATACGCTGGTGCTGCTTGGCCTGCGCTACGACAGCGCGGCCGGGCGCGAGATGGCGCGGCGCATCGCCGAAACCATGCGCGACGCCGCCTACCGCGCCTCGGTCGAGCTGGCGCGCGAAAAAGGCGCCTTTCCGCTCTTTGACGCCGCCAGCTACCTAGAGGCCGGCACCTTCGCCAGCCGCCTGCCGCCCGAGTTGCAGGCCAGCATCCGCGCCCACGGCATCCGCAACAGCCACTTGTTGTCGATCGCGCCCACCGGCACCGTCAGCTTGGCCTTTGCCGACAACGCCTCCAACGGCATCGAACCGGCCTTTTCCTGGACTTATCTGCGCAATAAACGCGAAGCCGACGGCAGCCGCAGCCAGTACGAGGTGCAAGACCACGCCTGGCGGCTCTACCGCGCGCTCGGCCACGACGTGAGCAATTTGCCCGACTATTTCGTCAGCGCGCTCGAAATGAGCGCTCAAGACCACATCGCCATGATGGAGGCGGTGCAGCCCTACGTTGACACCGCGATTTCCAAAACCGTCAACGTCGCGGCCGATTACCCCTACGCCGACTTCAAAGACCTCTACCTGCAAGCCTGGCGCGCCGGCCTCAAGGGGCTGGCCACCTACCGGCCCAACAGCATCCTGGGCGCGGTGCTGGAAACCCTGCCGCAAGCGGCGGCCCCTGCAGCCCCTGCAGCGCCCAGCCCAGCCCCGGCTTCGAGCGCCAATGGCTCGGCCCCAGACCCGATGCGCAGCGTGATCGAGAGCCGCCCCAAAGGCGCGCTCGACGC
>BBPD01000089.1_pt1 | contig 30211 bp, 33 predicted proteins | sample 1344911 | NCBI WGS metagenome assembly BBPD01 (sample SAMD00019088, study PRJDB2971) | groundwater metagenome | biome: freshwater biome; feature: mineral spring; material: ground water | place: USA: CA, Sonoma | collected 2011-09 | depth surface m
CGCGGTCAGGGTTCCCGTTCGAGCCCGCCAAAATCCGGCAATGTCGGATACACCCCCCGCTTCGGCGTCCACGCCTTCAACTGGTAGACGTAGCTCAACACCTGCGCCACGGCCTGGTAGAGCTTGATCGGGATCTCGCGGTCTAACTCGGCCTGCGCATGCAATACACGCGCGAGCGGCGGAGCTTCGACGATGGCAACGCCGTGCGCTAGGGCCACTTTGCGGATATTCAGTGCCATTTCGTCGACGCCCTTGGCCACGACCACCGGCGCACGGTGTTTGCCGCCTTCGTATTTCAAGGCGACGGCGTAGTGGGTCGGGTTCACCACCAAGACATCGGCATTTGGAACGGCTTCCATCATCCGACGGTTCGCCATTTCCATCTGCAGACCTCGGATATGGGCGTTCACCTCGGGCCGGCCTTCGGTTTCCTTCATTTCTTCGAGCAGTTCTTGCAGGGTCATTTTTTGCCGGCGTTTCCAGCTCCAGAACTGGAATGGCACATCGAGGACGCCCAGCAAGCTCAGCCCGAACCCGAGCGCCACCAACAAGCCCATCACCAAACCGAAGCCCTGTGCGGTGCCGGTGGCCAGATCGAGACGGGCGAGTTGCAGCAATTCGTCTTCGAAGGCGAGGTAGTACACCGTACCGATGGCACCGAGCAGCAACACCCGCAAGAGCGACTTCGCGAACTCGCTCATGCCCTGCACACCGAAAATGCGCTTCAGGCCTGCCAATGGCGAGAGCCGTTCGAACTTCGGCACCAGCGCCTCGCTGCTGAAGCCTACGCCCATGATCGTCGGGGCGATGAAGGAGGCGAGTGCGCAGCCGAGTATCAAGGGCGTGACGTAGAGCAGCAGCTCACCGAAGGACAATGCGGCACGCATGACGAGATCAGGCCCCAAGCCAGCGGCTTGACCGGCAGTCTGCAATTGGTCGCGCATCCAGCCGAGCGCGCGGCTGGTAATCCATCCGCCGAACACGATCATCGCCAGTACGGCACCAAGGAATACTGCTGCCGTCGCGGCTTCCTGTGATCGCGGACTGTCGCCTTTTTCGCGCGCATCCAGTAGCCGCTTCGGGGTCGGATCTTCGGTTTTCTCCTGGCCGTTTTCGTTCTCGGCCATGGCTAGCCCAACCAACCGGTGCCGAGTTCGAAGGCCTGCTCAAGTATTCGGCGCAGCGGGACAAGTAGTTCGCTCATGAGCGTGCCCATCAGCAGCAAGCCGAGCAACAGCGAGGCCGGAAGACCAAGCTGGATGGGGTTGAGTGCCGGGGAGGCGCGGCTCATCACGCCGAAAGCGAGGTTGACCACCAGCATCGCCAACACCACCGGCAAGGCGATCTGGATGCCCACCAAGAACATCTGTCCACCGAATTCCGGCACCGCGCGCAGGGCTTCGGGCGTGGGTGCCCAATTCGACTGCAAGGGCACCGCCCGCCACGAATCGGCGAGCATTTCGATCAGCATCAAGTGTCCGTTCATGGCGAGAAACAGCAGGGCGAAGCACAGGTAAAACCACTGCCCGACGACGCCGGCATTGGTGCCGCGCAGCGGATCGGCCAGCACCGCGAAAGATAGGCCGGTGCCCTGCGCGATGAACTCGCCAGCCAAAGCGCCGGCCTCGAAGGCCAGCCGCAGAACGAAACCCATCGCTACGCCGATCAGTACTTCGCGGGCAACGAACAACACCGTGAGCGGGTCGATGCCCGGTAGCGGTGGCGGCGGCCCGGCCAAGGGTGTCATCGCGAAGCCTAAGGCCATCGCCAGCATGGCCTTCACTCGCCTTGGCACCGCGCGGGTGCCGAACAGTGGCGCGATCATCAACAGACCGCCGACGCGCAGAGTGGCCCAGAGGGTGGCGTTGATGACGGCCAGCGCGTCTTGGCCGTCGAGCACGATGCCCGGGATGCCCACAGCCTCGGCCATGGAACTTCAGCCCACCAAGTGCGGAATGCGCTGGAACAGTGCGCGGGTGAAGTCGACCATCTCGGCCAGCAGCACACTGCCCATTGCGGCCAAGGCGATGGTGATCGCCACCGCTTTCGCGATGAAGGCGACCGTGGGTTCGTTGATCTGCGTTGCGGCTTGCACGATGCCAACGCCAACGCCGACGACGAGCACCACGATCAGCAGCGGACCACCGACGATCAGAGCCAATTCAAGCCCGGCGCGAAGTTCAGTGAGGGCGGTTTCCGGGCTCATCCACCGGCTCCGACCAGAGCGGCGGCGGGGTTGAAGCTACCGGCCAGCGTGCCGACCACCAGTACCCAGCCATCCACCAGCACAAACAGCAGAATCTTGAACGGCGCAGACACCAGCATCGGCGACATCATCATCATGCCCATCGACATCAGCACGCTGGCAACCACAAGGTCGATCACCACGAAAGGGATGAAGATCAAGAAACCGATTTCAAACGCCGTCTTCAGCTCCGAGGTGATGAAGGACGCCACCAGCACGCCAAAGGGAATGTCTTCGGGCGAGGCAAAGCCTTCGGTGTGCCCCGACAAGTTGGCAAAGGTCAGCAGATCGGTATCGCGGATCTGCGCCAGCATGAAAGCGCGAAAGGGTTCGGAGGTGGCCACCCAAGCGGTGTCGAAGGGCAGTGTCCCATCGAGGTAGGGTTTCAAGCCCGCCGTCCAAGCCTGATCGGCTACCGGCATCATCACCATGATCGTCAGGAACAGCGCCAGCCCGACCATGATCTGGTTCGACGGCGTTTGCCCCGTGCCCAGCGCCATCCGCAACAGGGCGAGAACCACGATGATGCGGGTGAACGCAGTGCAGGCCAGCAGCAGCGACGGCAGCAGGGTCAGTGCCGTCATGCCAAGCAGCACCGCCAGCGATACCGAGAGGTCTTCGCCGCCGACGTTGGCGACGGTCACTCCGGGCAGGCCGGTAGGCTGCGGGCCGCCGGGTGCGGCGAGGCCGAGCGCGGGGAGCAGCAGCGCGCCAAGCAGTACCAGCCAGCGAAGCCAGTTCGGCGCGACGAGCGAGCAAAAGAAGGACGAGGAACGATTCGGCACGACGGGCATCCGGTTGGGTCATGCCCCGTCGTGCAAGTGGCGTGCCGCGTCAGGCCGAATCGCGCGCCTTCAGTCGTGCCAAGAGATCAGCGAATCCCGCCTGCGACGGCGCGTCCAGCAACGGCTCGGGCAGTGAGTACAGCAGATTGACGCCGTGCTGGGTGACACCCAACAGAAGTTGCTGGCCGCCACAGTCCACCAACACGACACGCTCGCGCGGCCCGACTGCCAAGCTCGCCACCACGCGCAGTCCGGATAGAGACTTGAGCCCGGCACCGGGCAGCTTTCTCAGCACCCAGGCGAGGAACAGGATCAGCGCGACGACGGCAGCCAGCGCGATCAGTGTGCCGCCGAGGCCGACGGATTGTGTCGCAGCGTCCATCAGCGCAGGCGCTTGATGCGCTCGCTGGGGCTGACGACTTCGGTCAGCCGCACGCCAAAGCGTTCGTTCACCACCACCACCTCGCCTTGCGCCACGAGAGTGCCGTTGACGAAGACGTCCAGTGCTTCGCCGGCCATGCGCCCAAGCTCGACGACCGAGCCCTGATTGAGCTGTAGCAGATTGCGAATGGGGATGCGCGTGCGACCAACCTCGAGCGAGAGTGTGACCTGCACGTCGAGGATCAAATCAAGGTTGACATCGGTGCTGGGTGTCGCGGCCGTCGCTGCCGGGCTCGGGGCCAAATCACCCCACATGGCGAGGTCGGCGGCGTCTTTTTCGGTACTCATGGGGTGATCCTCAGTTCGTCTTCGCCGGTGTCGGCGTCTGCATCGGCGTGACGCGGGTGATCTTGACGGCGTTTTTTCCTTGATGAAGGCCGAACTCGCCCTCGAACAGTGGAAGGCCTTCTACGGAAAGCGGGATGCGTGCCGCGACGTCGATCGGCAGCACGTCACCGACCTTCAGGGCCACCAACTGGCGCACGCTCAAGCTGCGACTGGCAAGAACTCCCGCGACGTCGAGGGTGACGAGGCTGACGCCTTCGCGCAGCAGCGCGGGGAACTTCTCGTCTTTCTCCGAGCGATCCGCGGCAATGCCGGCATCCAGTAGTTCGCGCAGGGGCTCGAGCATCGCGTAGGGCAGGGTTACGTGCATTTCCCCGCCGCCGCCCTCGAGCTCGACGTGAAACTTGCTGACCACCACATACTCGCGCGGGCTGACGATGCTGGCGAAGTGTGGATTGACTTCGGAATGGGTGTATTCGAACTCCACCGCCATCACCGGCGACCAGGCTTCGGTCAGGTCGGTGAAGGCCTGCTTGAGCATCAGTTGGATCACCCGCATTTCGGTTGGTGTGAACTCGCGGCCTTCAATCTTGGCCGGAAAGCGCCCCGCACCGCCGAAGAAGTTGTCGAGCACCGCGAACACCAGCGTGGGCTCGAACACGATCAGCCCGGTGCCGCGCAAGGGCTTCACCTTTATCAAGTTGAGGTTGGTGGGCACGTACAGCGTGTGCAGGTAGTCGGCGAACCTCATCAGTTCGACGCCGCGCACTGAAAGATCGGCCGAGCGCCGCAGCAGATTGAACAGTCCGATCCGCCACATGCGGGCGAAACGCTCGTTGACCATTTCGAGCGTCGGCATCTTGCCGCGGACGATGCGGTCCTGGGTGGCAAAGTCGAAGCTGCGCGCGACACCCGGCTCTGGAGCACCCTCGGTCTCGACCGTGCCGGAGTCGACGCCGTGCAACAGGGCGTCGATCTCGTCTTGGGAAAGCAGGTCGCTCATGGCCGCCGTTTATTGGGTGACGAAGCTGGTGAACAGCAGGGCGGTGACGGTGTTCTTCTTGCGCGTCTCGGCTTCAAGAACGCGATTGGCTTCGTCCATCGCTTTTTGCTGCAGCGTGACCATGACATCCGGCTCGGCCAGTTGCTCGTCGGTGGTCTGGCGCAACAACACCAGCAAGGCGCTGCGGACGGCCGGAAGATGCGCCTCGATGGCCTTCTGTCCTTCATCGCTGCGGGTGGCAAGCTGCACTTCAACCTGCAGGAACTTCGCCTTTCCGCCGCTCAGGTTGACCACCAAGGGCTCTTTGATCTCGACATAGCGCGTCTCGGCGAGCGGTGCTTCGTCGCCTGCTGTTGCGGTCTCGGCGGTCTCGTCGCCTTCCGCTGGGGCTGCTTTGGGCATCATGAAAAACATCACCCCGGCCACCAGACCGGCCGAACCGAGAGCAGCCCCGAGGATGGGCACCAGCGGTAGCTTCGGTTTATCGGTGGCGGGCGCTGCGGCGGCGGGCTTTTTGTCGGCCATGGTGTAGTCCTTGAAAGTCGTCAGAGGGACTGCAAGACCTGTGCCGGGAGCACGTCCGCAGCCATTCGCCCGGATCATAGGCGTAGCGTCCCCGCGCTCGCCAGTCTTGGTGAGTGCGCAGGCGATGCTGGCCGTCAATCCACACGGACGATGGGTTAGTCGACGTTCGTTGGCGGCGGGCGTCGGAACGGCAGCACGACACTGCGTTCTTCGGTGCTGGCTTCGGGCCGCACCCAAAGCACCGGCACCTCGGCGGGGCGCTCGGGTTCGTAGGTGGCGGCATCGACTTCTTTCGTCTCGACCTGCGCCGCCTCGACTTCCCACGAATAAGCTGCCCGTGACGGCGGCGGATCGCGTCGGCGCCAGATCCAGGCCGCAAGCAACCCGGACAACGCGCCGCCAGCGTGCATCTCCCAACTGATGCGCCATTCCTGCGGGAATACCGTCATCAACATGCCGCCGAACAGCAGCACGGCGACCAAGGCCGCGGCCGCGGCCGGGCGGTCGCGGCGCAGTATGGCCAGTGCGAACAGCGCGAAGAACATCGCATGTACCAGACCCGATGCGCCGAGGTGGATCGACGGCCGTCCGATTACCCAAGTGAACAGCCCCGCGCCGATCCAGCCGGCCAGCACCAGCCGCGAGGCACTGCGGGGGTAAACCGTGCTGATGAGGGTGCCGAGCACCACCAGCGCAAAGGCGTTGGACAGCAAATGCCCGAAATCGGCATGCAGCAGGGGCGCGCTCAGCAGGCCGACGAGGCCACGCGCTTCAAGCGGCACCACCGCCCATTGCGACAGCACCGGCCAAGCGATGCTGGCAATGTGAATGACGCCGAGCAGCACGACGAAGCCGAGCCAGCCCATCAAGCCCCGACGCAGCCGCCTTGCCTGTTGCTGGGCGAGCCGGTGTGGGTCGTGGTCGATGGTGGGGGCTTCCATAGGAGTCAGATGGGGCCGGCTCGGCGCACCGCAAGCCGTTCTGAGCCGCCGCGTACAATGCCGCGATGAATGCCCCCGTCGAAAGCCCTGCCGTCCGCCTGAAGATCGAGCGCCGCTCCAACCATCCCTGGATTTTCCAGAAGATGGTCGAAAAGCCTGCCAACAAGCCAAAACCCGGCAGCATCGTCGAGGTCTATGACCGCGACGGCACTTGGTGTGGTCGCGGCTTCTACAACGGCCATTCGCGCATCGCCCTGCGCATCCTCAGCACCGACCCCGACGAAACCATCGACGCGGCTTGGTTCGCGCGCAAGATCGCCGCCGCTGTCGCCCTGCGTCGTGAGGTGCTGAAGCTCGATGCCGTCAGCAACGCTTGGCGGGTGGTGCATTCCGAGGGCGATGGCATCTCCGGCCTTGTGGTCGATCGTTACGACGACCTGCTGGTGGTCGAGTTTTTCTCGGCCGGTGTGTTCCGCCACCGCGAATGGGTCTTTGCCGCGCTGGAAGCGCAGTTTCCCGGCTGTCGCTTCTGGTGGTTTGCCGATGAGCATGTACAGAAGCAGGAGAGCTTCGACCTGCATCAGCGCGAGATCCCCACGCCCGCCGTCATCACCGAGCACGGCATCCAGTTCCGCGCCGCCCCCGGCAGCGCGCACAAGACCGGTTTCTTCGCCGACCAACGCGACAACCGCGAGTGGCTGTCGCGTCAGGTCGAAGGCAAATCTGTGCTCGACCTGTGCTGCAACACCGGCGGCTTCGCGGTGTACGCAGCGGCGCGCGGCGCGGCCGACGTGCTGGGAGTGGACATTGACGAGGACGTCATCGAGATCGCCAAGGGCAATGCCAAGTTGAACGGTGTGCGCCCGCGCTTCGTCCAGGCCGACCTGTTCCCGTGGCTGCGCGACGCCGCCGCGCGCGGCGAGGCCTTTGATGTGGTGATCCTCGACCCGGCGAAGATGACCCGCGACCGCGAGCAGGTGATCCCGGCGCTGAAGAAATACCTCGACATGAACAAGCTCGCACTCGGCGTGTGCAAGCCCGGCGCGTTGTTCGCCACCTTTAGCTGCACCGGCCTAGTGAGCGAGGACGAGTTCCTCGACATGCTGCGCCGCGCGGCCTTCTACGCCAACCGCACGCTGCAAATCATCAAAGTGGCCGGCGCCGGTGCCGACCATCCGTGGCTGGCGCATGTGCAGGAGAGCCGCTACCTGAAAGCCGCGTTCTGCCGCGTGCTGGACTAGATCTTCAGGTCGGGCAGCCACCGTCGCGGCAGCGTCGCGGCAGCCGCAGCCGGCAAAACAGCGCATAGGCCCAAGCTAGGGCGGCGGAGTCGATCAGCCAAGCGAATCGTCGCGCCCACGGCGCGTAGCGCGGTAGGCGCAACCAGATTTCGCGGAAAGCCGGCATGCCGATGTGCCAAACACCGTCGGCGTCGCGGGCGTACAGGGTGGCAATCGCGGCCAGCGGGTCGAGGCCGACTTCGGCTAGGCGCGCCAGCTCTTGCGTGGCATCGGTGAAGCGAATAGCGCTAGCGCCCGCTTGCTCGCGGTAATGCGTCATTTCACGCCGGCAGGCCGGGCAGCCGCCGTCAAAGAAAACCTCGAGTGTCGTGTTCGCTGCGTCGTTCATGGGTACAGCATCGCGCATTTAGGAGATGGATGATGCGGCTCGGGCGATGAAGTCGTCATCTAACTCGAGGCTAGAATGCGGCCATGGACTTGCCGATCCGCCCCCTTCTCATCGACTGCCGCATCGAATTGCGGAAGTCCCAGCGCCATTTTGATCAAAGCGATCTCTGCCACCGCATCGACACCGCACTGGCCTTGCTCGGCAGCCCCGTCGGTGTGCCGGTGCCCGGTGCCGCAAAGCCCGACGGGCCGCCTCGGCCGGCCGAGCGTAGCGGCCAGCAGGTGGCTTACGCGTGGCAAATGGCGGCGCGCAACCTCAAGACCAGCCATCCGTCCTTGTTCAACGAGCTGCAGAAGGAAATGCTGCGCTTGCTCGATGCCGGCCCGGCGTTCATCGACGCCAACGCCGAGATCGAGCGCCTGAAGCAGGATCTCGAGGCCGCCGAAGCCAGTGCGGGTGCCGCGAAACTGGCGCGGATGAAGGCCACCGGACAGCTCAGTACCGTGTGCAAAACGCTGGCCGCCGCAGCGCCGCAGGTGAGCGAGAAGGACGATGCCCAGGCCACGGCCCTCGCGCGCATCGAGGCCTTGGTGCATGGGCAAGGTGCCAATCTGAGCAGCGTGGCCGAAGTGATGGCCGGTGCCGCCGACCCGGAAACCGTACCGCCGCCGAACTTCGTGCTGGAACGGGTGCATGCGGGAGAGCGCCGCTTCAACAAGGCGCAGCGCGAGTTTGCGATAGCCGAAGCGATGATCGTCACCGGCTGGCAGTACACGCCGGTCGAGCTGCTCGAGCGCGGCGAGAGCTGGCTGGCCGGCCTGCTACTGCGTCCTGAAGCCAATGCCTGAGCGGGCGCTGCTTTCCAGCACGGAAGCCACTGCCGGGCTTGTCTTGCGTCTGCAAGAAAGCCCGCAGCGCTTGGCCGACAGCATTCGCGCCGTGGCGCTGTGGCTGGCGGTGCTGGATGGGCCACTCGATCCGCGCGAGTTCCACGAGGTCGGCCTTGCACTCATCCACGACCCTGAAGGCGTGCCGTTGCAGGACATCGCGGCGTCCTTCGCCGCCGAGCCGCTGCCGAAAGACTTGCCCAAGCTGTTCCGCTACCTGCGTGCCCAGCGTTCACCCAAGCGCACGGAATCGCTGATCGATCTGTTCCTGCGGGTGGTCGCGGCCGACGGCCACCTGTCGCAGATCGAACGCCACGCGCTGATCTTTCTCTCCGATCTGCTCGAAGCGCCTGTCACTTTATTGCGCGAACGCTGCGAGGCCGTGCTGGGTCTTGCCTTCGAAGTACCTGCCGATCTCAGCGACCCGGCGTTCTACGAGGAGGCCGAATCGGCAGCCCGCGCCCGCGCAGCCCGCGAGCACGCTCAAGCCGTCGATGCCGAGAGCGCTCGCCGGAGCGCGGATCAGCGCCGCGAAGCCCTACTGCTGCTCGGATTGAAACCAGACGCCACGCCAATTGCGGTCAAGGCAGCGTGGCGCCGACTATCGCGCCAGCACCATCCCGATCGGCAGCCGACGAGTGACGCCGCCGCATTGGCCGCAGCCGCGCAGCGCTTCGATGCGGTGCAAAAGGCCTGGGCCTTGCTGCGCTACGACGGCGATGCGTGACCTTTACGCGCGGCTTCGATTGGGCTTCGGTGCCGACGATGCGGCGCTGCGTCGAGCCATTACGGCGAGTGTGGATGCCGAACTCGCTCGCCGCGCCCGCGAGGTGCTTCTAACCCCCGAGCGTCGGGCCGCGCACGATGCCGTCTACGTGCTGGCACGGCAACTGCGTGATTGGCGTATCGAGTTACGGCTCGAAGACGGTGCCTGGGCGAGTGAGCTAGCCGATAGCGATTTGGTGCGCCCCAACCTGCCCGCCGAACCGCTCGCGGCACCGATAGTGCCTGCCGCAGCAGGCTGGCGCCGCTGGCTGGCAAACCTGGCAGCGCTGGTGCCAGGACTGGCCGCGCTTCAATCCGCCCATGCGCTCCAGCGGGAAAGCCAGTCGGGCAGCGCCTCTACCGCTAGCGGCGGCGAGAACAAATAACCCTGCATCTCGTGGCAACCGAGATCAACCAGGCGCTGCCGCTGGGTGGCGGTTTCGACGCCTTCGGCAATCACCTTCAGGTCCAGCGTGCGACCCAGCTCGATGATCATCTTGACGATGCTGCCGCCGTCTTGCTTGGCGTCGAGCCCCATCACGAAGCTGCGGTCGATCTTGAGTCGATCAGGTGCCAGCCGTTCGAGGTTCGAAAGCGACGAGTAGCCGGTGCCGAAGTCGTCGATGGCAATGCCGACACCCAGTTTTTTCAGCGCGGCGAGGCGCGGCAGCACGATATCGGGCGACTGCATGGCCACCGATTCGGTGATCTCGATCTCCAGTTGATCTGGCGACAAGCCACCATCGGTCAGCGCTTCGGTCACTCGGATTTCGAAGTCGGGTACCAGTAGCTCGCTCATTGATACGTTGACCGCCATCCGCAGCGGATGGCCGGCGTCGCGCAGGAGGACAGCGCGATGGATGGCACTGCGCATCGCCCAGGCACCAAGGTCTTTGATAAGGCCGGATTGCTCGGCGATCGGGATGAAGCGGTCGGGCGGCACCATTCGGCCGTCGTCGGAACGCCAGCGCATCAGCGCCTCAAGCCCGACGACACGGCCACTGCGTGCATCAATTTGCGGTTGGTACATCAGGAACAGCCGTCGCTGGTCGAAGGCAGCGCGCAGCCCGTACAGCAGGCGCGTGCGTTCTTTGATCTCGGTCGCAACCTCGTGTGAATAGAACGCGACCGAGCCATACCCGGTCTGTTTGGCGCGCTTCAGCGCTGAATAACCCATGTTAATGACTTCACCGCCAGCACCGCTGCTGCCCTGCGCCAGATCGACGCCGCCAAAGGAAACCGACAGACCGATTTGCAGTCCATCGACGTCGAAGGGTTCGTCGAAGCCTTGGGTCCATTCGCTAGGCATCAACTGCTCGCGGGGGCCAAAGGCGGCGAAGGTGTCGTTGGCTACGCGGGCCAAGTACACGTTGGCATCGGTTTGCGCCAGCAAGCGCTGTGCAACGCCGCGCAGCAGGGCGTCACCGATGTGATCGCCGAAGGTTTCGTTGATCTCGGAGAATTGATCGACGTCGATCAGCATTAAGCGAAGTGGCGAATCACCCGGCACCTTCAGTGTGACATCGATGAATTCGGTCAGAGCCGAGCGGTTGGGCAACAGGGTGAGGTCATCCACGTAAGCGGCGTCGCGCAGGCGCTCCACGAGGCGCACGCCATCGGCGGCTACCGTGGCGTTTTGCGTGAACATGTCGAGTACACGCGAGTCGTGCGTGGAGGGTAGAGCGACGACGTCATCGTCGGTGCCGAGGAACGCCACCGCGTCGGCGCCGGTGCGCGAGGGCAAATACACGGCGATGCCGCAGGTGGTGGTGACGGTGCGCTGGGTGGCGAGCGCGAGTTCAATGGCTAGCACTTCTGGCCGTTGACCGAGATCTTCAAGTCGGCGTGACGACCAGTCGGCGTAGCGACCCGTGGCCGCCAATACGTGGCGAAGCGGCGTATCGTTTTTCTGCGCTCGGCGGCCATCGCTGCAAAACAGGGTGTTTGCTGGCACGCCATACAGCCCGGCGAGATGTTCGAGCAGACTCATGACGAACACCGGCATCGTATTCGCGGCCAGCAGCTCGATCTGCGCCTTCAACAGGTACTCGAGATCGTAGCGAGTGGATTCTATGGCGGCGAGCGTCTGGTAGCCGCGCAGCGCCGAGGTCAGTACGGTGTAGAGCCGCGTGCGTGAGAGCTCACTCTTGATACGGTAGTCGTTGATGTCGTAATCGCGGATTGCCTGCATCTCCGGCGCATAGCCGGGCTGCCCGGTGCGTAGGATGATTCGCGGTTTGTGTAGGTCCAGTTCGTTGCGAATGCGAGCAACAAGATCGAGACCGGCGTTCTCCGATTCCATGACCACGTCGAGCAGGATGACCGCGACATCGGGCCGCACACGCAGCAGTTCGAAAGCTTCGGCAGCGGATGTAGCGCTTAAGAACTCCAGAGGACGACCAAGAATCTCGATGCCGCGCATGGCCATGCGGGTGACGGTGTAAACGTCTGGCTCGTCGTCGACGACGAGGATCGCCCACGCCGGGCGCAACGAAGCATCGACCGCTGTCGTCTCCGGGACGAACACGATCTGCTCTTCCGTGCCTCCTAGGCGATCATGGCCCACACTTGCTCCAAGCCTGCAGGGGTTAGCCCTGCTCGCGGGCTTAGGATAGCCAGCATGGGTGCCATGCGTGCAAGTGCGCCGTGGGTCGCCGAGTGTGCGCCGGGCTTGTGTACCCTTGCTACAGTGTGGCGAAATCCCTGCCGCGATGCTCCTTTGCGCGATGTTTCTTTGAGCGCCCAACTCCCAACCGAAGCCGCTGTAGCGCTGCGTATTCTTTTTGTCGGCGCGGCGACGGCCATTGCCGATGACCTCGCGAAGACCCTTGGCGAGCGCGGTGAGGTGCGGGCGGTGGCCAGCCTCGAGGGCGCTGTGGCGATGCTTGCAGGGCGCGGATTTGATGCGGTGATCGTGCAGCCACGCCTGGCACAGGGCTCGGGAAACGCGCTGCTGGGCCTGCTCAAGCGTGATCACCCACGAATCATCCGCTGCCTGCTGCTCGATGACGGCCACGATGCGCCCGGCCTAGCCGCACTCGATAATTTGCATCGCCTGTTTTATCAGCCGATCAGCCCGCGGCAGGTTGTGGATGCTTTACAGGCAGTGATCGACTTGCGCCGCCGCCTTGCCGCACCCGGCTTGGCCGAAGCGATCGGTCGCATCGGCCGGCTGCCGCCGCCGCCGGCACTCGCACTCGAGTTGATGCGTCGCACCCAAGATCTCGAGGTTTCCGCTCGTGAGGTGGCGGCATTGGTCGAAAGCGACCCGACGCTCGCGGCCAAGGTGCTGCGACTCTGCAACTCGGCGATGTACAGCGGTGGTCGGCGTATCGACGACATCCGCAGCGCGGTGGTGTGGCTGGGCAATGTGACGCTACGCAGACTGGTGCTGGCGGGGGAGGTGTTCGGTGCGCCACGCTCTCGTGAGGGGCAGCCAGACGAGAATGGCATCCGCGAGCAGAGCTTGGCCGCCTCACGCCTCGCTGCGCGACTGCTACCCGGCCCGCGCGCCGACCTTGCCGCCACCGCCGCCCTGTTGGCTGGCGTGGGTCGCTTGCTGCCCAGCGTGCACACGCCTTGGGTTGCGCTGTCCGACGCCACGTCTGCGACACCCAGCTACCCGGAGGCCGGTGCCTATCTGCTTGGCCTCTGGGGGCTGCCTGAGGCCCTCGTGGAAGTCGCGGCACTGCACGTCACCCCGGCGCTGGCCGGCGAGAGCGGACTTGGCCTCGTGGGCGTTTGCCATGTAGCTTGGGCATTGGCGGGTGACGTGCCGTTAGACCTCGCTTGGGTCGAGGCCCAAGGCCTCGCCGACGAGCGCCCCGGTTGGGAGGCGCTGGCCGCGTCGTTGCGTCCCAGCGACTGATGGCCGTGGACGACGGGGTCGATCCACTTAGCGGATTGCCGCGCTTGGGTGCCGCGGATGCCGATTTGCAGGCCGTGCTCGGGCATGGCGGCCGCGTGCTGCTGGCGGAGATCGTACTCGACCACTTCGTCGAGCGGGTGGAGAGCTTGGGCGAAGACGCCGCTGCTCGCGCGCTGGCCGCAGTTGCGATTCGCGTCGCCGCCTTCGTCCACCCGCGCGGCCGGCTCTGGCGCTTGCGCGGCGCTTGCATCCTCGTGGCCACCGATGCCGAGGCCGCCTGCGACGCACCCGATGTTTGGGCCGTCGCCCTGCTGGCCGAAATCGCTGCGCCGCTGGCGGTAGCGTCCCATACGCTCGAGCTCAGCGCCTGTGTCGGCCTTGCTCGCTACCCGGACGATGCCGATGGCCTGGCCGCATTACTGGCTGCTGCCGATACCGCGCTCGAAGCGGCGCAACGCTCCGGCGTCGGGCGCGTCGCTTGGCTCCGGCCTTGGCGCGCAAATTCCCATGCCGCTTCGGCTTTCACTAGGGCGCTGACGGAGGCGCTGAAACGCGACGAGTTCGAGCTGCATTACCAACCTTTCGTCGATGCCGCCGACGGGCGTATTGCTGGCGTCGAAGCATTGCTGCGTTGGCGCACGCCGGACGACCGCTTGCTGGCACCGCCGCAATTCATGATCCATGCCGAACGGCTCGGCCTGATGCGTGGCATCAGCGGCTGGATGCTGGATCGGGTGGTCGCTGATGCGCGCCATTGGCGGCGCTGCGGTTTTGATGATCTGCGCTTCGCCATCAACGTATCGACCGTGCAGTTGCTGGAGGACGACCTTCTCGGCCAGCTCGAGACCCGGCTTGCCGACGTGGATGTGGCTTTCGATCAGTTCGAGATCGAGCTCTCCGAGAACACGCTGCTGCGCGATGTCGCTGCTATCCGGGAGACCCTGCGCCGCCTTCGTAGCTATGGCGTCGGCCTGACATTGGAAGACTTCGGCATGGGTGGTGCGGGTCTTGTGCAGTTGCCGCGCTATCCGCTCACAAAGATCAAGATCGATCGCCGCTTTACGGGCGATGTGGCCAACGATCAGGCTCAAGCGGCCATTGCACGGGCCATCATCGCGATGGGTCGGCAACTGCATCTCAAGGTGATGGCCGAGGGCGTGGAAACCGAGGCCCAGGTGGGCTTTCTGCGCCGCGCCGACTGCGACCAGTTGCAGGGCTTTCTGTTCTCCGAACCCAAACCCTTGGCCGAGCTAGAACCGCTGCTGCGTAGACGTTACTTGCGCCCTGATCTGTTCGCTCATGGCCCGGCGTCGCGCACCCTCTTGCTTATCGACGACGACGAGAATGTGCTGAAAGCCTTGCAGCGCGTATTTCGTCGCGAAGGGTACCGGGTGCTCGCGGCCGGTCGTGTGCGCGAAGCCTTCGAACTACTGGCCAGCAATGAGGTGCAGGTGATCCTCAGCGACCAGCGCATGAGCGACCTGTCGGGCACCGAGTTCCTCGGCCGGGTAAAGGAGATTTATCCCCGCACTGTGCGCTTGATTCTCTCCGGCTATACCGACCTCGCGACCGTCACCGAAGCCATCAACCGAGGGGCGATCTACCGCTTTCTCACCAAGCCCTGGAACGAGGACGACTTGCGCCACCACATCCGCGAAGCTTTTCGTGCTTGGGAGGGTTTGCAGTGAATCTTCGCCGCCGCTAATCCTTGACGCGCTCCGGCTGGCTCACGGGCAGCACCACGGTGAACACCGCGCCGCCTTCGGTCGCATTGGCGGCTTCGATGCGACCGCCATGCTTTTTGACGATGCCGTAGCTGATCGACAGACCCAGGCCGGTGCCGGTACCCACCGGCTTGGTGGTGAAGAACGGATCGAATAGACGTGGAAGTGCCTCGGCGCTGATGCCCTCGCCGCTGTCTAGAATGCTGATCCAAGCCTCGTTGCGCGCGGCGTTGTGGCCACAGGACAAGGTGATCGTGCCGCGTTCGCCAATGGCGTGGCCGGCGTTGAGCAACAGGTTCATGAAGACTTGGTTGATCTCGCTAGGCAGGCATTCCACCAAGGGCATCGGGCTGAACTGGCGTTCGATCTTGGCTTTGTATTTGAGGTCGTTCCAGACGATGTTGAGGGTGCTTTCGAGGCCTTTCAGCAAATCGCTGCGGCGCCAGCCGGCTTTGCGTTCCGCGTGGGAGAAGTCCTTGAGGTCTTGCACGATGCGGCGCACGCGCTCCAGTCCCTCGCGCGATTCGTTGATGAGCTCCGGTAGATCGTTCGAGACGAAGTCGAAATCGATGCGGGTACGCACCTCCGTCAGTGCTGCTAGCGTGGTTTCGTCGAGCTTCGGCGCGAGCGCGTGTTCGTAGGCGTGGATCAGCTCGAGCAAACCGCTGGTGTAGTCGCGGAGGCTCACGAGGTTGCTGTGGACATAGCCGATCGGGTTGTTGATCTCGTGGGCGATGCCGGCGGCCAGTTGACCGATCGAGGCCATCTTCTCGGCTTGAAGCAGTTGCTCCTGTGCGCTGGCGAGGTGGGCATAGGCCTGTTGCAGCTCGCCGTGGCGACGGCGTAGTTCGTTCTGCCGGTGCCGTGCTTCGGTGACGTCGCGCAGCAGCAGCAGATGCGCTGGTTTTCCATCCACCAGCCAAGGGTAGCGGCGGACGGCGAACACCAGTGCGCTACGCACATCGCGCACATCGCCGCTCCAGCGCTCCGATGCCGTACACGCGAACAGCATGTCGGGCAGCAGCGCGAGCAGGCATGCCGGATTGCTGGCGTCCTCGGGATCGTCGTCAAGGCTTTGCGCCAGCAGGCCAGCGGCGGGATTGGCGTAGTGCACGGCGCGCGCCGCATCGACCACCAGCACGCCCTCCTCAAGCATTTCCAGGAAGGCGACCAGTTCAGGGTTGTTCGGCTGGCTCGGCAGCCAGAAGCGGCCGGGCGGGTTGTCGGGCATGGGCGCAGTGTCGTTGACGACAGCGCTCAGGCTAGCGGTGCTCAGGCCACGGCGATAGGCCGGACCCAGCCTTGGGAAGCGCGTTGGCCGCGAGGATCGTAGCCCACGGCCTCACCACGGCCAAGCTCGTGCAGCGCAAAAGTGACCGCGCGGCGGCGGCGCGCGAGCATCAGGCCGTTCTCGCGATTGTAGGCAGCCAGCGCCGTGATGCGCGCCGCGTCGGTGCTGTTTGGTGCCGCCGTTTCAACGGCGCGCAGGGCTTGTAGCTTGGCTTCGGTGGAGCGCAGCAGGGCCTCGACATCCTGCCCGCCAAGCGCATCGCGTTCGGCGCGCAGCGCGGCTTCGAGGGCGTCGAGCAGGGCGGAGGTCATCGGCTTGGGCCTTTGGTGTCGTGTCAGATGCTGAGCTGACGCTCCAGCGCGTCGAGGCGCCGGGCGATTTCCATGGGGTCGATGCGGTAGGTGCCTGCCGCCAGTGCCGCACGCAGTGATTCGATCTTGGCCATGTCCATCGGCGGTGGGCCGGCTTTGGTCTGGGCCTGCACGATTCGCAGCGCTTCCGCTTCGCCGGTGAGGCGGACATTGTCGGTGGACACCGGCTGGACGGCGCTGATGGCTTGCGCGCGCGGGGTTCCTGATCGCTCGATGGCGACCGGTGCTGGCGCTGCCGCAGCGGCTGCTGGGCGCGGCGCGGAAGCTCCGTCGATCTTGCTGGTCATGGAAGTCCTCCGGGACGGGCGGGTTCGTACTGTCTGTATCGGCGGTGAGTAGGGAGACTTTAGCGCGTCGGCGGACGATCGTGATGATGGGCCGGGTGGGCCATTGCCGGGGCTCAACGGCCAACCCGGACTTCGCCGGGGGCGGCCACCACCCCGCTCAGCACGCGGCGCGAGCTTAGATTCTCGACGCGGACGATCTCGCCAGCGCCGGCGTCGGCCAGCGCGCGGCCGGCCATTCGCACTTCGAAAGTGCCGCCGCCCGCCACCAGGGCGACCGGCTCGCCACGCCGAACATAGACCGCCGCAACCAAATCGGCCGGGTGCAGCACTTGGCCAGCCCGGCCGCCGCGGCGAAGGGTCTGGCCGATGGCTTGTGCCGGGTCGACCAAGGGCGCGGCACCCAGCCGGGTGGCGTCGCGGGTTTCCACCGCGAGCGCGGCAGCGGGAACGGGTTGGCCGGGCGCCACCGCAGCCGTCAGCACCAGTACCGGTTGCATGCGTTGCACGCGCACCGGCACGAACAGGCGCCAGCCATTGGGGCAGCTCACCTCCACATTGACGGCAGACAGTGCCTGAGCCTGAAGGCCGTGCGGGCAGGGTGGCATGCGCAGGGTCGAGTCGAGACGGGCCTCGACCCGGACATCGGGCGAGGCAAGGACGGATTCCGCGGCGGCGCGGATCGACTCGACGGTCTGGAAGCTGCCTGACTGTGCGCCGAGCGGCGCGGCTAAGGCAGCGGCCATCCCGACGCAAAGGCCGATGAGGCCAACGTGCAGCGTGCGGCGTGAGCGTGGCTTGCGGTGCAGCGGCGGTGGGCGCGGCGGCGGCAGAGGTGCCGGTGCGGGCAGTGGAGTCGGGGCTTCGGGGCGGGGCATCGGTCACTCCAAGCGCGGATGGTCGTGACAGACCATGCAAGGCATGTGCCGCGGGCCACCACTCAAGAAGAGCGCTCTTTGGCCGACAATCCTTGGGACGTATTCACCCGATCAGGACGGCAAAGCGGCATGTCGCGCGACTTGCTGAACCGCATCGATGAGCGAACCCGCCTAGCCGGCCACAATCGGCTGGCCCTGCTGCTGTTTCGCTTGGGCGGCCGGCAGCTCTTCGGCGTGAACGTGTTCAAGGTGCAGGAAGTTTTGCGCCGACCGCCGCTGTTTCCCATCCCGCGCTTGCCACGCGGCTTCATTGGGGCGGCCGACATCCGTGGCCGCTCGGTGCCGATTCTCGACCTCGGCAGCGCAGTGCGTTACCCCGAGCGCCATCTTGCTCCGCCCTATCTGGTGGTTACCGAGTTCAACCGATCCGTGCAGGGCTTTCTCGTTGCCGAGGTGGACCGCATCGTCAACATCGCGGTCGAGGACATCCACTCGCCTCCCGAGCTGGGCGTCGAGGAAAGCTACCTGACGGCAGTCACGCGCCACAGCGGCGAGCTGATCCAAGTGATCGATGTCGAATCGGTGCTGGCTGACGCGACCGGGGCGACGATGCTGCAATCGATCGGGCCGAAGTGGGTATCAGCCGCTGATACTGAGCCGCCGCGCATCCTTGTAGCCGATGACTCGCGCGTGGCACGCAATCAGATCCGCAGCGTGCTCGATCAGCTCGGCGTTGCTTCGACGCTGCTCTCCGATGGTCGCCAGGCCATCGAGCACTTGAAACAACTGGCCGCCGAGGGTGTCGATGTCACCCGTCATTACGCGATGGTCATTTCCGACATCGAAATGCCCGCCATGGACGGCTATACCCTGACGACGGAAATCCGCCGTGATCCGGCCCTTAGTGGGCTTTACGTGCTGCTGCACACCTCGCTGTCCGGTGTGTTCAATAACGCAATGGTCGATCAAGTGGGTGCCAACGCCTTCGTCGCCAAATACTCGGCCAACGAGCTGGCTGAAAAAGTGCTGACACGCGTTCAGTCGTTCCAGAAAGGGATCGTGGCGGCCTGATTCGGCGGCGGGGCGGCTGGCACGCGATTTGCAGCACCCCTCGGGCATCCATCTCCCGAGAGTCGGTCATGGCCGGTCCCTTCGACAATCCATTTGGTCTTTCCGCCTTAGCTTTGCCGCTACGCGAGCAGCGGCTGAAAGTGCTGTCCTCGAACTTGGCGAATGCCGATACACCCGGTTTCCAGGCCAAGGATTTCGACTTTCAAGCGGCCTTGCGGGGTGCCCAAGCGCAGCAGGCGGGCATCGTTGCCGAACCGGCGCGCGGGATGCAGGGTGGCGGCTTCGGCCGGCCGGACGCCGCCTCGGGAATGGGTTTCGACGGCGCGCGCGATGTGCGCCGCTTCATCACCACTCGCGATGCCCAGCAGGGCAGCCTCGACGGAAATACCGTGAACACCGAAACCGAGCACGCCGCCTTTGGTCGCGCGGTGCTGGAGTACCGCGCCTCGCTGACCTTCTTTGAGGGCCGGGTGCGTGGACTGATGACCGCCATTACCGGCCAGTAGAGGGATAGCAATGAGCAGCCTGCCCATTTTCGACGTTGCCGGAAGCGCGCTCGCCGCGCAGTCGGTGCGTTTGAACACCATCGCCTCGAACCTGGCCAATGTCGATACGGTGGGCCGCAGCGCCGAAACCGCCTACCGCCCCATCGAGCCGGTTTTTGAGGTCGCGCCGCTGCGCGGTCAGCCGGGCATGAGTGGGGTCAGCGTGCTGCGCGTCGAGGAACTCAATCGGCCCGCCATCAAGCGTTACGAGCCCGGCCACCCGATGGCCGATGCACAGGGCTATATCTTCGCGCCGGATGTCGATCCGGTGGCGCAGATGGTGAATCTGATCTCGGCCTCGCGCGGCTATCAAGCCAACGTCGAGGTGCTGAACTCCGCCCGCGAGCTGGCCCTCGCCACCCTGACCATCGGCCGCTGATGCGCCGAGACGAGGAAGCCTTATGTCCTTCAATGTCAACGTTACCAACGGCATCGGTCTGAGCAACAGCCCGGCGACGCAAAGCCGTATGGGCCGCGCCGACCTCACTTCTGCCGATTTCCTGCGGCTAATGACCGAGCAACTGAAGAATCAAGACCCGCTGAAACCTTTGTCCAATGCCGAATTCGTCAGCCAGATGGCCGAGATGTCGACGGCTCAGGGCGTTGGTGAGCTCGGTGGCGCGATGGCCTCGATGACCTCGGCGATCAACGGCGACCAAGCCCTGCGTGGTGCCGCGCTGATTGGGCGCACTGCGTTGATCGAAACCAACCGACTCGCACTCGGTGCCGAAGCCGATGGTGTGCTCTCCGCCAGCGGTATCGCTGCGGCACCCGCGGCCGGCCCGATCACTATCGAGATCACCAGTGCCAACGGCGCACTGGTACGGCGCTTGCAGGTGCAGGCACCAGGGCCCGGCGACGTCCCCTTCCAATGGGACGGCACCAACGAGCAAGGCCAAGCGGTTGCACCGGGCACCTACCGCATGAGCGCGACCTTCGGGACAGGGCGCGACGCGCAGGCGGTGGGCACCGGGGCGATGGCACCGATCGAGAGCGTCACCCTCGACCCACAAGGGATGTTGTTGAACCTGCGCGGACTTGGCACCGCGCCGCTGTCGGCGATCCGACGCCTCGGCTGATTGCCGCACCACCCACATCGATTGGAGCACCGTCATGAGTTTCCGCACCGCTCTCTCTGGCATCACCGCGGCCACCACCAATCTCGCGGTGACCTCGAACAATATCGCCAACGTATCGACCGCCGGCTTCAAGGAAGGTCGTGCCGAATTCGGTGATGTCTACGCCGCTTCGATTTTCGGCACCGCGCGCAACACCGCCGGCTCGGGTGTGCGTGTGACCGGCATCACCCAGCAATTCACCCAAGGCAGCATCGAGTTCACCAGTCGCAATCTGGATATTGCCATTTCGGGCGGAGGCTTCTTCACCTTGAATGACAACGGCGCGACGGTGTACTCGCGCGCTGGCAATTTTCAGCTCGATCGCGAAGGCTTCGTGGTGAATCCAGGCGGCGCACGCCTGCAGGCGTTCCCACCGCTGGGCGGCACCAGCACATCCTTCGAAACCGGACGCCTGCAAGACCTTCGTTTGACGACCACCGACAGCGCGCCGAATGCGACCAGCTCGGTGATCGTCGCTTCAAATTTGCCAGCCAATGCAGTGCCGCCAGCGGCCACGCCGTTCGATCCGAATGACACCACGACCTTCAACCACTCGACTTCGATCACGATCTACGACTCGCTCGGTGTCGCTCATGTGCAGACGCTGTACTACGTCAAGACGGCGAATCCGAACGAATGGCAGCTCCACAACTACATTGATGGTGCGGCTGTTGGTACTGCCCAGACCTTGCAGTACAACGATCAAGGCGCGTTGATCGCGCCGGCGACCGGCATCGTTACGCTACCGCCGTGGACACCCGCCACAGGTGCGGCGCCGGTCGCCATCACGATGGACCTGCGCAGCTCGACCCAATTCGGCGAGCGTTTCGCCATCAATGATTTGCGCCAGAACGGCTTCACCACAGGGCGCTTGATTGGCATCGAAGTCTCGCAGCAGGGCGTTGTGTTCGCGCGCTACACCAATGGCGTTGCCGATCCCTTGGGCCAGGTGGCGATGAGCACCTTCGCCAATCAGCAAGGCTTGCAGAATCTTGGCGACAATCTGTTCGCGCAAACCTTCGAGTCGGGCGATGTGCGGCGCGGTGCGGCCGGCACCTCGGACTTCGGTCTGATCCAGTCCGGCGCGCTGGAGAGCTCCAACGTCGAGCTCACCGAGCAGCTCGTCAACATGATCATTGCGCAGCGCAATTTCCAAGCCAACGCGCAGATGATCCAGACCACCGATCAGATCCAGCAGACCATCATCAACTTGCGCTGATGAGCGCCTAAGGCCGGAGCACGACGATGGACAGAGCCCTTTATGTGGCGATGAGCGGCGCGCAGGCCAACCTGCGCGCGCAGGCGGCGGTGTCGCACAATCTCGCCAACGCTTCCACCACGGGCTTCAAGGCTCTGTTGCACGCCACCGAGGCTTTCCCACTGAAGGGCGCGGAAATCGCCTCGCGGGTCTACACGATGGGCGATATCGGCGGCTTCGATGCCAGCGGTGGCAGCCTCCAGACCACCGGAAATCCGCTCGACTTCGCACTCAAGGCCGCCGATCTTTGGATGGGCGTTGCCGATCGCGGCGGCCAGCCGGCCTACACCCGCGCCACCGATCTCACGCTTGACGCCACCGGCCGACTGACCAACGGACGCGGCCAACCGGTACTCGATGTCTCGGGGCTTCCCATTGCACTGCCGCCCTTCCAGAGCCTCTCCATCGGCGGTGATGGCACGGTGTCGATCGTTCCGCTCGGCGAGGCTGGCGGTGTCACCCAGAACATCGCCCGCATCAGTGTGGTGCAGGCCAATCCAGCGCAACTCGCGCGCGGCGGGGATGGGCTGTTCCGGCCCAGCTCGGCCGACCCGCTGGATCAGCCCACGCCGATGTCCGGCAATGTACTGATGAGCGGCGTGCTGGAGAACAGCAATGTCAATGCCACCGAACAGCTTGTGCAGATGATTTCCCTGTCGCGGCAGTTCGAGATGAACCTCAAGGTCATTCGCAGCGGCGATGAGAACGCGCGTGCCGCAAACACTCTGCTGCGCGCTCGATGAGCCGCCGGCACCCGTAACCGAACCAGAGCAAACCCCGCCATGAATCCCGCCTTGTGGATCGCCAAGACCGGCCTCGACGCGCAGCAGACGCGCATGGCCGTCGTTGCGAACAATCTCGCCAATGTCAGCACGACGGGCTTCAAGCGCGACCGTGCCAGTTTTGAGGATCTCCTCTACCAGCAGATTCGTGCGCCGGGTGGTGCCAGCTCGCAGCAGACCAGCTTGCCCTCGGGACTCCAGCTCGGTACCGGCGTGCGGGTGGTCAGCACGGCCAAGAGCCACATCCAAGGCAACTTGCTGCAGACCGGCAATGCGCTGGATGTCGCTATCAACGGTCGCGGCTTCTTTCAGGTGCAGTTGCCGGATGGCACCGAGGCCTACACCCGTGACGGCAGCTTCCAGATCAACGCGACCGGCGAGCTGGTGACCAACTCGGGCTACACCGTGCAGCCGGGCATCCAGATTCCCGAGGGCGCGCAGGCGGTATCGATTGGCAGTGACGGCACGGTCACGGCGCAGATTGCCGGCCAAAGTGCCCCGCAGGAGATTGGCCAGATCACGCTGACCGACTTCGTCAATCCCACCGGGTTATTCGCCAAGGGCGAGAACCTGTTCCTCGAAAGCGGCGCTTCCGGCCCGGCTCAAGCCGGTACTCCGGGCCAAGCGGGTATTGGCTTGCTGGCGCAAGGTTCGCTGGAGAGCTCGAACGTCAACACGGTCGAAGAGCTGGTGGCGATGATCGAGACGCAGCGCGCCTACGAGATCAATGCCAAAGCCATCAGTACCACCGACCAGATGCTCGCCTTCCTCAACAACAACATCTGAGGTCCGCGCCAACAAGGCCACCGCCATGAACGCCACCACCGCCCGTCTCGCCGCCCTGCTCGTCGTCGCTCTGCCGCTGTTGACCGCCTGCGGCGCGACGTTTCGCGGCGATGTGCAGCCGCTTATGCCACTGACGATGGATTCCATCATGCAGGTGCCGGTACAAACCGTGGCCATGCCCAACGCCGGAGCGATTTACCGCGAAGGCCCTGGGCTGCGCTTGTTCACCGACCGCAAGGCGCGCGAAGTGGGCGATCTCGTCACCATCATTCTTTCCGAGCGCACCCAAGCCAGCACACGGGCGAACACGGCAATCACCAAAGAGTCCAACAACGCCATGTCCGGCACGGTATTCGGCCAGCCGGTGACCGTCGGCGGACAGGACGTGCTGGACAACACGTTGAGCAACAACCGCGACTTTGCCGGTGACGGCAACTCGACGCAGAGCAATCAGATCACCGGCACGCTCACCGCACAGGTAGTGCAGAAGTTGCCGAATGGCAATCTGGTCATTCAGGCCAGCAAGGCCTTGATGCTCAATCAAGGCAACGAGCTCGTCCAAGTGCAGGGCATCGTCCGTACCGCCGACATTGGCCCCGATAACAGTGTCGCCAGCACGCGCATCGCGGATGCTCGGATTGTGTTCGGTGGCCGCGGTCCGATCGCGCGCTCCAATGCGATGGGCTGGCTGGATCGCTTCTTCAATGGCGCGTGGTTTCCGAACTAATGTCCATGACTCGTAACCACCACCATCGCTGTATCGCTGCCGTTCTGACCGGTGTCGTGACCCTGTTTGTACTTGTGTTTGCCGCTTCTGTCAGCGCAGCGGAGCGCATCAAAGACCTCGCACAGATCGAAGGTGTGCGCGGCAATCCGTTGGTGGGTTATGGGCTTGTGGTGGGCCTCGATGGCACCGGTGATCGCGCGGCGCAGTCGCAGTTCACGATTCAGAGCTTGAAGAGCCTGCTCGACGAGCTCGGAGTCACCGTGCCGCCCGGTGTGAATCCGCAAACCAGGAACATCGCCGCCGTCGCGATTCATGCCGAATTGCCGCCTTTCGCGCGACCGGGCCAAGCCATCGATGTCACCGTTTCTTCGATTTCTAATGCCGCCAGTTTGCGCGGCGGCGCGTTGCTGATGGCGCCGTTGAAAGGAGCCGACGGACAGGTGTACGCCATCGCTCAAGGCAACTTGGTGGTGGGCGGTTTCGGTGCGGTGGGCGCTGATGGCTCGCGCATATCGGTGAACATTCCCAGTTCGGGCAGGATTCCGAACGGCGCGATCGTCGAGCGTTCGATCCCCGACGCCCTCGCCCAGAGCGGTGCTGGCGGCAGCTTGAAGCTCAACTTGCACCGGCCTGATTTCACCACCGCGAGCCGCATGGTCGATGCCTTGGTCCACGCCTTCGGTGAGGCCGCGGCTACGGCTCTGGATGCTGGCACGGTGCAGGTGCAAGCGCCCACCGATCCCGGCGCGCGCGTAGCCTTTCTCGCCCGTGTCGAGAACCTGACGCTCAACCCCGGCGAGGGCCCGGCCAAGGTGATCGTCAACGCCCGCACTGGCACCGTGGTGATCGGCAGCAATGTGCAGGTGATGCCCGCCGCAGTGGCGCATGGCTCACTCACTGTCACCATCACCGAGAGCATCGATGTCAGCCAACCGCCACCCTTCAGTCCGGGTGAAACGGTCGTGGTGCCGGAATCCATCGTCGAGGCGACGGTTGAAGGCTCGCGGATGTTCGTATTCCGAGGCGGCACTTCGCTCGATCAAATTGTTCGTGCGGTGAACGAAGTGGGTGCCGCACCGGGCGATCTCATCGCCATCCTCGAAGCCTTGAAGCAAGCCGGTGCCCTGCGCGCCGAGCTTGAGATCATCTAAGGCCGCGCCATGCGTATCGAAGCCCTTCCGATGCCGCTCGCACCCGCCTCGGTCAGTGATGCAGCGCAGATCGACAAGGTCGCGCGCCAGATGGAAGGGTTGTTCGCGCAGATGATGATCAAGCAGATGCGACAGACGACCCTCGGCGACTCGATGTTTCCGGGTGCGGCCAGCCAGTTCCGCGACCTGCACGATCAGCAAATCGCGCAAACGCTGACCCAGGGCAAGGGCTTGGGTCTGTCCGACATGATCGCGCGCCAGCTCACCCGCGATGCCGGCGTCGGCAGCGCATCGAAGCCTGACGTATTGCCGCTCACGCTGGCGAAAGCAGGTGCCGCGCCGATGCTGCCGCTCGACGCTTACCTGCGTCCATTGGCGGCAAAGCCGCTGGCAGCGTCGCATTGGATCGCCGCCGCCGAAGTGCCACGACGCCTGCTTACCGAGCGTTCGGCTTCCGTCATGCCAGACGTTCCTGCCGCAAAGGCGGCAACGAAGCCTGCTGCCGCTGGCATGTCCGATGCCCTCGGCACAGCGAGCGCACAGCGTATCGACGCTTTCGTGGCCAGAGTCTGGCCGCATGCCGTCGAAGTGGGCCGCAAGCTGGGTGTCGATCCGCGCGCCATCGTCGCGCAGTCGGCGCTGGAGACCGGCTGGGGCCGTAGCACCATCTCGGCGAATGGCAAAACGGCCAACAATTACTTCGGCATCAAGGCCACCGGCGCTTGGCGCGGCGAGCGCGTTTCGACGCAGACCCAGGAGTTCGTCGATGGCGGCTTCCGCACCGAGCAGGCCACCTTCCGTGCTTACGACGGCGTGGCACAAAGCTTCGCCGACTACGCCGCCTTGCTGAAGCGCAGCCCGCGCTATGCGGCTGCACTTGGAGCCGGCAACGACATTCGCGGATTTGCCAATGCCCTGCAACGCGGCGGCTACGCCACCGACCCGGCCTACGCGCAAAAGATCGAGTCCATCGCCACCGGCCCCACGCTTGAAAACGCGCTGGCTCGACTCGACCTCGACAATGCCAGCGGGCCGGCCGCGCGGCATACGCTGTTCACCGCCAGTGGCGGCGCTCTCGGAGGCTTCTGATGCCCAGCATTCTCGGTAACGGCACCAGCGCCCTGTTGGCCTTTCAGCGCGCACTGGCCACCAGCAGCCACAACATCGCCAACGCGACGGTCGAAGGCTTCACACGCCAGCGTGTCGAGCTTGCCAACCGCGCCGGCGACGGAGCGCGCGGTGCCTACGTCGGCGCTGGCGTGGTGGTGGGCAGCGTCACCCGACTCGCCGACTCGCTGGTGACCAACCGGTTGCTCGACAGCCGTGGCGAGGTGGGCCGTCTGCAGGTCGCCAACGGCTTCGCCGCGCGCATCGATCAACTCTTCACTGATGCCACCACCGGGCTGGCGCGGCCATGGTCGGCGTTTTTCGATGCTGCACAGGGTGTCGCCGCCGAGCCGGCTTCGCAGGCCGCCCGCACCGAGATGCTTGGCCGTGCCGAGGCCTTGGTTTCGCGCTTCAGGCTGCTGCAACAGGGGCTGGAGCAGGTCGACAACGAAATCGACTCACGGCTGGTGGGCGGTGCGGATCAAGTCAATCGCCTTGCCGTTGAGATCGCCAGGCTCAATGTCGAAGTGACTCGCAGCGGTGCGGCTCAAGCCGCCCCCGATCTACTCGACCAGCGCGACCGCTTGGTGGCGCAGATCGCCACACTCACCGGTGTCAGCACCTTGCCGCAAGACGACGGCGCATTGAACGTGTTCACTGCTGGCGGCCAGCCGCTGGTGATCGGTGCCATCGCTTCGCGGCTGAGCGTCACACCCGACGACTTCCGTCCGGACCGCATGGTGCTCGGCTTGCAAACCACCAGTGGTACGGTGCGGCTTGGGTCCGGCAGCGTGGCCGGCCAATTGGGCGGCGCGCTGTCGGCACGCGTGGAGCTGGTGGACACTGGCCGTGCCGAACTGGGCCGCATCGCCGCGGCACTCGCTGAAGTGGTGAATCAAGCCAGCGCAGCCGGGCTTGATCTCAATGGCGGTGTGGGCAGCGATTTTTTCGCCGTCCGCGCCCCGCTGCCACTGGCGCATCGCAGCAACACCGGCAGCGCCGCGCTGGCGGTGGATATCGTCGATGTCGGTACGCTGAATGGCGCAGCGCTGGAGTTCCGTTTTGACGGTACGGCCTGGAGTGCGCGTCGCGCCGACAACGGTGCCAACGTGCCACTGACGGGCCTCGGCACGGTGGCCAATCCCTTTTTGGTCAACGGCATGTCGATCGTTGCCTCGGGTGCTCCCGTCGCCAACGACCGCTTCCTCGTCGAGCCCACCGGAACAGCAGCCCGCGACATCGCCGTCGCCATCAACGACCCCAATCGCATCGCTGCTGCAAGCCGCATTCGACCGAGTGCTGATCTTGCCAATCTCGGACAGGCGCGGGTGGTGTCGCTGACGGTGCTCGACCCGGCGAACACCGCCTTGGCGACACCAGCCAGCCTAGAGTTTCTGACGCCCACCACCTTCAGCATCAACGGTGGCCCGCCGCAGGTTTATGCGCCGGGCTCGGCCATCGATGCCAATGGCTGGCGGCTGGTGCTCGATGGCTTGCCGCGCGCGGGTGACCTCTTTCGTGTCGGGCCGAATGTCGCAGGCTCTAGCGACAACACCAACATGCGTGCTTGGGCCGCACTGGGCGATGCCCGCGTGCTCGGCGGTGGTGCCAATTCCTTGAACGATGCGCTCGGCGCGCAAGCCACCCGCATCGGCTCGGCAGCGCGTGAGAGCGGCTTCTCGCTCGATAGCCAGCAGGCCATCGATGCTTCGTTGGTGCAACAGCGCGAGTCGCTCTCGGGTGTCAACCTCGATGAAGAAGCCGCCAACTTGTTGCGCTTTCAACAAGCCTACCAAGCCGCCGCGCAGGTCATTTCGATTGCCGACACCGTGTTCCAGACCTTAATGGCCGCCGTGCGGCGCTGATGGACCCATGCCATGAGCCTCACTCGCATTTCCAGCAACACCCTCTTCGAGAGCAGCGTTGCCCAATTGCTGCGTCGCCAAGCCGAGCTAATCGCTACCCAGAATCAGATCTCCAGCGGCCGCCGCGTCAACACCGCCGGCGATGATCCCTTGGCGGCGGGTGCAGCGCTGGCTATTGATCGATCACTGGCCGAGTTGGAGCGTTTCGGCCTCAACGCCAATGTGCTCGGCAATCGCTTGAATCTCCAAGAAAGCAATCTTGCTCAGGCCGGCGAAAATCTCCAGCGCGTGCGTGAGCTGACCATTCAAGCCGCCAATGCGCCGTTGTCGGCCAGTGACCGCGCGTCGATCGCCCGCGAGATCCGGCAGATCCGCGAAGGCTTGCTTGGTATTGCCAACAGTGTCGATGCCAGTGGCCGGTACCTGTTCGGTGGCACCCAGGATGATCGCCCGCCCTTTGTCGACGCCGCCACCGGCGTCACCTACGTCGGCGACCAAGTGCAGCGTCGCGTCGATGTGGCTCCCGCACTGGCTTTGCAGGACGCCGATCCTGGCAGCGAGGTGTGGATGCGCGTGCCCATCGGCGATGGCCGGGTGGCGGTGGCCGCAGCGCCGGGCAATGTCGGCACTGGCCTGTTGGGCAGCTTCGGCCTGGTCGACGCCGCGGCATGGGCGGCTGGCGGCAATGCGGGTTATCGCGTGGCTTTCACTTCGCCAACCACCTACGAAATCCAGAGCGCTGGCGGCGCACCGTTGCTGCCGCCGCAGACCGGTAGCTTCGCCCCCGGCGATACGATCAGTTTCGAAGGCCTGCAACTGCGCCTGCATGCCGAGCCCGCAAGCGGCGATGTCTTTACCGTCGGCCCGTCCAGTCGACAGGATCTTTTCGCCACTCTCGACGCGCTGGCCAATACGTTGGAGGCTCCGGCCACCACGGCGGTCGAGCGTACGCGCCAGCAGAACGCCCTCTTCGTGGCCTTGGCCAATATCTCGGCCGCGCAGGATCACTTCATCGACCGTCGTGCTGGCGGTGGCGCGCGTTTGGCCGGCATCGACGAGGCCCAAGCCCTGCGCGAAGCGACAACGGTGACGCTGCGCGGCACGCTCTCCGATCTGCGCGATGTCAACATCGCCGAAGCTGCCAGTCGGCTAGCACAGCAGGGCACCGCACTGGACGCCGCACAGCTCAGTTTTCAGCGCGTGGCTAGCTTGTCGCTGTTCAATTATTTGCGTTGATTCACAACTCCTGTGAGGTTTGGGCATCGGGCGGGGCTAAAGCCTCGTCAGGTGAGGCCGTTACTGCTTGCAGCAGCGGGGAGAACCGGGTCACGGCCCCCCACCGCGGCCCCGGGCAGCCCGACGCTGGACCGGTCCACCTTCGTCCCAGGAGAGCACGTCCATGAGCGTTATCAACACCAACACCATTTCGCTGAACGCCCAGCGCAATCTGCAGTCGAATAGCGCCACGCTGGCGACCACCATCGAACGCCTGTCTTCAGGCCTGCGCATCAATAGCGCCCGCGACGACGCCGCCGGCCTCGCCATTTCCGAGCGCTTCAGCACGCAGATTCGCGGCTTGAACGTCGCTTCGCGGAATGCCAACGACGGCATTTCGCTCTCGCAGACGGCGGAAGGCGCGCTGGCCGAGATCGGCAACAACTTGCAGCGCATCCGTGAATTGGCCGTGCAGTCGGCCAATGCCACCAACTCGGCCTCCGACCGCGCCGCATTGCAGGCCGAAGTCGCGCAGCTCNNCGACGGCATTTCGCTCTCGCAGACGGCGGAAGGCGCGCTGGCTGAGATCGGCAACAACTTGCAGCGCATCCGTGAATTGGCTGTGCAGTCGGCCAATGCCACCAACTCGGCCTCCGACCGCGCC
>BBPD01000623.1_pt1 | contig 29956 bp, 21 predicted proteins | sample 1344911 | NCBI WGS metagenome assembly BBPD01 (sample SAMD00019088, study PRJDB2971) | groundwater metagenome | biome: freshwater biome; feature: mineral spring; material: ground water | place: USA: CA, Sonoma | collected 2011-09 | depth surface m
CCAGCCCCAGCCCGGTGGCCCTGATCATGGCCGGTGGCACCGGCGGCCACATCTTTCCCGGCTTGGCCGTGGCCGAGGCGCTGCGCGAGAGCGGCTGGCGCGTGCACTGGCTCGGCGCGCCCGAGAGCATGGAGGCGCGCCTGGTGCCCGAGCGCGGCTTTGCCTTCGAGCCGGTGAACTTCGGCGGTGTGCGCGGCAAGGGCCTGCTGCGGCTGGCGCTGCTGCCGCTGCGCTTGCAACTGGCGTTTGTGCAGAGCTTTCGCGTGCTGCGCCGCGTGCGCCCCGACGTGGTGCTGGGCCTGGGCGGCTACATCAGCTTTCCCGGCGGCATGATGAGCGTGCTGGCCGGTGCCCCCTTGCTGCTGCACGAGCAAAACGCCATCGCTGGGCTGGCCAACAAGGTGCTGGCGCAGGTGGCCGACCGCGTGTTCACCGCCTACCCTCAGGCCCTGCCCAAGGGCGAGTGGGTGGGCAACCCACTGCGCGCCGCCTTCACCCAGCAGCCGCCGCCAGCGCAGCGTTTTGCTGGGCGCAGCGGGCCGCTCAAGCTGCTGGTGGTAGGCGGCAGCCTGGGGGCCCAGGCCCTCAACCACACCGTGCCGCAGGCGCTGGCCTTGATCGACCCGGCGCAGCGCCCGCTGGTGCGGCACCAAAGCGGCGCCAAGCAGATCGAGGCCCTGCGCGCCGCCTACGCCGCCGCCGGGGTGCAGGCCGAACTCACGCCCTTCATCGACGACACCGCCGCCGCCTACGCCGAGGCCGACTTGGTGCTGGCGCGCGCCGGGGCCAGCACCGTGACCGAGCTGGCGGCGGTGGGTGCGGCCGCCATCCTGGTGCCGTTCCCGCACGCCGTCGATGACCATCAGACCCACAACGCGCGCTTCTTGGTCGAGGCCGGGGCCGCTTGGCTGCTGCCACAGCCGCAGCTCAACGCCGCCGACCTCGCGCAGCAACTGCGCAGCCTCAACCGCGCCGAGCTGCTGCAGCGCGCCGAACGCGCCCATGCGCAGGCGCGCACCGGGGCCGTGCAGGCGCTGCAGCAAGCCTGCGAACAACTGATCGCCCACAAAAAACCATGAAACACGCGATACGACACATCCACTTCGTCGGCATCGGCGGCTCGGGCATGAGCGGCATCGCCGAGGTGCTGCTCAACCAGGGCTACACCGTCAGCGGCTCCGACCTGAGCGCCAGCACCGCCACCGAGCGCCTGCAACGCCTGGGCGCGTGCGTGCACATCGGGCACGCCGCCAGCCAGATCGCGGGTGCGGACTGCATCGTCACCTCCACCGCCGTCAAGCCCGACAACCCCGAGGTGGTGGCCGCGCACCAGCGGCTGCTGCCGGTGGTGCCGCGCGCGCTCATGCTGGCCGAGCTCATGCGCATGCAAAAAGGCATCGCCATTGCGGGCACGCACGGCAAGACCACCACCACCAGCCTGGTCACCAGCGTGCTCGCGGCTGCGGGGCTGGACCCGACCTTCGTCATCGGCGGGCGGCTCAACAGCGCCGGGGCCAATGCGCGCCTGGGTACTGGCGAGTACATCGTGGTCGAGGCCGACGAGTCCGACGCCTCCTTCCTGAACCTGCTGCCGGTGCTGGCGGTCGTCACCAACATCGACGCCGACCACATGGACACCTACGGGCACGACTTCGGCCGCCTCAAGCAAGCCTTCGTCGATTTCCTGCACCGCATGCCCTTCTACGGTGCCGCCGTGGTCTGCATCGACGACCCGCACCTGCGCGGCCTGCTGGGCGACATCCAGCGCCCCATCACCAGCTACGGCCTGAGCCCGGACGCGCAAGTGCGTGCGCTCGATCTGCGCGCTGTGGGGGCGCAGATGCACTTTCGGGTGCAGCGGCGCAACGGGGTCGAGCTGCCCGACCTCGACGTGGTGCTCAACCTGCCGGGGCAGCACAATGTGCTCAATGCGCTGGCGGCGATCGCGCTGGCGGCCGAGCTCAGCCTGCCCGATGCCGCGCTGCTGCAGGCGCTGGCGCAGTTCAAGGGCGTGGGGCGGCGCTTCCAGCGCCACGGCGAGGCGCCGCTGCCCGGCGGCGGCAGCGCCACCCTGATCGACGACTACGGACACCACCCAGTGGAAATGGCGGCCACGCTGGCGGCGGCGCGCGGGGCCTTTCCCGGTCGGCGGCTGGTGCTGGCCTTTCAGCCGCACCGCTACAGCCGCACGCGCGACTGCTTCGAGGATTTCGTGCGCGTGATGGGCGCGGCCGACGCCGTGCTGCTGACCGAGGTCTATGCCGCCGGCGAAGCCCCGATCGTGGCCGCCGATGGCCGGGCGCTGGCGCGGGCGCTGCGCGTGGCGGGCAAGCTCGAACCGCTGTTCGTGCCCGAAGTGGGCGCGCTGGCGCAAGCGATTCTGGACTGCGCCCAGGCCGATGACGTGCTGCTGTGCATGGGCGCGGGCTCGATCGGCAGCGTGGCGGCGCAGGTGCGCGAGCTGGCCGATGCGGCACCACCCATTGCCACGCAACCCAGCTCCGCGCAAGCCAAACCCGAACAGGAGCCCGCATGAGCCAAAACGCAAGCCAAAACGCTAGCCCGAACGCCAGCCAGATCGATCCGCGCGCACTGGGCAAGGTGGCGGTGTTGCTGGGCGGCTTTTCGGCCGAGCGCGAAGTCTCGCTCATGTCCGGGCAGGGCGTGCTGGCGGCCTTGCAGCGCAGCGGCGTCGATGCGCACGCCTTCGACCCGGCCGAGCGCGAGCTCTGGCAGCTCAAGGCCCAGGGCTTTGCGCGCGCCTTCATCACCCTGCACGGCCGCTTTGGCGAAGACGGCACGGTGCAGGGCGCGCTGGAGCTCATGGGCATCGCCTACACCGGGCCGGGCGTGTTGTCCTCCAGCCTGAGCATGGACAAAATCATGAGCAAGCGCATTTGGCGCGCCGAGGGGCTGCCCACGCCCGACTGGCGCCAGGTGCGCAGCGGTGCCGAAACCGAGGCCGCGCTGGCCGCCCTGGGCGCGCCCATGATCGTCAAACCGGCGCGCGAGGGCTCCACCATCGGCCTGAGCAAGATCAGCCACGCCAGCGAGTGCGCGCAAGCCTACGCGCTGGCGGCCCAGTGCGACCCCGAGGTGCTGTGCGAGCAATGCATCGTGGGCGACGAAGTCACGGTGGCGCTGCTCGGCCAAGGCGAGGCGGCGCAGGCCCTGCCCCTGATCCGCATCCAGGTGCCCGGTGGCAACTACGACTACGAGCACAAATACTTCAGCGACGAAACCCAGTACCTCATCCCCAGCGGCCTGCCCGCGGCCGAGGAAGCCGCCATCCAGCGCCTGGCGCTGCAGGCCTACCAGAGCCTAGACTGCCGCGGCTGGTCGCGCGTGGATGTGATGATCGACGCCGCCACGCGCCGCCCCTATCTGCTGGAGCTCAACTCCTCGCCCGGCATGACTGGGCACTCGCTGGTGCCGATGGCGGCGCGCGCCGTGGGCCTGAGCTACGAGGCCTTGTGCCTGCAGGTGCTGGCCAGCGCGGGCCTGGACAACCCCTTGCCCAAGCCCCTGCCCGGCAGCGGCACGGGCGCTGAAGGGCAAGCCCAGTAACGCCATGAACGCCACCCAAGCCCTGCCGCTCGACGTGCGCCTGATGGACGGTGCCGCGGCGCTGCTGTTTGCGCTCGCCGCGGTGCTGGCCTTGGTGGCGCTGGGCGGCTGGGTGTTGCGCCATCCGGTCTGGAGCCTGAGCCAAATCACCGTGCATGGCGATGTGCGGCACCAGAGCCCCGTTGCCTTGCGGGCGCACCTGGCTGGGCGGCTGGAGGGCAACGTCTGGAGTGTCGATTTGCAGCGCGTGCAGGAAGTGGTCGAAACCGTGCCCTGGGTGCGCAGCGCCGTGGTGCAGCGCGAATTTCCGAACCGGCTGCGCCTCACGCTGGAAGAACACCGGCCCATGGCTTGGTGGGGCCAGACCGGTGGTGCGCAGTTGCTCAACCAGCAAGGCGAGGTGTTCCAGGCCGAAACCAGCGACCCCGCCGCACTGGGCTGGAGCGAGCTCGACGGGCCGGCGCAGCACTCGCAGCAGGTGCTGGAGTTGTACCAGGCGCTCACGCCGCAATTTGCGCGCATGGGGCGCGACATCCAGCGCTTGCAGCTCGACGAGCGCGGCAGTTGGCGCGCGGTGCTCGACGACGGTGCGCGCATCGAAATCGGGCGCGGCAGCGCGCAAGAACTGCAGCAGCGCGTGGCCCAATTCAGCCTAACCGTGCCCACCCTGCTGCAGCACTACGGCTGGCGGCCGCTCGAAGTCGCCGACCTGCGCCACCCCGATGGCTACGCCCTGCGCATCCAAGGCGTGAGCACGCTGGCCGAACTGCAACTGCCGCCGCCGCAGTCAGCGCCTACCGCAGCCGCAGCCGCAGCCGCAGCCACCGCAGCCAGACCACCAAGTCCGGGCCGCTTAGCCCCCACCCCCTAAACCACACCGCCATGCCCAAAGAATACAAAGACATCGTCGTCGGACTCGATATCGGCACCGCCAAGATCATGGTGGTGGTCGCAGAGGTGCAGCCCGGTGGCGCGCTCAAGCTGGCCGGCTTTGGCGTGGCCCCGAGCAACGGCCTCAAGCGCGGCGTGGTCGTCAACATCGACGCCACGGTGCAAAGCATCCAGCAAGCGCTCAAAGAAGCCGAGCTCATGGCCGACTGCCGCATTGCGCGCGTCTATACCGGCATCACCGGCAGCCACATTCGGGGCCTCAACTCCAGCGGCATGGTGGCGATCCGCGAGCGCGAAGTCACCCCGGCCGACGTGGCGCGCGTGATCGAAACCGCCAAGGCCATCAACATCTCGACCGACCAGCGCCTGCTCCTGGTCGAGCCGCAGGAATTCGTGATCGACGGGCAAGAGGTCAAGGAGCCGATCGGCATGAGCGGCATACGGCTCGAATCCAAGGTGCACATCGTCACCGGGGCGCAAAGCGCGGCCGAGAACATCCTCAAGTGCGTGCGCCGCTGCGGGCTGGAGGTGGAGTACCTGATGCTCAACCCGCTGGCCTCCAGCCTTTCGGTGCTCACCGAGGATGAAAAAGAGCTGGGCGTGGCGCTGCTCGACATCGGCGCCGGCACCACCGACGTGGCGATCTTTGCCGGTGGTGCGATTCGGCACACGGCGGTGATTCCAATCGCCGGCGACCTCATCACCAACGACATCGCCATGGCCTTGCGCACCCCGACCAAGGATGCCGAGGACATCAAGGTCGAGAGCGGCTGCGCCAAGCAGTTGCTGGCCGATCCGCAGCAGCAAGTCGAGGTGCCGGGCCTGGGCGACCGCAGCCCGCGCATGATCAGCCGCCAGGCACTGGCCGGGGTGATCGAGCCCAGGGTAGAGGAAATCTTCGCCTTGGCGCAGCAGGTGATACGCGACTCCGGGCACGAGGAACTGCTCTCCAGCGGCATCGTGCTCGCCGGTGGCAGCGCCGTCATGCCCGGCATGGTCGAGCTGGGCGAAGACATCTTCCTCAAGCCCGTGCGCCGGGGCGTACCCAGCTACCGCGGGGCCTTGAGCGACATGGTGGCGCAAGCCCGAGCCGCCACCGTCATGGGCTTGTTGGAGGAAGCGCGGCTGGCGCGGCTGCGCGGCCACAAGGTGGCGCAAAAAAGCGGCTCGATGGGCAGCGCCGTGGGGCGCATCAAAGATTGGTTTGTGGGCAATTTTTAATTTTTTGGCGTTTTTTTCAGGACTGGCAAGGAGTACAGGCAATGAGCATTGAAATGATCGAAGTCGAAGAGTTCAACCGCGGCACCCAGATCAAGGTGATCGGTGTCGGCGGGGGTGGCAGCAACGCGGTCGAGCACATGATCCGCTGCAAGGTGCAAGGGGTGGAGTTCATCTGCGCCAACACCGATGCGCAGGCGCTGAGCAAAACCTCCGCGCACCGCGTGATCCAGCTCGGCCAGACCGGGCTGGGCGCGGGCAGCAAGCCCGACAAGGGGCGCACCGCGGCCGAACAGGCCGAAGCCACCATCCGTGAAGCGATTGCGGGCGCGCACATGCTGTTCATCACCGCGGGCATGGGCGGCGGCACCGGCACCGGGGCGGCCCCGATCATCGCCAAGGTCGCCAAAGAAATGGGCGTGCTCACGGTCGGCGTGGTCACCAAACCGTTCGACTGGGAAGGCTCGCGGCGCATGCAAAACGCCGACGCCGGGCTGGCCGAGCTCGAAGGGCACGTGGATTCGCTGATCGTGGTGCTCAACGACAAGCTGCAAGAGGTTTTGGGCGACGACGTGACGCAAGACGAAGCCTTTGCCGAAGCCAACGACGTGCTGAAAAACGCCGTCGGCGGCATCGCCGAGATCATCAACGTGGAAGCGCTGGTGAACGTGGACTTCGAAGACGTGCGCACCGTGATGAGCGAGCCCGGCAAAGCCATGATGGGCACGGCAGTGGCCAGCGGCCCAGACCGGGCGCGCATCGCCGCCGAGCAGGCTGTGGCCTGCCCCTTGCTCGAAGGGGTGGACATGAAAGGCGCCAAGGCCGTGCTGGTGCTCATCAGCGCCGCCCGGGGCTCGCTCAAGCTGAGCGAATCCAAGCTGGCCATGACCACCGTGCGCGCCTTTTCCCTGCCCGAAGCGCACGTGATTTACGGTGCCGCTTACGACGAGTCGCTCGGTGATGCGATTCGCGTCACCGTGGTGGCCACGGGCCTGAACCGCGCCGGTGCGCGCCAGCCCCTGACCGTGATCCAAACCCCGGCACGGGGCCTGCGCACCGGAACCGACGACATGCCCTTTATCCCGACGCTGAATCAGGCCGTTGGCACGGGCATGGGAGCGAACGGCCGCAGCGTTGGCCTGACTCGCGCGGGCAACGCCGAAGTGCCCAAGGTGTGGCAGCGCCCACACGACCGCCATTCGGCCGCGGCGCGGGTGGATGCGCTGTCATCGGGCGGCATGGAAGACTTGGAAATTCCGGCATTTCTGCGCCGCCAGGCCGATTGAGCGTTGCGGGCCGCTGCGGCCCACTTTTGCTTACATCTTGGGTGCTGGCCGAGAGGCCCGCTCACGGCGTGGGCGCGCAGAAAAAACTACAATGCGCCCGATGATCGCGCAACGCACCCTCAAAACCCTCACCCGCGCCGTTGGCGTGGGCCTGCACAGCGGGGCGCGGGTGGAGCTCACCCTGCGGCCGGCCGCGCCCGACACCGGCATCGTGTTTCGCCGCACCGATTTGAACGAGCCGGTCACCCTCCCGGCGCGTGCCACTTCGGTGAGCGACACCCGGCGCGCCTCCACGCTCTCCAGTGGCGGCGTGAAGGTGAGCACGGTCGAGCACCTGATGAGCGCCTGCTGCGGGCTCGGGATCGACAACCTGCTGGTGGACATCACGGCCGAAGAAGTCCCGATCCTCGACGGCTCGGCCGCCTCCTTCGTTTATCTGCTGCAAAGCGCCGGGCTGGTGCAGCAAAACGCTGCCCGGCGTTTTCTGCGCGTCACTCGGCCGGTCGAGGTGCGCCAAGGCGAAGGGCGGCACCTGAAGTGGGCCCGGCTCGAACCCTACCACGGCTTCAAACTCGGCTTCGAGATCGAGTTCGAGCACCCGGCGGTGAGCGCCAGCGGGCAGCGCGTCGAGTTCGACCTCGGCTCGGGCCAGTACGCACGCGAAATCGCTCGGGCGCGCACCTTCGGCTTTGCGCGCGACGTGGAAGCGCTGCGCTCACAGGGGCTGGCGCTAGGCGGCGGGCTCGACAACGCCATCGTCATGGACGACGTGAAAGTGCTCAACGCCGACGGGCTGCGCTTTGCCGATGAGTTCGCCAAACACAAAATCCTCGACGCCATGGGCGACCTCTACCTGGTGGGGCAGCCCATGCTGGCCGCCTACAGCGCCTACCGCAGCGGGCACGCGCTCAACAACCTGCTGCTGCGCGAGCTGCTGGCGCAGCCGGATTGCTACGAGCTGCTCAGTTTTCAGAGCGAACGCAGCGCGCCGCGCGGTTTTGCGCAACTCGCGGCCGCCTGGTAAGGCCGCCCCAAACCGCCATGATGGTCGTGCGCATCCTGATTTTTTTGCTGCTCGGTGCCTCTGCGCTCAGCTTTTTGCTCTACCTCATCACCGGCCAACCCAAGTACCGGCGCTGGGGCTTCGCCATTTTTAAGTGGACCATGCTGGCGATCGCGGTCTTTTTTGGTGTGCTGTTCGTCTCGCAGTTCGACTGGTCCATGGGCGGCTAGGGTTCAATAGCTGCGCCCGCCCTTGTAGGCGGCGTGGCTGCGCGCCTGCAGCGGGCTGACCTTGGCAATCGCCGCCAGGCTGCGCGCCACTTGGGCGTGGGTGATGCACAGGCCGAGCGCGTCGGCGGCGTCGGGGCCGGGCAGGCCGGGCAGGCTGAGCAGGCGCTGCACCATCTCTTGCACCTGCGCCTTGGCGGCCTTGCCGTGGCCGACCACCGCCTTCTTCAACTGCAAGGCGGTGTATTCGCTCACCGGCAGACCGGCGGCGACCAGCGCCGTCAGGCAGCAGCCGCGCGCCTGCCCCAGCATCAGCGTGGCTTGCGGGTTGACGTTGACAAACACGATCTCGCACGCCGCCACATCGGGCTGGTAGCGCTGCACCACCTCGGTGATGCCAGCAAAAATCACGCCCAGGCGCTGCGGCAGCAGCGCGCCGTCTGCGGGCCGGGTGCGTATGGTGCCGCTGGCCACGTAGCTCAGGTGCGGGCCGTCGGAGTCCACCACGCCAAAGCCGGTGGCCTGCAAGCCGGGGTCGATACCAAGTATGCGCATGTGGGGCGGGGCGTTACCAGGGCACGGGGCTAGGGCAGTTGCACATCGCCCATGCGCGCCAGCACGGTGGCGCTGCGCTGGTCGATGAAGCCAGAGCGGAACTGGCGCTGAAAGCGCTTGGGTGCCGGCAACAGCACCGCCAGCCGCGCCGCCTCGTGCGCGCTCAGGCGCGCCGCGGGTTTGCGAAAGTAGTGTTGCGCTGCGGCTTCGGCCCCAAAAATGCCTGCGCCCCATTCCACGCTATTGAGGTAGAGCTCCAAAATGCGCTCCTTGCTCAGCAGCAGCTCCAGCATTTTGGCCAGCACCAGCTCCTGGCCCTTGCGCAGCAAGGTGCGCTCGCCCGAGAGCAGCAGGTTTTTTGCCAGTTGCTGCGTGATGGTCGAGCCACCCACCAGGCGCGCATTGCGCCCGCGGGCCTCGGCAGCGGCTTGGCGGCGCAGGTTGCGATCCCAGGCCGCTTGCAAGGCTTGCCAGTCCACGCCAAAATGGGTGGCAAAGGCAGCGTCCTCCGAGGCGATCACGGCGCGCTTGAGGTGCACCGAGATCGATTCATAAGGCACCCACTGCTGCGCCCAGCGCAGCTCACCCGGCTGGTTGGCCATGCGCCAGGCCTCCGAGCGCTGGAAGGTGGTGCTGGCCGGATCGAGCACAGCCATGCTGGCGATGCGCGCCAGAAAAAATACCTGCAAGGCCAGCCCGGCCGCCAGCACCCAGAGCAGCCAGCGCACCAGCCAGCGCAGCCAGGGTGGGCGCGGCTTCATGGCGTGGCCACCCGCGTTTGCAGCGTGGTGTCGCGGCCGAAGCGAAAGCGCGACACCACCACGATCTGCTCGGCCTGCTGGCGCATGGCGCTGCTGAAAGGCCCAAAATGCAGGCTGTGGACGATGGCCTCGGCGCGGCTGTCGAGTGCGACTTGCCCCGAGCCTTGCAGCACCTCGGTGTCGAGCACGCGCCCGTCGTGGTTGATGGTGATGATCATGGTCAGATCCCCATACAGCTTTTGGCCATTGAGCTGCGGGAAGTTGGCGGTGCCGTGGTCTTCGATGCGGCGGCGCAGTTGGTCGTAGTAGAGGGCATAAACCGCCTCGCGCGTGGCGGGGCTGAGGTAGCGTTTGCGTGGGCGGGCATTTTCGGTCTGGATGCGTTGTTCGATTTCGGCCAATGTTTTGAGCAGCGCCAGCCGCTGCTGTTCCTGCGCTTGCGCCTGCGCACTCGTGGCCGTAGGCTGCTTGGCCAGCGCCACGGTGGCGAGCTGCTGGCGCACCTGGGTTAGCAGGCGGGTTTGTTGCTCCTGTGCGGCTTGCAAGCGGAGTTGCTGCTCTTGCAACGCGTCGCCGCTGCGCTCGCGTTCCGCCGGTGGCAGCGGCGAGGTGGCGCGCCCGGCCGCTGCGTCGCCGCCGCCGGCCAGGTTGGCCTGGGCAATGGCTTGCGCCCGCTCGGGAGGCTGCTCGGTGCGGGCGTTGACCAAGATCACCTCCAGCCCGGTGTCGCGCAGCACCCGCTCCACGGCTTGCGGGTGCGTGAGTTGCACACTCAAAGCCGCCGCATGGGCCAGCAGCGAGACGAGCAGCGCCCACTGCAAGGTACTGAGGTTGCGCAACAGTTTCACAGGGCTGGATTATCCTCCGGTTGCTGGGGCCCGCAAACTCTGGGGCCAGCCCGCGCAGCGCGGCAGGCGCAAGCGGCCCGTTGCGCGCTACAGGCTTACGCCGTAACGCTGGCGGTAGGTCTGCACGCGCTCGCGGTGCCCGGCCATCTCGGGGCTGTGTTGCTGCTGCAGAAAATCGAGCAGGTCGGTCAGGCGCGCAATCGCGCACACCTGCAAGCCGAGCTGCTCGCGCACATATTGCACCGCGCTGTGCGGCAGGTCGCGCAGCGCGCCGTCGGGGCCGGGTTCGGTGGCGCGCTCTTGCCGATCGAGCGCGATCGCCACCGCGTGCGGCGTGGCCCCGGCGGCCCGAATCAAGTCGATCGACTCGCGCACCGCCGTGCCCGCGCTCATCACGTCATCGACGATCAGCACCCGCCCGCGCAGCGGCGCGCCCACCAGCGTGCCGCCCTCGCCGTGCGCCTTGGCCTCTTTGCGGTTGTAGGCAAAGGGCCGGTTGTGGCCCAGCCGCGCCAGCTCCACCGCCAGCGCCGCCACAAGCGGAATGCCCTTGTAGGCCGGGCCAAACAGCAGGTCGAACTCGATGCCGCTGGCGATGATGCGCTGCGCGTAGCACTGCGCCAGCCGGCCCAGCTTGGCGCCGTCGTCAAAGCCGCCGGCGTTGAAAAAATACGGGCTCAAGCGCCCGGCCTTGGTCTGGAACTCGCCCCAGCGCAGCACGCCCGATTCAACCGAAAATCGCACAAAGTCCTGCGCCAGCCCATCCAGCCCGGAACCGGCTTGGGCTTGGGCCGCCTTGGCCACCTTGGCCACCTGTTGCACATCTGCCATGGAGAGTATCCTTGTTACGCTTGACCAGTCTGAACCTCAACGGCATCCGCTCTGCCGCCCGCAAGGGCCTGCAGGCATGGGTGCAAGAAGCCGCGCCCGATTGTATTTGCGTGCAGGCGCTGCGCCGCCTGGGAACTGCGCGGGCTTGGGGGCAGGAATTCAAGTCTCATACACTAGCCCCTCGCACGCACTCCACTTTGCCACATGCCAGCCGACACCGCCACCAATATGGCCGCAATCCTCCAGCACACCGGCATGGCCAACGTGCGCAGCCTTTGACCATGGATCAAGCTGCTTTAGTCGCCCTTGTAGATCAGCTTCGCGCACAGGGGCGTGAGGCCAGCACGGTGGAGTTCAAGTCCAGCTGGGATTTGCCACGTGACATCGGCGAATACCTGTCTGCGCTGGCCAATGCCGCGGTGTTGGAGCGTCACGACCATGCCTACATGGTGTGGGGCGTGAACGACCAGATGCATGAAGTCACCGGTACCACGTTCAAGCCCTTCACGGCAAAGGGGGAAGGCACTCACCCACTGATCATGTGGCTGACCCAGTCGATATCGCCACGGCCCGATTTCGAGTTTTATGAGGTGCAGCACCCGCAGGGGCCGGTGGTCGTGTTGGACATCAAAGCACCGCGCACGGCACCCTTGGCGTTTGCAGGGGTGCGCTGCATTTTTGTATCGGCCAAAGTGGCGCAATGGACAGGCCAGAAGGCCAGTTACATCCGCAACAAGGGCTTGGACGACGGTTGCTACCGCAAGCTGGTAACCGACTACTTGAAGAAGTACGGGCAGGCCAGCCGCAAGGACATGGACGACCTCCTATTGGCCAAGCTGCCCGACGTGCTCGATGCCGCCCAGAAGGCCCACAGGATTCGCAACCTGCTGCAAGCCATGCGCCGTGATGACCTGATCCACCGCACCGGACCCAAGGCGACGGCGATTTGGCGGCTAGGCGCGGGTGGCCCCAAAGTCCAAAGCTAGATAGTGTTGAAAGGCTATATTTAGCAAACGAAATCTTCGTAAGTATTTGAATTTTATGTTTTCTTTGGTCCGTTTGGGCCGGTAATTTTCAAGTGGCTGAGCAATGAAGCTTCACTTACAGCCCCATCTGGCCTAGGCGGTCTGCGCGCCGGGGTCATCAACCCATGTGAGCGGCTGGGGCGGCATTCCTAGCCCCGGTTCACACCATACCCAAGGCCAGCGGCCCTTGAGTTCCAAAAATGAAAATCATCACCGCCAACCTAAACGGCATCCGATCTGCGGCCAGCAAGGGCTTTTTTGAGTGGCTGCAAGCACAGCAGGCCGATGCGCTCGGCGTACAAGAGGTCAAGGCGCAGGCCGATGTGGTAGCGGGCACTTACTGCCAAGTGGCGGGCCTGAAGGGCCATTTCCACTATGCCGAGAAAAAGGGCTACGCGGGCGTGGGGCTCTACACCCGATCCGAACCCAGCGACGTGCGCGTCGGGCTCGGGGTGCCCGAGTTTGATGCCGAAGGGCGCTGGATAGAAAAGCGCTTCGACCAGCCCGGCCGCAAACTCAGCCTGATCAGTTGCTACTTCCCGAGCGGCTCATCGGGCGAGGAGCGCCAGCAGGCCAAGTTTCGCTTTCTCGACGCGATGGCCCCGCACCTGGCGGCGTTGCGCGCCGAACGCGAGTTCATCTTGCTCGGCGACGTGAACATCGCGCACCAAGAAATCGACCTCAAAAACTGGAAGGGCAACCTCAAAAACAGCGGTTTTTTGCCCGCAGAACGCGTCTGGATGACGCAACTGCTGGGCTGCGAGCCAGGGCAGGGCGGCCTAGTCGATGTCTATCGCCACCTGCACCCCCACGAGGGGCCTGGCGCCTACACCTGGTGGAGCAACCGCGGCCAAGCCTGGGCCAACAACGTGGGCTGGCGCATCGACTACCACCTCGCCACCCCGGCGCTGGCCGCCACGGCGCGCCAGGCCAGCGTATTTAAGGCGCAGCGCTTTTCCGACCACGCCCCGCTGAGCATAGACTACGATTTTGGGCTGTGAGCGCCAAGCCGATCGCAATTGGGCCTATCATGCCTGCCATGTTGAGGCTGTTTTGCGTGCTGCTGCTGTGCTGGGCTTGGCCCGCTGCCCATGCGGCTGCGCCGCAGGCCACGCTTGCTGCCGCAGCACCTGGCGCAGCGCCAGCGCCAGCCTTGCAGCAGCCCAATCGGCTGCTGGAGCAAAGCCTGCACTTCGACCCGCTAGGCCAGTTGCGCATCGAGCAAGTGCCGGCGCAGCCCTTCGCGCCCGTGCCAAGCATGATCGCGCGCGGCTACTCCGACGGTGCGCACTGGCTGCGGCTGGTGGTGCGGCCGGCCTATGCTGGAGAGCGCCTGGTGCTGCGCGTGCGCCCTACTTACCTCGATGCGCTCACCCTGTATCAACCCGACCCGCACCAAGCCGGTGCCTGGCGGGTGCTGCACAATGGTGACCGGGTGCCCTTTATCCACCGGCCCTACGCCAGCGTGGTGCTTGGGTTTGAGCTGTTCCCGAGTGCCGAAACGGTTTACTACCTGCGCTTGCAAAGCAGCAGCACGCATATGCTCATGCTCGAGGTGCTGCCCTGGCAGGCGGCGCGGCTGGCCGACATTCGGCTGGGCATGCTCAAGTGGGCCTACTTGGCCCTGATGCTGTGGATACTGTTTTCCGCCTGCTTCACCTTTGCCACCCAGCGCGACGCCGTGGTGGGCTGGTTTGTTTTGGCGCAAGCGGTGTTTGTGGCCTATGCCTTGGCCCTCATGGGGTATTTGGCCGCGCTGCTGCCGCAGCACAGTGCAGACAGCCTAAACAGCATTTTCGTGCTGCTGATCGCCCCCACCGCCTACTGGTTTCACCACCAACTGGCGGCGCAGTTCCAGCCCCCGGTCTGGCTGCTGCATGGCATGAAGCTGCTGGTGCTGGCTTCCTTGTCCGGGTTGCTGCTGTATGCCTTGGGCTACGCGCGCCTGGCTTTGCAGATCAATTTGTACTGGGGTATCGTGCTGTCCTGCATGTTACCCCTGCTGGCGATCCTGGCCCGGCACGACGCCGCCCCAGGCTTGCTGGCCTTGCGCGCGGTCTATGGGGCCTCGGCGCTGGTGCTGCTTTGGAGCCTGGGCACCCTGCTGGGTTGGCAGCCGCTGGCAGCCGAACTGGCCATGTACGGCACTTTGCTGCAAGGCTTTTTTTCAGCCCTCCTGATGGCGCTGCTGCTGTACTGGCGCGCCCGTGTCCTGGCCCGGCAGAACGCACAGGCGCGGCTCGAATTGGCCATGGCGCAGCAGCGCAGCGAGCTCGACCGCCAGCGGCTGCAAGAGCAGCAGCAGTTCGTCGCCATGCTCACACACGAGTTCAAAACCCCGCTGGCCACCGCGCAATTGAGCCTCGACACCCTCCAGGTGCAGGGCCCAGCGCGGGCGCGCATCGAGCGCGCCCTGGCCGACATGAATCTGCTGGTAGAGCGCTGCCGCCAGAGCGACCAGTTCGAGCACCAGGCCCTGGGCGGTGCAACGCGCCCTTGCGAGTTGCAGGCATTGGTCGAGCAGGCCATAGCCCACAGTGTGGGCCCGGCCGACGCGCAGCGGGTTCGGGTTCAGGCCGCAGCCGGGCCATGCCACCTCAGCAGCGATGCCTACCTGATCGGCATCGTGCTGGGCAACCTGCTCGACAATGCGCTCAAATACGCTGCACCCCAGTCGCCGATCGAGCTGCGCCTGCAAGCCGCCGCGGGCGCGCAGGGGCACCCAGGCTGGCAGGTGCAGATCGACAACGCGCTCGGCCCCGCTGGCGCCCCAGACTTGGAGCGGGTGTTTCAAAAATACTACCGCGCGCCGGGCGCACACGGCAAAATAGGCTCCGGTCTGGGTTTGCACCTGTCGCGCGCGATTGCGCGCCAGCAGGGCGGCGAGCTCGCCTGCAGCCTGCCGGGTGGCGCGCGCATCCGCTTCACACTTTGGTTGCCACTATGAATTCCTTCGCAGCGCCTTTGCACTTGTTGGTAGTAGAAGACAACGACGATATGCGCGCCGCCTTGAGCGAAGCCTTGACCGCACAAGGCCACCACGTGTGCAGCCTAGACTGCGCCGAAGCGCTGCCCGAGAGCGCAACCCAGGCGCGTTTCGACATCGCCTTGCTGGACCTCAACCTGCCCGGTGAAAGCGGCCTAAGCCTTGCGGCCCGGTTGCGTGCGGTGCAGCCGGGCATAGGCATCGTCATGCTCACGGCGCGCAGCAGCAGCCCAGATGTTTGCCTGGGCTACGCCAACGGGGCCGATATCTACCTAGCCAAACCCGTGCCCATGAGCGAGATCATGGCGGCCTTGGCAGCGCTGGCGCGCCGCTTGCACCACCACAGCCCAGGCACCGACACGCTGCAACTGCAGCCACAGGCCATGCGTTTGCTGGGTGCAGGCTGCGAGGTGGCGGACTTGAGCGCCAGTGAAACCAGGCTGCTCTGCGCCTTTGCCCGCGCCCCGCAGCAGCAACTCGAAAACTGGCAGATTGCCGAATTGCTGGGCCTGGGGCTGGATGCGCTCAACAAATCGGCGCTGGAGCTGCACATGGTGCGCTTGCGCAAAAAGCTGCACCAGGCTGGCGCCCAACCGGGGGGCATCAAAGCCGTGCGCGGCATCGGCTACCAGCTTGGCCTGCGCTTGCTGCTGACCTGAACAGAGCAGCGCCTGGCCTGGGTGCAGCCAAGAGGCGGGTTGACCCATGGCGGTCTGAAGGCTTGTGAAGGGTTGCAAAAAGCCTTGGAGATACGCTCGCCCGATTCAAGTTCCCGAAGGAGCGCTCAGCCATGAACAAAACCCACCGCATCGTTTGGTCCACCGCCCGCCAGGCCTACATCGTGGCGCACGAAGCCGCTGGCTTTGGCGGCCGCCCCGGCACCACCTTGGCGCTCAGCCTAGCGCTCTTGCTCGGGGCCGGTGCCGCAGCGGCCACGCCGGCCGCTACCGAACTGCCCACGGGCGGCCAGGTGGTGGCCGGGCAGGCCAGCATCAGCAGCAGCGGGGCGCGCCTCGATGTGCAGCAAAGCAGCCAGCGCGCCGCCCTCGACTGGCAGACCTTCAACATCGGCTCCCAAGCGCAGGTACACTTTGAGCAGCCCGCCGCCGGGGTGGCGCTCAACCGCGTGCTCGATACCCACGCCAGCCAAATCTACGGCCGCCTCACGGCCACCGGCCAGGTGTTTTTGCTCAACCCCAACGGGGTGCTGTTCGCGCCCGGCTCACAGGTCGATGTGGGCGGCTTGGTGGCCTCCACGCTGCAGCTCTCCAACGCCGATTTCATGGCCGGCAACTACCGCTTCGAGGGTGGCAGCAGCAGCGCCATCATCAACCAAGGCAATATCCGCGCCGCCCAAGGCGGCACCGTGGCCTTGATTGCCGCGCGCATCGAAAACACCGGCAGCATCGAAGCCGCCCAAGGCAATGTGCTGCTGGGCGCGGGCAGCCGCGTCACGCTCGATCTGGGCGGGCCGGTCAAGCTGCAAGTCGAGCAAGGCGCGCTCGATGCCTTGATCGCCAACGGCGGTGCCATACGCGCTGCGGGGGGCCTGGTCTATCTCACGGCGCAGGCCGCCGGGGCGCTGGCCAGCACCGCCATCAACCACAGCGGCCTCATCGAGGCCCAAACCCTGGCCACCGGCGAGCGCGGCGAGGTGCTGCTCAGCGCCACCGGCCCGGGCAGCCGGGTCGAAGTCTCGGGCCGCATCGACACCCAAGCCGCCACCGGCGTAGGGGGCAAGGTCGATATCACCGCGCCCCAAGTCTGGGTCCAGGGCAGCGCCCAGATCGACACCCGCGGCAGCGCCGGCGGCGGTAACGTGCGCGTAGGCGGCGGTTGGCTGGGCCAAGACACCGACATGGCCAACGCGCTCGAGGTGCAGGTCGATGCCGGTGCGCGCACCGACTCCAGCGCCACCGCCAACGGCAACGCCGGCACGGTGGTGTTCTGGTCCGACGACGCGATGCGCTTTGCCGGCCACATCCAGGCCACCGGCGGCCAGCAAGGCGGCGACGGCGGCATGGTCGAGGTCTCGGGCAAAGAGCGGCTGGCCTTCTCGGGCAGCGCCGACACCAGCGCCGCGCAGGGCCAAGGCGGCCTGCTGCTGCTGGACCCCACCAACCTCACCATTCTGAACGGCAGCGCCGGCACCCAGGGCAACACCGGCAACTGGGCCAGCGGCACCGACATGGCCAGCTACAACATCGCCGAGGCCACGCTCGAAGCCCTCACCGGCAACGTGGTGCTGCGCGCCACCAACACCCTGACCATCAACAACCTAGCCGACGGCGTGCTCAACCTGGCCAATGCCTCACTCGAGGTATTTGCCGGCAACATGACCAACCAGGGCACGCTCGAAATCCGCACCAACGGCAACCAGATCTACCACACCCCGCTGACCCTGGGCGCCAACCTCACGCTGCGCAGCGCCACCGGTGGCATCAGCCTGCGCAACACCGTCAACGGGCCGCACCACCTGCAAGCCGAGCTCGGCAGCACCGGCCGCCTGGTCTTCAACGCCGCCGTGGGCGGCAGCACGGCGCTGGCCAGCCTGGGCGTGGGCAGCCTGGGCCAGACCTTCATCAACGCCAACATCACCACCACCGGCAACCAGACCTACGGCAACAGCGTCTTGTTCGGCACGCAAGGGGTGGCGCAGTTCGTCAACGGCAACTTCGAGACCGGCAACCTCAGCGGCTGGGATGTATTCAACTCGCGCGCCACACTGGGCAGCACCGCCATCGGCGGCTTTACCAGCCCGATGGACACACAGCACCCCTCGCAACACAACTTGAACGCCACTTGGACCGGAACCTTTACCACCAACGTCTCCAATTCGAGCGCCAACCGTGCCGAGGGCACTTGGGGGGCGGTGATGTCCTCCAGCGGCAACTGCGGCACGGGGTACTGCATCATCCGCGGTCCATACGTCGTCAGCCAGAGCACGGTGGCCTTGTCGGCCGGCGATTCGGTCTCGTTCCAGTGGAAGGCCGAAGGGGGCTCGGACGCCTTTGACGTCTATGGCTACCTGCTCAACACCAGCACCGGTGCCACGCTGCAACTGCTTAACCAGACCGGCGCCAATGCCAGCGCCACCACGCCTTGGGCCACCGTGAGCCGCACCATGAGCGGCGCCGACCCGGCCGGCAATTACCGCTTTGTCTTTGTCTCGGGCTCATGGGACGCCACCGGCGGGCGGGCGCTGGGCGCGCGCCTGTTGATCGACGATGTGCGCACCCAGTCGGCCGCCGCCAATCTGTTTACCGGCAGCAACTGCAGCACCTGCAACGTCACTGGCGACCAGATCAACTTCAACGGCAGCGTCAGCTTAGGGGCCAACGCCGTCATAACCAACGCCGGCGCCAGCGCCATCAACGGCGCAATCTCGGGCAGCGGCGCGCTCACCAAGGCCGGCGCCGGCACGCTCACGCTCTCGGGTGCCAACAGCTACGCCGGCGGCACCCACATCAACGCCGGCGTGCTGGCGCTCAACCACGCCCAAGCGCTGGGCAGCAGCGGCAGCATAGGCTTTGGCGGTGGCGTGCTGCAACACAGCGCCAACAACACCGTGGACTATTCCGCCCGCATCGCCACCACGGGCAACCAGGCCATCCGCATCGACACCAACGGGCGCGACATCACCTACGCCGCCGCCTTGGCTGGCGCCAACACCTCGCTCGAAAAACTCGGCGCGGGCAGCCTCATCCTCACCGCCAACGGCAGCTACACAGGCGCGACCACCATCAGCAGCGGCAGCCTGGTGCTGCGCAACAACGCACCCACGCGCGCCACCAGCGGCTTTGCCGGGCCGGGCACCTTGGTGATCGAGCCGTCGGGGGCGAGCTTCACCGGCACGGGTGGCTTTGCCACCAGCGGCTGGAACTTCAATGCCGGCAGCCAGAGCCTAGGCGGCCTGACCATAGGCAAAGACGGCAACACCAGCGCCATCACCCTGGCCAGCGCCGCCACCGTCAACGGCCCCATCACGGTTTGGGGCAACAACATCGACGTCAATGCCCGGCTCGAAGCCACGGGCAACACCCTCGCCCTCAACGCCCGCCCCGGCGGCAACATCGGCCACAATGCCAGCGGCAGCGTCCACGCCAACCACCTGGCGCTGCGCGGCAACAACGCCACCCTCAACCACGCGGCCAACGACGTAGGCACCCTGGCAGCCAGCTTGGCCGGCACCCTAAGCTACACCGACGCCAATGCGCTCACCATCGGTGCGGCGGGCGGCATCAACGGCATCACCGCCACCGGCACCGTGAACGTGGCCACCCGCGAAGGCGACCTCACCCTTGCGGCCCTTGTAGCCACCACCAGCACCTCCGCCAGCGCCATGCGGCTCAATGCGGGCGAGGCGGCAGCACGCGGCACCGCCACTGGCGGCAACTTGATCGTAGCCACCGGTGGCAGCGTGACCGTCGGCCAGGGCGGCCGCGCCACGCTCTTTAGCGGCAGCATTGCAGGCAGCACCGGGCTGGCGGCTTTGGTGGGCACGGGGCAGAACCGCTTTCGCTACCACGCCGACGAAACCACCGTCATCAGCGCGGGCTCGGGCTGGCTGGCGCTGGGCAGCGGCCTGCACGGCATCTTTCGCGAGCAGCCCACCGCCACGCTCGATGTGGGCAGCGCCACCATCACCTACGGCGACAGCGTACCGGGCAATGTATCGGCCACTTTTAGCGCTGGCCTGCTGCACGGGGACAGCTTTAGCGGGGACATCGCGCCGCGCGTGAGCGTGGTGGGCAGCAACACCGCCACCAGCGGCGCTTGGCGCGCGGGCAGCCATGGTTTGACCGCGCTCAACGCCGGCGCCGCGCTTGGCTACGCCGTGACCGTGAACAACGGCAGCCTCACCGTCAACCGGCGCGACATCACCGCCGACTTTGTCGCGCAAAACCGCGTTTACGATGGCACCACCAACGCCACCGTGCAAAGCAGCCTCAACAACACCGTGCGCAACGACGTGCTCACGCTGAACCAAAGCGCGGCCTTTGACAACCGCAACGCCGGACTCAACAAGACCGTCGATATCAACGCCATCACCCTTGCAGGTGCGGATGCGGGCAACTACCGCTTGTTGCTCAAGAACGCCGACGGCAGCACCGCCGCTGCGGGCACTACAACCACCACCCGCAGCGCCACCATCCACCAGGCCGATCTGGTGGTGTCGCTGGGCGGCGGTGCAGCCGGGCGCAGCATGGTTTACAACCGCAGCACGGCGCTGGCCACCCCGAACTTCGCGGCCGGGGCGGGCACCACGCTGTTTAGCGGCGACACCTGGGACACGACCGGTGCCAGCGCCAATTTCAACGATTTCAACGCGGGTACGGGCAAAACCATCACGCTCGCCGGCGTGAGCGTCAACGACGGCAACAGCGGCAACAACTACCGCCTGCGCTTCGAGACCATCACCGACGGCGTGATCACCCCGGCCCCGCTGACCGTCACCGCACCAACCGTCACCAAAACCTACGACGGCACCACCGCCGCCTGGGGCGTCAGCACCGTCGCGGGTTTGGTCACTGGCGACACGGTAGGCCGCGCGGCCACGCTGACCTTCAACAACGCCAACGTGAGCCGTGACGGGCTCGACAACGTGCTCGCCGACCGCGTCGTCACACCGGCCAACATCGGCATCATCGGAGAATCCTCCGGCGGTGTACCCAATGCCAACATGACCGGCAACTACACCATCACCTATGTCGCCAACACGGCCAGCCAAATTAACCCAGCCCCGCTGACCATCACGGCCAACAACGACGCCAAGTTCGTCACCTTCGGCGACCCGACGTTTGGCGTGCGCTACAGTGGCTTTGTCAATGGTGAGACGGCTACAACAGCCGGCGTCTTGTCGGGTACGCCTACCGTCAGCCGCACTGGCGTAGGCACAGTTGAGGGCGCTGGAACCTATCTCGGCGTCTTGCAAGTGACGGGGGGCGCTGCCAACAACTACGACATCACCCGCGTCGCGGGCGACTTCACCATCGTCCCGGCGGGGGAACTGCTGGTTCGCGTCGGCCCCGGCGGCCTGACTGGCATCACCTACGGCGAAACACCCAGCTACACCAGCGTAACGGCGCAGTATCTGTTGGCCAGCGCCACCGGCCCCGGCACCATCTCCAGCAGCGGCGCCACCGTCACCAGCAGCGGTACCGATTTCACCAGCCTGAGCGTGGGCCAGGTCATCAGCGTTGAGATTGGCGGCGTGCGCGAGCACCGCACCGTGACGGCAGTTGACACCACGCTCACCAACCACATCCTGACCTTGGACAGCGCGTTCAGCACCGATTTGACCGCAGGCACCGCCTTCAGCACCGCCACGCTGCGCACGCTGGGTGACGGGGGGGTTACAGGCAGCAGCGTTGGCGTCGCGGGTGCGCGTGTCACTGTCGATGACGGCAGCGGCACCCATGGCGGCTTCAACCTGATCCCAATCGGGGGCCTCAGCAGCGGGGCTGGGTTCCTGCGCGCCGGCGCTTACCAGCTCGACGATCAGATAGAACCCGGCGACATCATAGGTCCAAATTTCAACGAAACCATCCACGTCGTCGGGGCGCTCCAGGTGGCGCGCCGGGGCATCACGCCGGTGGTCAACGCAGCGGCCGCAACCAGGGTCTATGACGGCAGCACCGCCATGCACGGTCTGGCCCTGACCCCCGGCAGCGGCCTGCTTGGCAATGACGACATCACGCTCTCTGGCTCGGGCGCCTTTACCAACCGCAACGCCGGCACAGGCAAAGAGTACACCGTGGTCTTGAACGAGCTCACGGGCACAGACGCCGGCAACTACTTCTTCACCACGCCCACCATCACCGGCACCAACGGCGTGCTCACCCCGCGCACGCTCGACCTAAGCTTTGCCGGCATCGACAAGGTCTATGACGGCAACACTGCGGCCAGCGTCAGCGCGATCGACGACCGCGTGGCCGGCGATGCGCTCACCTTCAACCGCACCGCTGTCTTTGATTCCAAGAACGTGGCGGTGGACAGCGGCGGTGCAGTTGTGGCCCAGGGCGTCACGCTCAGCGGTGTGAGCTTGAGCGGCGCCGACGCCAACAACTACACGCTGGTAGCGACCACCACAGGTGTAACAGCCCGCATCCTGCCGCGCACCGTCACGGTTTCGGGCATCACCGTGGCCGACAAGGTCTATGACCGCAGCCTCAGTGCCACGCCGATCTCTGCTTTCGGCAATTTTGACAACTTGATCGCAGCCGACCTGAGCCAGATCAGCGTCAGCGCGGCCTTCCTCGACTTCAATGCCGGCAGCAACAAACTCGTCAACCTCGGCATCACGGCCGCCGGGGCCTATGCCCACAACTACCGCATCGTCGGCCAGCAGACGGCGCTGGGCAACATCACGCCACGCACCGTCACCGTATCGGCGGGCGGGGGCGTGAGCAAGGTCTATGACGGCACCACCGCCATGAGCGGCGTCACCCTCACGCTCAGCGGCCAGCTCAGCGGGGACGATCTCACTGTCAGCGGCCAGGGGGCGTTTGGCAGCGCCAACGTCGGCACCGGTCTGAGCTACACCCTCAGCAACCTGGTGCTCGGCGGTGCTGCGGCGGCCAATTACCAGTTCACGGGCGGCGGCACCACCCTCTCGGGCAACACCGGCGCGATCACCGCACGGCCCTTGAACGTGCGCTTTAGTGGCATCGACCGCCTCTACGATGGCACCGCAATCGCCCGTGCAACCGTGCTCAGCGACGACCGCATCGCCGGCGACGAACTCACTTTCAGCGGGCTGCCCACCGGCAGCTTTGCCGACAAAAACGTGTTGCGCGACCCAGCCACGGGCGACGTGCTGGCCAAGTCCATCACGGGCATCGACCCAAGCGACGTGACGCTGAGCGGCGCCGCTGCGGGCAACTACACCCTAGTGGCCGACACCACGGGCTTGACGGCGCGCATCCTGCCCATCGACCTCACCGTCTCGGGCATCACCGGCGGCAGCCGCGTCTATGACCGCAGCACCGCCATCACCCTCAGCACCACCAGCGCCACCCTTGATGGCCTGATCGCTGGCGACACCATCACCATCCAAGGCAGCTTCGCCGACTGGAACGTGGGCACCGACAAGCCCGTCAGCCTGAGCTTTGGCGGGGCCGACGCGGTCAACTACAACATCGGCGGCCAAACCCACACCACCGCCAGCATCACGCCCCGCGTGCTCACGGCCAGCGTGACGCCGGGCAGCATCAACAAGGTCTATGACGGCACCACCACCCTCACCAACCTAGCCTTCACTTTGAACGGCGCGATTGCTCCAGACAATGTGAGCCTAGACTGGATCGGATCTTTCGCCTCCATCCACGCCGGATCCAGCGTCGCATACAGCCTTGATCTAAACGGTTTGCTCGGTGCCGATGCAGGCAACTACATGCTGCCCAACAATGCCCCCGTGAGCCTGACCGGCACCGGTGTGATCGCCCCGCGCGCCGTCACCCTCAGCCTGGGCGGCCTGTCGCGGGTGTTCGATGGCACGGTCACCTACCAAGCCAGCGCCGCCGACCTGGCCGCGCTCAGCGCCCAGTTGGGTGTAAGCAGCAACACCGTCACCGGCATTCAGGCGCTGTTTGACAGCCACCACGCCGGCACCGGTAGAGCCCTGAGCTTCAACAACGCGGTCATCGACGATGGCAATGGCGGCAACAACTTCGCCGTGAGCTTTGCCAGCAGCAACAACAACCAGATCAGCGCGCGCCCCGTCACCCTCAGCCTGGGCAACCTGTCGCGGGAGTTCGATGGCACCGTGAACTACCAAGCCAGCGCCGCCGACCTGGCTGCCCTGAGCACGCAGTTGGGCATTGCGGGCACCACCGTCACCGGCATTCAGGCGCTGTTTGACAACATGCAGGTGGGCACCGGCAAAACCGTGAGCTTTGCCAACGCCATCGTCGATGACGGAAACAACGGCCAAAACTTTGCCCTGAGCTTTGCCAGCAGCAGCAACAACGTGATCACCCGCTTGGTAACAACCGAGTTGGACACTTCTCTGACGGCAGCCCTAGGCGGCGGCGTTTTGAACAACCTGCAAAGCAACACGGGCTCCCAAGCGCCCGGGCTGGATTCCCTGGCTTCGGGTTTGACTGGCGGTTTCACGCCCACCACACCGACGGCGGATTCATTTGCTCAGGGCGGATTGATATTTGTCGAGGTGCCATCTGTGCAGGCGGGTGGTGCGGGCGTTGCGGCAGAAAATGGCGCAACAGGCACCGATCCAGCCACCCAGGAATCCACGCAAGTGGCAGGTATGTTTGAAACTGCGCAGCACAACACCTTGGGCTTCATGAGCGTGTTTGTGGTTGACGGTGGCGTGCGTTTGCCTAGTTTTGCAGCAGCCGGTGCACCCGGTGCAGGCACCGAGGGGGAAAACCCAAACCGGCTCGGTGGCGTACAGGTCAACTGATGCGTCGTGGCATCATCTGACCCATTCGACTTTTCTACAGCCTGTGTTTTTCACCCCCAATAGACGCCCCAAATGAAATACCCCGTATTGCGCCAACTTCCCCTGTGGCTGGGAGTGGCCCTGGCCCAGCCCGCCCTAGCCCAGCCAACCCTGCCCGATGCCGGTCAAATCCAGCGCCAGGAGCTGGCACCTCAGTTGCAACCGCCGCGCCCCGGTGCCACGGTGGAGGTGCAAACCCCCGCTGCTGGCCTCACGCTGCCCGGCGGCGCGCAGGTGCGGCTTCAAGGGCTGCGCTTTGGTGGCAACACGGTGTTCGATGAAGCCCAGTTGCGCGCCGTGCTGGGCGATGCGCTGGGCCAGTCTTACGACCTGGCCGGCTTGCGCGCCTTGGCCGAGCGCATCAGTGCGCATTACCGGGCCAATGGCTACCCCTTTGCCCGTGCCATTTTGCCTCCGCAACCCTTGACCGATGGCCAGTTGCTGATCGAAATCGTTGAAGGCCGCTACGCCCAGGTGCGCGCTTTGTCGGATGAAGCCGGCCTTGCGGCCACAGCCCAGCCTTGGTTGGGGCGGCTCGTCAAGGGTGAGGTGATCGAGAGCGCGCAGTTGGAGCGCACCACGCTGGTGCTCGACGACCAGCCCGGCATACGCATCGCACCCATCATCCGCCCTGGGCAGGAAGTGGGCACGGGCGACCTCGATGTGCGCGTCGAGCGCACACCGGGGCTGGGCGGCGACGTGGGCTTTGACAACCACGGCAACCGCTTTACCGGTGCGCAGCGCCTGCGCTTGAACCTGCAATGGGACAGCCCCTTCGCCTTTGGCGACCAGTTCAGCGCCCGGCTGCTGCATTCCAACGAGGGCATGTGGTTGGGCAGCCTGAGCTACAGCTTGCCCCTGGGCTACAGCGGCTTGCGCGGCAACATCGGGTATGCGCACACCTACTACGAGCTGGGCCAGGAGTTTGCTAGCCTGCAAGCCAGTGGCACGGCCAAAACCAGCTCAGTGGGTTTGAGCTACCCCCTGCTGCGCTCGCAGCGCACCAACCTCAACGCCGCCTTAACCTGGCAGCACAAGCGCCTCAATGACCGCCAGCAGCAAGCCGGGCTAGACGACCACAAGTCCAGCGACAGCCTGCCCCTGTCGCTCAACTTCGACCACCGCGACCAATTCGGAGGCGGTGCCATCACCTACGGCAGCGTGGGCGTAACGGCGGGCCGCTTGCGCTTGGCCGATGGGCTCGCGCTCCTGGACCGCAACAGCGGGCAAAACACCGCAGGCAGCTTCCATAAATGGAACCTAGACGTGGCCCGGGTGCAAGCCACGCCCGTGGCTGGCTTGACGCTGTTTGGCCGCATCTCCCGGCAATGGGCCAGCAAAAACCTCGATTCATCTGAAGGTTTTGGGGTGGGCGGTGCCAGCGGGGTGCGAGCCTACCCACAAGGCGAAGCCGGCGGCGACGAGGGCTGGCTGGCCCAGATCGAAGTGCGCTACAGCCTGGGTGCTTTCAGCCCCTATGCGTTTTACGATGCGGGCAGGGTGCGCATCAATGCCAAGCCCGAAAGCCTGGCGGTGGCACCCATCCCCAACCAGCGCGCCATCGAAGGTGCTGGGCTGGGTGTGCGCTACCAGCAAGGCCCTTGGAACCTAGACGCGAACCTGGCTTGGCGCACCCACGGTGGCTTGGCGCAGTCCGATTCGCGCCAGCGCAACCCGCGCATGTGGATCACGGCGGGCTACCGGTTCTAAATTTGCCCCGTCAGCAGGCCGCCACAAGCGGGTTTCACGGGCTATAATTCCCGGTTTTGCGCAGCCCTTGAAATGGTTTTGAGGGCGGCGCGGTGCAGTCGCAGCCGGGCAGCCCCATGGGGCGCTTGGGTGTGGCAGCCGTTTTTACACAGGAGCCTGCCATGGCCGTTCAGCAGAACAAAAAGTCGCCTTCCAAGCGCGGTATGCACCGCTCGCACAACGCCCTCACCGTGCCCGGTATGGCGGTCGAGCCCACCACCGGCGAGGTGCATTTGCGCCACCATGTGAGCCCCAACGGTTTTTACCGGGGCCGCCAGGTGCTCAAGAACAAATCCGAGGCCTGATTCGGCCTGTGCCTGCACTCGTGCCTGCATCAGCCCTCTGGCCTGAGCAAGCGCTGGGCCTGCGCTCGGCTGCGGTAGTGGCCGCTCATGCTCGGGGTGGCGCGTCTTGATCACCCTGGCGGTCGATTGCATGGGGGGCGATCACGGCCCCGCCGTCACCTTGGCGGCCTGTGCCGCTTTTTTGGCGCGCAACCCACAAGCCCGTTTGCTGCTGGTCGGCCAGCCGCAGGCGCTGGCGCAACTGCCGCTCGCGCTCGATGCCAGCCGCTGCACCGTGGTGCCCGCCTCCGAGGTGGTGGCCATGGACGACCCAGTCGAGGTGGCGCTGCGGCGCAAGCGCGACTCCTCCATGCGCGTGGCCATTGCGCAGGTCAAGAGCGGGGCGGCGCAGGTGGCGGTCTCGGCCGGCAACACCGGCGCCCTGATGGCGATTGCGCGCTACCTGCTCAAAACGCTAGACGGCATCGACCGCCCGGCGATTGCTTCCCAAATGCCCAACGCCAAGGGCACGGCCACCACCGTGCTCGACCTCGGGGCCAATGTCGATTGCAGCGCCGAACACCTGCTGCAGTTTGCCCTCATGGGCACCTCGCTGGTGGCCGCCAGCGGCAAGGTGGCACCCACCGTGGGGCTGCTCAACATCGGCGAAGAGGTGATCAAGGGCAATGAGGTGATCAAGCAGGCCGGGGTGCTGCTGCGCCGCGCCGCCGAACACGGCGACCTCAATTTTTACGGCAACGTAGAGGGCAACGACCTGTTCAAGGGCACGGTCGATATCGTGGTCTGCGACGGCTTCGTGGGCAACGTGGTGCTCAAGGCCAGCGAGGGCCTGGCGAGCATGATAGGCGGCTTTGTGCGCGAGGAATTCACCCGCACCTGGTACAGCCAGTTGGCCGCCGCCGTGGCCTGGCCGGTGCTCTCCAGCTTCAAAAACCGCCTGGACCACCGGCGCTACAACGGCGCAGCGCTGCTGGGCTTGCGTGGGCTGGTGTTCAAAAGCCACGGCTCGGCCGATGCCTTTGCCTTCGAGCAGGCCCTGCAGCGCGCCTTCGAGGCGGCAGACAAACAACTGCTGCAGCAGGTGCAAGCGCGCATCGCGGCCGCAGCGGCACTGGCACCCAGCAGCCCGGCCAGCCCGGCCAGCCCAATCTAAGGGCCGCAGGCCACCCCGCAGCCTACCCCTACAGCCCATCCACAGCCCATGAGCCGCTACACCCGCATCACCGGCACCGGCAGCTATCTGCCGCCCAGGCGTTTGAGCAACGCCGATCTGGTGGCCGAATTGGCCCAGCGCGGCATCGAGAGCAGCGACGAGTGGATCGTCGAGCGCACCGGCATTCGGGCCCGGCATTTTGTCGATGAGCGCACCGAGGCCAGCGATCTGGCGCTGCAAGCCAGCCTGCAAGCGCTGCAAGCGGCCGGCCGCCAGGTGGCCGATGTGGACTTGATCGTGGTCGCCACCTCCACGCCCGACATGGTGTTTCCCTCCACCGCCACCATTTTGCAGCGCAAGCTCAGCGAGCACGCGCAGGCCCAAGGCTTGCCGGGCGCGGCGGGCGGGGCGGCTTTCGATGTGCAGGCGGTGTGCAGCGGCTTCATTTACGCGCTCACGGTGGCCGATGCCCTGATCCGCACCGGCAGCGCGCGCTGTGCGCTGGTGCTGGGGGCCGAGGTGTTTTCGCGCCTGCTCGATTTCAACGACCGCGGCACCTGCGTGCTGTTTGGCGACGGCGCCGGGGCGGTGCTGCTCGAAGCCTGCGAACACGACGGCAGCGGGCCGGCGCTGCTGGCCAGCGATCTGCACGCCGACGGCCGCCACACCGGCATTTTGTGCGTTCCAGGCAGCCTCAGCGGCGGCTTGGTGCGCGGCGCGCCGCTGCTCAGGATGGATGGGCAGGCGGTGTTCAAGCTCGCCGTCGGGGTGCTCGAAGAGGCCGCCCGCGCGGTGCTGGCCAAGGCCGGAATCGAAGCCGCAGCCGTTGATTGGTTGATTCCGCATCAGGCCAATATCCGCATCATGCAGGGCACGGCGCGCAAGCTCAAATTGGGCATGGACAAGGTCATCGTCACCGTGCACGAGCACGGCAACACCTCGGCGGCCTCCATCCCGCTGGCGCTCGATCACGGGGTGCGCTCGGGCCAGGTGCGGCCGGGCCAGTTGCTGCTGCTCGAAGGCGTGGGCGGTGGCTTTACCTGGGGTGCGGTGCTGCTGCGCTTCTAAGACACAACCCAGCCCCCGTGAGCCTGTAAGGAGTTTGCAGAAATGTCTGATTTTGCTTTCGTTTTTCCCGGTCAAGGGTCGCAGTCGGTGGGCATGCTGGACGCCTGGGGCGCGCACCCGGTGCTGGCCGAAACCCTGCAAGAGGCCAGTGCGGCCTTGGGCCAGGACGTGGGGCGCTTGATCCACCAAGGCCCCAAAGAAGAACTCGCGCTCACCACCAACACCCAGCCGGTGATGCTGGTCGCCGGGGTGGCGGCGTGGCGCATCTGGCGCGCCGAAGGCGGTGCGCTGCCGGCGGCACTGGCCGGGCATTCGCTGGGCGAGTACGCGGCGCTGGTGGCGGCCGGGGTGCTGACACTGGCGCAAGCCGCGCCGCTGGTGCGCCTGCGCGCCCAAGCCATGCAAGACGCGGTGCCGGTGGGAACCGGGGCCATGGCCGCCATTCTGGGCTTGAGCGCCGAGCAGGTGCGCGCCGGCTGCGACCAGGTGCAAGCCAGCTTTGACCCCGGCAGCGCCGAGGTGGTGCAGGCGGTCAACTTCAACGACCCGGCGCAAACCGTCATCGCTGGCAGCAAGGCGGCGGTGGAGCGCGCCTGCGAGCAACTCAAGGCCAGCGGGGCCAAGCGCGCACTGGCGTTGCCGGTCTCGGCCCCCTTCCACTCCAGCCTGATGCGGCCCGCGGCCGAACGGCTGCGCGTGGCGCTGGAGCAAACCGAGCTGGCTGCGCCACAAATCCCGGTGCTCAACAACATCGACGTGGCCTTCGAGAGCGCACCCGAGCGCATCCGCGACGCGCTGTACCGCCAGGCCTTTGGGCCGGTGCGTTGGGTCGAGTGCATGCAGGCGCTCAAGGCGCGTGGGGTGCGCACGGTGGTCGAGTGCGGCCCCGGCAAGGTGCTGGCCGGGCTGGTCAAGCGCATCGACCCCGAATTGGGCAGCGCCGCCCTCTACGACCCGGCTACACTGGTGGCACTGCGCGCCCAACTGGGTTGAGCGCGCCAGCCGCAACCGCAGGAACAC
>BBPD01000752.1_pt2 | contig 29941 bp, 24 predicted proteins | sample 1344911 | NCBI WGS metagenome assembly BBPD01 (sample SAMD00019088, study PRJDB2971) | groundwater metagenome | biome: freshwater biome; feature: mineral spring; material: ground water | place: USA: CA, Sonoma | collected 2011-09 | depth surface m
CTTTCATTTTTTGGGGCGCCTTTTAAAGTCATGCCCGTTTGGGCAGCAGCACTTTGATTCGAATGTGCTGCACCGGCGAGCCGTCAGCGCGCAGCGCTGCTTGTAGGGTGGGCAGCAGATGGCGCAGTTTGGTGGACGCGCTGGCGCTGCCGACCAGCAAGCACCAGTCGCTGCCCAGCAGCGGGCCGGCTTGAACGGCCGGCCGCAGTGCCGCTGGAATCAGGTGTTGCACCAGCCGCAGCAGGCGCTGAGATTCCTGCACGCGCTGGCGCAAAGCCGCCAGTGCCGGCGCCGCTTCGCTGGCTTGCTCCAGGCTGAACGTTGAGCGTGGGGTGGTGTTCATGGGTGGACCGGGTGAGCGGGTGGCGCAAATAGGGAGAAAGACTCGAGCTTGCACATTATCCGAGATGGTTCATTCGGGTGGACAGCGTTGGTGGATGCCGCTGCGCGGCCGTTTTGTCCCGATGGAGCAGTTCATGGCGGTCGGCGCTGCGCAGCGCCTGCAGCCGTTGCGCCTGGGGGGTCGAACGCCGCCAGCCGAGCGCAAGCCGGTCTGGCCGACAGGTAAAATTCGCCCTGTGCCCGCGCGGCGCCGGTTGCCAGTCTGCGCCGGACTGCTGCGACGCGGTTTTGTCTGGGCTTCCTAACTTCAACAATGACTGTGCGCGGCCCGCAGGGCGGGCGCTGCAGGTTTGCATGTATGGCCATTAAATTCCTCTCCGCCATTTTTGGCAGTCGCAACGAACGCTTGCTGAAATCCTTTCGCAAGACGGTGCTGCGCATCAACGGTCTGGAGGCTGAGTTCGAGCGACTCAGCGACGACGAGCTCAAGGCCAAGACGGTGGAGTTCAAGGCCCGCATCGCGCAAGGCCAGACCTTGGACGCTTTGTTGCCGGAGGCGTTTGCGGTGGTGCGCGAAGCCAGCAAGCGCGTCATGAAGATGCGCCACTTCGACGTGCAGTTGATGGGAGGTCTGGCCTTGCACCAGGGCAAAGTGGCCGAGATGCGAACCGGCGAGGGCAAGACGCTGACCGCCACTTTACCGGTCTACCTCAATGCCCTCGGCGGTCATGGCGTGCACGTGGTGACGGTCAATGACTACCTGGCCAGCCGCGATGCGCAGTGGATGGGGCGGCTGTACAACTTTCTGGGGTTGACGGTCGGGATCAACCTGCCGCAGGCGCCGCGCTCTGACAAGCAAGCCGCCTACCGGGCCGACATCACCTACGGCACCAACAACGAATACGGCTTTGATTACCTGCGCGACAACATGGTCTACGAAGCCGCCGACCGGGTGCAGCGCGGGCTGCATTACGCCATTGTCGATGAAGTCGACTCGATTCTGATCGACGAGGCGCGCACGCCGCTGATCATCAGCGGTCAGGCCGACGATCAGACCGCGCTCTACATCGCCATCAACCGGCTCACGCCGCAACTGCAGCGCCAAGAAGGTGAGGCCGATGCGCGAACTGGCGAAGGCGTCATCACGCCGGGTGACTTTACGGTCGATGAAAAAGCGCACCAGATTCACATGACCGAGCAGGGGCACGAGAAGGCCGAGCAATTGCTCAGCCAGGCCGGCTTGCTGCCCGAGGGTGCCTCACTCTACGACCCGGCCCACATCGCGCTGATGCACCACCTGGTGACTTCTCTCAAGGCGCACCATCTCTACCACCGCGATCAGCAGTACGTCAATCAGGGCGGCGAAATCATCATCGTGGACGAGTTCACCGGCCGCCTGATGGCGGGGCGGCGCTGGAGCGACGGCCTGCACCAGGCGGTGGAGGCCAAGGAAGGGGTGGCGATCCAGCCGGAAAACCAGACGCTGGCATCGATCACGTTCCAGAACTATTTCCGCCTCTACGGCAAGCTCGCTGGCATGACCGGCACCGCCGACACCGAGGCCTACGAATTCCAGGAAATCTACACCCTGGAGACGGTGGTGGTGCCGCCGAACCGGCCCAGCAAGCGCAACGACCAGCTTGACCGCGTCTACAAGACCACGCCGGAAAAGTACCGCGCCGCGATCGAAGACATCCGCGAATGCTATGGGCGCGGCCAGCCGGTGCTGGTAGGTACCTCGTCAATCGAGAATTCGGAGGTCATTGCCGAACTGCTCAGACAGGAAAATCTGCCACATGAGGTGCTCAACGCCAAGCAGCATTCGCGCGAGGCCGACATCATCATCCAGGCCGGTCGGCCGGGTGCCATCACCATCGCCACCAACATGGCCGGGCGCGGCACCGACATCGTGCTCGGCGGCAACCTGGAGAAAATGGTCGACGCATTGATGGCGGACGCGACGCTGGAGCCAGCGCTGCGCGAGGTCAAAGTCCAAGCCCTGCGTCAGCAGTGGCAGCAAGACCACGAAAAAGTCAAATCGCTCGGCGGCTTGCGCATCATCGCCACCGAGCGCCACGAGTCGCGCCGCATCGACAACCAGTTGCGCGGCCGCTCAGGTCGCCAGGGTGACCCGGGATCGTCGCGTTTTTACCTCAGCCTGGACGATGCTTTGCTGCGTATTTTTGCCGGCGACCGGGTGCGCTCCATCATGGAGCGGCTCAAAATGCCGGAGGGCGAGGCGATCGAGGCTGGCATCGTCACGCGCAGCATCGAAGGCGCGCAGCGCAAGGTCGAGGCGCGCAACTTCGACGTTCGCAAGCAGTTGCTGGAGTACGACGACGTTGCGAATGAACAGCGCAAGGTGATTTACCAGCAGCGCAATGAGATTTTGGATTCCAGCAATATGCGCGAGCAGATCGACGCGCTGCGCGACGGCTGCTTTCGTGACCTGGTGCAGCAATACGTGCCGCATGCCAGCATGGAAGAGCAGTGGGATCTGCCAGGTCTGGAGCGACTCTTGCGCCAAGAGTGGGCGGTCGACGTGCCCGTGGTGTCCTGGGTGGACGAAGCCGATGCGATCGACGCCGAGGAAATCGCCGAGCGGGTGTGTGTGGCCGCCAAGGCGGTATTCGATGGCAAGGTGCAAGCGGTGGGTGAGCAAAACTTCGCCCCGTTCGAGCGCATGGTCTTGTTGCAAGCCATAGACAGCCAGTGGCGCGAACATCTGGCCGCGCTCGACTACCTGCGCCAGGGCATCCACCTGCGCGGCTACGCGCAAAAGCAGCCCAAGCAAGAGTACAAGCGCGAGGCCTTTTTGCTGTTTGGCCAGATGCTCGACAGCGTGAAAAAAGAAGTCACGCGTTTGTTGATGAACGTGCGCGTGCAGTCGGCCGAACAAATTTCGCAGGCCGCCGAACAGATCGAGCAGCGCGCCGAGCACATTGCCAACGTGACCTACAGCGCCCCGACCGAAACCGGTGAGGTCGAAGTCACCACCGACGCCGCCACCATCAGGCGCGCTGTTGCCGGCAGCAGCAGCGTACCCAGGGTCGGACGCAACGAACCTTGCCCCTGCGGCAGCGGCAAAAAGTACAAGCACTGCCACGGCAAACTGGCCTGAGATTGCAAACCGCCCCATCGACAGGCTGCTGTCCTGGGGGGTTCGATTCGATTTTTCACGGAGATCAGATGCCCGTTCAACTCAACACCCCATTGGCTGAAGAACTGCTGCCGGTTGCCGGTGTGCGCATTGGCGTGGCGCAGGCCGGCATTCGCAAGCCCAAGCGCAAAGACCTGACGGTGTTCCTGCTCGACGAGGGCAGCGTGGTTGGTGCGGTTTTCACGCAAAACCGCTTTGCAGCCGCACCGGTGCAGGTGTGCCGCGAGCACCTGGGTGCAGGCAGCGCGATTCGTGCTCTGGTCATCAATACCGGAAACGCCAACGCCGGTACCGGCGCGCCCGGCCTGGCCAGCGCGCGCCAGACCTGCACCGTGCTGGCGCGCGCACTCGGGCTGCGCCACGAGCAGGTGCTGCCTTTTTCCACCGGCGTGATTCTGGAGCCGCTGCCGCTGGAGCGCCTGCTGGCCGGTCTGCCGGCTGCGCTGGCCGACGCAGCAGCGGTGCCAAGCGGCGCCCACTGGCTCTCGGCGGCGCAGGGCATCATGACCACCGACACCGTGCCCAAGGCCGCCAGCCTGCGCTTTGAGCTGGGTGGGCGCTCGGTCTGCGCCAGCGGCATCGCCAAAGGCGCGGGCATGATTCGGCCCAACATGGCGACCATGCTGGGCTTTGTGGCCACCGACGCCTGTGTCGCGCCGACTTTGATGGACGCGCTGGCGCGCCGGCTGGCCGACGCCTCTTTCAACCGCATCAGCATCGACGGCGACACCAGCACCAACGACTCCTTGGTCGTCGTTGCCACCGGCCAAGCCGGCAATGCCTGCGTGAGCGACCTAGACAGCGCCGACGGCTTGGCCCTGCTGGCCGCGCTCACGCCGCTGGCGCGGCAACTGGCGCACGCCATCGTGCGCGACGGTGAGGGTGCGACCAAATTCATCACGGTGCAAGTCGAAGGCGGCCAGTGTGAGGCCGAATGTTTGCAGGTGGCATACGCGGTGGCGCATTCGCCGCTGGTGAAAACCGCCTTCTTCGCCAGCGACCCCAATCTGGGCCGCATCCTGGCCGCCGTCGGCTACGCCGGCGTGGCCGACCTCGACGCCAGTCGCGTCGAGCTGCACCTGGGCGACGTGCACGTGGTCACCCAAGGCGGCCGTCACCCGGCTTACCGCGAAGAAGACGGCCAGCGCGTCATGAAAGAAGCAGAAATTGTGGTGCGCATTGGTCTGGGCCGGGGCCAGGCCAGCCAGACCGTCTGGACCTGTGATCTCAGTCACGATTACGTCAGCATCAACGCCGATTACAGGTCATGAATCTTCACTTCGAACGACTGCTCGAGCGCGCCGAACACCTGATGGCGCGCATCGAGTCGGTGCTGCCGCAGCCGCTGGGCGCCCCCGACTGGTCGGCCTCGCTCGCCTACCGCTACCGCAAGCGCAGCAGCGGCCACGGCGTTCTCGAACCGGTGCGTCATGTCGCCGCGACCCGTCTGGACGACTTGCGCGAGATTGACGCGCAGAAAGAAAAAATACTGCGCAACACCCGGCAATTCGTGCAAGGTCTGCCGGCCAACAACGTGCTGCTGACCGGCGCGCGTGGCACCGGCAAGTCTTCCCTGGTCAGGGGCTGTTTGCATGCTTTTTCCGCGCAGGGCTTGCGCCTGATCGAAGTCGATAAAGCCGACCTGGTCGATCTGCCCGACATCGTCGATGTGGTGGCACAACGCCCGCAGCGCTTCATCGTGTTCTGCGACGACTTGAGTTTCGAGGAGGGTGAATCGGGCTACAAAGCGCTCAAGTCGATACTCGACGGCTCGATAGCGTCGGCGGGTGCCAACGTATTGATTTATGCCACCAGCAACCGGCGCCACCTGTTGCCAGAGTACATGAAAGACAACCTGGGCTGCAGCCACAGCGACGACGGCGAGTTGCACCCCGGCGAGGCGGTGGAGGAAAAAATTTCGCTCTCCGAGCGCTTTGGCCTGTGGGTCAGCTTCTACCCGTTCAGCCAGGACGAGTACCTGGGCATCGTCGCCGTCTGGCTGGCTTCGTTTGGCGTTGCGGCCACGGCCATCGATGCGGCGCGGCCGCAGGCCTTGGTGTGGGCGCTCGAGCGCGGTTCGCGCAGTGGCCGGGTGGCGTACCAGTTCGCGCGCGATTACGCCGGCACCCACGCCGCGGCATGAACGAGCCGCTGTGGCGCGTTGACCCCGAGCGTGCGCGAGCTGGCAGCGCGCCGCGCACCGAAATGGCGGTGGCGGTCGGCGTGCTGCTGGCCTCCGGCGGGGAATTCCTGCTCACCAGCCGACCGCCAGGCAAGGTGTATGCGGGCTATTGGGAGTTTCCCGGTGGCAAGATCGAACGCGGTGAAAGCGTCGAGCAGGCGCTGCGGCGTGAGCTGCAGGAAGAAATCGGTGTGACGCCGGGCGCAGTGCAGCCCTGCAAGAGCATCCTGGTCGACTACCCGCACGCTCTGGTGCGCCTGCACATTTGCAAGGTCTTTCGCTGGAGCGGCGCGTTGCAGATGCTCGAAGGCCAGCAGTTTTGCTGGGAGCGTCTGCCGCCGCGCTGCACCCCGCTGCTGCCCGGCAGCCTGCCGGTGCTGCAGTGGCTGGAGACTGAGCGCAGTCAGCGCGACCCGGGCAGCGCGTCCTGATCTGGCTGCGCTGGCTCGGGCAGGCGGTAGTTTTCGCTGGCCCAGGCGCCCAGATCGATGCTTTTGCAGCGCTGGCTGCAAAACGGTCGGTAGGGGTTTGCGGCTGTGTACACGCTGGCGCCAGCGCAGCCGGGGCAGCGCACCGTTTTGTCGGCGGCGACCGATTCCTTGGAGTGCATGCCGACTTCTCAGGCGCACAGCGCGAGTTCGAATGCAGCGTCTTGCGGCGCCAGCTGCAAGCGTTGTTCATCGCCTTGGCGCAGCAGCCGAACCGAGATCAGCAGCCGGTTGCCGCTGATCTCGGGAATCAGATTCAGCGCCGGGTCGATGCGCAGCCGCAGCAATTGGTAGGTGCGGCCCTGGGGCAGGTTTTGTTGAAACTGCCCGCCGATGGCGATCACTTTTTGCGCCGAACCCGCTTCGCGCAGCAATTTCAACAGCAGCGCAATCGCGTCGGCCAGCGGCGCCAGCGGCTCGACCCAAGTCTGTAAGTCGGCCTGGCGCCGGGCGGCGCTGCGGTGTTGCCAGTGGCAGTAGGCCGGCAGGTCGAAGGAGCAAGTGCCTGCCGGGATGCCGATGCGGCTGCGAATGCTCATGAGCCAGTCGTTTTCGGTGAGCGACTGACCTGTTTTTCCGCTGCGCTGGCTGAGCCGGGAAAAGCGCTCGTCCAGTTTGGCAATGACGGTGTCGAGTGCGGCTTCAGAAATGGCCGGATTGCCCCGGTAGCCGTTGAGCTGTTGCTTGTGCCGCTCGATTTCTTTCAGCACGTCGGATTTCATGTCGGAGCGCGAGGCCACGTCCATGATCTCGAAAATGGTTTGAAGGGCGAAGTGGTGGTCTAGCGCCGGGCTGCGCGGCAGCAACTCGCTCAGGCGGCCAAACAGTTGTTCCAGCCGCAGGTAGGTGCGGATGCGCTCGTTGAAAGGGTATTCGTACAGGATCACAGCAGCAAGGGTTGGCGTGGTCGTGCCGCACCGGCTATCGGCACCGCAGCAGCAGCGCAGGAGCGCTAGAAGAACAATTTTGCATCATAGCCCGAACTGCCGGGCCAATTCGGCCACCAAGGCCTGCAGCGGATCGATCTGGTCGTGCTCGTTGTATAGCACCACGTCGGCCGCTGCCAGGCGTTGCGCGCGCGGGCACTGGCTCTTGATAGCCGCTTCGATGCTGGCTGGCGACCAGCCGCTGCGCGCATGCACGCGCCGACGCTGGGTCGGTACCGAACAGTCCAGCACCAGCACCCAGTCGAGCCGGGCGCGCCAGTGCGGCGACTCCACCAGCAGCGGCAGGTCAAAAACCAGGCAGCGCGCCGTGGCCGCAGCGGCCTGGCGTGCCATTTCGGCGTGTACCAGCGGATGAATGATGGCTTCGAGGCGCTGGCGCTCTTGTGGCTGGGCAAAAACGTGTTCGCGCATGCGCGGGCGCAAGAGCGAGCCGTCAGCGGCGGCAAAGTCAGCGCCAAAAGTTTGCACAATCGCTGCCATCGCGCTGCCGCCGCTTTGCGTGCAGGCCTGAGCGATCGCGTCAGCGTCGATCAGCGCTGCACCGTGCTGGCGCAGCAAGGCGGCCACCGTGCTCTTGCCGCTGCCGATGCCGCCGGTCAGGCCCAGACGCAGCGGGGCGGGAGCGGGCAAGGCGGTGCTCACAGGCCGATGGTGGCCAAAATGGCCGTCGGGCCGAAGATCATGGCGCACAGACCGGCCAGCCCCAAAAAAGGCCCAAAAGGGACGTAGCCGCCGGTGCGCAAGCGCCCCAGCAGTTTGATTCCTATGCCGACGACAGCACCAATCACCGATGCCATCAGGATGACTGGAATCAGCGCCTGCCAACCCAGCCAGGCACCCAAAGCGGCAAATAGCTTGAAGTCGCCGTAGCCCATACCCTCCTTGCCGGTGAGCAGCTTGAAGGCCCAATACACCAGCCAGAGCGACAAATAAGCGGCCACCGCCCCCCACAGGGCGGCCGGCAGCGTGGTGTCGGTCAGCCCCAGTGCCGCCGCGCACAGGCCAGCCCAGAGCAAGGGCAGTGTGATGTCGTCGGGCAGCAAGGTGGTGTCCCAGTCGATCCAGGCCAACGCCAGCACGGCAGCAGAAAAACCGCTCCAGGCCAGCGCCTCCCAGCTCAGACCCCAGCGCCAGCCGCACCAGGCAAACAGCGCCGCGCACAACAGCTCGAGCGCCGGGTAGCGCAGGCCGATGGGTGCGGCACATTGCCGGCAGCGCCCGCGCAGGGCCAGAAAGCTCAACACCGGAATGTTTTCATACCAGCGAATCAGGTGGCCGCAATGCACACAGCGCGAACGCGGCTGCAGCAGATTAAAGGGTTCGGCCTGAGTGGGCGCCAGCCGGTCAGTCTCGGCTTGCAACTCGGCGCACTCGGCGGCCCAGCGCAATTCGAGCATCTTGGGCAGGCGATGCACCACTACGTTCAGGAAGCTGCCCACCAACAGGCCGAACAGGCCGAACAGGGCGGCGGCAGCAAGTGGCAAGTCGGGCATCAAACCACTTGGCCCAACTGGAAGATCGGCAGGTACATGGACACCACGATGCCGCCAATGATGACGCCGAGCACGACGATGATGATCGGCTCCATCAGGCTGGACAGGCCGGCCACCATGTCGTCGACCTCGGCCTCGTAGAAGTCGGCCGCCTTGCTCAGCATGTGGTCGATCGAGCCCGACTCCTCGCCAATGGCGCACATCTGCAGCACCATGGACGGAAAGAGCTTGGCGTTGATCATGGCGTTGGTCAGGCTGGTGCCGGTCGAGACTTCTTGCTGAATTTTCTCGGTGCCGCGGGCGTAGACCGAATTGCCGGCTGCACCGCCGACCGAGTCGAGCGCTTCGACCAGCGGAACGCCGGCGGCGAACATGGTCGCCAGCGTGCGGGTCCAGCGGGCAATCACCGATTTTTCCACCAGGTTGCCAAAGATCGGAAGTTTCAGCATGATCCGGTCCATGACATGCTGCACCCGCTCGCTGCGCCGCCAGGCCTGCAGCAAGAAGTAGATGCCGCCGCCGAGTCCGCCAAAAATCAGCCACCAGTAGGCGGTAAAAAACTCGCTGATGGCGATCACCAGCAGCGTCGGGGCGGGCAGGTCGGCGCCGAACGAGGAAAACACCTCTTTGAACGAGGGGATGACGAAGATCATGATCACCGCCACCACCACGAAGGCCACCACGATGACCGAAATCGGATACATCAGCGCCGACTTGATCTTTGACTTGATCGCCTCGGTTTTTTCCATGTAGACCGCCAGCCGGTCGAGCAGCTCGTCCAGAATGCCGGCCGCTTCCCCGGCTTCGATCAGATTGCAGTACAGGCTGTCGAAATAGAGGGGATGCTTGCGAAACGCTGCACTGAGCGCGGTGCCGGTCTCGACGTCGCTGCGGATGTCGTTGAGCAGCTTGGTCACGCTGGGGTTGGCGTTGCCGCGCCCGACGATGTCGAAGGCCTGCAGCAGCGGCACACCGGCTTTCATCATGGTGGCGAGCTGGCGCGTGAAGATGGCAATGTCTTTGGGCTTGATGCGCCGGCCGGCGCTCATGCGCCGTTTTTTCACCTTGGCAGGGATGATGCCTTGACGGCGCAGCGCCGCCAGCACCTGGTTTTCTCCTGCCGCGCGCATCTCGCCGCGCAGCAGCTTTCTGTTGCGGTCCTTGCCTTCCCATTCGAAAACAAAGTCCTTGACGTTTTTTGCTGCACTGGTGGCCATGGTGTTCTCGCTCTTGGGGCTACGTCATTCGTTGGTCACGCTGAGGACTTCTTCCAGCGAAGTCATGCCCTGGCGGACCTTGAGCAGGCCCGACTCGCGCAGCGTTCGCACCCCTTCCTTGCCGGCCTGCTGGGCAATGTCGAGCGCGCTGCCGCCGCGCAAGATGATGCGCTGGATTTCCTCCGAAATCGGCATCACCTGGTAGATGCCGACGCGGCCCTTGTAGCCGTTGTTGCAGGCCGAGCAGCCGATCGGCTTGTAAGGCGTCCAACTGCCGTCGAGGTCTTCGCTTTTGAAGCCGGCTTCGAGCAAGGCTTTGCGCGGCACGTCCAGCGGGGCCTTGCAGGTGGGGCAGAGCCGGCGCGCCAGGCGTTGCGCGGTGATCAGAATCACGCTGGCGGCGATGTTGAACGTGGGAATGCCCATGTTCATCATGCGCGTCAAGGTGGTGGGCGCGTCGTTGGTGTGCAGCGTCGAGAGCACCATGTGGCCGGTCTGCGCGGCCTTGATGGCGATGTCGGCGGTTTCCAGATCGCGGATTTCTCCGACCATGATCACGTCCGGATCCTGGCGCATGAAGGCCCGCAGCGCAGCGGCAAAGGTCAGGCCGGCTTTTTCATTCACGTTGACCTGGTTGACCCCGGGCAGGTTGATCTCTGAGGGGTCCTCGGCGGTGGAAATATTGATGCCGGGTTTGTTCAGGATGTTCAGGCAGGTATAGAGCGAAACCGTTTTGCCGGAACCGGTGGGTCCAGTCACCAGCACCATGCCGTAGGGCCGGACAATGGCGCTCATCAGGCGCGCCTTTTCTTCCGGCTCGTAGCCCAGCGCGTCGATGCCGACCTTGGCGCTGCTGGGGTCCAGAATCCGAATCACGATCTTCTCGCCAAACAGCGTCGGCAGCGTGCTGACGCGAAAGTCTATCGTGCGCCCCGGGCTGACATTGAGTTTCATGCGCCCGTCCTGCGGCACACGCTTCTCGGAGATGTCCATGCGCGAGATTACTTTGATGCGCGAAGCCAGCTTCTCCTTGATGGCCACCGGCGGTGCGGCAATCTCGCGCAACTCGCCGTCGATGCGAAAGCGCACCCGGTAGGTGTTTTCGTAGGGCTCGAAATGCAGATCGGAGGCGCGCATGTTGAACGCGTCGAGCAGCATCTTGTGCAAGAACTTGACCACCGGAGCGTCGTCGACTTCCGATGCTTTGTCGGCGCTGTCTGGCACCACTGCATCGGTGGCGAGGTCGTCGAACTCGAAGTCGCCGCCGACGATCTGGTCCATCGCCTCATTGACCGACACCGACTGGGACGACACCAGTTTGTTGAGCTTGTCGTACTCTGCGATCACCCAGTCCACCCCCAACTGGGTGGCGAACTTGATCTTTTCGCTCATCTGCTGATCGGCCGGATCGGCAGTGGCGATCAGCAGCCGGTTGTTGCGCTTGCTCAGCACAACGATGCGGAAATCGGAACAGATTTTCTTGTCGAGCAAATCCTTGGGCAAGCGCTCGATGTCGATCGAACCGATGTCGATCAAAGGCACGGCGTAGGCGCTCGACATGGTGTGCGCGAGGTCGGCGGCAGAGACGGCGCCCGATTCGGTGACTTCGGCAATAAAGCTGGTGCGGCTGCTCTGAGCTTTTTTGTACAGATCTTCAGCGGCTTTTTGCTCCAGTTTTCCGGCCGCCACGAGCGCGCGGCCCAAGCCGGGCAGGGCCATGCTGGCGGCCTCTTGTGTGAGGGATTCGACAAAAACCATAGAGTCGTAATCTACCGCAATTCGAGGGCTTGCCGCCTCGGATATTTCACGGCGCATTCCCAGGCGCGCCCATCAGCGGGCTGCAGCGGCTCGGATGCCCTGCGCGCCAAGGCCGCGCAGGGCATCGAATTGCGCCGCTGTCAGCTTGCTGCCTGGTCAGGCCCATGGCGCATGGCATCGACGCTGGCGCGCACCACCGCCTGTACGCTGCCGCTCTGACCAAAGCAGCGCCGCAGGTACGCAGCATCGTTGCCTTGGGTGAGCGCGCGCTCAATTTCCTCGAGTGCCGCCGACGACCGCAGCGCCTCGGCGTGAGGAGCCAGCCGGTTCACAGTGGCCAGCACATCGTCGCGGATGCTGATCTGCTCGCGCGTCTTGGGCTTGACCATCATCCCGTCCAGGCCGAAGCGGCAGGCCTGGAATCGGTTGTACGTGTAGACGAGGTAATCGTCCTCCTCGGGCAGGGACTCTTCGCGCTCGAGCAGGCAACGGCACAAGGCCTGAAGATAGCAGGCCAGGGCCGCCGCCCGCTCTACCGTCAGCGGCGTGTCGCAGACGCGCAGTTCGATGGTGCCGTACTCGGGCTTGGGCCGAATGTCCCAGTAGAAGTCTTTCATGGATTTGACCACCCCGGTGGATTCCATCTTGATGAAATAAGCGTTGGCGAACTCGTCCCAGTCCAGCACGAACGGAGCCCGACCGCTGAGCGGAAAGGCAAACACCGAGTTTAGTCGGGCCGAGTCGAACAAGGTGTCGATGCCTTGCGAGAACGGCGATGAGGCCGACAAGGCGATGAAGTGCGGCACATAACGGTTAAGCGAGTGCAGAAGAAACAGGGCTTCGTCGGCACTGGCGCAGCCGATATGCACATGCTGGCCGAACACGGTGAACTGCTTGGCCAGGTAGCCGTACAGACCCGAGAGTTCCTGGAACCGGGGTTTGGAAAAAATGCGCTGTTCAAACCAGCGTTGGAACGGGTGCGTGCCACCGCCAGCCAACTCGATATTGATGCGGTCGCCAGCGGCTACCAGGGCGTCGCGCATGTGCTGCAGTTGCGCCAGCAAGGGCGCGTGCTCGCGCTGCACGCTGGTGGCGATTTCAATCATGCTCTGTGTCATTTCGGGTGTCACCACACCTGGAAACGGCTTGCGCCCGAGCAGCTCCAGCAAGTCATTGGCGCTGCTGGACAGGTCCAAGTCGTAGGTGTTGACCAGTTGCAATTCCAGCTCCACTCCCATGGTCAGGGAGTCAGAAGATTTGAAGGGTTCAAGTGGCATCTGGCAGCTCCGAATGTGTCACGCCTGCCGGGTGACATGGGTTTCACGTGCCGCCATCAGGGCGCGCTGGGTGAGCACCGGCCCGAGCAGCTCTTGCAGCAGCAGCATGGCGGCCATGACCGAGAGCACCTGTGCCGCCGGGTCGAACCCGAGCAGACGGCTTTGCTCGAGCAGCAAGATGGCAAAGACCGACATGGGGGTCAGCGCCAGCCCGGTCATCAGTCCCTTGCGTTCGGTGATGCCGGACAGGCGCGCCACGGCCACATTGCAAGCCACCTTGGACAGGGTGCGGACCGCGATCAGCACCAGCCCCAGGACGATACCGGTGGCAAGGTCGGCCCAGTTTATCAAGGAGGCGATGTAGACGAACAGGAACACCGCCAGCAAGTCGCCGATGGTGCCGAAGTCACGCTGTGCGTTGGTCAGGTGCACCCGCCGGCTTCGGGCCACGATGCCGAAGCTGAGCGCTGCCAGCAAAGGCGACAGCTTCAGCCCATAGGCCATGGTGGTCAGCAGCAGCACCGCCAGGGCGAACACCACGGTGACAGCTCGTTCTTGTGCAGCGCGCTGGCGCAGCAGCATGGGGGTTGCCACCCCCAGCAGCGCGCCGATACCCACCGATGTCAGGAGCACGTGAATGCTGCCAAAAGCCGCCAACGCCAGGTCTGCGCTGATGCTCAGGTGCCAGTAACCGATGACCAGCTTGAGTGCCAGCACCGACAGTATGCAGTTGATGGCACACAGATGCAGCACACGCTCGGTGACCTGACCGGCACTGCGCAGTTCGTTGGCCACCCGGACAATGCCGGCCGGCGAGGCCGCGATCGACAGCGCTGCGATGACGAGGGATGCGTCCTGGGTCAGACCAAAGGAGTGACATGTCAGGTAAATCAGGGTGAAGGTGATCAGTGACTCGAGCACCCCCACGGCCGCCACCCAGGGGTTGTGCCTAAACCAGCGCAGGTTGATGCGATAACCCAACTCGAACAGCACCAGCGACAGCGCCACATTGGCCAGAAAGGGCAGGCCCGGCACCGCGCCGGTCAGGCCGGGCAGGTTCAGCAGGCCGCCCAGCAGACCGACGGCGACGTAGCTGCTGACGCGGGGAATCAGCCAGAGCTCGTGCAAACGCTCGCCAACGAACCAGGCCAGCAGCAGCACCAGCGGCCAGGCCATGGACTGCAGCAGAAAATTGAAATCGCTCACCATGGGGGTCTCCAGAAGGGGTGGCCGACAGGCCGGTTGGCCTGGCACCCATCGCTTCGTCGGGACGGGGTGCCGGTGTTCTATTGAACCGGCTCAGGGCGAACGGTTGATATTTCACCGGGCCGGAGCAATAGTGATTCAGCGCTCAGGCTGCGAAACGAATGGAAAATTCTTGCAGGCGGAGCTTTTGCAAGGCCTCGCACAGCCGCCGTTTTGACCTGCTGGGGCACGGTTTTTTCATTCTACAGGCCAAAAACAGCGTTTTCTTCATCGAAAGCCTCTCGTCCAGCAGATCGGTCAGACGTGGCCCGTAACCGTGAGCCTTCAGTTGCAGACCTCGCAGCACATGGGTGATCTGGCTGCCGAACCCGCGCATGAGCAAAGGGTGGAGCCGGAATGCGGCACGTGCGGCACGTGACGGGCTCAGCAGCGACTGGAGTTTGGTGGTGCGGTGACGCTGGCCAGGCGCATCAAGCGTATGCAGGTGCCGTGCGCTGCGCGAAAAAGGGTGATGTGTGCATCCCTGGTCGCGTCGAATACGACTTTTCAGGTGGCCTGTTGTGCCCCACAAGGCCGAGCGTACACTCGATCGGCGCAGGTGCCGCCAAGCGAAAAATCACTGGCTGCCAAGCCGCTTGCCAGGACTTGAACTGGCGGAGAGAGAGGGATTCGAACCCTCGGTACAGCAAAAACTGTACGCCGGATTTCGAATCCGGTGCATTCGACCACTCTGCCATCTCTCCGCGTCGAAGCCCGGCATTGTAACAGGGCTGGCTGCGTTGGCGTCTGCCAAGACCAATCGACCGGAGGCTGAACGCTTTTCCATCAAGCACGCAACACGACACCAGCGGCGTCGCCATTTCTTGCCCGCCCGCTCCATGACGGCCCACTCAGGCGCGTCCAAGGGCCGAATTTAACGTGCAAAGACTGTCGAACAAGATGAATGAAAATGAAGCGCCCTCAAGCGCGGCCAGCAAAATGCATGCGGCGATCAGGGGCGAGGGCATGGGGGCGGGGCATGGCGCAGACCAAGCGCTGCTTGCTCCAACACAAGCAGGGCGGCTTTGCGGTCGAGCCCACCCGCATAGCCGCACAGCGCGCCTTGGCGGCCCAGCACGCGGTGGCAGGGCAGCACCAGCGCCAGCGGGTTGCGCCCGAGCGCGAGCCCGACCGCCCGGGCGGCTTTGGGACGGCCCAGCAGGTCCGCCAACTCGCCGTAGCTGCAGGTTTGCCCGGCCGGGATATGCTGCAAGGCGTGCCAGACCGATTGCTGGAACGGCGTGCCAACGCACACATCCAGGGGCAGATCGAAGTGCAGCCGCTCGGCCCGGAAATAGGCGCGCAACTGCTTGATCGCTGCCAGCAGAATCGGGTGCTCCGGGTCGTTGACCCAAGTCTGCAGCAAGGCATCGCTGGGGCTGTGGCACTGCGACTTGAACCACACGCCGCTCAGTCCGTGCGCGCTGGCAGCCAGCCGCAGCGGACCCAGCGGTGAATCGGTGCGGCAGTACGCCCGCGCGGGGTTTGGGTGCATGGCTTGAACTCCGCTGTGGGTGGCGCGCTCCAGGTGCGCCGGCGCTTGGGGCGGCAGCGGGCTGCGGCCTACAATGCCCCGACCTTTGCCCTGGAACATCTTCATGCACATTGTCGCCTCCATCTTCAAAGCCTATGACATCCGGGGTCGGGTGCCAAACGAATTGAACCCAGCCGTCGCCCACGCCCTGGGCCTGGCGTTCGGCGCCGCAGCGCAGCAGCAGGGCGAGCGCACGGTGGCGGTTGGGCGCGATGGTCGGCTCAGTGGCCCGGCGCTGTCGGCCGCCTTGATCAGCGGCCTGGTCGATGCCGGTCTGGATGTGATCGACATTGGTCTGGCCACCACGCCCATGCTGTACTTTGCTGCCAGCACCTTGTGCACCAGCGGCATCCAGGTCACCGGCAGCCACAACCCGAAAGACTACAACGGCTTCAAGATGGTGCTGGCCGGTCGGGCGATTTATGGCGAGGACATCCAGGCCTTGCGCCGCACCATCGAAGCCGACAACGGGCAGCGTGCAGACGGTGGCAGCGTGCGCCAGGTGGACGTGCTGGCCTCCTACACCGACCGCATCGTGGGCGATGTGAAGCTGGCGCGGCCCATGAAACTGGTGCTCGACTGCGGCAACGGCATCGCCGGCGCCTCGGCGCCGGCCCTGTTCCGCGCGCTGGGCTGCGAGGTGATCGAGCTCTTCAGCGAGGTGGACGGCAACTTCCCCAACCACCACCCCGACCCGAGCAAACCTGAGAATTTGCAGGATGTGATCCGCACCCTGCGCGAAACCGACGCTGAACTCGGCCTGGCGTTCGACGGCGACGGTGACCGCCTGGGCATCGTGACCAAAGAGGGCAACAACATCTACCCGGACCGCCAGATGATCTTGTTTGCGCAGGACGTGTTGTCGCGCGTGCCGGGCGGCCACATCGTTTTCGACGTCAAGTGTTCGCAGCGGCTGGCACCGGCGATCGAGGCGGCCGGCGGCGTGGCCCACATTTACAAGACCGGGCATTCGCTCATCAAGGCGCGCATGAAGGAGCTGGGCAGCCCGCTCGGTGGCGAAATGAGCGGCCACATCTTCTTTAAAGAACGCTGGTTCGGTTTTGACGACGGCAGCTACGCCGGCGCGCGCCTGCTGGAAATCCTCAGCCGCAGCCCGGACGCCAACGCCGTGCTCAATGGCCTGCCCAGCAGCCACAGCACACCCGAACTCAACGTCAGTTGTGCCGAAGGCGAACCGCACCGCGTGGTAGAAAAGCTGGTGGCGCTGGCGCGTGCCTATCCGCCGTTTGGCACCCCGGCCAAAGTTTCGACCATAGACGGCGTGCGCGTCGACTGGCCGGACGGCTTTGGCCTCATTCGCGCCTCCAACACCACGCCGGTGCTGGTGCTGCGCTTTGAAGGGCAGACGCCGAGCGCCCTGCACCGCATCGAGGCCACCATGCTGGCGCTGCTCAAACACGCCAAGCCGGACGCGCTGGTTGGTAAAAGTCAGCACTGATCCTCCTGGTTACTGGCTCACTTCCCCCTGTGTTTCTGGGTTTCAGACGCCTCGCACCGGTTGAGGTGCTGGTGCTGGCTGTTAGTCCAGAAGTGCTTGCAGTCGCTCCAGCATCGCTTCCATCTGCGGGTCGGCCGGGCGGCGGTCTTCCTGTGGGCTCGGGGACGCCCATGCAGCCTTTATGGCAACGGCAATCTGCCCCGCATCCGACACCGGCTGACTGAGTCCGAGGCGGTCCAGGCTGTCGTAGCTCTCGGCGAAGTTCCACACCTTAGGGCCGTGCAGCACGGCGCAACCCAGCGCCAGCGGCTCGTGCGGGTTGTGTCCGCCCACGGCGGCGAACGATCCACCCACCAGTGCCACGGGCGCGATGCGGTACCACAGGCCCATCTCGCCAATGGTGTCGGCGACGTACACACCGGCATCGGTGGGCAGCGGGGCGCCCGCGCTGCGTTGTGGCGTGCCCGGCGGGCACAGGGCCATCACTTCGTCGCGCCGGGTCGGCACGCGCGGCGCGATGATCAGCAGCGCAGCGGGCTGTTGTTGCCGCAGCAGGGCGTGCGCCTGCAGCGCCAGGGTTTCTTCACCCGGGTGGCTGGAGGCCATGAGCCAGACCGCGCGCGCCCCCAGCGCCCGTTGCCAGTCGGCCAGCAACACCGGGTCGCAGGCCAGGGCGGGCGAGAGCGACTTGATGGTGCCGGTGACGGTGATGTGTTCGCGCGCTGCGCCGAGCTGTGCCAGCGCGTCCACCGTTTGATCGTTCTGTGCAAAGACGATGCGAAAACCGGGCAGCAGCGCTTGGTAGATCCAGCGGCCCCAGCGGCGCTTGGCCAGCGATTTTTCAGACAGGCGTGCGTTCACCAGCACACGCGGGATCTGCCGCTCATCGGTGGCGGCGATCAGTGCGGGCCACAAGTCCATTTCGCACCACAGCGCCAACGTCGGCTGCCAGTGATCGAGAAAGCGCGCCGCCACCGCCGGCGTATCCACCGGGGCAAACTGGTGCTGGCAGCGCGGCGGCAGGCCGCTGGCGTGCAAGGCCTGGCCCGAGGTGCGTGCCGTGGTAGTGATGAGAAAGCAATGCTTGGGGTGCAGTGCCGCCAGCCGGGCGAACAGACCCGCGAGCGCCATCGCTTCGCCCACACCCACCGCGTGGCCCCAGATCAGTGGGCCAGCCGGGCGGCTGGCCATGGCAAGGGCCAATTTTTGTTCGACGCTGGCGGCCGTTTCCTTGCCGCGCGCCAGTCTGTGCCGCAACCCCCAGCGCCACAGTGGCGCCAGCACGCTGCTCAGGCCCAGGTAGACGCGCAGCAAGTAGGGCGTGCGGGCGCTGCTCATCTCTGTTCCAGCCACGTCTGCAACACGTGCATGTGCTTTTGGGTGGCGCCGCCGTGTTCGGCGTAGAACGCTTGGGCGCCGGCCATGGCGCTGGCGTAGGCGCTGCGATCGGTCAGCAGTTTCAGCAGCGCGGTCGACAGGCTGGCAATGTTCATGTGCTGTTGCAGCACGCCCGCAGCCAGCGCTTCTACGCCGGGGTATTCGATGCCCCAGATGCTGGGGCCGACCATGACTGGTTTTTTAAGCGCCAGCGGCTCGATCACGTTGTGCGCGCCCAGTGGCACGAACGATGCGCCCACTACCACCACCTGTGACAGCGCGAGGTAAAAATACATTTCACCCAGCGAATCACCCAGCAACACGTCAATGCCATACATGTCGGGGGCATCGGGCCTGGCCTGCAAGCTGGCATCGAGAATAAGGCTGCGCCGCGCCACGCGCAGCCCAGCAGTTTGAAACAATTGCGCCACCGCATCGAAACGTTGCGGGCTGCGCGGCACGTAGACGAACAGTGCGCGCGAAAACCCAGCCTGCGCCAGTCCGCTTTGTACCTGTTCAAAGGCTTGCATGAAAAGTTCGTCTTCGCCTGCGACGGCGCTGGCAAAACAGACCACCGGGCGCCGGTCCAACCCCCATTGCCGCAGCAGCACTTGGGCGCAGGCAAGCTGCTGCGGGGCCACCGGCAGGTCAAAACGCGTTTCACCCGCAACCAGCACCCGCTCACAGCCCACTTGTCGAAAGCGCTGAGCGTGCGTTTCTGACTTGCACAGCACCAACTCGTAGGCTTGGAACAGCGCGGCTCGAAAGCCACCCCAGCGCTGGTCACGGACGATGCTTTTTTTCGGGTACTGTGCGTTGACGATACACAGCGCCACACCCTGGCGGCGCAGCGTGGTCAGCAGCACCGGCCAGGTGTCGATCTCGGTCATGATGGCTGCACGCGGGCGCACCTGCCGAATCAGACGGCGCACCACCCAGCCAAGCTCAAAAGGCATGAAGGCGACCTGCGCCCGACCTGCGGCAATGGATGGCTCAAACAACTTTTGTGCTGCACTGCGTCCAGCCGGTGTGACGGTGGTTATCAGCACCGGGTAGCCCGCAGCCAGCAGCGCATGAACCAGCGGCGCGGCACCGCGAATTTCACCCATCGAGGCCGAGTGCACCCACAGCGGTCGGTCCAGCGCAGTGTGCGTGCGGCCCCAGCGCTCGCTCCAGAATTGACGGTACAGCGGTTCGCGCCGCCCGCGCCGCCACAAAAACAGCAGCACCAGCGGCAGCAGCAAATGCCACAGGGCTTCATACAAACCAATCAGCAGCGATAGGCGCCAGTTGGGCGGGAACGGACGCGCCGGGGGTAAGGCGGTGGACGGCAGAGGCAAAGCCATGGTCAGAAACAGACGGCGCGGGCACCGCCGGACGCAGGTGGAAACAAGCCTTCAGTATATTGATCCGGTCACGTGCTACTTCGTATCGAGTCACCACGGCAAGGGCGGCCTTGGGCCGTGGCAGGCGCAGAGCGTCAACCGCTGCGGCTCCAACCTGAAGTCCCGGATGACTCGCTTTCGAGGTCATGCGGGACTTCGTATCAGTGAAAGCTACACGGTCAAAGAGAACTCAGCCTTCGAATTTGACATGAATTTCTCGTCCTCAGCCACGCAGGGCATTGACGAAAATTCTTGGCAGTTTGGTCCAACCAGGTTTGAACTGGAAATCGGTCAAGAGACGGCCAATCACATCTTGCCGCCGGTTGGTGACGAACCAAGGTGGCCGAGGAAGGAGAGTCGGGTGCAGTGAGAGCAAACTGCGCGGGAATGGCCGCCAGGGGGCGGATAGGACGGTGCGCTCCGTTCCTTCAAGCATGAAGGTGTTGTGCACCGTTCCAACACCGGATTGCGGATCGCGTGACGAGCCGCCGGGAAATCCCCCCCAGGGACATGGAGCGAGCAGGAATCCCAATCCCGTCCAAGCATTCACGGCGATGGTGCCGTAGCGCAGCTTCTGAAGCAGTTCTTCAAAGCGTTGACAACCGATCTCTCGCACAGTCTTGGGGTGAATCAGAATATTTGCCCCCAGGGTGCCGTACAAGCGGTCATTGGCGTACTCAATGGCCGCTTCAAGGTACGACTCCGCATCCTTGTATTCGAGGGACTTCATTGCCAACGCCGTGCCGAAGACCTCGTGCTGCGCCAGCCAGGACTCATCGCCCCGATCCATGTCCGCAAGAACGCACGCGGGCGCAAGAGGCCCACGGTCGATCGCTTCCGAGCTTCCGGCGTGGGCAGCAAACTCTCCGATGCGCTGCTCGTTGCCTGGGTAGTAGGCCTCCCGCTGCCCATAGCGCGACATGACTTTGGACACGCTGGCCAAAAGTTTGTCCGTGTGCCGCCAGCCACGAGGCACGATCAAGACTTGACATGCCACGCAGTTAAAGCCAGAGTTGTGCAACTTTTGAGTGGCTATGTGTTCTGCCTGAAAGCGGATGTCCGCGCTCGACCACGGCCCGGGCACCACAATGGTGGGGCAGACTGCGCCCAGCTCGGACGTGATCTTTCGATGGTTCTTCGGCGTATTCGCAGCCTTGTTGCGGGCGCCCTCGTCTGCGGCGCCCCAGACGATGGCATCGTGGGTGGCCTTTGCGCCGGTAATGTGGATTTCCTCCACCAAGGGATGCCCGCACAGATAGGCGCCCACGGCGCCATCGCCGCGAACGATGCGTAGGGCATCACATTCGATCAGGGGCCGCAGGGCCGCCTTGAGATAGTCGGTCAGGTAGTCGTTGACCGGATTCATCTTCAGCAAAACCACCTGATTCTCGATGAACAGCTTCTGGAAAGCATCGAGAGGCGAAATGGCCGCAATGTTGCCTGCGCCCAAGACCAAGGCCACTTTGCCGTGCCGCTGCTCGGGTGGGATGTCATAGGCGAGCGCCGCGTGTTGATCGACGTTGACCTCGGAGATTCCCTTTTGCATCCAGACTTCGGCAGAAACACCGGAAAGGAGCAGCCGATCCCAGATCGAATGAGGCACGACGCCTACCGACAACTGACCATTTTTGAGGCGTCGCAAATGCAAGTGAGCAAGGAATTCCTTGCGATCGATGGCAGCGAGCGTGTGCATCAACCCGTTGCAGGCGGCCATGAGAGCGAAGGGACCGGACATCCACTCCTCCCCAGCCAGCGGCGACGCATGCGCAATGCGCTTCTTCCGGGCAGCCGTCTGCACCCATCCCTGTGCAACCTGCATCAGCGCCGGCTTGATACGTCCGAGAATGGCAATCCGATCGGCGACCGAGGTTTTTGCCCATCGATGCTTGGCTGCATCCAGTGCCTGCAAGTCCTGATCCAACAGGGTCTGAACATCGAAATTCGGTAGATCAGCCCCCATCACTGCATGCTCTCCGTGGTGTTGCCGGTCAGGAGGCTTGCGTAGGCTTCGCGGAGCCTGTTCTTGAGCACCTTGCCCGTGCCACTGAGCGGCAGCGCGTCAACGAAGACGGCCTTGTCGGGGATTTGCCAGTCCGGCAGGCGTCCTTTGAAGAAGGCCAGAAGGTCCGCTTCGGACACGTCCGCACCTTGTTTTTTCACGGCGACCAAGACAGGGCGTTCGTCCCACTTCGGGTGGGGCACACCGATAGCCGCCGCGTTGGCGATGTCGGGATGCCCGATGGCGATGTTCTCGACCTCGACCGATGAAATCCACTCTCCACCGGACTTGATGATGTCCTTGGAGCGGTCGCGGATGATCATGTAGCCGTTGGCATCGAGCGTGGCCACATCACCGGTGTCAAACCAGCCGTCGTCGGTCAGCGCGCTGGATTCGGCGCCGAAGTAGCTGCTGACGACCCAGTGTCCCTTGATCTGTAGTTTGCCCTGGTTTTTTCCATCGTTCGGCAAGACAGCGCCGGTGTCATCAACCACGCGCAGTTGAACGCCGTAGGGCGGTCGTCCTTGCCCCAGTCGCAGTTCGCTCTGCTGCTGAGGATCGAGGTGGAGGTGGCGGGCCAGCGGTTGATTCAGAGTGCCCAGCGGACTCGTTTCGGTCATGCCCCAGGCGTGGATCAACTCGATACCGAACTCGTCCCGAAACGCAGCGAACATCGACGGCGGCAGTGCCGAGCCGCCAACGACGGTGCGCTTCAAGCTCCTGGGCCTGGTGCCGCGCGAGCGCAACGCCGCCAGCAGTCCCATCCAGATCGTAGGAACGCCAAGTGCCAGCACCACTTCCTCGTTGTCGATCAGGGCGGCGAGACTGGCACCGTCAAGGTTCGGGCCGGGTAGCACCAACTTCGCTCCCTGCGCCGCCGCAATGTAGGGTATGCCCCAGGCATTGACGTGGAACATGGGGACAACAGGCATGACCGTATCGCGGGCCGAGATGCCTAAGCCGTCTGGGCTATTGCCCGCCAGTGCATGCAGCACGGTGGAACGGTGGCTGTACAGAACACCCTTCGGATGGCCCGTCGTGCCAGAGGTGTAGCACAGCGACGAAGGCAGATCCTCGTCAATGCTTGGCCACAGGTAGCCGGCATCGCCCGAGGCGACCACCTCATCGTAGAACTGCAAGCCATCCAACAGGCCCGATGCCTCCTCATCGCGTGGCCCCATGAGGATGACGTGTTTGACGGTGCTCAATGCCGACCGCAGCTTGGCCACGATGGGCAGAAAGGTTCGGTCGATGAACAGCACCTGATCTTCGGCGTCGTTGACGATGTAGGTCAGGGTGTCGGCGGACAGGCGCGGATTGACCGTGTGGCACACCATGCCTGCACCAGAAACGCCGAAGTAGATTTCCAAGTGGCGCCGGTTGTTCCAGGCGATGGTCGCGCAGCGCTCACCCGATTGCACACCCAGTTTGGCCAACGCCGACGACAGGCGTCGCGCATTGATCTCGACTTGGCCCCAGGTCGTGTGCTCAATCCCGCCCGTGGTGTTGACAGAGACGACCGGCGTATCAGCGTGGTAACGCGCAGCATGGGCGATGAGACTGGAGACGAGCAAAGGCTCGCGCATCATTTTTCCGAGCATTTTTCTACTTCCTTCAGAATCGGTATTCGAGGCCGGTGTGGACAACCAGAGGATTGAGGCGGATGGAAACGGACGCTGGCGGTCCACCGAGCGCGGGCAGCGTGCCTGACGCCTTGGTCTTCAGAAGGAGCTTTCGCACGTCGAAGAAGAAGGACCAGCGATCCTGAAGGGGAACGGTGAAGCCAGCCTGCAAAATACCTCCCCAAGCATCGTCAACATCCAACCCCTGGATGTCGCCCCCCTTGGAACTGAAGATGTGCATATAGGTGACACCAGCGCCGACATACGGCACGAGCCCTCCAGCGGGGTTGAACTTGTATACGGCGCTCAGCAGAGCGGGGCCATAGCGAACATCACCGAGCCTTCCCGTGAGTGGCGGCACCATCGTGTTGAGGGCCCCTCCAGTGGTCAACTTGACCTTGGGGGGAACCCCAAATGCGAAGTGAACGGTCCACCGATCGGACAGGTCGTAACCGATGTCGAGCCCGAGCGTGTAGTTGTTATTGAGGTTGATTTGCGCCCCAGGCACGTCTGAACCAGCAACCGTCACTTGGGATGACTGATCCCAGAACACGCCAACCGGCCCCGCACGCAAGGTCCACGGACTCTCCTGCGCGCTGGCGCCGCCGAAAAAGCTCATGCCAAGGAAAGCAATCCCTCCGACCACCCAAGGCCGCGCATTTTTCCTCTTGGCCTTGCAAGGCAAGCAATCTTTCATATCGTGTCTCCTATGAGGTTTTATTTATTGGTGTGAAAAAATCAAAGCGCCAGATTTACCCAAGCAGTACGCTCTCGTCTGCTTGGCGGTCGCTTTTTCTGGGTATCTGAACGGGGTGTCCATGTGCCCGTTTGATGAGGTCCGCAGCCTTCTCGGCGATCATGATCGTCGGCGCGTTGGTGTTGCCACTGAGCAAAGTCGGCATGATGGATGCATCGACAACGCGCAAACCTTGCAGACCATGCACCTTCAACTCCGTATCGACCACGGCCATGTTGTCCACCCCCATCTTGCAGGTGCCGACCGGGTGGTAGATGGTGTCGGAACGTGCTCGAATGGCCTGAACCCATTGCGCATCGCTCATGTCATCGGTGATGCCGAACAGTTCGCGCCCACGGTACTTTGCCAACGGTGATGCCAGCATGATCTCTCGCGTGACCTTGGCGCCTTGCACCAAGAGCTTCACGTCTCGCTCGTCCGACAGGAAGCGTGGATCGATTCCAGGGTCGTCCAACGGATTGGGTGATTGCAGGAAAACTTCACCACGCGAGTAAGGCCGCAGATTGCAAACGTGGCACGAGTAGCCATACCCCATGTGCAGATTGCGCGCATGGTCGTCCACAATCGAGATCACGAAGTGCAGTTGCAAATCAGGTCGATCCACGTCAGGCGCGCTCTTGAAGAATGCAGCACCCTCGGCAAAGGGGGTGGCAAGCATGCCGCTGCCATTTTTGCGCCAACTGGCGATATGGCCGAGCAGGTTGATCGAACCTCTCAGGCCGATGCCGAAGTTGTCCGCGTCCCGTGTGGTGTAGGCCAGGATGAAATCCAGGTGATCCTGCAAGTTCTGGCCAACACCGGGCAACTCATGCACCATGCGGATGCCGTGGTGGGTAATGTCTTCTGGGCGACCGACGCCGGACAGTTGAAGAATCTGCGGCGAACCAAAGGCGCCTGCGGCCAGAATGACTTCCCGCTTGGCCCTGACCTCGCGCTCGGCTCCGCCGGCACGGTAGGCCACGCCCACGGCGCGTTTGCCTTCGAAGATGATCCGGCTGGCGCGGGTATTCGTCTTGACAGTGAGGTTGGGACGTTGCCCCCGTAGCGGATGCAGGTACGCGGCAGCGGCGGAGCAACGCTCGCCCCGGCGGGCGGCATCGTGGAATTGCGTGACCTGATACAAGCCCGCGCCTTCGTTGTCCCCGTCATTGAAATCGGCACGAAACGGGATGCCGCGCTGCTTGGCCGCTTCAATGAACGCAAGGGTGATCGGCCTGGGGCTTCTCTGCTCGGAAACATGCAAAGGGCCGTTCCCGCCGTGGAACTTGTTCGCACCAAGCTCGTTGTTCTCCGACTTCAGGAAATACGGCAGCACCGAGTTCCAGTCCCACCCTTGGCAACCCAGGTCGGCCCAGTGGTCGTAGTCCTGACGCTGGCCCCGGACGTAGAGCATGGCGTTGATGGCCGAAGATCCGCCAAGGGCACGGCCGCGCGGTTGAAAGCCCAGCCGACCATTGAGGTTGGGCTGAGGTACGGTGTTCAATGCCCAGTTATTGATCTTGCCCTTGCCTGGCATCATGGCCACCATTCCTGCCGGCGTGCGAACCAGCAATGAGTCGCCTTGTCCTCCTGCTTCAAGCAAGCAGACACTGATGCGAGAGTCTTCACTCAGCCGCGAGGCCAAGGTGGCGCCGGCAGAGCCGCCGCCTACGATGATGTAGTCGAAATTCATAGGATCCCACTGCGGAGCCAATGGCTCCGAATTGAAAGAAGGAAATGAAGGGAGCAGCGACCGTATTCAGGCAGTCTCCAATTCCTTATTCCATTGGCGTGGGTCGTAGGAGCGCAACGCCTTCAGGCCGCTTTTCTGGTTGGCACGCAGCGCCAACACTCTCTCCTCTGGCGTGGCGTAGCACCGATCCCACTCCATGAGCTTGGGGATCATCATTCGCTGCCAAAGCGGCGGGATCAGCGTCATCAGAACCGTGGCGAGGTAGCCAGCCACCATCGTCGGGGCATCCGGCAGCGGCATCAAGTCCTGGTAAGGTACCTCGCCCTGGGCATGGTGGTGCGAATGCCGACTGAGATTGAACATGGCCCAGGAACTCATTCTGGCATTGGTATTCCATGAATGCCGAGGCTGTACGGGCCGATCAGGAACGCGCACCATGCCGTAGTGCTCCATGTAGTTCACGATCTCCAACAGGGACTTTCCGAACAGCCCACAAGCAATCATTGCAAGCGCGCCTGTCCACCCCGCCATCCAGCCAGCGATGACGATGAGCATCACGCTCATGAGCAACCCTCGGATATAGGAGTTGCGCAGCGAAAGCACAGCCTGGTGCTTGCGCCGGAGTCGCTCGGCTTCGATCTTCCAGGCGCTGACGTTCCCATGAATGGTTGAGGCGAGGATATGGAAGTACACGTTGCGCCCGCGGGGCGCGGTTGCCGGGTCATGTTCGGTTGAAACGTAGCGGTGGTGGCCGTAGACGTGTTCAATGGAAAACCCCACGTCGTAGCTGAAGGCAAGCAGCCAGCGCCCCACAAACTTCGACACGGGATCCCAGGTGCGGTGTGTCAGTTCATGCCCGGTCAGTGTTCCGATGAAGGCAATCAGGAAGCCGGTGTGTACGCCTCCGGCGAGGTGGTGCCAGAAACTTGTCGCCTCTCGGGCTGCCAGCACGTCGTAGCCGGTGAGATGAGTCACCCATGCGCCGAATCCCAACGGATCGCCCGGAGAAAGCGTCCAGATGTAGCTGAAAACGATCAACGCCAGCAAGGGCAGCGCAAGCCACAGTTGCGCCGTCAGTATCCACGGTGACTTGTACCCGGGCGTGCGGGTATCGTTGCCGAACAGCGCATCACCGCCAACGTAGAAGACGAGGAAGGCGAGCAGCCCCAAGCTGGTGAAGACCCCGCCCGCCAGAATGGATGCCACAGCACCGATCCCCACCGCATGCAAAAGGAAGAACTTCAGATAGTCCAAGGTGTTGGCTGGTACACGTTCAGCGGTGGGCAAGCCGACAGCGCCATAAAACCCGGTGTGGAGCTTGGGCGTCTGATCGACGAAGCGATCCGCGTGCAGGCTCGCTTCTGCAATGCCGCGCTGGCGCAGGACAGCGACGGCCGAGTCGATCATCGCGGGCGGGCCGCACAAGTACGCCGACGTGGCCTTGCCAAGCAGTTCTGGAATGTGCTCCGTCACCAAGCCGGTGCGCCCTTCCCAGGGCTGCGAAGGGTCAGCCTCGGACAGAATCGGCACGAACCGGAAGTTCGGCCAATCGCTTTCGTAGGCCGCCATCTCGTCGAGTGCGTACAGATCCTTCTGGCTGCGCGCGCCAAACAGCACCGTCACCGGCCGCTTGTCGCCCGCGCGCTTCATGTCTTGAAGCATCGCGAGGATGGGCGCCAGGCCGCTGCCTCCAGCCATCATGAGGACTGGCTCCCGGCCTGGGCGCATGTAGAAGTGACCACCGGGGCCACGCACGGTGACCGACTCGCCCACCTGCGCCTTGTCCACGAGATGCCCGGACACCCGGCCTCCAGGCACGCGGCGCACCGTGAAACTCACCTGGCGATCATTGCCAGGCGCAGTCGAGAACGAATAGCTCCGAGGGGCATCCGACATCGCAGACAGCGTGACCTCGGCAAACTGGCCGGCACGATAGCGGATGGGCTTGTCCAGTCGAAGGTCAATTTTTGCGATGTCGTGGGTCAGCATCTGCTTGCCGACGATGACACCACTGACCGGAGGTCCGTCGATTGCCCCCTCTCGGTCCAGCTCGATCTTCACGTCACTGCGCAGACGGCTCTGGCAAGCTAATATGAACCCATCGGAAATTTCTTTCTCCGTCAGCAGATAAGCCGTTTCGGTCAGTTCATCCACCTTGCCGCTCTTGAGCTTGCATTTGCAAGTTCCGCAGCCGCCGACGCGACAGATGGAGGGAATATTGATGTCCTGGCGTTGCGCCGCATCCAGCAAGGTTTCATCGGGCTGGACCGTGATGGTCTGCCCGTTGATTTCAGCTTTGTGCGCTCGCCGTCCGTGTAGGAAATTCATTGCAGTTGTCTCCTGAAAATATAAAAAAGGGATCTTGCTGTCCCGCACTTCATGATGCATCCCTGACGTCTTCTACCGTGAGTGCCTAAACCGACAGATATGGGTCATTTCTTGCCAACGCCTTCCGCTGCCCACAGGCATGTGGGACAGTCCTGACACCTGTCAAAGAACAGAGAGACTTGGGTGGCTCTTAGCGGCCACCGGGCGCCACAAGAACATGGAGCGAGACAAGCGATGAACCCACAAACCGTTCGTATCACCTACTTACGGCAAGTTGCAGATCAAGCGGCTGAGCTGGGCGTGGATACCGTAGCGTGGCTGGCTGTTTCCGGCCTCAAGGAAGACGACCTTGCCGATGCGTCAGCGGTGGTCGCCGTCGAAACATTTGGAGAACTGGTCGCCAACGCCATCAGGCTGTCACGTGAGACGGGCTTCGGGGTGTTGGCTGGGCGTCGCTTGCTTCCAGCAAGTCATGGCATCTTCGGCATGGCGGCTGCGGCAAGCCGTAGCATCCGTGAAGCCATGCAAATCGTCGAGCGTTATGTCTGTCTCAGAACAGAGGTTATTGGTATTCAGACTCGGGAAGTAGATGGAAATCTGGAGGTTCGGTTTGATCCGGCAATTGGTCTTGGTTCTGCAAGCAACGCGGTGACGGAAATCGCAGTGCTTGCAGCCAAGAATATCGCTGACGACTTGCTTCTGGGTCGCAGCGCGTGCAATTTAGTTTGCTTCCAATTCCCAGAGCCATCTCATGCAGCACTGGCACGCGATATTTTTGGCTGCCCGGTTAAATATGACCAGAACTGGTCCGGTTTATTTTTTCCTCTTTCTGCTGCCGAAGAAATTACTCCGAAACATGATCCACTGGTACTGACAGAAGCGGTACGTATCTGTGCCGAAGAGTTGAAAAAACGGGGAACTGGCAGGAGCACGGCTTCGAAGTTGGAGAAGATCGTTCTTGGAAGACTTTCACCATTTCCCAATCTTGCCATCTGTGCGCGGCTGCTAGGCACAACGCCACGAACACTGCATCGACGGTTGATCGAAGAAGACACCTCCTACCGTGAGATAGTTGAATCCATCAGGCATCGCATGGCGTTGGAACTGCTCCGAAAAGGGTCTTCCATCAAAGAAGTGGCCTATTTCCTGGGCTACGCAGACATTGCCAACTTCAGGCGCGCGTTTCGACGCTGGGAAGACATGGCACCGTCTGATTGGTATGCACGAGAGCATGAGCGGGCGAGTAAGTCTAGGTAATTCCTGAATCTGTGACCTCACCGCTGAGTTTGTGGTAAAAGGATCATGATGATCTGGTTGTTGATTTCTTCGCGGGCTCCGGCGCAACTGCCAACGCTGTGTGGAAGCTCAATTCAAAGGACTCGGTCCGACGAACGTTTTGCCTTGCTCAGCCACCTGAACCGCTGAATGCGAGCGATAAGGATCAGAAGGCGGCCGTTAAGTTGTGTGATTCGCTTGGGGTGCCGCGCACTATTTCTGAAATAACCAAGGAGCGATTGCGTCGCGCTGGAAACAAGGTAAAGGCAGATACTCCGCCTTTCTCAGGCGACACAGGTTTTCTCGTCTTCAAGCTGGCCACGTCGAACATCCGCGCCTGGAACCCCAACCCGGTGGACCTGGTAGCCACGCTGTTCGACCATCAGGATCATCTGCTCGATGGGCGCAGCGAGTCCGACGTGCT
>BBPD01002081.1_pt1 | contig 29676 bp, 30 predicted proteins | sample 1344911 | NCBI WGS metagenome assembly BBPD01 (sample SAMD00019088, study PRJDB2971) | groundwater metagenome | biome: freshwater biome; feature: mineral spring; material: ground water | place: USA: CA, Sonoma | collected 2011-09 | depth surface m
ACTCATCCCAGAAGCGATGCCGAATTATCGCCGAAAGTAGCGGAATTGTTCAGACGTTCCCTAGGGTAACGGGGTGTGGGCATCGGGATGGATTGGGATAGAAATAAAGCGAATTTATAATCTCAAGGCTTCGACCGCAACCGATTCAGCAGGGGACGATCGGGAGTGAATTTTTAGAGGTGCCATCGTTTTATCGTTAGGCCGGCCGGGGGATGGCGCGCGCCGGCATCGAGTGCAGCTCGATCTCGTTCGCCGGTACCGGACGGCCAAAAAAAAAGCCCTGGAACACGTCGAACCCCATGGCCGCGAGCAGGGTTGCCTGGGGAGCGTTTTCGATCCCTTCGGCCACCATGACCAAACCCAGGTTCTTGCCCATGGCCGCCACCGCCGCGCAGACATCCCGATCGCGACCGTCCGAGTGAATGTGCGCCACGAGCTCCCGCGCCAGCTTGAGGCGCCTGATCGGGAGGTTCTTCAGTACCGCAAGCGATGAATGTCCGGTGCCAAAGTCATCGATGGCGACGCTGACCCCCAGATCGCGCAGAGCGTTGAGCGCACCAAGAATTTCGTTTTTCGAGTCCATCGCGGTGCTTTCGGTGATTTCGAGCTCGAGGGCCGTGGCGGACAAGCCGGTGTCAAGCAGTACCGCGCGGATCTCGTCGACGAACTCGCGCCGAGCGAGCTGACGCACCGAGACATTCACCGCCATGCGAAAATCCGGGTGGAGCTGGGGGGGCTGCTGCAGCCAGTCGCGCATCTGCCGGCACGCCGCAGCGACCACGAAGGCCCCGATCCGGTCGATCAGCCCGCCCTCCTCCGCCAGCGGGATGAAGCAATCGGGCGGAACGCTGCCCAACTCCGGGTGCGTCCAGCGCAGCAGCGCCTCGGCGCCGGTGAGCTGCCTGGTGAGGGCGCAGACCTGGGGCTGGTAGGCAACCCACAACTCGCCGTTCGATTCGGCGTCGCGCAAGGCCTGCAGCAGGCGGGCGCGGGTGTGCGCCTGTTCTTCCATCGCTAGGTCGAAGAACGTGTAGCCATTGCGGCCTTGCGCCTTGGTCGCGTATAGCGCCATATCGGCGTGGCCGATCAACGCGTTGGCATGGTCGCCGTCTTGCGGGCATACGGCGATGCCCACGGATGCCTCGATTTGCCACGAACGTCCGCGCCCGAGGTACGCCGGCTGCGCGAGGCTTTGCAGTATCTTCCCGGCGATGTCCGCGGCCGCGTGGCTATCGGCGATGTGCTGCAACACCACCACGAACTCGTCGCCCCCCAGGCGGGCGACGACATCCGTCTCGCGCACGGTGCCGCGCAACCTTGCCGCCACCTGCACCAGCAATTCGTCGCCGCAGGCGTGGCCGAAAGTGTCGTTGAGTTGCTTGAAGCGATCGAGGTCGAGAAGCAGAATGGCGGCGAGACCGCCGTAACGCCGCCGCTCCAACAACAACCGGTCAAGCTGCTCACGCAGGCTGGCGCGATTGGCCAGACCGGTCAAGGTGTCGTGATAGGCGAGCTGTTCAACCTTGCCGAGCGCCTCGCGCAGCCATACGCCGACGGTCAGCCAGACGAGTGCGCCGATGCCCAGCCACAGTATGATTCCACCCAGCGCAAGCTCGGCAAGCGAAAAAGGCGGCAGGACAAAATGTGTAATCCGCAGGCGGGGGGCTGCGGCCTGATCGTCGAAAACTACCGTGACATCGACCGCGCGGCCCACTCCCCGGAGCAGGTTGATTGCGTCCGCACGCGGACGCAACTGGGGTTCGGGTGCGGAGGCAACGATTTCTTGCCCCTCGAACAGCACCGCCACGCGCAGGTAGCCCCCGGTATGGCGATTGACCCATCGCTGATCGAGCGGATAAAAGACCGCCATCAGGCCCGCTTGCCCAGGCTTAGTACCCACTTCCACGCGGTACAGCCCGCCCGAGTCGTGGTCCCGGTACCAGCCGGACCGATCCGGCACAGTCGCTGGCGGCCGGTCGCTCAGCACACCCCGCATCTCACTCCAGTCTCCCGCCCGGTTGGCGACGGCGACGGTATCAGCACCCTCCTTGCGCGCCTCGGCCCAGCTCGCATCGATTCCACGCGCAGCGCCCATTGTCTGGTAGGCAAACAGCGCAGTGCGAATGCCGCGCGACCACTGGTCTTGTACGTTAGCGAGCACATGGGCGCGATACTGCTGCGCGATCTGACGCTCCAACATCTGGGCCGAACGCTCGAACGCCAGTCGATGCGCCACCATGATAAGGAACAGCGACAGCAATGCTGCGAGAGCAAGAGTCAGCCCTAAACGATGCAGGATCTGGCGCTGCAAGGAAGCGCGGTTGCCCGCGCGAGCCGCGCCGCCGGACAATGCTAGCTTGCAAGCACTGAAAGTGTTCTTTGCTAGGTGCAAGAATATCCCGGACCTAGGATCCGCCATACCATCACCTCATCGTTTGACGGCGACCAGTGTGTACTATAAACACGAATGATACGTATTCTCAATAATAACCCGAGACGCAACCGCTTACCGGAGCGCGCGGGCGTCTGTTCTCGGTTGGTTCGAGGCCTTCATGGATGGCACGCTCTGTGTCTACAGCCAGGATATTGCGCCACAAGGGTTTCATGCACGCCGAAATCCGACCGCCGCACCGGCTGATTTTCCAGGGCGTGCAGCTGATGATGGGCGACGCCGATCCTCGCGCCGGTACCGGCACCGGCGATCGGAGCGACGTGGGCGGCGGTTACTTCCAGCCAGCCCGGTCAATCAGCTTCTGCGCCGCCGCTTGGTTACGGCCGAGCACGCCGATGTTGTTCGGGTCGGCGCGGAAAGTGCCGAGTGCAGCGAGTTCGGAGTTATTCACCACCGCGCTCGCCACCACCGGCCATTCGTTGTTGCCGTTGGCGAAATGCACCTGCGCTTCGTCGCTGGCGAGGTATTCGAGAAACAGTCGCGCCGCTTCCGGGTTCGGCGCGCTGCGCAGCATGCCGCCGCCCGAGATGTTGATGTGCGTGCCGAACGATTTCTGGTTCGGCCATGACATCGCGACGCGTTCTAAGATCTGTTTGTCCTCGGCGCTGCCGGACTTCATGATTCGAACGTAGTAGTAGGTGTTCGCCAGCGCGACGTCGCATTCGCCTGCGGCTACGCTGCGGATCTGGGCGGTGTCGCCGCCGCGCGGCGAGTGCGCGAGGTTCGCCACCACACCGCGTACCCACGCCTCGGTCTTTGCCTCGCCGAGATGTTCAATCAGCGCGGCGACCAGCGACAGGTTATAGACATGGCCGCCCGAGCGCACGCACAGTCTGCCCTTGAATCGCGGATCGGCAAGATCCTCGTAGCTTGCGACCTCACCGGGTTGCACCGTCTTCGGGTTGTAGAAGATGGTCCGTGCGCGCGACGAGAAGCCAAACCAGGTGTTGTTCGGCATGCGCATCGACGCCGGCACGCGTGAGACGAGCATTTTCGAGTTGAGCGGCGCGAACAGGTCGAGCTGCTCGGCGCGCCACAGCCGGCCCGCATCGACCGTCAGGAACACATCGGCCGGGCTGTTCTTGCCCTCGGCGCGCAGGCGTTCGAACAGTGCATCCTCGCCGGCCTCGATCTTGTTGATCTTGATGCCGGTCTGCTCCGTGAAGTTAGCGTACAGCGCCTCGTCGGTCTGGTAGTGGCGCGCCGTGTACAGGTTGAGCACCTGGTTCGGCACCTGAGCGGTTGCCGTAACGGGCAACGCTACGAGCGCCAGCATCAGTACGCGGAGTTTACAGGGGAGAAAAAGTTTCATGGGTGCTCCCTCCGGCTCATGGGTTCAGTGGATCAATGCGGGTTGGACGCGATGCCGCCCCCGCTATCTTGCGATCCTTATCCTCTTCGGCATAGTTCAGTGGAGCAAGCTTTTTTTCATCAGCGAGCGCCAGGCTCAGCAACGTGGATACCGCCAATTCATATTGCACTGACATTGATTTTTTTAGAACAAGGTTAGGAAATCCAAACCCAATTTTTACGCAATGCGGGGCTTGGTGACGCTGCGGGCTATGCCGTCAAGCGTCCCGCACGCATGCCGCGCGCGTCCCTCTGCTGCGGCTCGGCGGCGCTCTCGGAGCCCGCTGCCCCCGCGCGAGGCTTGCCTGCGGATGTCTTCCCGGCGCTCGCGCCGTTGCGCGGGCGAGCGGCAACGTCGACGCGATGTTGAAGTCGATTCGCGTCGCTGGGCTCTGGCTTACCAGATTAGATACTGGTTCTGGTTCACCTAGTCGGGCATGACATCGACGGGCGGATCGTGGTGGCGTGGTCTGCGGGTGCCAAGATCATCCCGTTGCGTCACTTCGCGACGGCCGAGCGGACCACGGATCGGCGTAATCCGTGGCGCGCGGCTGGGCTCGCCGATGTGATCGAGGACGCGCACGATCACCGCGCGCTCGGTGATGAACGCGATCCATTGCATCCCGCCGCCGCAGCGCCGGCAGCGCAGCGGGTCGACCTCGTACATGCGCGCGATCAGACGCGCCCACGTACGAGCACCGGCTGATGCGTCTGCGAATGGCTCTGGAAGGGGCCGGATGTTGGCGGCCAGACCCAGATGCGCGCGAAGGGCTTCTGCCAGATTTTCGGCTGCCGCTGGCGCTCCTGGCGCGGCCGTCACCGGGGTTGGGGTCTCCGATTCAGATACCAGCGCTGTAATCGCCTCCCCTGCCCGCGCCGTCACAGTTGTCCGTGGGGACGACCGGGATCCGCGCCGCAATGATCTGCTGCTTCGCCCGGCTGATGCCGTAGATCACGCGCCGATCCGGGCTGCTTCGATCCCAGGCCCATGCCTGGCCCTCGAACGGCACGTCGATGGTGGTGAGGTATTCGAGCGTCACGCCCTGCGTGGGCAGTCGAAGCACGTACAGCTCTGGCGCGTCATGCCCGGTGACATACAGCAAGCCGTCATCCCCCCAATCGCCGCCGGAGGATGAACTCCGCCCCCAGGTGGCGACCACCTGCGGCGGAAACAGCCACGAGCGCAGCAGCTGCCAGCGGTCGTCGAATTCGCCAAAATACGTCCAGCGCTGGTCGAAGCCCGGCGTCGTGCCGGCGTCGTTGTAGTTCGCGAAGCACGCCCACCAGCGCCCCGCACGTCGCACCGCCCAAGTCAGCGATCCGAGGCGGATGCCGAAGCTGTGGCTGCGTAGCGGCCGCAGCGTCTGCGCGTCGTGGACCTCGAGCGAACTCGCCATTGGCAGCTGCGGAAAATTGGAATGCGCCAGCACCAGCTCGCCATCCGCCACGTAGCCGGCGTTGAAGTGCACGATCGGTCCGCCGCGCAGCCCGATCCACTCCGCCACCCGCTCCCCGGTGTCTTTGCGGTGCTTGACCAGCGCATGGTTGCCGATGCCTTAGAAGTGCGTCGCGTCGACCGAGGCGCCTTGGTTCGCCTCGAGCACCCGCCATCGGCCGAGTTCGGTCGCCACCAGCCCATGCTTGTGCAGCCGAGGCACCGGGGCCTGCGGCAGCCCGTAACGCCAGCGCTGGTAAGCCGCCCGAAGCGTCGCAGGATCGTCGTCGCGCCAGCGCCGGCATCGCCGCCAGCGCCGCGAAGCCGCCGACCAACCGTAGGAATCGCCGCCGTGGCACGCCGGACGTCGGATCGCGCATCAGAACCTCTTGCTGAGTTCGAGACTCCACGTCCGCCCGTTCAGGAGCGACTGGCTGACGGAAGGATTGTAGCCAAACGCGCCGGACGAAAGCGGCGGCGCCTCGTCGGTCAGATTGGCGACCGACAGCCGCACGCGCGTGTCGTCCAGCCAGCCACCCTCTCGACCATCGAATGCGTAGCCGAGCGTCAGGTTGTAGGTCACGACCTGATCGATGACGGGGCGATACAGCGTGCGCCCGCCGGTGACGTGCGGCTCGATGTAGGACGGTCGGCCCAGCGAGTCCTACACGGCCTGGGTGGTGGTGGCGCCGGCGTCGTGGGTCTTGCCGACGTGGTAGATGCCCAGCCCCACGTTCCAGGGGCAGCGATCCCAAAGCAGGTTCGTGGTACTACGCCAGCACGCGGCACCGTCGGCGTAAAGGTCGTTGCTGACGACGGGATAGACGTTGGTCGGCACCAGCACCGAAATGGGGCGATCAAGGTAGGCCCATTCCGAGCTGATCACGAACCGCCCCCACGCCTGCGAGGGCAGCACCCAGCGCGCCCCGAAGTCGACGCCGCGATGTTCGCTGGCCGCGATGTTCAGGAACGGCAGGTTGCGGGCGAAGATGCGCCCGACCGGCGCCACGGGATTGCCGGGATTGGCGGCGTTGTAGGCCGCGAACGCGGCGATGTCCTCCGCAATCAGCGGCAGGCGCTCGACGTCCGGGTCGCCGCGGTAGTTGGGCGTGCCGCTGCCGAGATCGATGCGATTGATCGGAACGCCGGCCGCCAGCTGCTCGTCGATGAACGCCAACAGCAGGGCCGTGTCGAAGGTGTTGAAATGGCCCAGGCTGCGCTGGCCCAGCAGGTTGGTGCGATCGATGCGCCACGCATCGGCGGTGAAGCTCAAGCCCTCCACGCTCGGCACATCGAGCACAAAGCCCCAAGTGCGGCCTTCGGACTCCTACGGCTCCAGGTTCGGATTGCCGCCGAAGTTCGTCCGCATCACGTAAGGCCCCTCGTTGAGGAAGGGGTTCCGATAAGCGTCGATGTCGCCCGCACCCGCGGTGATCGTCCAGCGCAGGCTGGTGTAGAGCGCCGCTAGGCTGAGTGCCATGAAGCCCTCGTTGTACGACCCGCGCAGCATCAGCCACGAGGCCGGCCGCCAGTTCGCGCCGATCTTGGGCTTCGTGGTGTCGCCGAAATCGCTGTAGTGCTCGAAGCGCGCGGACGCGGTGATCTCGAAACTGTGCGCGAACGGCAGCGGCTGCGCAGCGTCGACCAGCGGCAGGGCGATTTCGGCGTAGACGCTCGACACCTCGCGCTCGCCGATCACGTCCGGGCGCGGCGGATGCAGCAGGAAGTCGTTGTTCAGCGGGTCGAGCCCGGCACCCGGCGGGTTCTCGCCGCTGAACGGCGGACGCACATCGCGCAGCGATTCACGCCGGTGCTCCGCACCAACCGCGCTCAGCACGTCGCCGCCAAACCAGCTGAACAAGGTGCCGTTGGCGCGCACATCGCCACTGGCGATCGTGCTGCGCCCCTCGCGCTCGAACACGTCGGAAGAGCCGTCCACCACGGCCGCGGGATTGGTGTAGGGCTGGTTGGCGACCACCGCGCCATCAACCACGCGGAACGTGTAGCCGAACGGATTGAATGCGGTGGCGTCGGTTCGCAGCAGCGCCTGCTGCAGCAGGCTCTCGCGCACGTTCGGAAAGGCCTCGTCGCGCCCATTCACCTCGTTGTAGAACAGCGAGCTCTCCCACTCCCACGACGAGTCGCCGATCGCGCCGCGCACGCCGGCAGTGAGGCGCAGGGCATCGGCCTCGGTGTCGACGCTTTCTGCGCGAGATCCGCGATGGTCATCTGCGTGAGGCTAACGGTGGAGGGGGTACCGATCCGACGCGCGCTGCCGTCCGCGTTCGGCGCCCCGATCGGATGCACGAACCGCGAGCCGAACGGATTGAACGGGTTGTTGATCGCCATGACCATCAACAGGTCGGAGGTCGGCGCATTCAGCGCGAGAGGCTGTCGGCGCATGGTCGACGAGGCGCGGTAGTAGCCCACGTCGGCAAAGGCGGTCAGGCGCTCGTTGACGTCGAGCTCGCCGGACAGGAACAGGTTGCCGCGGCTCACGCGCGGCGAGGCGAAACCGAACTGGTTCAGGTCGAGGAAGAAATTCGCATCGCGGGCGCGATTCGGCGCGACATTGGTCAGCGTGGGAACGCCGCCGACCGGACGGCATTCCGGTAAAGCACATCGACCATGCCGAAAAACCGTCCGTTGCCACGATTGAAGCTCGATCCGAAGCTGAAAGCCGCCTGCGACGCCAAACCGCCGCCGTCTTCAGGCACGTCCTGGCGCAGCAGCACCTCGGCACCATCGAACTCGCGCTTGAGCACGTAGTTGATCACGCCACCCACCGCGTCCGAGCCATAGATCGACGACGCGCCGTCGCGTAGCACCTCGATGCGCTCCACGCCCTGGATGGGCAGGTGGTTGACGTTGACCGCCTGCGAAAGGCCCGCCGTCATCGGGTTGATGGCCATGCGCCGGCCATTGACGAGGATCAGCGTCGCGGTCGCACCCATGTTGCGCAAGTTGATGTTGGCGTTGTCACCGCGCGCACCCGACGAACCGAGGCGCGTCTCGTTCTTCGAAAAAATTGACGACATAGGGCAGCGAAGTGAGCTAGTCGGCCGGCAACAGCGCGTTGCGCACCGCCATCTGCTGCGGCGTGATCACCGTGATTGGAACGATCTGCTCGATGTCGGCGCGGCGAATGTTGGAGCCGGTAACCACCACCGCATCAAGGCGTCGCGCATCGTCCTGCCCTTGCGGCTCGACGGCGTCGCCCGTCGAGCCCTCCTGCACGGGCGCGGTTTGCGCGGCCGCCGGCGCGCTCGCCAAAAGAAACGACAGAGAAGCGAGCACTACCTACGTGCTGCGAGCGGGGTTCGAGGCCACCGTCATTCGCTGCGATCTAGTGGGATAAAAGGCTCACAGCTTCATCACCCGGTGTAACGCATCGATGACGCCTTTGCTGAATCACCGTGACACCGGCGCTTTTGCCGAACGCATCAGCGCACCGGAATTCGAGCGACCAGCGTTCTCGCGAGCAAACACGCCTTGGAAAAAGAAGGCCCGCTTTCGCGGGCCCTCTCGTTTCGCTTTAGTTGGCGCGCTGGATCAGAAATCCATATCGCCCATGCCACCCATGCCACCGCCGCCGCCCGGGGCCGGCGAATCCTTCTTCGGCGCTTCGGCGACCATCGCTTCGGTGGTGATCATCAAACCGGCAATGCTGGCCGCGTTCTGCAGCGCGGTGCGGGTGACCTTGGTCGGGTCGAGGATGCCGAACTGCACCATGTCGCCGAACTCGCCGTTCGCGGCGTTGTAGCCGTAATTGCCCGAACCGGCCAGCACGTTGTTGAGGATCACCGAGGGCTCATCGCCGGCGTTGGCGACGATCTCGCGCAACGGCGCTTCCATGGCGCGCAGGGCGATCTGGATGCCGTGGTTCTGGTCTTCGTTGGCACCCTTCAGGTTGGCGATGGCCGCCTTGGCGCGGATCAGCGCGACGCCGCCGCCCGGGACGATGCCTTCCTCGACAGCCGCACGGGTGGCGTGCAGGGCGTCTTCGACGCGGGCCTTCTTCTCCTTCATCTCGACTTCCGTCGCCGCACCCACCTTGATGACGGCCACGCCGCCGGCCAGCTTGGCGACGCGCTCTTGCAGCTTCTCGCGGTCGTAGTCCGAGCTGGTTTCCTCGATCTGCGCCTTGATCTGCTTGATGCGGGCCTGGATCGCCTCGGCATTGCCAGCGCCGTCGATGAGCGTGCTGTTCTCCTTCGAGATCTGCACCTTCTTAGCGCGGCCGAGGTCCTTGATGGTCGCCTTGTCGAGCTGCAGGCCGACCTCTTCCGAGATCACCGTGCCGCCGGTCAGGATGGCCATGTCTTCCAGCATCGCCTTACGGCGGTCACCGAAGCCCGGGGCCTTCACGGCGCAGACCTTGACGATGCCGCGGATGGTGTTGACGACGAGCGTGGCGAGCGCCTCGCCCTCGACTTCCTCGGCAACGATCAACAGCGGCTTGCCGGCCTTGGCCACGGCTTCCAGCACCGGCAGCAGCTCGCGCACGTTCGAGATCTTTTTGTCGTGCAGCAGGATGAACGGATCTTCCAGTTCGGCCTGCATCGACTGCTGGTTGTTGATGAAGTACGGCGAGAGGTAGCCGCGGTCGAACTGCATGCCCTCGACGACGTCGAGTTCATTGTCCAAGCCCGAGCCTTCCTCGACGGTGATCACGCCTTCCTTGCCGACCTTGTCCATCGCCTTGGCGATCAGATCGCCGATGTTCTCGTCGGCGTTGGCCGAGATCGCGCCGACCTGGGCGATTTCCTTCGAGGTCGAGCAGGGCTTGCTGAGCTTCTTCAGCTCGGCGGTGGCTTCCACCACGGCCTTGTCGATGCCGCGCTTCAGGTCCATCGGGTTCATGCCGGCGGCGACCGCCTTCATGCCCTCGCGGATCAGCGCCTGCGCCAGCACGGTGGCGGTGGTGGTGCCGTCACCGGCGACATCGGAGGTCTTGGAAGCGACTTCCTTGACCATCTGCGCGCCCATGTTCTCGAACTTGTCGGCCAGTTCGATCTCCTTGGCGACGGACACGCCGTCCTTGGTGATGGTCGGGGCACCGAAGCTCTTCTCGAGCACGACGTTGCGGCCCTTCGGGCCGAGGGTCGCCTTGACGGCGTTGGCGAGGATGTTGACGCCGCGAACCATACGGACGCGGGCGTCTTCACCGAAACGAATGTCTTTTGCAGCCATGTTTGTAACTCCGAGAAACGAGTGGAGAGAACGTTGAGGAGAGGAATCAGCCGAGGATCGCGAAGATGTCGTCCTCGCGGACCACCAGGTATTCGGTGCCGTCGAGCTTGACCTCGGTGCCGGCGTACTTGCCGAACAGCACCTTGTCGCCGACCTTCACACCCGGCGCGCGCGTCGAGCCGTTGTCCAGCGCCTTACCGGCGCCGACGGCCACGACCTCGCCCTTGATCGGCTTCTCGGTGGCCGAGTCGGGGATAACGATGCCACCCGCAGAAACCTTTTCTTCTTCCATGCGCTTGATGACCACGCGGTCGAACAGCGGTTTGATGCTCATAAGGGATACCTCTTTCACTTGTTAATCAATGGGTTGTAGCTCACGGGAGGAGATTTGCCAGCACTCGCACCCGGTGAGTGCCGGATTTAGCGCACACCGATGGGGCTTCAAGCCCACCCGGTGGCTGCCCAGAGATGGGGCTTGGCACCGCACTTTCAAGGGCTCGTGGAGGCAAGGCAGAATGCCGCTATGTCTGCCCTACTGGTCTTTTGCAGTGTGCCGTCGGCGGTTGCCGATCGCCTCGCCCGCCTGCTCGTCGAGGAACGCCTCGCCGCCTGTGTGCAAGCCCTTCCGGGCCTGCGCAGCACCTACCGCTGGGAGGGCGAGGTGCAGCAGGACGGCGAAACCCTGCTACTCATCAAGACCACGACCGCGCGCTACGCCGCGCTCGAACGCAGTCTCGCCGCGCATCATCCGTACGAACTGCCGGAAATCCTCGCCGTGGACGTGGCCGCTGGCCTGCCCGCCTATCTGCGCTGGCTGGACGAAGAAACCCGCAGCGGCGAGCCCGGAGATGCAGACTGACGCTGGCTCGCCGCGCGGATTCGTTGGCAAGGAAGGCTCGATCAGCGGGGAATCTTCGGGGCCGCCGCGTCGTTGTGGATGTACTTCTCGAACACCGCGCTGAAATCACGCATGGTGTGGCGCTCGAGCATCGCGGCGTTGAGGTTGTCGAGCACAGCATTGAAGTGCGCCACCACAGCAGCCTCGCCCTGCAAGTTGCCGAGCTTCAACATGCCGCCCATCGCATCCAGCGTCCGCACGGCGTTTTCACGGCCCATGGAGTCGCGCGACTGTTGGCGGCCAATCGAGATCAGCGCTTTGTAGATGTCCTTGACCTGCTCGATGAAGCTCTTTTTGACGTCGATGCTGAAGTGCACATCGCCGATCGAGAACTTCAACTCGACGTCCATATCGAGGGTTCCGGCGGTTTCGATGGCGCAATAACCGATGCGGTTGGTGGCGTATTCGAAGCGCTTGACAGTGCGCTTGGTTGACACCGCCGACTCGCCGTCGACATGGATCAATGCCTGATTGGTGAAGCAGTACTCGTCTTTCTTCGATTTGATGAGGAAGAAGATGCGCTCGCCGTCTTCGTGAAACAGATAGTCGTCGGCATCGACCTTGTCGAATTCCGTGGCCGGCACGATGACGCCGATATCGCTGAGGCCGAGGGCATCGGCGGCAAACTTCTTGAACATGGTCAGCTCCTGGGTGAGTGGACGAACGAACGACGGTTAGCGTCGCACCTCGCCGTTACCCGCATATGGCGGCGCTGCGCGGCCGCGACAAGGCCGCCGAGTCAAGACGGAATGAAGGCCGCCCCGCCAGCAGAGCCGGCACTCCGTGATAATGCGGCGCTGGGTCGGCGTACCCACCCCGAAACGGATACCTCGATGACCGCACTGTTTTCGCCGCTTCGCGGCGCCGCTCTGCTTCTGCTCGGACTTGCAGCGACCCTGCTCGCAGCACCCCATGCGCGCGCGCTTTCGCCGGACGATCTCCTGCCGGTCGACGAAGCTTTCGTGCTCTCGGTCAAAGCTGAGACGCGTGAGGCCATCACCCTGCACTGGGCCATCGCCGAGGGCTACTACCTCTACCGCCACCGCACCAGCGTCGAGGTGATCGGCGGCGGCTTCCAGCCCGGCGAACTACGACTGCCAGCGGGCGAGCAGCACACCGATGTGTTCTTTGGCGAGGTGGAAACCTACCGTGAGGCCTTGGTAGCCATCCTCCCGGGAACCGCCGATCCCGCTACCAGCACCCTGCGCCTTCGCGTGCGCTACCAGGGCTGCGCCGATCTAGGCATCTGCTATCCGCCGCAGACGCGCGAGCTCACCGTGGCCCTGCCCGCGGCCGCTACCGGTGCTCCGGTCGGCGACATTTCCAGCCTGCTATCGAGCGGCGCGCGCGGCAGCGGATTACTGGACGGTTCGGGCACACCGACGGGGCTGACGGTCACCGGGCCGGCCGGCATGCCGCTCCCAGACACCGAGGCCTTCCGGGTCGAAGCCGTCACCGACGGCCCGGATCGCATCGTCGTCCGCTTCAGCATTGCGCCCAACTATTACGTCTACCGCGACAAGACCCGTTTCAGCGCACGCAGCGAGCTCGGTGCCACGGTCGCGGTGGGCGAGTGGCCACCTGCACAGATGCACAGCGACCCCTACTTCGGCGAGCAAGCGGTGTATTTCGACGAAGTGCTGGTGCCACTGTCGGTGCTCCGGGTGCGTGACGGGCCCGACACCCTGCGGCTGACCGTTGATTTCATGGGCTGCCAAGTCAACGGCGTCTGCTATCCGCCGCTGAAACGCGAGTTGGACGTGGCCCTTGCGGATGCATCGGCCACCCATGGCACCAAGAGCAGCATCGGCCTGTTCGTCGCGCTCGCTTTTGCGTTTTTGGGCGGCGTGCTCCTCAACCTGATGCCCTGTGTGCTGCCGATCCTCTCGCTGAAGGTACTGGGCTTGGCCGGCAGCGGCGCGAATCCCGCCAAGGCGCGGTCCCACGCACTGTGGTACACCGCTGGCGTGGTCTTGAGCTTCGCCGCGCTGGGCGCGCTCGCGCTCGGGCTGCGCGCGGCCGGACTGGCACTGGGCTGGGGCTTCCAGCTCCAGCAGCCGGTGGTGGTCGGAGGCCTCGCTCTGGTGATGTTCACCGTCGGCCTTGCGCTATCGGGGGTGTTCCATCCGGGTGGTGCGTTCACCAACATCGGCGAATCGCTGACCCGCAAGTCCGGCCCGGCCGGCGACTTCTTCACCGGCATGCTTGCGGTCGTCGTTGCGGCGCCGTGTACCGTGCCCTTCATGGGTGCCGCGCTGGCCTATGCCTTTGCCGCGCCGCCAACCGTGGCTCTCAGTGTGTTCGTGGCCCTTGGTGTCGGTCTGGCCCTGCCGTTCTTGGCGATAGGCTTCATCCCCGGCCTGGCCCGACGTCTGCCCAAACCCGGTGAGTGGATGAACACGCTGAAGCAGGTGCTGGCCTTCCCGATGTACTTGACCGCCGTGTGGCTGGTGTGGGTGCTGGCCAAGCAGCGCGGTGCCGATGCCGTGGGCTGGGTGCTGGGCGGCGCGGTGCTGATCGCACTCGGCCTGTGGGCTTGGGAAGCCGCCCGGTACCGCAGCGCGGCGCTGCGCGGCTTGGCTCTGGCGATCGCGGCTTCGGGCGTGGCCGTGCTGTGGCCGGTGCAACAATTGGCCTCGGCGCGCACGCTTGCCGCGACCGCCAACAACAGTGCGACGGGCGAACCCGCTTCCGGCGCAGCCGTTCAACCCGCCGCCGACGGTAGCCTGCCGTGGTCGGCCGAGCGCCTGGCCGCGCTGCGCGCCGAGGGCCGCGTGGTGTTCGTCAACATGACCGCCGACTGGTGCGTGAGCTGCAAGGCCAATGAGCGCGCCGTGTTGGCAACCGATGCGTTCGCGGCGGCGCGCGAGGCCGCCAACGCGGTCTATCTCAAAGGCGATTGGACCGAGGTCGATCCCGCCATCACCGCCTATCTCCTGCGCCACGGCGCCGTTGGCGTGCCCTTCTATGCCGTGTATCCGGCCGACGGCGGCGAGCCGGCCATCCTGCCCGCCCTGTTGACGCCCAACATCGTCGAAGCTGCACTGGTTCGCGCCGCAGCACGCGGCACTTCGGATTGAGTCACGCAAGCATGATCGAGCCCCAAACCCAACCCGCAGCAAAAACCCGCATCCTGCAATGGCTGCTGATCGGAGCCTTCGCATTGGCGAGCGCCGCTCTCGGCATCTGGCTGCGCGGCGAGTTCGACGCAGCGAACACGCCACCACCGCCAGCGGGCCTGCAAGTGGTGGCGCTGGGCGAGTCCGCCGAGCCCCTGCTCGGCACCACGCTGGACGGCGTGAATCAAGCGCTGCCCGGCGAAGGCCGCTGGCGGCTCATCAACTTCTGGGCCAGTTGGTGCCCGCCCTGCGTCAAGGAGATGCCAGTACTCGATGCCTACCATCACGCTCAAGGGCCGGACGGCGTGCAGGTGATCGGCATCGCCCTAGAGGACGCCGCCGACGCTCGCGCCTTCCTTGAGCGCGTGCCGGTGGCCTTTCCCATCTTCGCCGAGCCGAATTCGCGCACCGACAGTTCGGTACGGCTCGGCAACCTCCGAGGCGTGCTGCCCTATACCGTGCTTGTCGACCCGCAGGGACGGCTGGTGGCCCAGCATCTGCGACCATTCCCCGATGTCGAGGCGCTGGCGGCGTGGGTGGAGGACGGCATGGTCAAGGAGCACCGCCAATGAGGCCGCCCCGCGAAGTCCGAGGGTGACATCCTCGATGAAAATTCAAACGTCCGTGATCTCCGCTCAATTGACTGTGAATGCCTAGACAGAAAACTCTAATCGAGGCACTCTGAGGGGCCTCATTCCCCTCGGTCGTTTTTGCGCCATGGCGTCGATCCTCGTCCTGCACGGCCCCAACCTCAACCTGCTCGGCAGCCGCGAGCCGGAGATCTACGGCCGCGACACACTCGAAACGATCAATACGCGACTCGCGCTGCGCACCACTGCCGCGGGCCATGAACTCCTGATCTTGCAAAGCAACGCCGAGCATGTCTTGGTCGAGCGCGTGCAGGCCACCCGCACCGACGGCACGGCGATTGTGCTCATCAATCCGGCCGCCTTCACCCACACCTCGGTGGCGCTGCGCGATGCCTTCGCGGCGGTGCGCACGCCCTTCATCGAGGTGCATTTGAGCAACCCCCATGCCCGCGAGGCCTTCCGTCAGCACAGCTACCTGTCCGACCTTGCCGTCGGCGTCATCTGCGGCTTCGGCGCGCAGAGTTATCTGCTGGCGCTGGAGGCGGCCATCGCCCGATTGGATGTGGCCCGGCCCGATGCGCCGCGCCACGACGCCGCGCGCTGACGACACGCGTTCCCCTTTCCTCGCTCCTCACTTTTTCCTCTCCATTTCACCGCACGCGAGACCCTCCATGGACCTCCGCAAAATCAAGGCGCTGATCGACTTACTCGAGAAGTCCAACCTCACCGAAATCGAAATCAAAGAGGGCGAGGAATCGGTACGCCTGTCACGCGCCAGCCGCGCCGCGCCCACTCCGATCTATCTGCCCGCCGAACACGCCCACGCCCCGATCGCCCATGCCGCGCCCATCAAAGCGCCCGCAGCCGAGCACGCCAGCGAATCGCACGGCAAGGCGTCGAAGGATATTCCCGACGGCCACACCATCCGCTCGCCGATGGTCGGCACTTTCTACGCCAGCCCGAACCCCGATGCGCCAAACTTCGTGAAAGTCGGCCAAGTCATCAAGGCCGGCGACACGCTGGGCATCATCGAGGCGATGAAGATGTTCAACCCGATCGAATCGGACGTGAGCGGCACGGTGCGCGCGATCTTGGTGAAGGGCGGCCAGCCGATCGAGTTCGACGAACCCATGTTCGTGATCGCCTGACACCATGCTCAAAAAAGTACTCATCGCCAATCGCGGCGAAATCGCCCTGCGCATCATGCGGGCCTGCCATGCCCTAGGCATTCAAACGGTTGCCGTACACAGCACCATCGATCGCAATTTGAAGCACGTCGCCATGGCCGACGAGTCGGTCTGCATCGGCCCGGCACCCTCGGCCGAGAGCTACCTCAACATCCCGGCGATCATCGCGGCGGCCGAAGTAACCGACGCCGATGGTATTCATCCGGGCTACGGCTTCCTTTCCGAGAACGCCACTTTCGCCGAGCGCGTCGAAGGCTCGGGCTTCGTCTTCATCGGCCCCACCGCCGAGGTCATCCGCATGATGGGTGACAAGGTGGAAGCCATCCGCGCCATGAAAGCAGCCGGCGTGCCCTGCGTGCCCGGCTCCGGTGGCCCGCTCACCGACGACGAGGACGAATCCCTGCGCATGGGCCGCGAAATCGGCTACCCGGTCATCATCAAAGCCGCGGGCGGTGGCGGCGGCCGCGGCATGCGCGTCGTCCGCGAGGAAGGCGCGCTCATCGCCTCCATCGCCACCACGCAGGCCGAGGCCAAGGCCGCCTTCGGCAACGGCATGGTGTACATGGAGAAGTTCCTCGAAAACCCGCGCCACGTCGAGATCCAGGTGCTGGCCGACGGCCAAGGCAATGCCATTCATTTGGGCGAGCGCGATTGCTCGATGCAACGCCGTCACCAGAAAGTCGTGGAAGAAGCGCCCGCGCCCGGCATCACCGAAGCGCAGCGCGCCGAGATTGGCCGTGTCTGCACCGAGGCCTGCCTCCGCATCGGCTATCGCGGCGCGGGCACCTTCGAGTTCCTGTACGAGAACGGCCGCTTCTACTTCATCGAGATGAACACCCGCATCCAGGTGGAGCATCCGGTGACCGAGCTCGTCACCGGCATCGACCTGGTGCGCGAGCAGCTTTTGATCGCCAGCGGCGAGAAGCTGTCGATCAAGCAGTCTGATGTGGTGCTGCGCGGGCATTCGATCGAGTGCCGCATCAACGCGGAAGATCCGGAAACCTTCGCGCCCTGCCCCGGCCTGATCAAGCATTTCCATGCTGCCGGCGGGCCGGGCGTGCGCGTCGATTCGCACATCTACGAGGGCTACAAGGTCCCGCCGAACTACGACTCGATGATCGGCAAGCTGATCGTGCATGGCGCGACGCGCGCGCAGGCCATCGCTCGCATGCGCGTGGCGCTCGCCGAGATGATCGTCGACGGCATCAAGACCAACATCCCGCTGCAGCAGCGGATCATGGCCGACATCGGCTTCCAGCAGGGCGGCACCAACATCCATTATTTGGAAAAGCGGCTGGCCGAGCGCAAGGAAAAAAGCTTCGGGCTCGGCTGAGCCATCGCCATGACCACCATCGACCCCGTGTCAACCTCCTGTGTGAGGATCCCTTCGGCGCGGCACTTTTGGGAGGGAATGAACGAGCCCGCCGCCCTGCGCAGTGAGATGGCCAAGCGTTTGGCCGAGATCAAGCACGGGCTTAGAACTTAGTCGGTGCCGTAGCCAGCTTCGCGCTGGTGGCGCACGGCGAGCACGAACACGACATCGTTGATCTCGTCGAAAACGTACAGCGCGACGTAGCCGGTTCGGCCACGCGAGATCATCAACTCGCGCAAGCCATGATCGATAGGGCGGCCAATTTCAGGATGGCGCGCAAGAAGCATCAGGGCGTCGTCGACGATCTGGAACGTCTTTTCCGCTTCCTGCGGCATGGATTCGACGAGAAACATCGCGAGCCGGTCAAGGTCACCCTCGACACGCGGCATGAGTCGAATCGTCGTCAAGCGTCAAGCCTTTCGCTCGGCCTTGTCTGCCAACGCAGCACGCAATCGAGCCTGCACGCGGTCCAAGACCTCTCGGGCCGGGTACGTGGGTGCGCCATCGCGCACCTCCTGCAAGCGCCTTCGGCCTTCCGCCAAAAAGGCCGCACGCAGCTCGGCACGCTCGGCTTCTGCGGCCAGTGCCCTCAGCATCCACGCATGCGGACTGACGCCCTCGGCTTCGGCCAGTGGCGCGATGCGCGACTTCAGGTCATCCGGAAGCTTGATGGAGGTCACGGCCATGGTCGGCTCCTGCGGGTATTACCTGAAGACTACCCGTGCCGAGAGCGTGCGACAATACCCGCCATGACCACGCCCTTCGCCGCCCTCGGCCTGCCCGAGCCCCTTGCCCGTGCCTGTGAGTCGCTTGGCTTCACCACGCCCACGCCGATTCAAGAGCAGGCCATCGGCCCGGCCCTGGCCGGCCGCGACCTGCTGGCGCAGGCCCGCACCGGCAGCGGCAAGACCCTGGCTTTCGGCCTGCCGTTGCTGGCGAAGATCGAGCCGGCCGCGCTGCGCACGCAGGCGCTGGTGCTCTGCCCCACCCGCGAGCTGGCCGACCAAGTGGCGAAAGACCTCCGTGCTGCGGCGCGCTTCCTGCCTAACCTGAAGATCGTGACGCTTTGCGGCGGCATCCCGCTGCGTCCGCAGTTGGCCTCGCTCGAAGTCGCGCCGGACGTCGTCGTCGGAACGCCGGGCCGCATCCTCGAGCTGATCGCAGAAAACGCGCTGTCGCTCGAACACGTCGCCACCTTCGTGCTCGACGAGGCCGACCGCATGCTCGACATGGGCTTCGTCGAGGACATCCGCACCCTGGCCAAGCGCCTGCCGAAGACCGCGCAATGCCTGATGTTTTCGGCCACCTTCAGCGAAGACATCCGCAGCATCGCCGCCACCCTGCTGCGCGATCCGCTGGAGATCGCAGCGGCCCTCGACGACGCGCCGAAGATCGACGAGTGGGTGCATCTGGTCGAAAGCGGCCAGCGCCACTGGGCGGTGATGCAGGTGCTGGCCGACAAAGCCCCCGAGGCGACGCTGGTGTTCTGCAACACGCGCAAGGAAACCGCCGCGCTCACCACCGCATTGCAGCGCGAGGGCTTCGCCGCCGATGCTCTGCACGGTGATCTGGAGCAGCGCGAGCGCGAGGAGGTGCTGGCGCGCTTCGCCAATGGCAGCCTGCGCGTTTTGGTGGCCACCGACGTGGCCGCACGCGGCATCGACATCGCCGGCCTGCCGATGGTGCTCAGCGCCGAGATCGCCTCTGATGCCGACCAGCATGTGCACCGCATCGGTCGCACCGGCCGCGCCGGCGAGACCGGCCTCGCGGTGAGTATCGTCACGCCCTCGGAAGCGCACTGGCGGCGCAGCATCGAGGCCGCTCGCGGCGCGCCCTTCCAGGAGCGCTCGCTGCGCCTCTCGCCGCAGCGCGAAAAACCCGCACCGGCCGCCTTCCGCACCCTGCAGATCGACGCCGGCCGCCAAGACAAGCTGCGCCCCGGCGACGTGATGGGCGCGCTCACCGGTGCGGTCGGCCTGCCCGCCGAGGCGGTTGGCAAGATCAGCCTGTACCCGACCCGCTGCTACGTCGCCGTGGCCCGTGCGCAGGCCGAGAAGGCACTGGCCAAACTGCGCGAGCAGGGCATCAAGGGCCGGAAGCTGCGGGTGAAGCTGATCGCTTGAAGGCATTTGCTGAAACCGAAAAAGCAACCAAAGGCCGCACCCGTATCTGCCGAAGGCCGTGAAGATCCGGGCCGATGGTAGGCTTTCGCTCAGAGCAATCCGCAGGGACCGCGCACGCCATGCCGATACCGAGCTGCCAGCACCCGATACGGCCACCCCCGATTTGGCGACGCGTCCTCATGATCGGGCTGAGCCTTTTCGGCGCGCTTTCAGCATCGGCGATGACGGACGCTGCCCGTCCGATCAATGAACTTTTTCGTGAGCACTGGACGACCCGCGACGGCCTCGCGCACAACTCGATCAACAGCATCACCCAAACGCCCGAAGGCTATCTTTGGCTGGCCACTTGGGAGGGGCTGATCCGCTTCAACGGGCGCGAATTCGCACTGTTCGACCGCAGCAATCTTCCCGGCCTACCCGATGCGGCGCTGCGCGCCCTGCACATTGATGCCGAAGGTCGGCTGGTTGTCGGCGGAGCCCGCGGCAGCCTTATGCGACGAGGCAACGACGGCCGCTGGGAGAAACTAGCGCAAGCACCCGTGATGGTGGCCAATCTGGCCGGCGACGCCACCTCTGGCCTGTTGGTCGGCATACAAACCTCGGGTGTGCTGCGCCTTGGCCCGGACGGGCCAGCGCAATTGCTGCAACCCGCAGACGGCGCGGACATCGGCAGCAACTTCGACTTCACCCGAGATGCCAAGGGTCGCTGGTGGGCGGGACACGCCGGCGGCCTGCATCGGATCGACCGCAGCACACTGATTCCCGTCGAGGCCACGGGGCTGCCCACCGGCCCGGCGAATGCGGTCATTGCCGATGGTGAGCGCCTGCTGGTGGGCACGGCCGATGGTGTTTTCATCGCCAACATCCGCGACAACGCGGCGCGGCTTGCGTTTCGTCCTCTCGACCCTGCCCTCGCCGGCGTCAATGTCACGCGACTGCTTCCCGACCGTCATGGCGGCTATTGGATCGGCACCCTCGAGGAGGGCCTGATGCGCTGGAGCACTGCCGGGCTTGATCGCCTCGGCATTGGGCCGGATCGTCCCAACTCTCGCATCCTCTCGCTGTTCGTCGACCGCGAAGACACGCTATGGGTGGGCACCAACAGCGGCTTGTTCCGATTCACCGACGCCCCTTTCAGCAATGTCCTGCGCAAGCAGGGATTGCCCGACGATTACGTGCGCAGTGTCCTTGCACAAGCCGACGGCAGCGTGCTGATTGGCACTGCGCAGGGACTGGCGCGGCATCGCAGTGACGGCAGCGTGGAGGTGCTCGGCACCGACACACTTTTGAAAGGCAGATCGGTGCTGAGCCTCGCCGATGCTGGTGACGGCAAGGTCTGGGTGGGCACTTACGACGACGGCCTGTTGCTCTGGAATGAACGTCGCGTCCTCGAGCACATCGACGTGGCGCGCGGACTGCCAGCCAACGAAGTGCGCGCCGTGGTTGCCGACGGCGACATCGTCTGGATTGGCACAACGCGAGGCTTGGCGCGCTGGGACGGACGCTCGCTTCAAACGTGGACGAATACGCAGGGCTTGCCCTCGAACTTCGTGATCGCGCTGCACCTCGATCATCGCCGCCGTCTGTGGGTGGGCACCGGGCACGGCGCAGCGATCTTCGACGGGACGGCCTTCAAGGCACTCGATCTCGCCGCCTTCGAGGACGCCGAGTACGCATTCAGCTTTGCCGCCGACACCGCGCGCGGCAAGGTCTGGGTGGCTTCCGATCGCGGCCTGTTGCGCTTCGACAGCGACGGCCGGGCCACCGGTGCCGTTGGCCTCGCCCAAGGGCTGCCCTTCGAGAAGGTGTTCGGCCTTCTGTTCGACCCCGAGGGCCAGGCTTGGGCGAGTGGCAACCGCGGCATTCTGCGCATGGACCTCGCCCAACTCAACGCCAGCGCCGACAGCAAGGAAGCGTTGATCGAGGTCGAGCGTTTCACCGAAGTCGATGGCCTGGCCAGTGCGCAGGGCAATGGCGGATCGCAGCCGGTGATTGCGCTCGATCGCGAGGATCGGATCTGGGTCGCGACTTCGATCGGTGCCACCCGCGTCCATCCCGACGATTTGCTGCGCTACACGCGAAATGCTCCACCGGTGATCATCGAATCGGTGCTCGCCGACGGCCAGACATTGCTGCTCGGCGATGCTGCGTTGGTCGTTCCTGCGGGTACGCGGCGCTTGGAAGTGCGGTTTGCGGCGCTTAGTTTCGTGTTGCCCGAGCGATTGCGCTATCGCTATCGGCTCGAGGGTTTCGACGACGATTGGGTCGAGCGCGACGGCGAATCGTTCGCCGAATTTACCTCGCTACGGCCGGGGCGTTATCGGTTTCACGTCGAATCCGCGCACCCGCGTGGCGAATGGGGCGAGAGTGGCACCAGCATCGAATGGATCGTGCTGGCCCAGTGGTGGCAGCGCCCCCAAGTATTCTGGGCGCTTGTTCTCGCCGCATTGACCCTCGCAACCCTGCTGCTGCGCTGGCACCTGCGCCGACTTTCCGCCAACGAGCAGTACCTCGCCCGCCTCGTCGACGAACGCACGCTAGAAATCCAAGCGCAGAAACTGCAACTACACCAGCAGGCCGAAGAATTCGCGCGACAGGCACGCGAGGATGCGCTGACCGGGCTCGGCAATCGCCGCGCCTTCGACGAGGCTCTGGAACGCGAGTTCGCTCGTGCGCGCCGCAGTGGCGCGCCGCTGAGCGTCGTCGTGGTCGACATCGATCACTTCAAGCAAGTCAACGACCAATTCAGCCATGCCGCTGGTGACGAAGTGCTGCGCCGCGTCGCTGCGCTCCTGAAAGCAGAGTCGCGCGGCTTCGATATCGTGGCGCGCTGGGGTGGCGAAGAGTTCACGCTGCTGCTCCCGGAGACCACGCTGGCCGCGGCGCGTTCGAGTTGCGAGCGGCTACGCGAACGCATAATGGCACTCGACCTGAGCGATATCGACCCGGCGCTGCGCATTACCGCGAGCTTCGGCATAGCCGATGCCGAGGGTGTCGACAATCACCAACAGCTCCTGCATCGCGCCGATCAAGCGCTTTACCGCGCGAAGGCGGAAGGACGCAATCGGGTCGTATCCTGAGCCGACCGCGCTCCGAGCGACCTCAGTGCAAACTTGCCGGCGGAACGGCGGCTGCCATACGCTTTTTTTCCGCATGCTCGGCGCGTTCGGCTTCGAGAATCTCCAACCACGCCACCAGCGTATGCCCACCCTCGGCCGCCTCGGCAGTGGCGGCTTTTTCCAGCAGCGCTGACAGCCGCAATGTGGTCGCGCGGCCTTCCGACGCGCAGCGCGCCTCGGTGTGCTTGAGCATAGCGATCAGCAGGCCCGGACTATCGATGCCGTCCAGCGCGCGGCCGGCAACCACCATGACCCATTGTTCACCGTGCAAACCACCGGCTGCCAGCAAGGTGCCGTCGTCGTCAACGAGCTGCGCATGCGCCACGAACGGCGCGCCCGTGCGGCGCGACGCATTGGCGTTCGCGATCTTCTTCTCGCGCTTCTTGCGCGCCGCGCGCTTGGCCTGAGAGTGCTGAGACATGCGGCATTCTACAATGCACGCATGCCCCACCTCGAACTCTCCCTGCGCTGCCGCGCCGCCGACGAGCCCTGGCTCGAGCGCGCCCTCACCGACCTCGGCGCGATGAGCGTCACCCTGCTCGACCCGCAGGCCGACACCACGAACGAGCAGGCCATCCTCGAGCCCGGCGTCGGCGAAACGCCGCTGTGGGCCGACTGCTTGGTCGTTGCGCTGTTCGAAGACGGCATCCCGCGCGAGCCGCTGCTGGCCGCGCTGGAGTCGATCGACCCGCGCGCCGATCTCGCCTCGGCCTCGTTTCGCAGGGTTGAGGATCAAGACTGGGTGCGCGCATGGATGGACCAGTTCCAGCCGATGGCCTTCGGCACGCGCACCTGGATCGTGCCCTGGGACCACGCGCTGCCCGACGCCGCACAATCCGCGACGGCCGCGGTCCTGCGCCTCGACCCCGGGCTCGCCTTCGGCTCGGGCACGCACGCGACGACGGCGCTGTGCCTCGAGTGGCTCGACGGTCTCGATCTCGCCGGAAAAACCGTGCTCGATTTCGGCTGCGGCAGCGGCATCCTGGCACTCGCTGCGCTGAAGCTCGGCGCGGCGCGCGCGGTCGGCGTCGACAACGACCCGCAAGCCATCCTCGCCAGCACCGACAACGCGCTGCGCAACGGCGTAGCCGATCGCATGACGGTGTACCTGCCGCCGGAAGAACCCGCTGCGACGACGTATTCCGTCGTGGTCGCCAACATCCTCGCCGTGGCACTCGATGATCTCGCGGAAGCGCTAGCCGCGCGCGTCGCGCCGGGCGGAGTCATCGCGCTGTCTGGCATTCTGAAGGGCCAGGACGAGGCGCTGGTTCAGCGCTACTCGGCGTGGTTCGACGAACTGACGGTCGCGCAGCGCGAGGACTGGGTGCGCATCACCGGCCGTCGCCGCGCGAACTGAGCCCGCTACACTCCGCCGCCATGCCGAGCCGTCTGCCCAGCTTTATCCGTCCAGCGCCGAAAGTCGTACCGCTGTCCCGCGCCGGCCGCTGGCGAGTGGGCAGCGCGATACTGCTGTGCTCGCTACTGCTGCTCGTGCAGGTAGCACTGGCCGACTGGAATCGCTTTGCCGCCAGCACCACATGGCGGCCGTGGATGGAGGCACTCTGCACGCATACGGGCTGCGCGCTGCCGGCCTGGCACGAGCCATCGTCCTTCGTCGTTCTGAGCCGCGAAATCCAGCCGCACCCGAGTCATCCGCAAGCACTGCTGGTGACCGCCAGCTTCCGCAACGACGCGGCTCACCGCCAAGACTGGCCCGTGCTGGAACTCGCCCTTACCGACCTCGATGGCAATCGCATCGGCCTGCGTCGCTTCCATCCGACAGAGTATCTCGGCGGTGCCCCCTCTCAGGATGGATTGGCCCCCGGACAAACAGCCACCGTGGCGCTCGAAATCCTCGATCCGGGCCATCGCGCGATCGCTTTCGAGTTCGATTTCCACTGAACGAAGGTCGCGGTCGCGCGGCGTCTGGATTTGCGGCAGACTCATCGACCCGGCGTCCACTGGACGGCCGCCGGGTTCGATTGGGGTATCCGTGAACGCCTTATTCTCCCGTACTGAATCCGCTCCGGCGGCGGTTCCTGCGCTGCGCGATGCCGTGGCGCGCGCCACGCGCCGCTATCTCAACGATCGCGGTGCCTGCGACGCGGATTCGCTATACGCGCTGATGCTCGCCGAAATCGAAGTCGGCCTGCTGACCGAAGTGATGAAGCACTACGACGGCAACCAAAGCCGCGCGGCGGCGGTGCTTGGCATCAACCGAGCGACGCTGCGCAAGAAGCTGGAAGCGCTGGACTTGCTTGGCTAGTTCGAGCCCGACGTCGCGGCCGGCCAGGCCGTCGGCGTGACCACGGCGATCGCCTGGAATGCCGGTTTGGCGAACAGATAGCCTTGCATCAGGCGGATGCCCAAGCCATGCATGAAATCCCGCTCTCCGGCGGTCTCGATGCCCTCGGCGATGATCTCGATGTTCATGTCTTCGCACAGGCTCACCAAGCTTCGAACGATCGCTTGCCGCGGCCGGTTGCTGTCGACGTCGCGGATGAGATCCATATCGATTTTGATGAAGTCCGGCTGGAAGTCCGCCAGCAGCTTCAAACCGGCGTAGCCGGCACCGAAGTCGTCGATTGCCGTCTTGAACCCGCAGCGCCTGTACTCACGCAGGATCTGCGCGAACCACGGGCCGTCATTGACGCGCTCGCCCTCGGTCACTTCGAGAATGATGCGCTCCAGCGGAAAGTCGTTCGCCCGCGCTGCCGCAATCGTCGTCCGGATGCACAACTCGGGCTTGTAGATCGCATTCGGCAGAAAGTTAATCGATAGGTAATCCTGCATGCGCAGACGGCTGGCACCCTTGATGGCTTTCACGCGACAGGCCTGATCGAAGCGGTAGCGGTTCTGGTCGTTCACCTGCGACAGCACCGACATCGCGCCCTCACCGGCTGGCCCGCGCACTAAGGCCTCGTGGGCGAAGAACTTACGGCGTTCGACATCCACGATGGGTTGATAGGCGAAGTCGAAAGCGAATCCGACGCGCCCGTTCTTGCCGCAGTCCTCGCAATCGCGCGACGTACCCTCCAAGGGACAGAAGTCTGCGGGAAAATCCGGATTGACCGATGGCATGCGCTCGATACTCTTGTTCAAAGACCCTAGTTTTTTTGAGCTTAGCAACACAGGCAGTATGGACAAATGATTTCAGGCAACACGTGACCGGAAGCCTCCTATCTTCGCACCCGTATAATTGCCCACTTCCCGCCCGCATCGGGCCGAGAGGAAGCCGCATGTCCGACCACCGCCAGCCCATCCGTCGGGCCTTGCTTTCGGTTTCCGATAAAACCGGCCTGCTGCCGCTGGCGCAGGCACTCGCCGCCCATGGAGTGACACTGCTCTCCACCGGCGGGACGGCGAAGACCTTGCGCGAGGCCGGGCTTACCGTCGTCGATGTTTCGGCGGCCACCGGCTTCCCCGAGATCATGGATGGCCGCGTCAAAACCCTGCATCCGAAGATCCACGGCGGGCTTCTGGGCCGCAACGGCACCGATGACGTGGTGATGGCGGAACACGGCATCGACGCCATCGACCTGCTGGTGGTGAACCTCTACCCCTTCGAGGCCACCATCGCCACTGCCGATTGCCGCTTCGAGGATGCACTGGAGAACATCGACATCGGTGGCCCGGCCATGCTCCGCGCGGCGGCAAAAAACCACGCGCGTGTCACTGTGCTAACCGAGCCCGCCGACTACGGCGTTTTCATCGAAGCCTTGGAGGCTGGCGGCAGCACTGCGATACAACGGCGCCGGCTTGCAGCGAAAACCTACGCCCACACCGCGCGCTACGACGGCAAGGTGAGTATGTGGCTGTCCGAGCGCATTGATGAGGAGGCCAAGGCTGCCGAATGGCCGAGCACGCTGCATCTGCAATTCGATCTGGCCAGCGCGCTGCGCTACGGCGAGAACCCGCACCAGCGCGGCGCGCTGTTCGTGGAGCGCGGCGCGCCGCCGGGCATCGTCGCCACGGCGCGCTTTCTGCAGGGCAAGGCGCTCAGCTACAACAACCTCGCCGACGCCGACGCCGCACTCGAGTGCGTCAAGCAGTTCCAGCAGCCGGCCTGCGTGATCGTCAAGCACGCCAACCCCTGCGGCGTGGCCGTTGCGCAGGACATCTACGCCGCCTACGACCGCGCCTACGCCACCGATCCGACCTCGGCCTTCGGCGGCATCATCGCCTTCAACCGTCCGCTCGACGCCGGCACGGCCGAAGAAATCCTCCAACGCCAGTTCGTCGAAGTGGTCATTGCGCCGGTCGTTTCGGAGGAAGCGGTGCTGGTGTTCGCGCGAAAGCCGAATGTGCGCGTGCTGGCCTGCGGCGCGCTCGATGCCCCTGCCGCCGCGCTCGACTACCAGCGGATTGCGGGTGGGCTGTTGGTGCAGGACGCCGATGTCATGCCCTGGGCGGCGGGCGACGGGCGCATCGTGAGCAAGCGTCAACCCACGGCTTCCGAATTAGCCGATCTCGTGTTCGCCTGGACTGTGGCCATGTACGTGAAGTCGAACGCCATCGTGTATGCGAGAGACGCACAAACCATCGGCATCGGTGCCGGCCAGATGAGCCGCGTGGTCAGTGCAAAAATTGCTGCTTTGAAGGCCGAAGAAGCCGGTTTAATCGTGCCTGGTGCGGTGATGGCCAGCGACGCTTTCTTCCCCTTCCGCGACGGCATCGATGCCGCCGCAAAAGCCGGTATCCGCGCCATCATTCAACCGGGCGGTTCGATGCGCGATGCGGAAGTGATCGCCGCCGCCGACGAGCACGGCATGGCGATGGTGTTCACCGGCACCCGCCACTTCAGGCATTGAGAACCTGGCCATGAACGTTCTGGTGATTGGCAATGGCGGCCGCGAGCACGCGCTGGCCTGGAAACTCGCGCAGAGCCCGCGTGTTTCTGAAGTGCTGGTCGCTCCGGGAAACTCCGGCAGCGCAAGCGAGCCGCGTTGCCGCAATGTCGATATCAAGGCCACCGACATCGACGGTCTTTTGGCGCTTGCGCAGCGCGAAGGCGTGATGCTCACCGTCGTCGGCCCCGAGGTGCCGCTGGTGGCTGGCGTGGTCGACCGCTTTCGCGCCGCTGGCCTGCGCATCTTCGGGCCCACCGCCAAAGCCGCGCAGTTGGAGGGCAGCAAGGCCTTCGCCAAGGATTTCCTCAAGCGCCACGGCATCCCGACCGCGGGCTACGAAGTGTTCACCGAGGTCGATGCGGCCATCGCCTACATCCGCGCGCGCACCACAGCACTCAACGACACCCGCATCGTGGTGAAGGCCGATGGCCTTGCGGCGGGCAAAGGCGTGATCGTGGCGATGAGCGTGGCGGAAGCCGAAGCCGCCGTGCACGACATGCTGGCCGGCAATGCATTCGGAGCCGCCGGCTCGCGTGTCGTCATCGAGGACTTCCTCGACGGCGAGGAGGCCAGCTTCATCTCGATGGTCGACGGCGTACACGCGCTGCCGATGGCCACTTCGCAGGACCATAAGCGCATCTTCGATGGCGACACCGGCCCCAACACCGGCGGCATGGGTGCCTACTCACCCGCGCCGGTCGTCACGCCGGAAGTGCACGCCCGCGTGATGCGCGAAGTAGTCGAACCCACCGTGCGCGGCATGGCGATGGATGGCATCCCGTTCACCGGCTTCCTCTACGCCGGCTTGATGATCGATACCACGGGCAATCCAAAGGTCATCGAGTTCAACGTGCGCTTCGGCGACCCGGAAACGCAGCCGGTGATGCTGCGTCTCGAGTCCGACCTCGTGAACCTGCTCGACGCCGCCATCGACGGCAAACTCAACGCCGTGGAAGCCCACTGGTCGCCCGAGCCCGCCCTCGGCGTGGTGATGGTGGCCAAGCCCTACCCGGAAACCCCGATCACCGGCGACGTGATCCACGGCCTCGCCGATGTGCCGGAGTTCGCGAAAGTCTTCCACGCCAGCGCCGTGCTCGAAGCCAGTGAGGTGAAAACCAGCGGTGGGCGTGTGCTCTGCGTCTGCGCCAAGGGCGTCGACATCATCGATGCGCAGCGCAAGGCGTATGAAGCAGTGGCGAAGATCTCGTGGGCGAATGAATGGCACCGCTCTGACATCGGCTGGCGCGCGGTGGCGCGCGAGCGGGGCTGATTCTGTCCTCACCTCGCCCTTGGCCTCAGATCGGCGAGTAGGACGGACAGCTTGGGCGAACGGGCCCGTAGCACGGCCTCTAGGATATACAGTTAGAAGGAAACACCGCGCTATGCGGTCGGAGGAACCATGAAACTGTTCTGCTCCCTGCCCTCGCCCTTCGCCCGCAAGGTGCGCGCACTCGCCGCCGAGAAAGGTATCGCGCTCGATCTCGTGGAAATCGACGTGCTCACGGCCGATAACCCGGTCGCGGCACTGAATCCACTGCGCAAGGTGCCTTGCCTCGTCGATGACGCCGGCGAAGCCTGGTTCGATTCAGCCGTCATCTGCGAATGGCTCGACGCGCAGCCCGGCCCACAGTTGATCCCCGATGTCTTCGATGCCCGCCTTCGTGTGCGACGTATCGAAGCGCTGGCCGATGGCTTGCTTGACGCCGCGGTGCTGATCCGCCTCGAATCGGTGTGGCCGGGCCGGTCCGTCGAGCAGCGCAGCGCGGCGTGGATGGACTGGCAATGGCTCAAAGTCGACGGAGCCATCGGCGAACTCGAAGCGACGCTCGCCGCGCGTGCAGAGGGGCACAACGCAGCACCGGACTTCTTCGAGGGCGCGGCCGTGACCCTCGCCGATCTCGCCGTGGCGAGCGCGCTGGAATGGCTCGATTTCCGTTTGCCCGATCGGCCGTGGCGCGCGCAGGCCCCGCATCTCGCAAACTGGCTGA
>BBPD01000176.1_pt3 | contig 29300 bp, 26 predicted proteins | sample 1344911 | NCBI WGS metagenome assembly BBPD01 (sample SAMD00019088, study PRJDB2971) | groundwater metagenome | biome: freshwater biome; feature: mineral spring; material: ground water | place: USA: CA, Sonoma | collected 2011-09 | depth surface m
AGCGGGGTGTTTTTCCCGCGCGAGCAACTGCCCGCCCTGGTGCAAGCCGTCTCCGAGCTGCTGCCACTCACGCACGGGGTGGCGCTGGTGCGGCCCCTGTTCCTCAACCAGTGGCCCGCCGACGCCGCGCTGCACTTAGCGGTGCTGGTCGGCTACGCCGTGGTCGCGTTCTGGATCGCGCTGGCGCTCACGCGCAGGCGCTTTGCGCGCTAAAACCAGCCCGGTGCAGCGCCATGCTGATCGCCCAGCTCTCCGACCTGCACCTGCGCGCCGCGCCGCCTGCGGGTGCGCGGGTGGACACCGGCGCCCTGCTGCGTGCCTGCGTGCAAGACCTGTGCGCGCGCGACCCCGCCCCCGACCTGCTGCTGCTCAGCGGCGACTTGAGCGACAGCGGCAGCGCCGCCGACTACGCCTTGCTGCGCCAGCTCATGCAGCCGCTGCAGGCGCTGGGCCTACCCATCTTGCCGCTGCTCGGCAACCACGACCAGCGCGCCACGCTGCGCCAGGCTTGCGCCGACTGGCTGCAAACCTGCCAGCGGCTGCATCCCAGCTTTGTGCAGTACGAGTGGCAAAGCCCGGCGCTGCGCCTGCTGGCGCTCGATACCGTGGCCGAGGGCTGCGCGCACGGCGAGCTGTGCCCCGAGCGGCTGCGCTGGCTGGAACAGGCGCTGGCGGCCAGCACCCAGCCTACCCTGCTGCTGCTGCACCACCCACCCTACGCCACCGGCCTGGCCGAGATGGACGGCATGGCGCTGCGCCAGGGTGCGGCCGAACTCGAAGCGCTGCTGTGGCAGCACCCGCAGGTGCAGGCGCTGCTGTGCGGGCATTTGCACCGGCACACGGTCACGCGGGTGGCGCACGCGCTGGCGATCAGCGCCCCCTCGACCGCGCACCAGATCGCGCTCGATTTGCGACCCGGTCAACCGGCGCGCTACCGGTTGGAGCCGCCCGGCTACCTGCTGCACCGCTGGCACGGCGGCCGGCTGCTCACGCACAGCGTGGTGGTGGGCGAGTTCGGCGCGGCGCAGGATTTTGAGGGGCTTTGAGTGTGTTTGCCGTCCCCATGGCACCCCTATACACTGTGCAAACATGAAAATCGCCACTTGGAACATAAACTCGCTCACCGTGCGGCTGCCGCAGGTGCTGGACTGGCTGGCGGCGCAGGCCGCAGCCGGGGCGCCGGTGGATGTGCTGGCGCTGCAAGAGCTCAAGCTCAGCGACGACAAATTCCCCGCCGCCGCCCTGGAGCAGGCGGGTTACAGCGCGGTCTGGATGGGCCAAAAAACCTACAACGGCGTGGCGCTGCTGGCGCGCCAGCCGGCGGCCGAGGTGCAGCGCAACCTGCCCGGCTTGGCCGACGATCAGGCGCGCCTGATCGCCGCCACGTACCACACCGGCGGCAACGATGCACAGCCGCTGCGCGTGGTGGGCGCCTACTTCCCCAATGGGCAGGCGCTGGGGAGCGACAAATTTGCCTACAAGCTGCGCTGGCTGGAGGCGCTGCGCACCTGGCTGGAGGCCGAATTGGCGCGCTACCCACGGCTGCTGCTGCTGGGCGACTTCAACATCACTTTCGATGACGCCGACGTCTGGGACCCGGCGGGCCTGCACGAAACCATACACTGCAGCAGCGTGGAGCGCGCGCACCTGCAAGCGCTGTTGGCGCTGGGCCTGCACGATGCGCACCGGCTGTTCCCGCAGCCGCCCAAGAGCTACACCTGGTGGGACTATCGCCAGCTCGGCTTTCAAAAAAACCGTGGCCTGCGCATCGACCACATTTTGCTCAGCGACGCGCTTAAAGCCCGCGCCCGCGCCTGCCAGATCGACCGCGCCCCACGCAAAAACCCCCAGCCCAGCGACCATGCGCCGCTGTGGGTGCAGTTGGGCTGAGCGCGGCGATTATGCAAACCTTCGTTTGGGGAATTGAGGCTTGCACCAACGGCGCGGATGCGCGATACTGGCGGCAAGGGCTGGCGGCAAAATCTCCCGGCAGATGCTGAAGGTGCGCCGGACACCGAAGGTTGGCGGGGACATTTACCCGCCGGGGTCGCAAGGCCCTCGTGGTGGGGAGGGGAGTCCACCAAGCCAGCCCCACGAGGCCGATCCGGCGCGGCCTCACCCCCTAGGAATGAATAAACCTTGACCCATGCTTGTGGCCCGTTCCTCCACGCCAATGGCCTGATCGCATCATGCTCTACCTCAACAGCGACCATCTCGTGCGCTGCCTCCAAACCTTGGCGTCTTCACTGGCCATGTATCAGCGTGCTGAACCGGGCAGCATCGACCAAGAAGTGTTTCGCAACGCCATCGTCAAAGGCTATGAACTGACCCAAGAAACCGCCTTCAAGCTGCTTAAAAAAGCGCTCAAGGTTTGCGGTCACGGCGGGCAAAAGCTGGCCGACACCTTGGTGCAAAAGCTCGGAAAACAAGTCGATGCCTGAACAGCGCGCCCTGCACCTGCCAGAGCCCTACGCCGCCCAAGTGCGCGCGCTCTTGCAGGAGCACATCCCCGAGGCTGAAGTCTGGGCCTATGGCTCGCGCGTGCGCGGCGATCACTACGCAGCCAGCGACCTCGACTTGGTTGTCCGCTTCCCCAGCGACAGCAAACCCACACCCTTGCGCCTGAGCGATGCGAAAGAGGCCTTCGTGGAAAGCAATCTGCCCCTCATCGTGCAACTGGTCGCTTGGAGCGCCATCCCCGAATCGTTCCGTGAGGAAATTCTGGCGGGGTATGTCGTGCTGCAGCGGGGTCCGGCCAAGCTGAAGGAAATTGGGCATGGCGCCTATGAACACCACGGCTGAAATCATCATCTACGAAGGCGACCACGCCCGCGTCGAGGTGCGGCTGGAGCGCGACTCGGTCTGGCTCACGCAGGAGCAGGTGGGCCTGCTGTTTGGCCGCGAGCGCTCGGTGATCACCAAACACATCCGCAATGTGTTTGCCGAGGGCGAGCTGGAGCGTGAGGCAGTGTGTGCAAAATTTGCACACACTGCCACTGACGGCAAAACCTACCAAGTCGATCACTACAACCTCGACGTGATCATCTCCGTCGGCTACCGGGTCAAGTCCCTGCCCGGTACGCGCTTTCGCCAGTGGGCCACCCGCGTGCTGCGCGAGCACCTGACCCAAGGCTACAGCCTGGACCGCGAGCGCTTCGAGCGCAACGCCGCCGAGCTGGAAGCGGCGCTGCAATTGGTGCGCAAGGCCGCAGCGGGGCAGGCGCTGAGCGCCGAGCAAGGCCGTGGGCTGGTGGATGTGATCGCGCGCTACACCCAGACTTTTCTGTGGCTGCAGCGCTACGACGAAGGGCTGCTGACCGCCCCGCCGGGCAGCCCGGGCGGGGTGCTGCCGACGCTGGCAGAAGCGCACGCCGCCATCGCACGGCTGAAGGCCGACCTGATGGCGCGGGGCGAGGCATCCGACCTCTTCGGGCGTGAGCGCGGCGATGCCTTTGCTGCCCTGCTGGGCAATCTGGAGCAGTCGGTGTTTGGCGAGCCGGCCTATCCGACCATCGAGACCAAGGCCGCGCATCTGCTGTATTTTGTCATCAAGAACCATCCGTTCTCGGACGGCAACAAGCGCAGCGGGGCCTACCTGTTCGTCGATTTTTTGGCGCGCAACCAGCGGCTGCTGCGCAACGGCGAGCCGGTGATCAACGACGTGGGCTTGGCGGCGCTGGCGCTGCTGGTGGCCGAGTCCGACGCCCAGAACAAGGACGTGATGATCCGCCTGATCGAAAACATGCTGGCCCGGCCATAGTCGCTCCGGCCTTGGCAAACGGTAGCAAACGCCACAGTGGATATGATGATCTACCCGCCAGCAACACCCTACCCGCCGCTGAGCGGGCTTTTTACGTAGGCGCAAGCCGCCGCGAGCAACTGGCCACAGCGCTTGGCCGGTCGGCTGGGCGGGAGGCGCTGGCGGACACCGCGCGGCTGATACAGAACAAGCACACCATGCCCAGCAACGACAAGCACAAAAACGGCGGCAACCTCGGCTTTGAGGCCGAGATGTTCAAGGCGGCCGACAAGCTGCGCGGCAACATGGAGCCGTCCGACTACAAGCACGTCGCGCTCGGACTCATCTTCCTCAAGTACATCTCCGATGCCTTCGAGGCCAGGCACCAGGCGCTGCTGGCCGAAGATGCGCAGGCCGCCGAGGACAAAGACGAATACCTCGCCGACAACGTGTTCTGGGTGCCCAAAGAGGCGCGCTGGTCGCGCCTGCAGGCCAACGCCAAGCAGCCCAGCATCGGCAGCTTGATCGACGATGCGATGCGCGCCATCGAGAAAGACAACGAGTCGCTCAAAGGCGTGCTGCCCAAAGACTACGCTCGGCCTGCACTCAACAAGGTGATGCTGGGCGAGCTGATCGACCTGATCTCCGGCATTGCGCTCAACGAGGGCGGCGACCGCTCCACAGACATCCTCGGGCGCGTGTACGAGTACTTCTTGGGCCAGTTTGCCGGGGCCGAAGGCAAGCGCGGCGGCGAGTTTTATACCCCGCGCTCCGTGGTGCGCGTGCTGGTGGAAATGCTGGAGCCCTTGCCCGATCCAGCGCGCGGCGTGGCAGGCCGCGTCTATGACCCCTGCTGCGGCTCGGGCGGCATGTTTGTGCAGTCGGAAAAATTCGTGCAGGAGCACGGCGGCCGCATAGGCGACATCGCCATCTACGGGCAAGAGTCGAACTACGTGACGTGGCGACTGGCCAAGATGAACCTGGCCGTGCGCGGGATTGATTCCGACATCCGCTGGAACAACGAGGGCAGCTTCCACAAAGACGAACTGCGCGAGCTCAAGGCCGACTTCATCCTGGCCAATCCGCCCTTCAACATCTCGGACTGGGGCGGCGAGCGCCTGCGTGAAGACGTGCGCTGGAAGTTCGGCGTGCCGCCCGTGGGCAACGCCAACTACGCGTGGTTGCAGCATATTTACCATCACTTGGCGCCCAACGGCACGGCCGGCGTGGTGCTGGCCAACGGCTCCATGAGCTCCAACCAGTCCGGCGAAGGCGAGATCCGCAAAGCCATGCTCGAAGCCGACGCGGTCGACTGCATGGTGGCACTGCCCGGGCAGCTTTTTTACTCCACGCAGATTCCCGCCTGCCTCTGGTTCCTAGCCCGCAACAAGAACCCCGCGCATGGAAAAGCGGGTGGCCTACGCGACCGGCGCGGCCAGGTGCTGTTCATCGACGCCCGCAAGCTGGGCGTGCTGGTGGACCGCACCCGGCGCGAACTCACCGACGAAGAAGTCCAAAGCATAGCCGACACCTACCACGCCTGGCGCCGGGCAGGACGCCTAAGTGTTGCGCAGGGCAGGATGCCCGAGAGCGACCGCGGGGAGGAAGGCGCGGGGGAATACGCCGACGTGGCGGGCTTTTGCAAATCGGCATCGATGGAAGACATCCGTAAGCACGGCCATGTGCTGACACCGGGGCGCTACGTGGGCGCAGCCGATGTGGCAGACGACGGCGAGCCTTTCGAGGAAAAAATGCAGCGGCTCGCGGCGCAGTGGCATGAGCAGCGGGCGCAGGCGGCCAAGCTGGATGCGGCGATTGAAGCCAACTTGGCTCAACTTGGTTTTAGCGGAGACAAAGCATGAGTACGAATTCACTGGATTTGGGGGCGTTTCAAAAAGCCATCGCCTCTCTCGAAGACGGACTTGATGTGGTCAGCGACGCAGCCTGGTTTAATGTACAGACGGCTCCCGTGCAAAATACTCTGATTGCGGGTGTCATACAGAATTTTGAGTTTGTGTACGAAATCGGCATCAAGATGATCAAACGTGTGATTGAGCTGGAATCGGCCAGTCCCAACGAAGTCGATGAAACCAATTTTCGGGAAGTGCTGCGTGTTGCAGCAGAAAAAGGACTCATCGCCGACATTGAAGCATGGTTTCGATACCGGAAAATGCGCAACATCTCTGCGCATACCTACGATCACGACAAAGCGCAACAGGTTTACCAGGGGACGCTGGGGTTCATGGTCGATGCTCGCGACTTGCTGCAAAGGCTGGAAGCGCGCAATGCCTGAACTCCCCTTGATAGACATTCGCCCAGACCACTGGGACATTGTGCGAGGCATACTGCAAAAGCACGTTCCGCAACATGCCGTGTGGGCATTTGGCTCCCGCGCCCAATGGAAAGCCAAGGAATACTCCGACCTTGATCTGGCGATCATCACCAACCGGCCGTTGTCACTGGACATCAGCGCCAGCCTGAGCGATGACTTTTCCGAATCCGATTTGCCGTGGAAAGTGGATGTGGTGGACTGGGCAACGACCAGCGAGTCGTTCAGGAAAATCATTGAACGGGATAAGGTGGTGGCGCAGGATGGGAATGGCTTGGGTGTGGCGGGGGAGTGGCGCACAGTTCGCTTGGGCGATCACGTGGATTCAAACCTCGGGAAGATGCTTGATGCGCAGAAGAACAAGGGAGTTCCGTGCCAGTACCTTGGAAACAGTAACGTCCGTTGGGGCACATTCGACCTCTCCGATTTGGCGTTGATGAAATTTGAAGATGGTGAAGAGGAACGCTACGGAGTACGTGATGGCGATCTGATTGTTTGCGAAGGGGGCGAACCGGGACGTTGCGCAGTTTGGCGGGGGCAGGTTCCCGTCATGAAAATCCAGAAGGCGTTACACCGCATCAGGCCGAAAGATGGTCTGAACAATTATTACTTGTTCTACTGGTTCATGTTGGCTGGTCGAATTGGATGGCTTGAACCTTTTTTCACGGGAACAACCATCAAGCACCTGACAGGAAAGGCTCTTAACGAGTTGCAGGTGCCGTTGCCGCCCATCGAAGAACAGCGCGCCATCGCCCACATCCTCGGCACGCTGGACGACAAGATCGAACTCAACCGGCGCACGAACGCAACGCTGGAGGCCATGGCCCGTGCCCTGTTCAAGGCGTGGTTTGTGGACTTTGAGCCGGTGCGCGCCAAGCTGGAAGACCGCTGGCAACCCGGCCTATCCCTGCCCGGCCTGCCCGCGCACCTCTACGACCTCTTTCCCGACCGGCTTGTTGATTCGGAGTTGGGGGAGATACCGGAGGGGTGGCGTCATTCCTCGATTGGCGAAGAAGTGACAGTTTGCGGCGGGGCTACGCCCAGCACCAAGGAGCCGGAGTTCTGGGAGGGTGGGCAACACTGCTGGGCAACGCCCAAAGACCTGTCCGCCCTGAAGTTTCCCGTTTTGCTGGACACGGATCGAAAGATTACGGATGCCGGTCTTGCAAAGATCGGTTCTGGCCTCTTGCCAGTCGGGACGGTTTTGCTCTCTTCACGGGCACCAATCGGCTACTTGGCGATTGCCGAAGTTCCGACAGCGATCAACCAAGGCTTCATCGCGATGAAATGTGTTGGCGCTCTGCCAAATGCGTTCGTGCTGCCCTGGTGCCGGGCAAGCATGGATGCCATCGTCGGCAACGCCAATGGCTCGACGTTCCAGGAAATCAGCAAAAGCAACTTCCGACCACTCCGCGTCGTAGTTCCTTCCGCCCCTGTTCTTGAAAGTTTTACTAAGTCGGCAGACTCGATTTATCGTCAAATGGTGGAAAACGAAAGGCAATCCCGCTCCCTCGCCCAACTCCGCGACACCCTGCTGCCCAAGCTCATCTGCGGCGAGTTGCGCATCCCAGATGCCGAAGCCTTCCTCAAGGAGCGCGGCCTATGAATTCTGCCATTGCCAAGCCGCCAGAAGGCTACGCCGATTGGTTGCGCCAACTGAAAACCGAGATCGCCCAGCGCAGCCAGCGCGCCGCATGGGCGGTCAATGCGGAACTGATCGGGCTTTATGCCCGCATCGGCCATGACATTCTCGACCGCCAGCGGCGGCTGGGCTGGGGTGCCAAGGTGATCGAGCGTCTGGCCCGCGACCTGAAGGATGCATTTCCCGACATGCGGGGCTTCTCCAGCCGCAACCTCAAGTACATGGCCTATTTTGCCGAGCACTGCCCGGACGGTCGATTTGGGCAGCAGCCTGCTGCCCAATTGCCGTGGTTCCACATAGTCACCCTGCTGACCCAACTGGATACGCCAGAGGCGCGTGCTTGGTACGCCATGCAAACCGTGCATCAGGGCTGGTCGCGCGCCACGCTGGAGGCCAACATCCGCAACCGCTTGCTGCAACGCCAAGGCGCAGCCGTAACCAATTTTGAAGCCTGTTTGCCATCGCCACATTCCGCATTGGCGCAGGAAACCTTGAAAGACCCATACCTGTTCGACTTTCTCGGGCTGGGCAATGAGGCCCACGAACGCGAAATTGAAAACGGACTGGTGCGTCACATCACCCAATTCCTGCTTGAGCTTGGCGCGGGCTTTGCCTTTGTCGCCCGCCAATATCGGCTGGAGGTGGATGGCGACGAGTTCTTTATTGACTTGCTGTTTTATCACACCCGGCTGAAGTGTTACGTGGTGGTCGAGCTGAAGGCCACGTCATTCAAACCGGAGCATGCTGGACAACTCAATTTCTATTTGGCCGCCGTGGATGCCCAAGTCAAATCGCCAGACGACAAACCCACGATTGGCCTGCTGCTGTGCAAGCAACAGAAGCGACTGGTTGCTGAATATGCACTTTCCGGTATTGACAAACCCATCGGCGTGGCCGAATACCGCCTGCTTCGCGATCTGCCAGAGAACTTGGGGCGGGATCTGCCCAGCATCGAACAAATTGAAGCTGAGTTTGCCAGCGCTCTGTTGCCTGACGATGAAGGGCAAGGAGCACTCTAATGGCATTTATCTCGAAGGCTGAAATTGAAAGCGCTGTGCTGGATGTCGCATCCCGCATCCTCGCCCAACTGCGCGACACCCTGCTGCCCAAGCTCATCTGCGGCGAGTTGCGCATCCCAGATGCCGAAGCCTTCCTGAAGGAGCGCGGTTTATGAACACCACGGCTGAAATCATCATCTACGAAGGCGACCACGCCCGGGTCGAGGTGCGGCTGGAGCGCGACTCGGTCTGGCTCACGCAAGAGCAGGTGGGCCTGCTGTTTGGCCGCGAGCGCTCGGTGATCACCAAACACATCCGCAATGTGTTTGCCGAGGGCGAGCTGGACGAGAAAAGCAATGTGCAAAATTTGCACATTGCTGGCTCGGACAAACCGGTGACGTTCTACAACCTCGACGCAATGATCCGCCTGATCGAAAACATGCTGGCCTTGCCGGGCCACAGGGAGGCCTAGGCGATGGCTTTTCTGCCCGAATCCGCCGTGGAGCAAGCGCTGCTGGAGCAGTTGCGCGCGCTAGGCTACCGCATCGAACGCGAGCCGGACATCGGCCCCGATGGGCACCGGCCGCAGCGCGCGAGCCACGATGAGGTGCTGCTCAAGCCGCGCCTAGAGGCCGCCGTGGCGCGCCTGAACGCTGGCTTGCCACTTGAGGCACGGCAGGATGCCATCCGCAAGCTGATGCAGCAGGAGCTGCCCTCGCTGCTGGAAGAAAACCGCCGCATTCACAAGCTGATGACCGAAGGGGTGGACGTGGAATACCACGCCGCCGACGGCACGCTGACGGCGGGCAAGGTCGCGCTGATCGATTTCGAGCACCCGCAGCTAAACGACTGGTTGGCGGTGAGCCAGTTCGTGGTGATCAACTGCCGCAACCAGCGGCGGCCCGATGGGGTGGTGTTCGTGAACGGCTTGCCACTGGCGGTGATCGAACTGAAAGCGCCGGGCAGCGACCATGCAACTTTGGCCGGGGCCTTCAACCAGTTGCAAACCTATAAGCAGCAGATTCCGGCGCTGTTCCATACCAATGCGCTGCTGGTCACGTCGGACGGCATCGCGGCGCGGGTGGGCTCGCTGTCGGCCGACATGGAGCGCTTCATGCCTTGGCGCACCACCGACGGCACGGGTGTGGCCCCGAAGGGCGCACCGGAACTTGCCACGCTGATCGAGGGCGTGTTCGAGCCCAGCCGCCTGTTGGCCTTGCTGCGCGATTTCACGGTTTTTGGCCAAACCCGGTCGGGTTTGGTGAAAATCATCGCGGGCTATCACCAGTTTCACGCGGTTCGGCACGCGGTGGCCTCCACGATTCGTGCTTCGGGGCCGGTGCAGGGGGTGGCCGAAAACCCGGCCCACTACGGCTTGCCGAGTGTGCAGTCGCAAAGCCAGGGCGACCGACGCGCGGGCGTGATCTGGCACACGCAGGGTTCGGGCAAGAGCCTGCTGATGGCCTTTTATGCCGGGCAACTGGTGCGGCATCCGGCCATGGCCAACCCGACGCTGCTGCTGCTGACCGACCGCAACGACCTGGACGATCAGCTTTTTTCGACCTTCTCGATGTGCCGCGACCTGATCCGGCAGACACCGGTGCAGGCCGAGAGCCGCGAAGATTTGCAGCGGCTGCTAAACCGGGCCTCGGGCGGCGTGATTTTCACGACCTTGCAGAAGTTTGGCGAACTCGCGCAGCCGCTCACCACGCGCCGCAACGTGGTTGTGATCGCCGATGAAGCGCACCGCAGCCAATACGGCTTCAAAGCCAAGGTGGACGCAAAAACCGGCGCAATCTCCTATGGCTTTGCCAAGTACCTGCGCGATGCATTGCCCCACGCATCGTTCATCGGTTTTACCGGCACGCCCATCGAGGCAGACGACGTCAACACCCCGGCGGTGTTTGGCCACTACATCGATGTGTACGACATCAACCGGGCGGTCGAAGACGGCGCGACGGTGCCGATCTACTACGAGTCGCAGTTGACACGCATTGAACTCGATGAGGATGAGAAACCCCAGATCGACGCCGAGGTGGAGGCGCTGACCGAGGAAGATTCCGAGGCCGAGCAAGAGCGTTTCAAGCAAAAGTGGTCAACCGTCGAAGCCCTGGTGGGCAGCGACAAGCGCCTGGCGCTGGTGGCCCAAGACATGGTCACCCACTTTGAGCACCGCGTGGCGGCGCTGGCCGGCAAAGCCATGGTGGTGTGCATGAGCCGCCGCATCTGCGTCAAGCTCTACGACGAGATCGTTAAGCTGCGGCCGGATTGGCACAGTGCGGATGACCACGCGGGCGCGGTCAAGATCGTGATGACCGGTGCGGCGAGCGACCCGCAGCCCTGGCAGCAGCACATCGGCAACCCAACCCGGCGCGATTTGCTGGCCAAGCGCGCCCGCGACGCGGCAGACCCGCTGCGGCTGGTGATCGTGCGCGATATGTGGCTGACCGGCTTTGACGCACCGTGCATGCACACCATGTATGTGGACAAGCCCATGCAAGGCCACGGCCTGATGCAGGCAATCGCGCGCGTGAACCGGGTCTTTCGCGACAAGCCGGCCGGGCTGATCGTGGATTACATCGGCATCGCGCAAAACCTCAAATCGGCGCTGCAGCGCTACTCCAAGCACGACCAAGCGCACACCGGCGTCGATGAGGCGCAGGCCATTGCCGTGCTGAGGGAGAAGTACGAGGTGGTGCGGGACCTGTACCACGGCTTCGACTACGCATCGGCGCTGAGCAAAACGCCACAGGATCGGCTGACAATGATGGCCGGCGCCATCGAGTGGATACTCGACCTGCAACAAAAGCTCGCGGCGCAAGAGCGCACCAAAGAAGGCAAGAAGGCCGCCCATCGCCGCTACCCGGATGCGGTGCTGGCGCTGTCCAAAGCCTACGCCTTGGCATCTGCCTCGGATGAGGCACGCGAAATCAGGGAGGAAGTGGGTTTTTTCCAGGCGATTCGGGCCGCGCTGGTCAAGAGCGGCACCGGCCCGGGAGCGACGCAGCCCGAGCGCGAGTTGGCGATTCAGCAGATCGTGAGCCGCGCGGTGGTCTCGACCGAGATCGTGGACATCTTGGCCGCTGCGGGCATCAAGAGCCCGGATATCTCCATCCTCTCCGACGAGTTTCTGGCCGAAGTGCAGCAGATGGAGAAGAAGAACCTGGCGCTGGAGGCCTTGCGCAAGCTGCTCAACGACGGCATACGCGCTCGATCAAAGGCCAACGTGGTGCAAACCAAGGCCTTCTCGGAACGGCTGGAAGATGCGGTGGCGCGCTACCACGCCAACGCCATCACCACAGCCGGGGTGCTGCAGGAGCTGATCGCGCTGGCCAAGGACATCCGCACGGCGCGCCAACGGGGCCAAGAGCAAGGCTTGTCGGACGAAGAGATCGCCTTCTACGACGCGCTGGCCGAAAACGAGAGCGCGGTGCAGATGATGGGCGACGACAAGCTCAAGCTGATCGCCCACGAACTGCTGCTGAGCCTGCGCGAGAACGTGACGGTGGACTGGGCGCACCGGGAGTCGGCCCGCGCGCGGATGCGGGTGCTGGTGAAACGCATTCTGCGCAAGTACGGCTATCCGCCTGACTTGCAGGACGCTGCCGTGCAAACGGTGTTGCAGCAGGCCGAGGCCTTGTCGTCGAGTTGGGCTGCTGCTCAAGCCTGATCGGCAGCCGGGCAAACCCAACGCCTCGCAACGCCCCGAAACGCCCCGCAACGCCGCCTGCGCGCGTGCCCGCAATGGAGCGGGCGCCCTACCCTAGGCCCAGCTCCTGCAGCTTGCGCGTGAGGGTGTTGCGCCCGATGCCGAGTTGCTGCGCCGCTTCGATGCGCCGGCCTTGGCTGTGCGCCAGCGCGGCGCGCAGCAGCGTGGCTTCGAAGCGCTGGCTCAGGGCCTGCCAGACCTCGGGCCGATTGGCTTGCAGCAGGGCCAGTGCCTCGGCGTATAGGCCGGGCTCCCAGGGGCCGGGTGCGGCGCTGGGCGGCGGGCTTGGGGCACTGGCGGCGGCGATAGCGGCGGCGATTGGGGTGGCGGCGATAGCGGCGGCGATTGGGGCGGCAGCGGCAGCGGGTTCGGGTGCTGTGGCGGCGGGCTGCTGCAGGGCTTCGTGCACCTCGGGGGGCAAGTCTTGGGCCTCGATGGTCTGCGCCGGGGCCATCACGGTGAGCCAGTGGCAGATGTTTTCGAGCTGGCGCACATTGCCCGGAAACGGGAATTCGCTCAGCAGCGCCAGCGCCGACTCGGTGATGCGCTTGGGCTCGATGCCGAGCTGGAGCGCGCTTTGCTGCAAAAAGCAGCGCGTCAGCAGGGCCACGTCGTCGCGGCGCTCGCGCAGCGGCGGCAGGCGCAGCCGGATCACGTTGAGGCGGTGGTACAAGTCTTCGCGAAACGCGCCCTGGCGCACGCGCTGCTCCAGGTTCTGGTGCGTGGCGGCGATCACGCGCACCTGCGATTTCACTGCCGCATGGCCGCCGACGCGGTAAAAACTCCCGTCGCTGAGCACGCGCAGCAGCCGCGTTTGCAAGTCCAGCGGCATGTCGCCGATTTCATCTAGGAACAAGCTGCCGCCCTCGGCTTGCTCGAAGCGGCCGCGGCGCATGGCTTGCGCGCCGGTGAAGGCTCCGCGCTCGTGGCCAAAGAGCTCGCTCTCGAGCAGGTCGCGCGGAATCGCCGCTGTGTTGATGGCCACGAATGGGCCCTTGGCGCTGGGCGAATGCTTGTGTAGCGCGCGCGCAACCAGTTCCTTGCCGGTGCCGGATTCGCCGGTGATCAGCACGGTGACGTTGCTCTGTGAGAGTCGGCCTATGGCACGAAACAAGTCCTGCATCGCGGCGGCCTGGCCGAGCATTTCTGGCGTTTCGAGCAGGCTCTGGTCGGCCACTTGCTCGCGCTGGCTTTCGTCGAGTGCGCGCCGGATCAGATCGACTGCTGCCGTGAGGTCGAAGGGCTTGGGCAGGTAGTCGAAGGCCCCGCCCTGGAACGAGGCCACGGCGCTGTCGAGGTCGGAGTGGGCGGTCATGATGATCACCGGCAGGCCTGGGCGCAGGCGCTTGATGCGCTGCAACAGGTCGAGCCCGGAGCCGCCCGGCATGCGGATGTCGCTCACCAGCACCTGCGGGCCGTTGTGCCCGTTGTCGCCCTCGGCTTCGCAGTCGGCCAGCGCATCGAGCACGGCGCGCGCACTGGCAAAGCTGCGCGTGGGCAGGTGCTCGCGCTGCAGGGCTTTTTCGAGCACGAAGCGGATCGATTGGTCGTCGTCCACGATCCAGATGGGGTTCATGCCAGCGCTCCTAGTTCGGTGGGTGCGGCCCGGCCCGCTGGGCACGCGGGCTTTAGGGCAGGGGTATGAGAAAGGTGAAATCGGTGCGGCCCGGCACGCTGTGGCACTCGATCAAGCCGTGGTGCTGCTGCACGAAGGTCTGCGCCAAGCTCAGCCCCAGGCCGGAGCCGCCTTCGCGGCCTGTGACCAGCGGGTAGAAGATGCGCTCTTTGATCGCCTCGGGCACGCCGGGCCCGTTGTCGATCACATGCAATTCCAGTGCCAAGCGGTGGCGCTGGCCGCCGAATGTGAGCTGGCGCTGCACCCGGGTGCGCAAAACGATTTCGGCCGTACCGGCTTCGATGCGCGGCTGCAGCGCCTGCGCGGCGTTTTGCACCACGTTGAGCAGCGCTTGGATGAGCTGTTCGCGGTCGCCGCGAAACTCGGGCAGCGAGGTGTCGTAGTCGCGCCGCAGCGCCAGGCCGCGTGGGTATTCGGCCAGCACCAGGGCGCGCACGCGCTCGCACACTTCGTGGATGTTGAGCTCGGCTATGACTTGGGCGCGGCGGTGCGGTGCCAGCAGGCGATCGACCAGGCTTTGCAGCCGATCGGCTTCGCGCACGATGACTTGGGTGTATTCGGCCAGATCGGTGCGCTGGCCGAGTTCGAGTTGCAGCAACTGGGCTGCGCCACGGATGCCGCCGAGCGGGTTTTTGATTTCGTGCGCCAGGTTGCGGATCAGCTCTTTGTTGGCCTGCGATTGTTCGAGCAGGCGCTGCTCGCGCTCTTGGCGCGCTTGCTGCTCCAGCGGCAGCAGCTCCAGCACCAGCTCGTCGCCGGGGTCGTTGTGCGCCAGCACCACGTGCACCGGCAGCGGCTCGTTGTTGAGGCGCTTGAGCAGCGCGTCGTAGCGGATCACGGTGTAATCGTGGCCGCGCGCACCGCGCAAGGCCTGCAGCAGGCCTTCGGGCTGGGTAAACCAATCGGCCAGCGGCAGCCCGGCCAGGGTGCGCCGCGACAGGCCGATGGCGTCTTCGAGGGCGCTGTTGGCAAAGCGCACCGCCCCTGCGCTGTCGAGCACGGCAACCAGGGTGGCGAGCCGATCGAGCGCGCGGTAGTTGGGCCCACTGGCCACGGCGGGCGGCTGGCGTGGGCACGGGGCGGGCATGGGGGCTTAGCGCGGCACCGTGGGCGCGGTGAGGGTGCTGGGCGCTGCGGGCCGGGCTGGCAACACAGGTAGGTTGATGAACTGGCCGGTGCCGCCCGCGAGCGCACCTGCGTTGCCAGCGGCAGCCGCGCTGGGCATGGGCGGCAAGCGGCCGATTTCGCGCTCGATTGCCGTCACATCGCCTTGGGCGCGCTCTAGGCGGCGGCGCAGCTCCTCGGTGCGCTCTTGCAAGCGCGCCGCGTCGGCGCGCTCGTGGGGCAGGGGCTGCGGCCGGCCTTGGTTGAATTCGGTTTGCAGTTCGCGCACCCGCTCTTGGGCGCGGCGCAACTCGGTTTCGAGTATGAGGCGCGCATCGCGGTCGCGGGCTTGCTGTTCGGTGCGCTCGACGCGCTGGCTGCTGGGGCGTGCGCTGCTGGCGGCGGGCTGGCTGGGCGCGGCGGCGCTGGGCGAGGCAGCGCTGGGGGCCGTGGTGCCCGTGCCCGCTGCGCTGGCCGCATCCGGGTTGGGCGGTGTGGGCCGGCGCGCTTCAACGATGCTCAGGTTGCCGCCTTGCAGCAAACGGCAGCCGCGCGCTTCGGGCTGCGCGCCGGGTTGGTTGGTGTATTCGTTGCCGCAGCGCCAAATCTGCCCTTGACCCTGCGCCTGCCCCTGCGCCTGCGCCGCCACTGCAGGCAGCAAGGCACCAGCCGCCCCGGCCAGCAGCCACAGCGCGCCAAAAATTGAACTGGCCTTTTGCATCATCGGGTCATGATAGCAGCAGGGGGTGAAATGGGGCGGCCTTAGGGCGGCTCTAGGGCGGTCAGGCCCTGCAGGCCCCAAGGCCGAGCAGGGGCTGCCGCTCAGCCCAGGCCCGACCAGCGCTTTAGTTGCTGAAGTAGAGGTCGAACTCGGTCGGCGTGACCTCGACCCGGGCGCGCGTGACTTCGCCCATTTTCAGTTCGATGTAGGCATCGAGCATGGAGTCGGTGAACACGCCGCCCTTGGTCAGGAAGGCGCGGTCTTGGTCCAGGTAGCCCAGCGCCTGGTCGAGGCTGTGGCAGACCGTGGGCACCAGTTTGTCTTCTTCGGGCGGCAGGTGGTAGAGGTCTTTGGTGGCGGCTTCGCCGGGGTGGATTTTGTTTTCCACACCGTCTAGGCCGGCCATGAGCAGCGCCGCAAAGCACAGGTAGGGGTTGGCCAGCGGGTCGGGGAAGCGCGCTTCCACGCGCCGCCCTTTGGGGTTGGCCACGTAGGGTATGCGGATCGAGGCCGAGCGGTTTTTGGCCGAATACGCCAGCTTGACCGGGGCTTCGAAGTGCGGCACCAGGCGCTTGTAGCTGTTGGTGCCGGGGTTGGTGATGGCGTTGAGCGCGCGCGCGTGCTTGATGATGCCGCCGATGTAGTAGAGCGCGAAATCGCTCAAGCCCGCGTAGCCGTCGCCAGCAAACAGGTTTTTGCCGCCTTTCCAGACCGACTGGTGCACGTGCATGCCGCTGCCGTTGTCGCCGTGGTAGGGCTTGGGCATGAAGGTGGCGGTTTTGCCGTAGCTGTTGGCCACGTTCCAGACCACGTACTTGAGGTTTTGCGTCCAGTCGGCGCGCTCGACCAGGGTGGAGAAGCGGGTGCCGATCTCGCACTGGCCGGCCCCGGCCACTTCGTGGTGAAACACCTCGACCGGAATGCCCAGCGATTCGAGGATGAGCGACATTTCGGCGCGCATGTCGTGCGTGCTGTCCACTGGCGGCACCGGGAAGTAGCCGCCTTTGGTGCGCGGGCGGTGGCCGCGGTTGCCGCCTTCGAGCTTGGTGCCGGTGTTCCAGGGGGCCTCGTATTCTTCGATTTCGTAGAAGCTGCGGCCCGGCTCGGTGCTCCAGCGCACGTTGTCGAACAAGAAGAACTCGGGCTCGGGGCCGAAGTAGGCGGTGTCGCCCAAGCCAGAGGCTTTGAGGTAGGCTTCGGCGCGGCGGGCGATCGAGCGCGGGTCGCGGTCGTAGGCTTTGCCGTCGCTGGGCTCGACCACGTCGCACTGCAAAAAGAGCGTGGTTTCTTCAAAGAACGGGTCGATCTGGGCCGTGTTCGGGTCCGGCATGAGCAGCATGTCGGAGGCTTCGATGCCCTTCCAGCCCGCGATGGAGGAGCCGTCGAAGGCGTGGCCGGAGCTGAACTTGTCTTCGTCGAAATGCGAGATCGGCACCGTTACGTGCTGCTCTTTGCCACGGGTGTCGGTGAAGCGGAAATCAACGAACTTAACTTCGTTGTCTTGCACCATGCTCATCACGTCGGCGACGCTTTTGGCCATCTTGAATTCTCCGGTTGCGTTGAAAGGGGTTGGAAATTGCTGCACAGTTTATAGCAGCAAGCGTGCCAACTGCGTGACGCCCGGCTGGCGCTGGGTATTGCGAGTGGCGGCTGCAGGGATGAGGCCATGGCTTTGCACGACTTTGGTGCACCTTGGGCGCATCTGCGCCCCAAGTCGGTGCAAGCAGCCAAAATGGTGCATGAGCGCACCGCATGAGCGCAGCCATTGCGGGCCGGTCGTCCAGGCTGGGCTGGGTACCTGGGCCTGGGCACCGCATCCGACTCTGGGATGCCAAGCCGGTCGAATCCAGCAAGTCTTGCCCGACTAGACCGTGGGCGGCTTTGTGCTCGGCTCGGGCAAGGTGGCTTGCACCTCCAGCGGTTCGCTGCGCAAGGCTTGCAGGGCGGCCAAGAGGTAGTGCGTAAACCAGAGCGAGGCCAGGGCAAAGACCCAGGTGTAAATCCACACCGCCAGCGGCAGCAGCAGCGGTGCCATGGCAATGAACATCGCGCCAGACGCCCACAACAGGCTGGGGGCGGCACCCAGAAATCCGCTCGCTACGCCCATGGCGAGCAAGGTGCTGCGGTGGCGGCGCAGCAATTCGTGCCGCTCGGCGCGGCTGGCGTGCTCGGCCAGCGCATCGAAAGCCAGCACACGGTAGGTGAGCCAGCCCCAGATCAGGGGCGGCAAAATCAGCACCAGCGGCGGGATGAGCCAAAAGGGCAGCGACACCAGCAGCGCCAGCAGCGCCAGCAGGGTGTGGCCGAGCGACCACGCCAGGCTGCCCAGCCAGGAGCCGCCGTGGCGGCGTTGCAGTTGAGCAAAGCGCCGCTGCGCCACCAGCTCGACCGTGGCGGGTGTGAGCAACAGGGCCACCAGCAACAGCGTGAGCAGCACCAGCAGCGGGGTGGCCAGCAGCAGCACCAGCAAAGGGGCCAGCACCGCCTGCAGGAATCCGAGCCCGACCGACTCCAGCCACTGCAGGGCAAACGTGAGCAGCGTCCACTGCTCCAGCAGCGCTTGCACGCTGGCAATGGCGGCATCCCAATAAAAATAAGCCAATGCGCCCGCAGCCAGCACCAACAGCAGCAGTGGCAGCAGGGACAAAACGATGACGCGCGGATGCAGGCAGTAAGCCAGCGCACGCCAGAAGGAGTCGAGGACCAGTCGCATGGGGGCAAGGATACAGCCTCTGCGCGGGCGTGGTGTGGGCGCGCCCACCCGGCCGGGGCCGAGTCTGGCCGACACTGGGGGCCTCAGGCCGGGGCGGCTTTGCGCGTCAGCGCCGCGACCTGCTCCGGGCGGAGCCAGCGCCACTGGCCCGGTGCCAGGTCGGCGGGCAGATCCAGCGGCCCGATGCGGCTGCGGTGCAGCGCCTGCACCCGGTTGCCCACGGCCGCTACCATGCGCTTGACCTGGTGGTACTTGCCCTCGGTCAGCGTCAGCTCCAGGGCGTGCGTGCCGCTGGGCTGGCAGGCGGCGGCGCGCACCGGCTGCGGCTCGCGCTCCAGCCGCACCCCGTCGAGCAGGCTGCGCACCTGCTGCGCCGTGACCGGCTCTAGGCACTGCACCTGATAGACCTTGGGCACGTGGTGCCGCGGCGACGAGAGGCGGTGGATGAACTGGCCGTCGTCGCTCAGGAGCAGCAGGCCGGTGCTGTCTTGGTCCAGCCGCCCGACCGCCTGCACCCCTTGGGCGGCACCGCCGGGGCGCTGGCGCAGCGGCTCCGGCAGCAGGGTATAGACGCTGGGCCAGGCACCGGGTTTTTGCGAGCACTCGGTGCCTGCGGGCTTGTGCAGCATCAAATAGGCCAGCGCCTGGGCCTCCCAGCGCTGCCCCTGCACCCAGAACACCAGCCCGGCGGGGTCGAACTCGGCCTGCGGCTCCAGGCACGGCTGGGGCGGGTCGCCTACCTGCACCCAGCCCTGCTGCACCAGGCCGCAGCAAACCCGGCGCGTGCCAAAACCTTGGCTGTATAAAATTTCTTGCAGTTGCATGGGGCGCGAGCATAACGGGCTTTGCGGCCATACGCGCTGCACGCGCTTGAACGACAATCGGGCCCAGGGCGCAACCGTGTGCGCCTCCGATTTGCCTGCCCCATGCTCGACCGCCTCAAAAAGCTCATGCCTGCGCGCGAAAGCCTGCAGCAAAACCGCTGGCTGCGCTGGCTCAAGCCTTGGCTGGGGCACCCGCGCCTGTGGCACTTGAGCCGCAAAGGCGTGGCGCTGGGAATGGCGATCGGGGTTTTCTTTGGTTTGTTGATTCCGGTCGCGCAGATACCGGCCTCGGCCGTGGCCTCCATTGTGCTGCGCGCTTACCTGCCCGCAGCGGCGGCCAGCACCTTGGTGACGAACCCCGTGACCTTCGCCCCAGTCTATTTTGCCGCCTACGAACTGGGCCGGGTGGTGCTGCGCCAAGATGCCGCTACCGATGAGCACATGGCGCGCCTGCTGGAACAAAAGGCGCAGGATAGGCAAAAAGCGGGCGAGCTGACGCTGTCGCAACGCTTGGCCCACGCCTGGCAACGGCTGGGCGAAATTGGCAAACCGCTGATCGTCGGGCTGGCGATTTTGGCGGTCACCCTGGGCTTGGCGGTTTACTTCTCTGTGAGCGCACTCTGGACCCTGCGCGTGCGCTGGGCGCGGCGGCAACGCTTGCGCAAAATGCGCAACCCAGATGGCTGAGGCGCGGCACCTGCGCTTTCAGGGCTCGTGCACACCACACAGGGCGGCTTGTTTCCAGGCTTGCTGGGCGGCGGCTTCGTCGCCGCGCTGCTCGGCCAAGCGCGCCAGCGCGCACCAGGCGCTGCGCTGCAACGCCGGATCGGGCAGGCTGCGGCTGGCCTGCTGAAGCAACTGGGTCGCCTTGCCCCAGAGCTGGCGCTGCAACAGGGCCTGCCCGGTGAGGTACTGCAGGCCCGGATCGGCCGGCCGCGCCTGCTGCGCCGCCTCCAGTTGCCCCAGCCAGCGCGCATCCAGCGCCGGCAGCAGCGCCTGCAGCACGCGCACGCAGCGGTGTTGCAGGTTGCGCTCCAGTTGCGCATAAACCGCCCACAGCCCTTGCAGGGCCTCGTCGCGCAGGCGCAGCGCTTCGCGCCCAGGCTGCGCCAAGGCCGCAGGCTGGGCCTGGGGCTCGGGTTGCAGTTGCGGCTGCGCTTGGAGCGGCTGGGTTGCGGCTGCAGGCCAGACGCGCACCCACTGCTCCAGGAATTCCAGCGCCAGCACCGGGTCGAGGCGCTCCTTGGCGTCTAGCCCTTTCCAGACGCGCAGCAACTGCTCGCCGTCGTGGGTCTGGCGCACGGCTTCGTGCACCAGGCTGTGCAGCAGGCTGGCGGCGGCGCTGGCCGAGATGGCTTTGTGCTTGCTCAGCAGGCGCACCATATCGATCGCGCTGGCGCTGTCGCGCTCCAACTGGGCCAGCTTGAGGCGCAGCCGCACCGCCTGGATGCGCCGTGCCGCGCCCTGCGGCAACTGCTGCCACCAGTGCTGCGCTTGCTCGGCGTCGCGCGCCTTGATGGCCCAGGCGGCGGCGCGCAGCAAAGCCGCTTCGCGCACCGGGGCCGCCTCGCTGTCGCGCTCGGCCACGGCGGCCTCGATCACTGCGTCGCGCTGGGCGGCCTGGCCCAGGCTGTGCGCGCTCTCGGCTTGCAACAGGCGCGCCAGCACGCGCCAGCGCGCCGGATGCGCCAGCGCGCCTTCGGGCAGGCGCTCCAGCAGGTGCAGCGCATGCTTGGCGGCGGTTTGGGCGCGCACGAAGCGGCCCGAGAGCTGATAGACCCAGGCGTCGAGCAAATTCACATACACCGCGCGCTCTTGCTGCTGGGTGCGCCAGCGCTGCGCACGCCGCGGCAGTGCGCGCAGCAAGGCGATGCCGCGCAGTGCGAAATGCAACAACACAAAACCGGCCACCGCGCCGATCAAGACCAGGTTGAGCGACAGATCGAGCCGCCAAGGCGGCCAGAATACGCTCACGATGGCCTGGTTGTCGCCCACCAGCAGCGCCAGCACCACCGCCACGGCGGCCAGCAACAAAAGCCAGATCACGGTTTTCATGTGCTGTGTGGGCTCGGGTGTTTTAGCGGCCGCTGGCGGCTACCAGCAGCGCCGCCAGGGTGTCGTCCGGGCGCGGCAGGGCGGGTTGTTGCAAATCGGTCTGCAACTGCGCCAGCGTTTGCAACACCTCCTGCGTCAGGGGGGCGGCGGGGTCGAAGTAGCGCTGCACCAGGGCCTGCACCGCCAACACGTCGGCGCGGGCGCTATCGAACTGGCGCGCCAGCAAGCCAAAGCGGGCGCTGAGCAGTTTGAGGCGGATGTTTTCACGCAAAAAATACGCCTGCTCGGGCGCCAGCAGGGCGGCCTCGGGCGCATCGATGCGGCTGACGCGGATCAGCCCCGAGGTGCCCTGGCGCACCTGCTGCCAGACCCAGGCGCTGGCCCCCTGCGGCCACTGCCCCAGCCAAGCCCAGCCTTGCGCCCAGAGTGAGGGGGCGGTTGCGGGGTCGGCTGCGCCGGCGGCTTCGGTGACGGATTGGGCTGCGCTGGCTGGCGCTGCTTGGGCCGCCGGTTCGGCGTTTGGTGCCACGCTGGGTGCAGCGGCTTGGGGTGGCGCTGCGGCAGCGGCGGCAGCAACCGGCTCGGTTTCGCGCTCGGGCAAGGCGGCGGCCACCTCGGCTTGGGCCACAGGCAGCCCCGGCCGCACGGCGGCTTGCCACTGCGGCTGGTTGAGCAAGGGCCAGTGATCGAGTTGGCGCACCAGCACATCGAGCCGCTGCGCCAGCGCCGGGCCATCGACCAGTTGGGCGGCGCGCAGGCGCTCGATGTCGCTGGCAATGGCGCGCTGCACCGGGTTGAGGCGCGGTTGCGCCGCGCGCTCGATGCGCTGCTCGGCCCCTTGCAGCGCCGAAATCAGTGGCTGCACGCTGCCGCTGAGCTGGCTTTGCTGCATGGCAAAGCGCACGCTGGCTTCGATGTCTTGCACCAGGCTGTCGTCGCGGGTGCGCGAGACCGCCAGCATCAGTTCTTCGAGCTGGCTGCGCTGCAGCGCCACTTCAGACAAGCGCAACTCGGCCACCCCGAGCCGGGCAGCCAAGGCGGTGGACTTGGCTTCGGCGGCGCTGGCCAATTCCCGCGCCGCGGTGGCGGCGGCCAGGCTGTCGGCGGCGCGGCGCGCCATTTCTTCTTGGGAGCGCTCCAAGCGCTGCACCACGGTGTAAGTCCAGCCCAGCCCAGCCACGGCCAAGGCCAGCGCCAGCCAGACCAGCCAGGGCGGTGCGCGCAGCACCAAGCCGGGCTTGGGGCCGCCCGCAGCGGCTGGGGCTGTTGGCGGCGGCGGTGGTGGCGTGCTGGCAGCCGCTGCAGGCGCAACAGGCCCCGCTGCGGCAGTGGGCACTGGCGCGGTGTCGGGGTTGGGTGGCACCGGGGTGGGTGAGGGTTGCGGATCGCTCATGTTCAACCGAGATTATCCATTAGGGTTTGGAGGGCAGGCGGATGCAGGGGCGAGGTGGTTTTGCCCTGACTGAGGCGTCCATAGCTTGGGCTATGGACAACGAAGAAGGGCGAAACGGGCCGCCCATGCGCCGCTTGCACCCAAACAGCACCGCTAGGTGCGCCTAATGGACAATCTTGGTTTAAGGAGGCTCTGCAAAACCCGCGCCGTGCGCGGCGTGGCTGGGCGTGATGAGGTGCAAGGCGCGAGTGCCAAGCTAAGCCTGGACGGCTTAGCTGCACTCGCAACGCCGCGACTCGCGCGCCCAGCCACGCCCCCGTAGGGGTTCGGCCCAAAACGGGCCTCTGACGCACCCGTTGGCTTGCGTGTGCCAACCGGCACACGCTGCACCAATCGGATACGCCAGCCTTCCCGTTTTGGACTCGAACGCGCATGGCGGGGGTTTTGCAGAGCCTCCTTAAGCCAGGGCAGACAGGGTGCGCAGCAGCTCGGCAAGGCCGGGCCGACACCCGATTATTTCGCCAAATCCCATCTGGCGTGCAGTGGCTGCGATGCGCGGATGCGACACCAGCGCACCCGATTGCGCCCACGAGGTGCCGGGGCTCAGGGCGGCCAGGTGTTGCAGCGCCTCGCTGCTGCTGCACAAGCAGAGCGCACCTTGCTGCGCCCAGCGCTGCACCTGCGCGCGCTGGCCCGCATCCCAGACCGGCGGCTGGCGCTGGTAGGCGATGCAACTGTCCACCTGCACCCCGGCGGCTGCGCACTGGCGCTGCAGCCAGTCGCGCCCCAGGTGCCCATTGGCGGAGCGGCCGCGCACGATCAGCAGGCGCTGCCCGCTATGCAACTGCGGCTGCACCACGGCCCACAGGGCTTCGGAGTCGAACTGCGCCGCCGTGGCGGGCGGCTGATCGATGCGCGCGGGGTCGATTCCGGCCGCCACCAAGGCCGCCGCCGTGCCAGGGCCAGGGGCCCAGCAGCGCGCCGCCGCCGGGGGCAAATCGGGGCGGCAAAAGTGCTGCACCGCCTGCGCGCTCACAAACATCCAAGCCGAGTATGCGCCCGCCTGCAGGCGCGCCTGTTGCAGCGCCGCCTGATCGGCCGCTGGGGCAATTTCGATCAAAGGCAGCGCCTGCGCCGGCCAGCCCGCCGCTTGCAGCGCCTGCACCCAGAGCGCCGCTTCGGGCGCGGGCCGGGTGACGAGGATCGGTCGGGTCTGGCGCGCTTGGCTGGCAATCGAGGCCGCCCGATCCGGGGGAGCGGGGGCAGTGGCCGCACTGCGGCCAGAGCTTGCCGCCACTGCGGCGGCAGGCGGCTGGGGAGAGGGGGCAGGCATGGGCGGCATGGGGCCAGATCAGGCGCTGGCAGGGCTGTGGTCGTGCCCCGGACCCGCACACCGGGCCCCGGCGCGCAGCAGTTGCTGCGCCACCTGCACCCCGAGCGCATCGGCCTCCGCCAGGCTCGCTACCCAGGCGCTGGCGCTGGCGCGCAGAAGCAGAGGCTGGCTCTGCGGGGCCGCCTCCGGCTCGCCCCAAGCGGCCTGCAAATGCAGCGTGCCACCGGCTTCTAGGCGCTCCTGCGCGGGCGCTTGCACCCAAGTGGCATGGGCCGCCAGCGGCATCGAGCAACTGCCTCCCAGGGTGCGCGAAACGGCGCGCTCGGCCGCCGCCGCCGCCCAGCTCGGGCCGTGGGCCAGCGGCTGCAGGGCCTGCGCCAGCTCGCGCCGGCTGACCAGCACCTCGATGCCCAGCGCGCCCTGCCCTGCGGCGGGCAGCATCTGCTCGGGCTCGAAGCGGTGCCGAATGCGCGTCTCCAGCCCCAGGCGCTTCAAGCCCGCCGCCGCCAGCACGATGGCGTGGTACTGCCCTGCGTCGAGCTTGCGCAGCCGCGTATCGAGGTTGCCGCGCAAGGGTTCGATGCGCACGTCGCTGCGGCCCAGCTCCTGCAACAAGGCTCGCAGCAGCACCACCCGGCGCAGGCTGGAGGTGCCCACCACGGCCGCGTGCGGCAGCTCGGCCAGCCCGGCGCAGTGGGGCGAGACCCAGGCGTCGCGCGCGTCTTCGCGCTGCAGCACCGCCGCCAGCTCGAAGCCGGGGGGCAGCTCCATGGGCACGTCTTTGAGCGAATGCACCGCCAGATCGGCGCGGCCCTGCTCCAGCGCCAGCTCCAGCTCTTTCACGAACAAGCCCTTGCCGCCGACCTTGCTCAAGGAGCGGTCCAGAATCTGGTCGCCCAGCGTGGTCATGCCCAGCAGCTCGACCGCATGGCCGTGCTGCTGCAGCAAGGCGCGCACGTGTTCGGCCTGCCACAGCGCCAAGCGGCTTTCGCGGGTGGCGATGGTGAGTGTGCGGGGGGCGACGAGGGTCATGGGGCAGAAACGGGCAAAAAAGGGTTTTGGGCTGCGCTGCGGGCCAGCCGCTCGGGCACAACACCCGGTCATACCCGAGCGATTATCCGCTGCCCGCGCCTGGACATCCTAGGGCCGAACCACAACCGGCACCCTGCGCATCATGCGCTTTGGGCCAGCAACACCTGGCCCTTGCCCCGGCGCTTGGCCTGGTACATGGCGTGATCGGCCGCAGTCAGGAGCTCGGTGGCCGTGCGCCCATGCAGCGGCATCAGGGCGATGCCGATGCTGGCACCCATGCAGCCGGTGTGGCCGAGCAGTTGCATGGGCCGGGATATGCTTTCTAGCAAACGCTTGGCAATGGCCACGGCCGCCTCCGGGCTGCCGACATCGGAGCAAATCGCCACAAATTCGTCGCCACCGATGCGGGCCACCAAATCGGAGGCGGCGAGCTCATGCCGCAGCCGGTGGGCCGCAATCCGCAGCGCTTCGTCACCGGCTTCGTGGCCTAGGGTGTCGTTGATCGGCTTGAAACCATCCAAATCCAAGAACAACACGGCATGCAAACCGGGCTCGGCTTGCGCGCACAAGGCCTCCAGCCGCGCATTGAATTGCGCCCGATTCGGCAGACCCGTGAGCACATCGTGCAGCGCCAGAAACTCGATGCGCTCGCGCGCCGCTTCTTCGGCTGAAATATCGCCCACCAAGCCGATAAAAATCACCCCACCCGCGCGCTTGACTTCGGTAACGGCCAGCCGCATGGGGAAGGTTTCCAGGTTTTTGCGTTGGCCTCGCGCTTTGCGCCCTATGCCGATGACATGGGGCGTGCCTTCACGCTGGTAGCGCGCCAAATACCCGTCGTGCTCGGCAGCGTAAGGCTGCGGCATGAGCACATTGACGTTGCGCCCCAGCACCTCGGCCGCGGTGTAGCCAAAAATCCGCTCGGCCGCCCGGTTGTAGCTCTGAATGCTGCCCTTTTCATCTATGGTCAGAACGCCTTCGTACACATTGTCGAGTATGCCAAACAGGCTGTCTTGCATGGTGGCAATGCGCTGCATGGACTGAATGCGGGCGCGCAGCACCTCGAATACGATGGGCTTGATCAGGTAGTCGTCGGCACCGGCTTCTAGGCCCGCGACCACCTCATCGCGGCTGGAAAGCCCAGTCATGAGCATGAGGGGTATCCAGCGGGCACCGCTCATGGCTTTGATCTGGCGTGTGGCCTCAATGCCGTCCATCCCGGGCATCACCACGTCCATCAACACCAGGTCGGGCGAGCGCGCGGCAAAAGCGGCCACAGCGGCCCGGCCATCCAGGACGTGTGTGACCTCATGCCCCGCCTGCTCCAAGTAAGCGATGACGGGTTGGGCCACCGCGTTTGAATCCTCGGCTAGCAGTACGTACATAATTTTTCAGGCCCGCGGCGTGGGTTGGAGGTTGCAGATATGCCATATCAGACAAATCTTCCATGGCAGAGCTGCAAGCTTGGAGTCTAGCATTTTTTTTGCGTCGCACACCGACAGCAAAAAAATCCTAGCCCGACAACAGCCCGCGCACCAAGGGCAATTGGCGCCTTGAGACCGCCAGCGCTTCGGGCACGCCGTCGAGGCGCAGCAGCCAGCCCTCGGGCTCGTCGTGGCCGCTGTGCGCGCCCGCTTTTTCGAGTGCGCGCACGCGGTGCCGCGCCACCAGCGCGTTGCGGTGGATGCGCAGCCAGCGCCCAGGGTGCGCCTGCTCCAGCTCGTTCAGCGAGCCCTCGTAGAGGTAGGCTTGGGCTTTGGTGCGCACCGTGAGGTATTTGCACTCGGCCTTGAGGTAGAGGATGTCGGCCAGCGGCACGCGCACCAAGCCGCCGCGCTCGTGGATCGTGAGCGCCTCGGGGGGGTGGGCCAGCGCAGCCCCGTTGGCGCTGGCCGTGCCCGCCGCCAGCCGCCAGCGCGCCGCTTGGTCCAGCGCCTGCTGCAAGCGCTCGCGCCGCACCGGTTTGGTGAGGTAGTCTATGGCTTGCAGCTCGAAGGCGGCCAGCGCGTGCTCGGTGTGCGCCGTCACAAACACCAGCGCGGGCGGCGCAGGCCAATCGCCGGGCCAGTGGCGCAAGCGCTCGGCCAGTTGCAGCCCATCGAGGCCGGGCATTTGAATGTCGAGCAGCAGCACATCCCAGGCGGCGTGCTGCAACTGCTGCATGGCCTGCACCGCGTTGCCCGCTTCGCCTATCTCGCCCAGGGCGCACGCACCCGCTAGGCAGAGCTCATCGAGCAGCGCCCGCAGCCGCGCCCGCGCCAGCGCCTCGTCATCGACCAGCAACACCCGCAACGCCATGGCAACCCCCATGCAGCAATCGACCCCTTGCACACCCGGTGCACGCACCCGATGCACCCCAAGCGGGCCACGTAAAATCGCGTTTTTACCGCATCCGAACGGCCCCGCGCCCGCGGCCCAACCCGAATGCGCCCATTTTCGCCCATTGTGCCCCGGCACCGCCGCCCATGACCGCCAACCCACTCGACAACAAAACCCAAGCCTGGTCGGCCCTGTTCAGCGAGCCCATGAGCGCGCTGGTGCAGCGCTACACCGCCAGCGTGGGCTTTGACCAGCGCCTCTGGCGCGCCGACATCCGCGCCAGCCTGGCGCACGCCGAAATGCTGGGGGCGCAAGGCATCATCAGCGCCGCCGACCAAGCCGCCATCGAGCGCGGCATGGCCGCCATCGCGGCCGAAATCGAGGCCGGCCGCTTCGAGTGGAAGCTCGAACTCGAAGACGTGCACCTCAACATCGAGGCGCGCCTGACGCAGCTCGTGGGCGACGCCGGCAAACGCTTGCACACCGGCCGCAGCCGCAACGACCAGGTCGCCACCGACGTGCGGCTGTGGCTGCGCGACGAGATCGACGCCCTGCAAGCGCTGCTGCTGGAGCTGCAACGCGCGCTGCTGGAAGTGGCCGAGCGCCATGTGGAAGTCATCATGCCCGGCTTCACGCACCTGCAAGTGGCGCAACCGGTGAGCTTTGCGCACCACCTGCTGGCTTATGTGGAGATGTTCTCGCGCGACGCCGAGCGCCTGAGCGAGGTGCGCCGGCGCACCAACCGGCTGCCGCTGGGCAGCGCGGCGCTGGCCGGCACCAGCTACCCGCTGGACCGAGAGCGCGTGGCGCGCAGCTTGGGCATGGTCGATGAACACGGCCAGCCGCAACTGTGCCAAAACAGCCTCGACGCCGTGAGCGACCGCGACTTTGCGATCGAATTCTGCGCCGCCGCCAGCCTGTGCATGGTGCACATCAGCCGCCTGAGCGAGGAGCTGATCATCTGGATGAGTCAGAACTTTGGCTTCGTGCGCATCGCCGACCGCTTCACCACCGGCAGCTCGATCATGCCGCAGAAGAAAAACCCCGACGTGCCCGAGCTGGCGCGCGGCAAGACCGGGCGCGTGGTCGGGCACCTGATGGGCCTCATCACCCTGATGAAAGCGCAGCCGCTGGCCTACAACAAAGACAACCAAGAAGACAAAGAGCCGCTGTTCGACACGGTGGACACGCTGCGCGACACGCTGCGCATTTTTGCCGAGATGATCGGCGGCCAGCCCGACCCGGCCACCGGCCTCAAGCAAGGGGGCCTGAGCGTGAACGCCGCCGCCATGGAGCAGGCGGCGCAAAAGGGCTACGCCACCGCCACCGACCTGGCCGACTACCTGGTGAAAAAAGGGCTGCCCTTTCGCGACGCGCACGAGTGTGTGGCGCACGCGGTCAAGGCCGCCAGCAGCCACGCCTGCGATTTGGCCGAGCTGCCGCTGGCGGTGTTGCAGGGCTTTCACCCGCTGATCGGGCCAGAGGTTTACGAAGCGCTTAGCCTGCGCGGCTCGCTGGAGGCGCGCCAGACCGTGGGCGGCACCGCACCGGCCCAGGTGCGGCTGCAACTGGCGCGCCAGCGCGCGCGGCTGGGCGCAGGAGCCCACCCATGAAATTTTCCGGCTCCCCAAACTACGTCGCCACCTCCGACCTGATGCTGGCGGTGAATGCCGCCATCACCCTGCAGCGCCCGCTGCTGATCAAGGGCGAGCCCGGCACCGGCAAAACCCTGCTGGCCGAAGAAGTGGCCGCC
>BBPD01000147.1_pt4 | contig 29209 bp, 24 predicted proteins | sample 1344911 | NCBI WGS metagenome assembly BBPD01 (sample SAMD00019088, study PRJDB2971) | groundwater metagenome | biome: freshwater biome; feature: mineral spring; material: ground water | place: USA: CA, Sonoma | collected 2011-09 | depth surface m
CGGGCGGCATCGCCGTCATCCCCACCGAGACCGTCTATGGGCTGGCAGCCGATGCCGCCAACGGCGAGGCTGTCGCCGCCGTCTATGGCGCCAAGGGCCGGCCCGGCTTCAACCCGCTGATCGTGCACGTGGCGGACAGGGCGATGGCAGGCCGCTACGCCCGATTCGATCTGTTGGCCGAACAGCTGGCGCTGGCCTTCTGGCCCGGCCCGCTGACACTCGTGCTGCCGCTGCTGCCTGACGCCCCCGTCGCCTCGCTGGTGACCGCCGGGCTCGACACCATCGCGCTCAGGGTGCCCGCGCACCCGGCCATGCAGGGGGTGGTGCGCGGGCTTGGCCGCGGGGTTGCAGCGCCATCGGCCAATGCCTCGGGGCGGCTTTCCCCCACACAGGCCGACCATGTGCTGCAAAGCTTGGCCGGCCGGGTGCCGCTGGTCTTGGATGCCGGCGCCTGCGCCGCCGGCCTCGAAAGCAGCATCGTGGGCGTGGCGGATGATCGGGCCACGCTGCTGCGGCAGGGGGCGGTGCCGCGCGAGCTGATCGAGCAGGCAATCGGCAGGCCGATGGCGCTGGCGCAGGACGATGCCCCGGTTGCGGCGCCGGGTATGCTGCTGAGCCACTATGCCCCGCGCCTGCCGATCCGGCTGGACGCCGCCTCGGCCGCCGCGCACGAATTCCATATCGGCTTCGGCCCGGTCACCGGCGACGAAAGCCTCTCTGCCAGTGGTGATCTCGGCGAAGCGGCCGCCCGCCTGTTCGATCTGCTGCACCGGGCCGATGCCAGCGGGCGCACGGCGATTGCCGTCGCCCCAATTCCCGCCCACGGCCTCGGCGCGGCGATCAACGACAGGCTGCGCCGGGCGGTGCGGTCCTAGAGCAGGGCAGTCGGCTGCACCCACCAGCCGTTCGGGGCCCCGACGTCCGGAACCGCTCCGTCGAACAGCGCAAAGCAGGTCGCGCCCGAGCCCGACATCCGCACAAGCGACGCGCCCGGCAGGGTGCGCAGCCAGGCCAGCACCTCGGCGATCACCGGCTGCAGGCGGATGGCAGGCGCCTCCAGATCGTTTCGCGCCGCGCGCCAGTCGTGGCCCAACGGCCCCGGGTCCTGCCCGTCCCAGGCGCGGAACACGGGGCCGGTTGGCACGGCAACCTGCGGGTTGGCCAGCAGCACGCCCATCGGCGGCAGCTCGACCCAATCGACCAGAGCCTCGCCGGCCCCGGTGCCCAAGGCGGGGCGCGAGCGGACACAGGCCGGCACGTCGGCCCCAAGCGAGGCGCCCAGATGCTCGAGCTGTGCCTCGCCCAGCGGGTGGCCGGTCAGCCGGTTCAGCAGCCGCAGCGTCGCCCCGGCATCGGCACTGCCGCCGCCCAGCCCGGCTGCCACCGGGATATGCTTTTCCAGCATGAAGGCATAGCGTTCGCGGGTGCCGGTTGCCTTTGCAAAGCGGTGCGCGGCCCACAGGACAAGATTTTCCCCCAGCGGGCCCGCAGCACCTGCCGTCGGCCCGCCGACCTCCAGCGACCAGTCATCGGCCTCGGTCGCGTGCAGCCGGTCGCCGAAGCGGGTGAAGGCGAACAGGGTTTCGAGATCATGATAGCCGTCGTCGCGCCGGCGCCGGACATGCAGCGCGAGGTTGATCTTGGCAGGCGCATGCTCTGCGCCGGCGAACCCCGGCGGCGCGGTCATCTGCGTCACTTGCCGGCGAGGGCGACGTCGAGGCCGAAGTCGAGCTTGTGCGCCAGCTGATCCGCAAGCTTCTGCGTCGGCGAGAGCGCGGCAGCGCTTGCCCATGCATGACGCGCCTCGAAGCGGCGGCCCGCACGCCATAGCGCGTCGCCCAGATGGTCCGCGATGGTCGGGTCGGCGGGCTCGGCGGCGCGCGCCCGTTCCAGCAGCTGCACGGCCTGCGGATAGTTGCCCGACACGAATTCGGCCCAGCCCATGCTGTCGATGATGGCGCCATTTTCCGGCGCTGCGTTGTAGGCCCGGCCGATCAGCGCGCGCGCCTCCGGCAGCTTCAGCCGCCGGTCCAGCAGCGAATAGCCGAGGTAATTGAGGTAAAGCGCGTTCTCAGGTTCCTGGTCCACCGCGCGGCGGAGATCGGGTTCGGCTTCGGCCCAGTTGCCGGCAACCTCGTTGGCCGATCCGCGCAGGAACCAGAGCTGGGCCTGCACCGGGCCCGGCTCGTCCGGCAGAAGCGCGAGCGCGCGGGTGTAGTGCTCTGCGGCTTCGGCATTGCGATCGGCCTGGCGCGCGATGTCGGCCATGCGCATCCAGTCCTCGGGGCCGGCATCGGGGCGGGCGGCCAGGCGCTCGGCGACCGCGCGCGCTTCGTCGAACCGGTCCTCGGCTGCCAGGACTCCGACGCGCCGGCTGTCTGCGAGGAGACCCCACGGAGCGGTTTCAGGCACCCGGTCCAGGGCTTCGAGGGCAAGGCCGGCCTTGCCGGCCCGGGCCAGCGTGTCGGCCGTAACCAGCCAGGCGTCGGGCATGCCCGGCTCGACCAGCGTCGCAAGGCGGGCAAATCCGATCGACGGCGACACCGCCCGTTCGCGTGCAAGGTCGATCGCGACCCGCAGAAGCATCAGGGCGATGCCCTCCTGCGGGCGGCTGACGATGCCACCCAGCCGGCGTCCGTCGATCCGCGCATCGGCCGACATCCGGGCCCGTGCCTCCACCAGGATCGGATCGCGCGCCGGGCCGCCGCCCAATGTGGTGATGGCGCGGGTGCGCCAGGCCGGATCGCGCGCCGATGCCTCCAGCGCGGTTGCAGCCGCCGCGATTCGCAGGCGCGCGACCCCGGCCCCTTCGGCCGCGACGATGGCACCATAGGCTTCGGCAGCCTCCGGCCAGCGCTTGGCCAGTGCCAGCAGGTGCGCGCGATGCTCGGCGATGTACGAGGCCGGGAGGCCGCGCTCGGTCGATCGATCCAGCACAGCCAGGGCCGCGTCGATGTTGCCGCGCCCGGCCTCGCCCCAGGCTTCGAGCAGGGTGGACAGAAGCTGTCCGGAATCCCCGGTGCGGCCCGGGGCCGAAAAGACAAGCCGGGCGGCTTCATAGCCGCGCCAGTCCCGCCGGGCGGCAGCGCCGGCTGCCCGGGTCAGCGCAATCAGGCTGTCACCAAGGCCCTGCCGCGGTGGCGACTCCGGCGCCAGATCGATCCGGCTGGCAAGCTTCAGCGCGGCCTTCATGTCACCGGACAGGATCGCCACCTCGAGCGCGCGGCGCTGCAGTTGCGCGTCGGCCCCGGCCTGAAGCGCGAGGTCGAATCGCTCGGTTGCGACCGGAAGGTCGTCGGCAGCGACGGCCAGGCGCCCTTGCACATAGGCCTGTGCAGCCGTCGACGGGTCGGGCGGGGCAGCAGCGGCCAGCAAGGGCGCTGCGCTCGCCGCAGCCAGCAGGACTACAAGCGCGATCCGGGACGGGGTGGCAAAGGGGTCTGGCAATGGCTGTCTCATGCCGCCGTATATAGGCCGGGGCCGCGTGCGCGTCGATGCAGCGCGCGGCCCCGGCCTATATACGGCGCCAGGCGCGGCCCCGGTCGGCAGGCCTTCCCGAAGGCTGTGGTCTCAGCCGATCACCTTGGCCCTGAGCTTTGCATGTTCGTTTGCGGTGATCGTGCCCCCGGCCTTCAGCTTGTCGAGCTTCTTCAACTCGTCTGCCGGCGAGAAGCCGACGAAGTCCCTCAGGTCCTTCCGGGCCTGGCGGGCCTGGGCAATGTTGCGTTCGCCCATGCCGCGCCCTGGGTCAGGATGTAGGCAAACACGCCAAGATAGGGCAGCAGCACAAGGAAGATGATCCAGAGCACCTTGCCGAAGCCACCGACATCGTCTCGGCGAAACAGGTCCCCGATCACCGAGATCAGCAGCCACAACCAGAGGACGAAGATAAAGACGACAAAGGAAAAGGCAATAAAACTGAAGATACTTGCAAAAACACCTGCCATGTAATTCCCCCAACAACAAGTCGCCGTCAGCAGCGCTTGTTTGTACGGCGCAGGAACATTCGCCAGCCCGACGGTGCCCGGCCGGAAGCGGGCTGTCACCCCCCATTTGCCCGCCCACCGGGATTCAGGCGTCGATCGCGTCGGCCTCGATCGCGGCGGCATGGGCCTGGATGAAGTTGAAACGATGCTCGGGCACGCGGCCCATCAGCCGGTCGACAAGATCGCGCACGAGGAAGCGGTCCTGGTGGCTTTCGGGCAGCGTTACCCGGATCAGGGTGCGCCGTGCCGGGTCCATCGTCGTCTCGCGCAGCTGCGACGGCGCCATTTCGCCAAGCCCCTTGAAGCGGCCCACCTCGACCTTCCGGTTCCTGAACTTCGTCTGCAGCAGATACGCGCGCTCGGCATCGTCGCGCGCATAGACGCTCTCGGCGCCCGCGCTCAGGCGATAGAGCGGCGGCTGGGCCAGATACAACCGGCCTGCCTGCACAAGGCCCGGCATCTCCTGGAAAAAGAAGGTCATCAGCAGCGTTGCGATGTGCGCGCCGTCAACGTCGGCATCGGTCATGATGATCACGCGGTCATAGCGGATCGCGTCGTCGCGATAGCGGTCGCGCGTGCCGCAGCCCAGCGCCAGCGCTAGGTCCGCGACTTCCTGGTTGGCGCCGATCTTGGCGGCAGCCGCGCTTGCCACGTTCAGGATCTTGCCGCGGATGGGCAGAATCGCCTGGGTCGCGCGGTCGCGCGCCTGCTTGGCCGAGCCGCCGGCCGAATCGCCCTCCACGATGAACAATTCGGTGCCCTCGCGTCCGTTCGCCGAACAGTCGGTCAGCTTGCCCGGCAGCCTGAGTTTCCGCGCGTTGGTGGCGGTCTTGCGCTTCTCCTGCGCGGCGGCCCGGCGGGCGAGGCGCTCGTCCATCCGGTCGATCGCGAACTGCAGCAGGGCGCGCGCCCGTTCCTGATCCTCGGCAAGCCAATGGTCGAAATGGTCCTTCACCGCGGTTTCCACCAGCCGCTGCGCCTCCACCGAGGCCAGCCGGTCCTTGGTCTGCGACTGGAACTGCGGCTGCGGGATGAACAGCGACAGCATGATCCGCGTGCCCACCAGCGCGTCGTCGGCCGTCAGTTCGGCCGCCTTGCGATAGCTGATCAACGCCGCAAAGCCCTTCAGCCCCTTGATGATCGCGGTGCGGAAACCCGCCTCGTGGGTGCCGCCCTGGGGGGTGGGGATGGTGTTGCAATACCAGCTGTGCGCGGCCTCGGAGGCAACCGTCCAGTGCATCGCCCACTCGACCCGTCCGGCGTTGCCGGGAAACTCGTGCGTGCCTGCGAAAGGCTGGTTGGTGACGGTCGCCTCGCCGGCCACATCCTCGGCCAGATGGTCGGCAAGTCCGCCCGGGAACATGAAGGTCTGCGCCTCGGGCACCTGGTCCGAGCACAGCGAGGGCGCGCACCGCCACCGGATCTCGACGCCACCGAACAGATAGGCCTTCGAGCGCGCAAGGCGGTACAGCCGCTCGGGCGCGAACCGCACGGCGGCGCCGAAGATCTCGGGATCGGGCCGGAAACTCACCGTCGTTCCGCGCCGGTTCGGCGTCGGGCCCAGATTTTCCAGCGGCCCCAGCGCATGGCCCCTGGAGAAGCGCTGGCGCCAGAGGGTGCGGTTGCGCGCCACCTCCACCGTCAGCTCTTCGGCCAGCGCGTTCACCACCGAAATGCCGACCCCGTGCAGACCGCCCGATGTGGCATAGGCGCCGGCCGTGAACTTGCCGCCCGAGTGCAGCACGGTCAGGATCACCTCGAGCGCCGACTTGTCGGGAAACCGCGGATGCGGGTCCACCGGAATGCCCCGGCCGTTGTCGCCGATGGTCAGGGTTCCGTCGGCCGCCAGCTCCACCTCGATCCGGCCGGCGTGGCCGGCAACGGCCTCGTCCATCGAATTGTCGAGGACTTCTGCCGCCAGATGGTGAAGCGCGGCCGAATCGGTGCCGCCGATATACATGCCTGGTCGACGGCGGACCGGCTCCAGGCCTTCCAGCACCTCGATCGCGGACGCATCATAGCCTTGGGAACCGCCGGTCGCACCGGCAAACAGATCGCTCATTCCCATCCCCATAGCGGCAGCCGGCAGCCATTGGAACGGCGCCCGCTCGGCACCGGCGTGCGCCTGTCCCTGTCGCGGAGAGTCATCTGTATGAGTTATGGCACAGATGGCCACATTTGCGGGGAAATTGCGCATCCGCGGGTTGTGCAACGCACAAAATTGCGTTTTGATGTCATCAAGAGAGCTAATAGTTCCGTAGCCGCATAGTCGGCTGGCCTCGCGAGCGCGGGCCCTTGGCACTTGATCCACGACCGTTGGGGCGGATCGGGGGCACCATTGCCGCATTCGCGGTGCCAAGGGAGACATTTATGCGACTCATTCATTCCACGCTTCTTGCTGCTGCACCGCTCGTGGCTCTTCTGGTTCCGGCCCATGCCGCCCTCGCGCAGGAGGCCGAGGAGAAGCCCCCTGTCATCATCAATGGCTTGGTCACGCTGACGTCCGACTATCGCTTCCGCGGCGTTTCGGAGTCGAACAACAGCTTCGCGATCCAGGGCGGCCTTACCGCCGGCCACGAAAGCGGCTTCTACGCCGGCTTCTGGTCGTCCAGCCTTGCCGGCTGGGGCACGTTCGGCGGCCCCGCTGGCCCGGAAAATCTTTTGGCCGGCGTGGCCTTTGCCCCCAAGCAGGAAGCGCTTGGCAACTGGTTCAACCACCCTGACAGCCGCATCGGCGACACCGAAGCCAACTTCTATGTCTGGGGCGACGCCAGCTTCACAATCCCCGACGCGCCCGTCACGCTGAAGGCCCACATCGGCTATTGCGACGGCAACCCGGGCCTCGGCCCCAACGGCACCAGCATCGCGCCGACCGGCAAATACTGGGACTGGCTGCTCGGCGCCGATGTCGTGGTGGGGCCTGTTACGTTCGGCGTCGCGTATATCGACACCGACATCAGCCGCTCCAGTGCCGCCTACCAGCGCCTGCACCCCAATGTCTCCAAGGTGCCCGATGGCGGCTGCATTGCCTGCGGCCGCGTCGTCATCTTGGTGACCGGGGCCTTCTGACGCCCTTGGTCGGCCCCTGCCGCCGGGGCGCCAGCGCCGGCGGCAGCGGTGTCGGCGCTGGCGCACCGGCATCCCCTCCCGTCGGAACGGCCTTGCGCCTTTCGGCCACGCCCCCCAAGGGGCGCGACATGCGGATGGCCGGCAGACGATTGCGCGCGGTGCGGTGGCTTTGCCCCCTGCTCGCGCTTGCCGCAGCCCAGGCGCCCGGCATCCTTTTCGCCCAATCCGGCGCCGACGCCGCGGACAGCCTGGACGATCGCGAACCTTCCGGCACCTTGCTTGCGGGCTCGCTCGCCTTCGTCAGCGATTATCGCTTCCGTGGAATCAGCAATTCCGACCTTGCGCCCGCCGTTCAGGCCTCCGTGCAGCTCGACACCGCAAGCGGCCTCTTCCTGGGGCTATGGGGCTCCAGCATCGCCGACCTCGATGGCGCGCGGGCCGAAATCGACGTCACGGCGGGCTGGACCGGCACGCTGGGCCCATTCGACACCTCGGCGGGTTTGATCGCCTACCTCTTCCCGGCCGGCAGCGGAACCGGGGTCGTCGAACTGTTCGGCACAGCGGGCCTCGTGCTGGGCCCTGCCACGGCCACGATCGGGCTGAACTGGGCGCCCGAACAGGCCAATCTCGACCGCGCCAGCCGCTACGCCCACGCGACACTCTCGGCCGCGCTTCCCGGCAAGCCGCTGATGCTCAGGGCCTCGCTGGGGCATGAACGCAACGGCCTGCCGCTGCGCCGGAATGCCGACGCCACAACCAAGTGGGACTGGCAGCTTGGCGCCGACGTCACCCTTCCCGCCCTGACGATCGGGGTAGCCTATGTCGGCACCGATCTGCCCGGGCGGGACCGTTTGGGCACGCGGACAAACCGACTCGGCGGCGATGGCGTCGTGGTCAGGCTGTCCGCCCACTTCTGAACCGGCGCGGGGCCACCACCCGGCCGGGTGAAGGCCCCGGATTGTCCAGCGGGGTTCGCGCAGGCTACTTGGCGGCCGCCTTCTTCTTCGGCGCTGCCTTTGCGGGGGCTGCTTCGGCCTCGGGCTCGGCTGCCTTCTTTGCAGCTGCCTTCTTCGTCGGTTTGGCCGGCGCCTCGTCGGCCACAGCCTCGGACTTCGCCGCCTCCTTCGCAGGCGCCTTCTGGTTCGGCGCAAGATCGTGATCATGGTCGTGGTCGCAATCCGGCCCATGCACATGGCCGGCAGCGATCGGGGTCTCGTCCTCGCTCTCGATTGCGGCTTCCAGCTCGGCGCGCGTCACGACACGGTCGGTGATCAGGGCCTTGCCCAGCAGGAAATCGACGACCTTCTCCTCGAACAGCGGGGCGCGCAGCTGGGCGGCGGCCATCGCATTCTCGGCGAAATATTTCTGCACTTCGCGCTCCTGGCCGCGGTAGCGCGCGGCCTCCTGCGCCACCAGCCGGTTCATTTCGGCCTGGGTCACCTGCACGCCGTTCCGCTGCCCGATGTCCGACAGCAGAAGGCCCAGGCGCACCCGGCGTTCGGCAATCCGGCCATAGTCGGCCCGCTCGGCTTCCATCTGCGCCTTTTCGTCGTCGCTCGCCTCGGCAGTCACCTGGGCCCAGATCTGCTGGAATTCGGCATCCACCATCGAAGGCGGCACGTCGAAGCTGTGCGCGGCCGCCAGATAGTCCAGCAGCTTGCGCTTCAGATAGGTGCGGGTCAGGTTGTTCAGTTCGCTTTCCACCTGGTCCTTCAGGATGGTCTTCAGCTGCTCCAGGCTTTCAAGGCCGAGGTTGGTCGCAAGGCTGTCGTCGATCACTGCCGTCTTCGGGTGCTTCACCGCCTTCACGGTCACCGCGAACTCGGCCGGCTTGCCGGCAAGGTTCTCGGCCGGATAATCGGCCGGGAAGGTCAGCTTCACCGTCTTCGCGTCGCCGGCCTTCACGCCTTCCAGCCCCTCTTCAAAGCCCGGAATCAGCCGGCCCGAGCCGAGCTCGATTTCCATGTCGTCGCCCGTGCCGCCCTCGAAGGCGACGCCGTCGACGGTGCCGGCATAGTCCATCACCACCAGGTCACCGGCCTTGGCTTCCGCATTGGCAGGCGCCTCCTCGAAGCTCTTTTGCTGCTGGGCCAGCTGCTCCAACGCGGCATCGACGTCGGCGTCGGACGCCTCGACCGTCAGCCGCTCAAGCGCGATCCCCTCGATGTCTGCCTGCGGAACATCGGGCAGCACTTCGAGCGCGATCGACAGCTTCAGATCCGCGTCCTCGGCGGCTGCCGAATCGAGATCGACCTGCGGCTGCATCGCCGGGCGGATACCCTTGTCGGCCATCAGCTGGTTCACCGCTTCGGAGACCGCTTCTTGCATCGCCTCGCGGCGCAGCGCCGGGCCGTGCATCTTGCGGATCAGGTTGGCGGGCACCTTGCCGGGGCGGAACCCCGGCATGCGGATCTGGGGGCCAACCTGGGCGATCGCGGCATCGACCTTGGCAGCGATCGCGCCGGCCGGGATCACCACATCATAGGCGCGCTTCAGGCCGTCGTTCAGCGTCTCGGTCACAGTCATGGAACAGCAGTCCTCTCAACGGGTTCGGGATCGAGACAGCCGGGCGGCGGCTGGTGCGGGTGGAGGGATTTGAACCCCCACGTTTTCTCAACACTGGAACCTAAATCCAGCGCGTCTACCAGTTCCGCCACACCCGCAAGGCAGCCGCTGTCGGACTGCCCCTCGACGCCAGAAATGAAGCGCGGGTGTATAACAGCGAAGATGGGTCACGCAAGCGTTGCGCGCAGAGGCGACCAGCGAACTGCCTGACCCCGGGCCCGGACAGTCGGCCACAGCGGGCCGGGGCCGAAACGGTTGCACCATGCTAGAAAGGGCAGTATTATTGCCCTATTCCCGGGAGAATCACATGACCGTCCCCACTGCTGCAGGCGCTGCATCCCAGCCCGTCTCGCTCGACGACCGCTACAGCCTGTCGGCGACACGGGTGTTCCTGTCGGGAACGCAGGCGCTTGTCCGCCTGGCACTGGTGCAGCAGGCACGCGACGCGGCCGCCGGCCTCAACACGGCGGGCTTCGTTTCAGGCTATCGCGGCTCGCCGCTCGGTGGTTTCGATCAGGAACTGTGGCGCGCAAGGAAGCGCCTGCAGGCGCACAGGATCGAGTTCGTCCCCGGCATCAACGAAGAGCTGGGCGCAACCGCCGTCTGGGGCTCGCAGCTTGCCGCCCTCAACCCGGCTGCGAAATACGACGGCGTCTTCGGCTTGTGGTACGGCAAGGGGCCGGGGCTCGACCGCGCGATGGATGTGCTGAAGCACGCGAACGCCGCCGGCACCTCGCGTCATGGCGGCGTGCTGGCGATCGTGGGCGACGACCATGGCGCCAAATCCTCCACCCTTGCCCACCAGTCGGACCACAATTTTTCCGCCGCCTTCGTGCCCTTTCTTGCACCCTCCTCGGTGCACGAATTCGTCGAATATGGCCTGCTCGGCATCGCCATGAGCCGCTTTGCCGGCACCTGGGTCGGCTTCAAGGCCACCGCCGACACGGTCGAAACCTCGGCGACCGTCGACCTGTCGAACGAAGGGCGCCTCATGATCGTGCCCGAATTCGCCTTTCCCGAAGGCGGCGTCCACATCCGCGCCAACGACATCTGGCGCGACGAGGACACCCGCCTGCAGCGCTACAAGGGATTTGCCGCCCAGGCCTTCGCCAAGGCCAACGGCATCGACCGGCTGGTCTGGGACACGCCCTGCCCCCGGATCGGCATCCTCTCCACCGGCAAGGCCTTTGCCGACACCATGGAAGCGCTCGACGAACTCGGCATCGACGCGGCCGTCGCGGCCGACATCGGCCTTCGGCTCTACAAGGTTGGCATGCCCTGGCCGCTCGAGCCCGACGGCGTGCGCGCCTTTGCAGAAGGGCTCGAGGAAGTCCTCGTCATCGAGGAAAAGCGCGAGTTCATCGAGCACCAGCTGAAGTGGCAGCTCTACAACTGGAAGCCGAACGTGCGCCCCAAGGTGGTCGGCAAGCAGGACGAGCAGGGCGAGTGGCTGCTCTCCCCCGACAACGAGCTGACGCCCGGCGCGATCGCCAGGGTCATCGCCCGGCGCCTCAGCCATTTCCACAAGACCGACCGGATCGAGAATGCGCTCGCCTTCTTCGAAAAGCGCGAGGCGCTGCTCGCCAAATTCACCGCCCCCGCCAGGCGCACGCCCTATTTCTGCTCGGGCTGCCCGCACAACACGTCCACCAAGGTGCCTGAAGGCAGCCGCGCGGTCGCCGGAATCGGCTGCCACATCATGGCGCTCTGGATGGACCGGGCGCAGACCTTCACCCAGATGGGCGGCGAAGGCGTCACCTGGGTCGGCGAGGCGCCGTTCGTGAACGAGAACCACATCTTTGCGAACCTGGGCGACGGCACCTACGAACATTCCGGCCTGCTCGCGATCCGCCAGGCGGTCGCTGCAAAGGCCAACATCACCTACAAGATCCTGTTCAACGATGCAGTCGCCATGACCGGCGGGCAGCCGGTCGAAGGCCAGCTGACCGTCCACAAGGTCGCCGCACAGATGCTGGCCGAAGGCGCACAGAAGGTCTGGGTGCTCACCGAGGACCTCGACCGCTATGCAGCAGCCCCGCTGCCGTCGGGCGTCGAACTGCACGACCGCGCCCAGCTCGACCCGATCTCCAGGGCCGCTGCCGCTTCGCCCGGCACCACGATCATCGTCTACGACCAGACCTGCGCGGCTGAAAAGCGCCGCCGGAGGAAGCGTGGCCTGATGCCCGATCCGGACAAGCGGGTGATCATCAACCCGGCCGTGTGCGAAGGCTGCGGGGATTGCTCGGTTCAGTCCAACTGCGTCTCCATCGAACCGCTGGACACCGAATTCGGCCGCAAGCGCCGCATCAACCAGTCGAGCTGCAACAAGGATTTCTCCTGCGTCAAGGGCTTCTGCCCAAGCTTCGTGACGGTGGAAGGCGTCGCCGTCCGCAAGCCCGCGAAGGCCGCTCTCGACTTCGCAGGGCTTCCCGAGCCGCAGGTCCCGGCGCTCACCGACGCGGTCAACATCCTCGTCACCGGCATCGGCGGCACCGGCGTCCTCACCGTCTCGGCGCTGCTGGGGATGGCGGGCCATCTCGCCGGCGTCGCCTCCACCACGGCCGACATGGCGGGCCTTGCCCAGAAGGGCGGCGCGGTGTGGAGCCATGTGCGCCTCGCACCGTGCAACGAGCAGCTGCTTGGCCCCCGCATCATGACAGGCACGGCCGACCTGGTAATCGCCTGTGATGCCGTGGTCGCAGCCGACAAGGCCGCGCAGAACCTGATGTCGCCCACGCGCACCCATGTGGTTGCCAACGCCAACATCGCGCCGACCGCCGATTTCGTGCGCAACCGCGATTTCGACTTCAAGTCCGCTCAGGTAAGAAAGACTGTGGAACAGGCGACGAAGGACCACGATTTCGTCGCGGCCGACCGGATCGCCAGCGCCCTGATGGGCGATGCGCTCGCTGCCAATGTGATGCTGATGGGCTTTGCCTGGCAGAAGGGCCTGATCCCGCTGCCGCTCGCCGCACTCGAAGGGGCGATCGAACTGAACGGAGTGGCCATTCCGTTCAACAAGCAGGCCTTCGCGCTCGGCCGCCTGCTGGTGCACGATCCGGCCCGGATCGAGGCGTTGCTGGTGCCTGCGCCCCCTGTCGCCGACACGCTGGACGCCCGCATCGCCAGGCGCATGGCCGACCTTGCGGCTTGGGGCAATTCCGCCTGGGCCGCGCGCTACGAAGCCCTGGTCGCCAGGGTGCGCGCGGCCGAAACCGCGCTGCGCCCAGGCTCTGAAGTGCTGACCGAAGCAGTTGTCCGCGCCGCCCACAAGCTGATGGCCTACAAGGACGAATACGAGGTCGCGCGCCTGATGACCGACGGCCGCTTCGACACCTTGATGGGCGAGACCTTCAGCAAGGCAGAGCAGCGCACCTACCATCTCTCGCCGCCGATCTTCGCGAAGGTCGATCCCGCGACCGGCCGGCCGCAGAAATACGCGATGCCCGGCTGGCTGGTGGAGCCGCTGTTCCGGATGCTGGCAGGGCTCAAGGGCCTGCGCGGCACCGCGCTCGACCCGTTCGGCCGCAATGCCGAACGCAGGGCCGAACGCGAGGCGATCCCTGCCTACGAGGCCGAGGTGGAGCGGCTGCTGAAGGGCCTCATCGGCGACAATCTCGCACTGGCAGCCGAAATCGCCCGCCTTCCGCTCGACATCCGCGGCTTCGGCCCGGTGAAGGAGGCCGCGCACAAGGCGGTCGAGGAGCAGCGCACGGCGCTTTGGGCAAGATGGCCCGGCGAAGCCGCCCGCGTGGCCGCCTGAGGCCGCGGCGGAGACTGCAGAAATCGACAGGCGGGTTTTGCCGCCTGTGCGGACTACCCCACCCGGCAGAGGGAGACCCCGCAGATGAACTTCGACCTGTCCGATGACGCCAAGACCCTGAAGGACGCCGCCCGCAAGTTCCTGGATGCGCGCGCCGGACCGACTGCCGCGCGCAAGGTGATGAACGCCGGTGTCACCCACGACGCTGCGCTCTGGGTTGAAGTGGTCGCGCAGGGCTGGCCCGCCGCCCGCGTGCCCGAGACGCATGGCGGCCTCGCCCTTGGCGCCGACGAGGTCTGCGTGCTGGCCGAGGAAATCGGCCGCAGCCTTGCCCCCGTGCCGCTGATGTCCACGCTCGCGACGATCGAGGCGCTGCTGATCGCCGGCACCAAGGCGCAGCAGGCCGAATGGTTGCCGAAGCTGGCGAGCGGCGAGTCGGTCGGCTGCATCGCCTGGGCCGAAGGCAGCAACTCGCCCACCCGGATGCCGGCCACCACGCTGTCGGGTGGCAGGCTGTCGGGCAGCAAGTCCCCCGTGATCGACGGGCTGGTGGCAACGCTCGCCATCGTCACCGTTGCCACGCCCGAGGGCCCGGCCATGGCGATTGCCGCGCTCGAAGGCGCGACCCGTGAAAAGCAGGACACGCTCGATCTGGTCCGCCCGTCGGCCAGCATCGATTTTACCGGCGTGGCTGCAGAAGCGCTCGGCACTTCGGCCGATTGGGTGCAGCTGACCGAACGCCTCGCCGTGCTCGCCAGCTGGGAAGCGCTGGGCACCGCAGAAGCCGCCCGCGAGATGACGGTCGCCTACGCCAAGGACCGCGTCGCCTTCGGCCAGCGCATCGGCCGCTACCAGGGCGTGAAGCACAAGCTCGCCGACATGTACATCAAGGCCGAACTCGCCCGCGCCCACGCGCTGCACGGCTGCTGGGCCTGGGGAGCAAACGCCCCCGAACTGGCGCAGGCCGCGTCCGCCGCGCGGGTCTCCAGCCTCGATGCCCTGCGCTTCACCGCCGAAGAAGCGGTGCAGCTGCACGGCGGCATCGGCTTCACCTGGGAACAGGATTGCCAGTTCTACTATCGGCGCAACCGGCTGCTCGCTGCGTCCATCGGCAGCAGGGCTCATTGGTCGGATCGTTTGGTACGGGTATTGCAACAGCGCAACAGGGCAGCGGCATAAGGGAGGACGCGACATGGATTTCAACGACACACCCGCCGAAGCCGATTTCCGCGCAAGGGTTAAGGCCTGGCTGGCAGAGGCTGCCGCCGACTATCTCGCCCCACCCGAAAAGCCGTGGGGTCTCGAGGAGTTCGTGCAGCGCTCCAGGGCCTGGCAGCTGAAGAAGTTCGAAGCCGGCTATGTCGGCATCACCTGGCCCAGGGCGATCGGCGGGCAGGGGCTCACCCCCATGCACCAGATCATCTTCAACCAGGAGGAAAGCCGCACTTTCGTCCCCAACGGGCTCTACTCAATCGGGCTTGGCATGTGCATCCCGACCGTCTTCACCCACGGCAGCCCCGAGATCGCGGCCCGCTATGTGCCCAGGGCGCTGCGCGGCGAGGACGTCTGGTGCCAGCTTTTCTCCGAGCCCGTCGCCGGCTCCGACCTCGCCGGCATCCGGACAAAAGCCGTCAAGGATGGCGACGAATGGGTCATCAACGGCCAGAAGGTCTGGACCAGCTTTGCCCACAAGTCCGACTTCGGCATCGTTGTCACCCGAACGGATTTCGACGCGCCCAAGCACAAGGGCCTCACCATGTTCATCGTGGACATGAAGGCGCCCGGGGTCGAGGTCCGCCCGATCCGCCAGATGTCGGGCAGCAGCGACTTCAACGAGGTCTTCCTCACCGATGTCCGCCTGAACGACACGCACCGGCTAGGCGAGGTGGGCGACGGCTGGAAGGTCAGCCTCACGACCCTCATGCACGAGCGTCTCGCCGTCGGCGGCAAGCCCCGCGGCGCGCCCGGCTACCAGACGCTGATGAACGTCGCCAAGGGCATCGAGACCGACAGCGGGCCGGCGATGGAGCGGGCTGATGTGAGGAACCGCATCGCCGACACCTACATCGCCGACGAAGGCATCAGGCTCACCCAGATGCGCGCCTTGTCGGCCCTGTCGCGCGGCCAGATCCCGGGCCCGGAACAGTCGATCTCCAAGGTGGTCGTCGCCAAGACCATGCAGGAGATGACGGCCTTCGCGATGGACATGGCGGAATCGGCCGGTTTCACGGTCCAGCCCGGCTCCGACCTCGAGAAGCTGCAAAGCGCCTACATGTGGTCGGCGGGCCTCCGGATCGCCGGCGGCACCGATGAAATCCTGCGCAACATCATCGCAGAGCGCGTGCTTGGCCTTCCCGGAGACCTGCGCCCAGACAAGGACACCCCCTTCAGCCAGCTGAAGCCGCTTTGACGGCAGGGCCGGCCCTGGCAGGCATGTGGAGCCGACACAAAAGCTTCATGTGCTTCGCCATTGGCCTGCGCACCTGCTGCCCCCAGAAGACATCGGCTGATCCGTGGGCTGGGCATCCCTTTTGCGGCGTTTGCCCTGGCTGCAGGGCCTGCATCGGCAACCGGCGCCCGCGAACCGACGGTTGCCGAGCTCCAGCGCCAGATCGACGAGCTGAAGGCAATGGTCGAGCAGCTGGAGGCGGCCCAGCGCGGCGCATCGGCTCAGTCGGCCATGCCCGCCACGGCGCCTGTGGCAGCTGCGCCGGCGCCGTTCGCCGCGGCTGCACCCGCTGCGTCCTCGGCCACGGCGCAGGGGGCGCCCGAGACGGCCCGGCTTCCAGCCCCGCCAGGCCTGCCGGTCGAACAGTCCGCAACCACGAGACCCATGTGACCCTTCAGGACGACGAAGGGCGCCCCTGACACGAACGGCTGCAGCTGCGCGGCTACACCCAGCTCCGGCTCAACGAGATCATTTCCGGCGATGCAACCGCGCCACCTGGCAGATCGCGGCGGCTGGAAGGCCGCGCCGAACGCACCGTGGCTCGAAACCGACGAGTTCGAGTTGGGCGTGGAGTTCCAGCCGATCCAGCCGCTGGAGCTCACCCTCACCTATGCGCACATGAAGCGCCGCGAGGCCGACGAGCGCCGCACCGGCCAGGCCAAGGGCGACGTGCTGCGCGCCCAGCTGCAGTGGAACTACTGAGCGGCGAGCCCAGAGCCCCGAGCCCGCACCCTATTGGCGCGGCAGGCGGTCCCATCCGGCTTCCTCGGGCCAGCGGCTGTGGTGCCGCTCCACCAGCCGCGTCAGCCGGCCGACCGTTCCGACGGCGCTGATGCGGGCATGGTCGGCCCCCACCATGTCGGCTGTGAACGGCCCGTCTGCAAAGGCCCTGCCGCCGACCGATACGATCAGGTGACGGTCTGGCAAGGCCGCGCGGCAATCCGCAATCAGCTTTCGCAGGGCATCGATCCGGTCGTGGCGCGGCATGGCGTCGGACAGCGCGATGTCGATCGCATCGACCTTGGCAGACAGGATTTCCCTCACAAGCTCTGCCGTGTTGGTCGGGAACGCCAGCTCCGTGTGCCAGCCCGCCTCGAAGAAAAGATCGGCCAGCAGGGTGGAGCCCAGCAGGTGCGGCTCTTCGGGTGCCGTGACCAGCAGGATGCTGTGGCCGGTGGGGCGGATCGGCGCCTTGTGGCCGAACACACCCATGCTGCCCCGCCGCAGCGTCGCCAGGCCAAGTGACAGGTCCAGATCCGTGCATTCGTCCGTCAGCCAGGCATCGCCCAGGGCACGCGCTGCAGGTTCGATCAGATCCTGCACCAGCGTGTCCGCCGGACAGCCGGCGACCGTCATGCGCCGGACAATGGTCTCGATTGCGGCATGATCGGTTGCAAGGGCAAAAGCTGCGACAATGGGAATCTCCCGCGCGAGGGCTTCCGCATTGCCGGTCGACTGCCGGCTGCCCCGCTTGTTGCGGTCGAACAGCTGCATGTGCCAGCCCGAGAACAGCCTGCCCGGCGCCAGATGCTCGGAAAGCACTTCGATCTCGGTATGGCGGCTGTCCTGCCGGACAGAGGCCCAGATCTGGTCCAGCTCGATCGGCGGCCCTTCGAGGGTCTGCACATAGCGGCCATTCTCATACAGCAACATGCCGGTGATCCCCAGCCTGCTGTTGCGAGCCTGCGCCTCGCTTACGATTGCCTCCAGCTCGGTCGGGGTCGGAGGCTTTACCGCCTTGCTGCGGTAGAAGATGCTTCCGACCCAGTCCTGTGTCGGGGAACCCGGTGTCGAGGAACCCGGTGTCGGGGAACCCGGTGTCGGGGAACCCGGTGCCGGGGAACCCGGTGTCGCGTCAGTCGGCATGCCAAGCTCCTGTCCGGGCCGGAAACGGATTCTGCAAACATGGCAAAAGTCCGACCAGAGGCCATCGAGGTCAAGCGATTTCCGGACATGCCGCGGATCGGGCGGCCCATGCGACACCATGGCCGAAAAAAACGGGGGCGCGAAGCCGGATGCTCAGCGATGCGCCCGGATCCCGGCCGCCTCCACCCGTGCCTTCAGGTCGGCCTCCGGCCGGGCGCCATAATGTTCGATTACTTCGGCGGCCGCGATGGTGCCCATCACTGCACAGTCCCTGTGCGCAAGTCCGCGGCTGTAGCCTGCCAGGAACCCGGCGGCGAACAGGTCGCCGGCACCGGTGGTGTCCAGCACCCGCGCAGCCGGTGTCACGGGCACTTCGACCCGGCCGCTGCCGTTCACCACGATCGCCCCCTTCTCGCCGCGGGTGACGACAGCCAGCGGCACGATCGCCGACAGCCCCTCGATCGCGGCCTCAATGCTGTCGGTCCGGAACAGGCTCTTTGCCTCATTCTCGTTGGCGAATGCGATATCGACCAGGCCGTTTTGCATCATGTCCAGGAAATCGTCGCGGTGGCCCTCCACGCAAAACACGTCCGACAATGTCAGCGCCACCTTGCGTCCTGCCCCGCGCGCGATTGCCTTCGCCTTGCGAATGGCGCGGATAGGCGCCGGCGGGTCCCACAGATAGCCTTCGAAATAGGTGATCGCGGCCGCCTTCACCATCGCCTCGTCCACGTCCGGCTCGTCCACTTCCTGGCAGGAACCCAGGAAAGTGTTCATGGTCCGCTGCGCATCGGGGCTGACGATGATCAGGCACTGGCCAGTCGGTGGCCCGCTGGTGGCCGCAGGCGTGCGATACTCCACGCCGGCGGCACGGATGTCATGGGCGAACACGCGGCCGAGCTGGTCATCGGAAACCCGGCCGACAAAGGCAGCCCGCCCGCCGAGCGCCGCGATGCCGGCACTGGTGTTCGCGGCGGAACCCCCGGAAATTTCGCGGCCCGGGCCCATGCTGGCGTACAGCGCGGTGGCCTCCTCCGCCGAAATCAGCCGCATTGAACCCTTGGGTATACCGTTGCGCTCCAGAAAGCTGTCCGGATGGGCTGCAAGCACGTCGACAATGGCATTGCCGATCGCAAGAACGTCATAAAGCTCGGACAAGCGGGGCTCCTGATGCGGGAAGGCGTTTTGCTGCCGCTAGCATCGCAGGCGGGCCGGCGCTAGACGGCGGCTCATGCGGCACCCCCCCCTTCTTGCGCTGGCCCTGCTGGCCGGCTGCGCAACCGCGCCTCGCCCGGTTCCGGTCGCGCCACCACCGCCGCCGCCCCCGGGCATGGAGCTGCTGCTCGGCAAGCCGGCCGAGGTTGCGCTGGAACTGCTCGGAAAGCCCCGGCTCGACAAGCGCGAGGGGCCTGCACGGCAATTGCAGTTCGCAAGCGGCTGCGTCCTTGACCTCTGGTACTATCCCGCCCCCGGCCCTGCCCCGGTTGCCACCCATGCCGACGCGCGCCTGGCCGACGGGCGGGACTTTGCAGCCGGCGACTGCCTGCAGATCCTGATCCGTGCCATGGCGCCACCGGTCCCTGCGCCCGGGCCCGCCCCGGCAAAGACACCGGCACCCCGGAAAAAGCTCGCTCCTGCCGGCAGGGGCTAGCGTTCGCGCCGGATCCTGACAGCAAGCGCGTGCGCCGAAAGACCCTCGGCATCGGCCAGCGTCGCAGTTGCATCGGCGAGCACTGAAAAGCCGGCTTCGCCCGCCTCCAGCCAGGTCGTGCGCTTCAGGAAATTGTGCACGCCAAGCCCGCCGGAAAAGCGCGCGCGCCGCCCGGTCGGCAGCACATGGTTCGGCCCGCCGATATAGTCGCCGATCGGCTCGGGCGTATGGCTGCCAAGGAAGATGGACCCCGCGTGCCGGATCGTTGCGAACAGCGGCGCCGGGTCGGCCACCATCAGCTCCAGATGCTCGGGCGCAAGCGCATCCGACAGGGTGGGTGCCTCGGCCAGGTCCTGCACCAGGATGATCGCGCCATAGGCGTCCCAGCTGTCGCGCGCGACCTCGTGCGTGGAAAGGCTCGGCAGCAGGCGCTCCACCCAGTTTGCAACCGCATCGGCAAGCGTGGGGCTGTCGGTGATCAGGATCGACTGGGCGACCGGGTCATGCTCCGCCTGGCTCAACAGGTCGGCCGCGATCCAGTCGGGCCGGGCCGAGGCATCCGCGATCACCAGGATCTCGCTGGGCCCGGCCACCATGTCGATGCCGACCGTGCCGTAAAGCTGGCGCTTCGCTTCGGCGACCCAGGCGTTGCCGGGCCCCACGATGATGTCGCACTTCGGAAGGGGCGCGGTGCCATAGGCAAGCGCCGCGATCGCCTGCGCGCCGCCCACCCGGAACACCCGCGCCACACCCGCCAGCTCGGCCGCCAGCATCGCCAGCGGGTTGAGCCGGTTGTCGGGCGTCGGCGTCGTCATCACCAGCTCGTCGACCCCGGCCACCTGCGCTGGAATGGCGTTCATCAGCACCGACGAGGGATAGGCCGCCCGCCCGCCCGGCACATAGAGGCCGGCACGCTCCATCGCAGTCCATCGCCAGCCGGCGCGCACGCCGGTTGCATCGCTGTGGCTGCCATCGGCCGGGCGCTGGGCTGCGTGGAAGGCGCGGATCCGCCCGGCAGCCAGCTCCAGCGCTGCCCGCTGGTCGGCCGGCACCCGGGCAATGGCGGCAGCCCGCTCGGCGGCCGAAACCTCGGCACTACCCGCCGACAGGTGCACCCGGTCGAACCGCTCGGTCAGGTCGGCAACCGCCCTGAACCCCTCGCGCTTCACCCGTTCGAGGATCTGGGCGACCTGGCCTGCAACCCCCCGGTCGGGCTCCCGCGTGTCGGCCACCAGGGCCGCAAAGCGCCGCGCAAAATCGGCGTCGGTGGTTGAAAGCCGCTGCATCAGGCGGCCTCCCTGCCGACGACACCGCGGAACGCTTCCACCAGCCGCGCGACTTCGGGCATGGTCTTGAAGGCGGCCCGGTTCACCACCAGCCGCGAGGTAACCGCCAGGATCGCCTCCTGCTCCACAAGCCCGTTTTCCGCAAGCGTCCGGCCGGTCGAGACGAGGTCGACGATGCGCGGCGCAAGCCCCAGAAGCGGCGCCAGCTCCATCGCGCCGTTCAGCTTCACGCATTCGGCCTGAATGCCCTGTGCAGCAAAATGCGCCTGTGTCAGATGCGGATACTTGGTGGCGACCCGCACATGGCTTTCCGACGTGATGGGCGGCGTTCCAACAGGTTCGGCCACCGAAAGCCGGCAGCGCCCGATGCCCAGGTCCACCGGCGAATAGAGCTCGGAGTAGCCGAACTCGGCCAGCACGTCGTTGCCCACGATCCCGATCTGTGCCGCGCCGAACGCAACGAAGGTCGCAACATCGAAGCTGCGCACGCGGATCACGGACAGGTCGGCGCGGTTGGTGGCAAAGCGCAGCGCCCGGCTGTCCTCGTCGAACAAGGCCGGATCGGGATGGATGCCGGCGGCCCCCAGCAGGGGGAAGGCTTCGCCGAGAATGCGGCCCTTGGGAAGCGCGATGACAAGCTGCTGCATGATGGGCGCGCCTTATGCCGGGGAAGACGGCAGGCGGCAACAGCGCCGCACGGATTGCGGCCGATGAACGCGCCGGATGGACAGCGGCGAACCAACCTGCCGACGCGGGCTTGCAGCATCGCGCCCCCCGTCGTATAAGAACTTACTTCCTGACCGCCACGACTTTCCAGGATCCGCCGGCCCCGCAGGCCGCGGGGCCCGGAAGGTTTTGGCCCGAATCGCCGAAGGTTACAGGCACGAATGGCAACGATCGAGGACCTGACTGCGCTGATCGAGCCGGTGGTGAAAACCGCCGGCTTCGAGCTCGTGCGCGTCGCCCTCGTCACCGGCCCTTCGCTCACCCTGCAGATCATGGTGGAGGATCCGGCGACCGGCCAGATGAAGGTGGACGATTGCGCCAAGGTCTCCCGCCGCATCTCCGCCCTCCTCGACGAGGTCGATCCGATCGACAGCGAATATGTGCTCGAGGTGTCGTCGCCCGGGATCGACCGGCCGCTTACCCGTCTCAAGGATTATGACCGCTGGGCGGGCCATCTCGCCAAGGTCGAACTCGCGGACGGCATCCAGATGGGCGGCGCCGAGCGCAAGCGCTTTCAGGGCCCGCTTCTGGGCACCGATGGCGCGGACATCCGCATCGATGCCGAGGGCCTGGGCCCCACGACCCTGCCCTTTTCCGGCATCCGCACCGCCAAGCTGCTGCTGACCGACCGGCTGATCGCCGAAACGGGCGCGTTCCTGAGCGAACAGGGCGCAGACGAAATCGAGGAAGAGCGTGCCGACGAAGAGTCGGACCTTTAGGAACCGAAGGCCAGACACATGAACCCGATTGCTGCAAACAAGGCCGAACTGATCGCGATTGCGGATGCAGTCGCGCGCGAAAAGTCGATCGACCGGATGATCGTCATCGAGGCGATGGAAGAGGCGATCCAGCGCGCCGCCCGGGCCCGCTATGGCGCCGAGAACGACATCCGCGCCAAGATCGATCCGCGCGGCGGCGACCTCCGGCTGTGGCGCGTCCTCGAGGTGGTCGAGGAGCCTGACGATTATTTCAAGCAGATCAGCCTGGTCGACGCCAAGGAGCGCGAGGCGGACGTGAAGATCGGCGACTTCATCGTCGATCCCCTGCCCCCGATCGAGTTCGGCCGGATCGCAGCCCAGGCCGCCAAGCAGGTGATCGTGACCAAGGTCCGCGATGCCGAGCGCGAGCGCCAGTTTGAGGAATACAAGGACCGCCAGGGCGAGATCATCACCGGCCTCGTGAAGCGGGTGGAATTCGGCCACATCGTCGTCGATCTCGGCCGCGCCGAAGGCGTGATCCGCCGCGATCAGCAGATCCCGCGCGAAGTGCTGCGCGTGGGCGACCGGGTGCGCAGCCTCATCACGCTGGTGCGCCGCGAAAACCGCGGCCCCCAGATCTTCTGCAGCCGCGCCCACCCCGAATTCATGAAGAAGCTGTTCGCGCAGGAAGTGCCGGAAATCTACGACGGCGTGATCGAGATCAAGGCCTGCGCCCGCGATCCCGGAAGCCGCGCCAAAATCGGCGTCCTCAGCCACGACAGCTCGATCGACCCGGTCGGCGCCTGCGTCGGCATGCGCGGCAGCCGCGTGCAGGCGGTCGTGCAGGAACTGGCCGGTGAAAAGATCGACATCATCCCCTGGTCGCCGGACACGGCAACTTTCGTGGTCAACGCCCTGCAGCCCGCCCAGGTCGCCAAGGTCGTCATCGACGAGGAAGACAACCGCATCGAGGTCGTCGTCCCCGACGACCAGCTCAGCCTTGCAATCGGCCGGCGCGGCCAGAATGTCCGTCTGGCGGGCCAGCTGACCGGCCACCAGATCGACATCATGACCGAGGCCGCCGAAAGCGAGAAACGCCAGAAGGAGTTCATCGAACGGTCCGAGCTGTTCGAGAAGGAGCTAGAACTCGACGAGACGCTGTCCCAGCTTCTGGTCGCCGAAGGCTTCACCAGCCTCGAGGAAGTGGCCTATGTGGAGGCCGAGGAAATCGCCTCCATCGAAGGCCTGGACGAAGATATCGCGTCCGAGCTGCAAAAGCGCGCCGTCGAGGCGCTGGAGCGGCGTGAGCAGGGCTATCGCGACGCCCGCCGCGCGCTCGGTGTGGCGGATGCGCTGTCCGAAATCCCGGGCCTGACCGAGGAAATGCTGGTGCGGCTCGGCTCCAAGGGCATCCGGACTCTGGACGATCTGGCCGACCTGTCCACCGACGAACTGATCGGCAAGGGCGACAAGCGCCGCGAAATCCCGCCCGGCCTGCTCGCCAGCTTCGGCATCTCGGTCGACGATGGAAACGCCATCATCATGGCCGCCCGCAAGCACTGGTTCGAAGACGAGGACGCAGGCTGATGCACGCACCGTTCCCCCACTCTGTCAGGGAGGGCGCTCAAGCGCATGTCCTCCGATGACACCCCAAGTGCGGTAATCGAAGACCGCAACGGCGCCGGGCATGTGCCCGAGCGCAAGTGCATCCTCACCGGTGCGCATGGGGAACGCGCGTCTCTCATCCGTCTTGCCCTGGGGCCCGACGGCGCCGTCTGGCCCGATCTCGCCGCCAGGCTTCCGGGCCGGGGCGCATGGATCGTCGCAGACCGGGCAGTGCTGGACGCCGCAATCGCCAAGGGCAGGCTGAAGGGCGCGCTTGCCCGCGCCTTCAAGGGCCCTGTCATCGGCCCGGACGACCTCGCCGACCGCATCGCGGCAGGCCTTGAACGTCGCAGTCTCGACCGCCTGGGGCTCGAACATCGCGCCGGGCACCTTATATTCGGCTCCGACAAGTTGAACGAATGGTGCCGTGGCGGCCGGGTGCATCTGCTGCTGCATGCAGCCGACGCAGCCGAAGACGGGGTCTCGAAGCTGAACCAGGCGCTGCGCGCCGGCAGGGGCGCCGAACGAGGACAGCGCGCAGGCGAAGGCGACATGACGGCCGTCATCCGGCTTCCGATGGGGCGCGATGCCTTGTCTCGGGCGCTGGGGCGTGAGAATGTGGTGCACTCAGGCGTCATCGATGGCAAGGCAGCCGCGCGGATCGCAACCGAGGTTGCGAGGCTGGCGGCCTTTCTGGGCACCAGTGGGATGATTGGCGACGGACGGGCAACACCCGGACGGCGGAACGACGAAGGACGGGAATGAGCGACGAGGACAAGCCGAAGCTGGGCCTGAGGCCGCAACTCGGCGTAAAGCGCACCACCGAAGTCAGCCAGGTGAAGCAGAGCTTCAGCCATGGGCGCACGCACAAGGTGGTGGTGGAAACCAAGAAGGCGCGGGTGTTCCGCAAGCCCGGAGACCCGGCCCCGACCGCGGCCGAGGCCGAGGCGGAGCGTCTGGCCGAGCTGGCCGAAGCCGCCGCCGATGCAGCGCCCGCGGCCGCGCCCGCTGTGGCCGAACCCCGGCCGCAGCCTGCCCCCGCGGCACCGGCAATGCCGGTTGCCCCACCACCGCCGTTCGTGGTGATGAAGGACGAACCGGTCCAGAAGCCCGAGCCGGCGAAGCCCGCTGCCAGGGCCGAACCGGCGGCAGAGCCTGTTGTCGAAGCAGCTGCCCCGCCGGCAGCCGAACCGGCGCCCGAGCCCGCGCCTGCCCCCGTGGCCGAAGCGCCGAAGCCGGCCCCTGCCCCCAGGCCCGCACCCGTGCCCGTGCCCGCACCCGTGCCCTTGAAGCCGGAGCTGACCGCGGTGCAGAAGGCCCTGCAGAATCCGAAGCTCACCCCGCGCGAAAAGCAGACGCTGCTGATCCGGCTGGCCGAGGAGGAACGCCTTCAGCGTGCCGAGGAGGCCCGCATCCGCGAGGAACGCGAAAAGGCCGAGGCAGCCGAGGCCGAGCGCCGCCGCCTCGAGGAAAAGGCCAGGGCCGAAGCCGAGGAGGCCACCCTTGCCGCCGAAGCCGCCCGCCGCGCGGCCGAAGCGCCGCCGGTGCCGGCTGCAGTCGACGAGGAAGAGGATGACCGCCCGCGTGGCGCCGTTCCGGGCCGGACGCCCCTGCGCCGGGTGCCCGAACCCGCCAAGCCGTCGCGCAGCCGCCAGGACGAGCGGCGGTCAGGCAAGCTCACCATCACCCGCGCGCTCGGCGACGAAGACGGCACCCGCTCGCGCTCGCTCGCCTCGCTCAGGCGCGCCAACGAAAAGCACAAGCGCTCTGCCCATGGCGGCGGCGCGGCGGCCCAGGCCCGCACCCAGCGCGAAGTACAGGTGCCCGAAGCCATCACCGTGCAGGAGCTCGCCAACCGCATGGCCGAGCGCGGCGCCGATCTGGTGAAGACGCTGTTCAAGATGGGCATGCCCACCACGATCAACGCGACCATCGACCAGGACACCGCCGAGCTTCTGGTCACCGAGTTCGGCCACCTCATCAAGCGGGTGTCGGACAGCGACGTGGAAATCGGCATCGAGGGCGACGCCGATCGGGTCGAGGAGCTGCAGCCACGCCCGCCCGTCGTGACCATCATGGGCCATGTCGACCACGGCAAGACCTCGCTGCTCGATGCCCTTCGCGGCACCGACGTGGTGGCGGACGAAGCCGGCGGCATCACCCAGCACATCGGCGCCTACATGGTGACACTGCCCAGCGGCGAGAAGATCAGCTTCCTCGACACGCCGGGCCACGAAGCCTTCACCGAGATGCGCGCCCGCGGCGCCAACGCCACCGACATCGTGGTGCTGGTGGTCGCCGGCGACGATGGCATCAAGCCGCAGACCATCGAGGCGATCGCCCACGTCAAGGCCGCGAACGTGCCGATGATCGTCGCCATCAACAAGATGGACAAGCCCGGCTCGGACGCGAACCGCGTCCGCACCGAGCTTCTGCAGCATGATATCCAGGTCGAGGCCATGGGCGGCGAAGTGCAGGACGTCGAGGTCTCCGCGCTCAAGCGCACGGGCCTCGAGGAATTGGCCGAGAAGATCCTGCTGCAGGCCGAAATCCTCGAGCTTACCGCCAACCCCGACCGGATGTCGGAAGGAACCGTCGTCGAAGCCAAGCTCGACAAGGGCCGCGGACCGCTCGCGACCGTGCTGGTGAAGCGCGGCACGCTCCGCTCGGGCGACATTTTCGTGGTCGGCACCGAATGGGGCAAGGTCCGCGCACTGGTGAACGACAAGGGCCAGACCGTGAAGGAAGCCGGCCCCTCGGTTCCGGTCGAGGTGCTCGGCCTGTCGGGCGTCCCGCAGGCCGGCGACATGCTGTCGGTGGTCGAAACCGAAGCCCGGGCCCGCGAAGTCGCCGCCTACCGCCAGCAGGTCGCGCTCACCAAGCGCACCACTTCGGCACCCGCCAGCCTCGAGTCCATGTTCGCGGGCCTTGCCGAAAAGAAGGCGATGGAATTCCCCGTCGTCGTCAAGGCCGACGTGCACGGCTCGACCGAGGCGATCGTCTCGGCGCTGAACAAGCTGTCGACCGACGAAATCCGGGTCCGTGTCCTGCACTCCGGCGTCGGCGCGATCACCGAATCCGATGTCACGCTCGCGCGCGCGTCGGGCGCGGTCATCATCGGCTTCAATGTGCGCGCCAATGCCAAAGCCCGCGAATCCGCCCACCAGGCCGGGGTTCCGCTGAAGTATTACGACATCATCTACGATCTCCTCGACGAGGTGAAAGCCGGGATGGCGGGCAAGCTGGGCCCGGAATATTTCGAGAATGTCGTCGGCCGCGCCGAAATCCGCGAGGTTTTCCAGGCCGGCAAGTTCGGGCGTGCCGCCGGCTGTCTCGTGGTGGAGGGCTATATCAAGCGCAACCTCAGGGCCCGCGTCCTGCGCGAGGATGTCATCATCTACACCGGCTCCATCGCCTCGCTGCGTCGCTTCAAGGACGACGTCACGCAGGTCGAGAAGGGCTATGAGTGCGGCATCGGCCTGGAGAGCTTCCAGGATATCGCCCAGGGCGACGTCATCGAAACCTACGAGGTGGAGGAAAGGCTGCGCGAGCTGTGAAACGCAGCGCTGCCGCCGATGCGCGAGGGGGCGGGCGCTCGGTCCGCACGCTGAAGGTGGGCGAGGCAATGCGCCACGTGCTCGCCGACGTGCTCGCTCGCCGCGACATCCGGGACGATGTGCTGGACCGGCACATCGTCTCCATCTCCGAGGTGCGCGTCTCGCCTGACCTCCGGCACGCAACCGCCTTCATCATGCCGGTGGGCGCAACGCCTGCCGACCAGGAGGCCGTGCTGCGCGCGCTCAACACCCAGGCCAAGCGGTTGAAGAGCGAACTCGCGCGTCGCGTGAACACCAAATATGCCGCCGAAATCCACTTCCGGGTGGACGAAAGCTACGCCGAGGCCGCCCGGATCGATGCCCTGCTGCGCACCCCGAAGGTCGCCCGGGACCTCGAAGACAAGGCCCCACCCCGGATCACCGACGAAGACTAGCCCTCAGCCGGCCGCAGTGTCGGCTGCTGAGGCAGCGGCACCCGCTTCATCGGCTGGAACCGCCCGAGCTGGCAGGGCGGCGGGTTGGGTCTGCGCACCATCGACACCGGCGTCGCCGAAATCGAAGTTGCAGATCTGGTTGCCCCGGCTGTTCACCCGGAACTACGTGCCGACTGTCAGCCCCTGGCAGCGGAACGGCAGCTCGTTGCGCCAGCCCTGGTTGCGGATGCGCTCGAGATCGACCGTTCGGTCGTCCACCACGCGCAAACTTCTCATCTGGCTTTTGCTGATGCAGTTCACCGGCGCCCCGTCGGCCACCCGGACCGTCCGGTTGATGCTGCTCTCCTCCGATCCGGCGCAGCCTGCCGGCAGCAGGCCTGAGGTGGTCATCAGGCGCTTGTCCAAGGCATTTCCCCCGCTCGATGCAGCCACCTGTCCACCCGGGGCACAGCTGCTGTCAATCAGCGTGTCGGAACCGGCGTCTCGCCCGAATAATCATAGAAGCCCCGGCCCGACTTGCGGCCATACCAGCCGGCCTCGACATATTTGCTCAGCAGCGGTGCCGGCCGGTATTTCGGATCGCCCGTTGCCTTCTGCATCACCAGCATGATCGCGTGCAGCGTGTCCAGCCCCACGAAATCCGCCAGCGTCAGCGGCCCCATGGGATGGTTGGCCCCCAGCCTGAGGCCGGTGTCGATGTCCACCACGCTCCCCACCCCCTCGCCAAGCGCGAAGATCGCCTCGTTCAGCATCGGGCACAGCACCCGGTTTACGATGAAGCTCGGCGAATCCTCCGACACGATCGCTGTCTTCCCCAGTGTCTCGATATACCCACGGGCAGCAGCCCGCGTCGCGTCCGACGTCGCCAGCCCCGGGATGATCTCCACCAGCTTCATCACCGGCACGGGGTTGAAGAAATGCAGCCCCACAAAGTGGTCGGGCCGGCCGGTCGCGGCCGCCAGCATGGTGATGGAGATGGACGACGTGTTGGTCGCCAGCACGCAATCGGCCGCCAGCTTCCCTTCCAGCCCGGCAAATATCTTCTGCTTCAGCGCCTCATTCTCGGTCGCGGCCTCCACCACGATGTCGGCGTCGCCGAATCCATCGGTGTCGCCACGGGCCACGATTCGTGCCAGCAGCGCGACGGCAGATTCCCCGTCCATCGCACCCTTCGAGACCTGCCGGGCCACCAGTTTTTCGATCCCGGCCCTGCCGGCCTCCGCGCGCGCGATGTCGATGTCCGACAATACCACGCGGTGCCCGGCAGCCGCAGACACCTGTGCAATCCCTGCCCCCATCATGCCCGCCCCGATCACCCCGACCTTCATGCCCACTCCTTTTGCTGCGGTTGCGAAGCAGCGGGGTTAGCCGCAGGCCCCGGCCTTCACAATCCCTGTTTCCGGCAGGCTCGTCGCCACGCTCAGCGATTGTCTTCCACGCAGGCCACAGCCGCAGCCCCGGCATGGGCTGAAAACGGCGAACCTCGATGGAGAGCGCGCTTGCCGATGCATGCCGATCCGGTCGCTGGTTGACGGGGCTTTGGCAGCGCTGTCG
>BBPD01000211.1_pt1 | contig 28983 bp, 32 predicted proteins | sample 1344911 | NCBI WGS metagenome assembly BBPD01 (sample SAMD00019088, study PRJDB2971) | groundwater metagenome | biome: freshwater biome; feature: mineral spring; material: ground water | place: USA: CA, Sonoma | collected 2011-09 | depth surface m
CTGCCCGAAGGCAAAGAAATGGTGATGCCGGGCGACAACGTCAGCATCACCGTCAAGCTCATCGCGCCGATCGCCATGGAAGAAGGCCTGCGTTTCGCCATCCGCGAAGGCGGGCGCACCGTGGGCGCGGGCGTGGTTGCCAAGATTCTGGATTGATTGCACACAGGACCCGCACACACCATGAGCAAGCAAAAAATCCGCATCCGCCTCAAAGCCTTCGACTACAAGCTGATCGACACCTCGGCCGCTGAAATCGTTGACACCGCCAAGCGCACCGGCGCCATCGTCAAGGGCCCCGTGCCCCTGCCGACGCGCATGAAGCGCTTTGACATCCTGCGCTCGCCGCACGTCAACAAGACCAGCCGCGACCAGTTCGAGATCCGCACCCACCAGCGCCTGATGGACATCGTTGACCCGACCGACAAAACCGTCGATGCGCTGATGAAGCTGGACCTGCCAGCCGGCGTCGATGTCGAAATCAAGTTGCAATAAGGCCACACGCGCCGGGTCTGCGGCAGTGGGGTTAGTCCCCAAGCGCTGCTGTGGGCCTTGCGTGAAATTTTTCAGCGGGCTATAATGCAAGGCTTCGCTGGCAGCTCGTGGCAACACGGGGTGTAGAGCGGAGCACAAGAGGCGTTTGTTACAAAACGCCGGTATCGTTTGATTCGGCAAGGCCCCCATCCTGATAGGAGAGGGGCTGCGTCGGTTAAAAAAGCTTTCCGGCCAATTGCAGTCGGACACGCGCACGGCGCGGAAATGGAGAAAAAATGAGTCTGAGCAACTCCCTGGGGTTGTTGGGCCGCAAGGTGGGCATGATGCGCCTATTCACCGAAGATGGGGACGCGGTTCCCGTCACGGTGGTGGATGTATCGAACAACCGCGTGGCACAAGTCAAAACCCAAGCCAACGATGGCTACGATGCCTTGCAACTGACGTACGGCAAGCGCCGCGCCTCGCGCGTGAGCAAGCCGGCGGCCGGTCACTTGGCCAAAGCCGGCGTCGAAGCCGGTGAAATCCTGCAAGAATTTCGCGTCAGCGCGGATGTGGCAGGCAAATACGCCGCAGGCACCGTGTTGCCCGTGGCCGAACTCTTTGCCGTGGGCCAAAAGGTCGATGTGCAAGGCACCTCGATCGGCAAAGGCTTTGCTGGCACCATCAAGCGCCACAACTTTGCTTCGCAGCGCGCCACGCACGGCAACAGCCGTTCGCACAACGTGCCGGGCTCCATTTCGATGGCGCAAGATCCGGGCCGCGTGTTTCCGGGCAAAAAAATGACCGGCCACATGGGCGACGAGACCGTCACCACGCAAAACCTCGATGTGGTGCGGGTCGATGTCGAGCGCCAGTTGCTGCTCATCAAAGGCGCGGTGCCAGGCTCCAAAGGCGGCTTCGTGACCGTGCGTCCGGCCGTGAAAGCACTGCCCAAAGGAGGCAACTGATGCAAGTCGAACTCCTCAACGAACAAGGTCAGGCCGCTTCCAGCGTTGAAGTGCCCGATACCGTATTTGGCCGCGACTACAACGAGTCGCTGATCCACCAACTGGTGGTGGCCTACCAAGCCAACGCGCGCCAAGGCACGCGGGCGCAAAAAGACCGCGCCACCGTCAAGCACAGCACGCGCAAGCCGTTTCGCCAAAAAGGCACCGGCAACGCCCGCGCCGGCATGACCTCCTCGCCGCTGTGGCGTGGGGGCGGTCGCATCTTCCCGAACAGCCCGGACGAAAACTTCGGCCAAAAGCTCAACAAGAAGATGTACCGCGCTGGCATGGCGTCCATTTTGTCGCAACTGGTGCGCGAAGGCCGTTTGGCGGTGGTCGATTCCATCACGCTCGAAGCCCCCAAAACCAAGCTGCTGGCCGACAAGTTCAAGGCCATGAACCTGAAATCGGTGCTGCTGATCGCCGACCAGGTCGATGAAAACCTCTACCTGGCTTCGCGCAACCTGCCGCACGTGCTGGTGCTGGAGCCGCGCTACGCCGACCCGCTCTCGCTGGTGCACTACAAAAAGGTGATCGTCACCAAAGGTGCTCTGGACCAATTCAAGGAGATGTTCGCATGAGCAACATCCAGTTTGACGAAGGCCGCCTGATGCAGGTGCTGGTGGCGCCGATCGTTTCGGAAAAAGCCACCTCCACGGCCGACAAAACCAATGCCGTGGCCTTCAAGGTGCTGCAAGACGCCACCAAGACCGAAATCAAAGCGGCGGTTGAGCAGATGTTCAACGTCAAGGTCAAGGCCGTCAACGTGCTCAACCAGCAGGGCAAGACCAAGCGCTTCGGCAAAAGCACAGGGCGGCGCGACCACGTGCGCAAAGCCTACGTGACGCTGCAAGCCGGACAAGAAATCAGCTTTGGCGGGGAGGCCGTCTGATCATGGCAGTCATCAAGATGAAACCGACCTCCCCCGGCCGCCGGGGCATGGTCAAGGTCACACGCGAAACCCTGCACAAGGGCGAAGGCTACGCGCCGCTGCTGGAGCCCAAGTTCCAGAAGGCCGGCCGCAACAACAACGGCCACATCACCGTGCGCCATCGGGGCGGCGGCAACAAGCACCACTACCGCGTGGTCGATTTCGTGCGCAACAAAGACGCCATTCCGGCCAAGGTCGAGCGCCTCGAGTACGACCCGAATCGCAGCGCCCACATCGCCCTGCTGTGCTACGCCGACGGCGAGCGCCGCTACGTGATCGCGCCGCGTGGCGTGGCCGTGGGGGCTACCCTGCTGTCTGGCCCGGAGTCGCCGATACGCGTCGGCAACACGCTGCCGATCCGCAACATCCCCGTGGGTTCGACCATCCACTGCATCGAAATGCTGCCTGGCAAGGGCGCGCAAATCGCCCGCTCGGCCGGTGCCTCGGCGGTGCTGCTGGCACGCGAAGGCGTCTATGCCCAGGTGCGGGTGCGCTCCGGCGAGGTGCGCAAGGTGCACGTGGATTGCCGCGCCACCATCGGTGAAGTCTCGAACCCCGAACACAGCCTGCGCCAGCTCGGCAAGGCTGGCGTCAAACGCCACATGGGCATACGCCCAACCGTGCGCGGTGTCGCCATGAACCCGATCGACCACCCGCACGGTGGTGGTGAGGGCCGCACCGGCACCGGTATGCCGCCGGTTGATCCGTGGGGCAACCTGACCAAAGGTTACCGCACCCGCAACAACCGTCGCACGCAGACCATGGTCGTCTCGCGGCGCAAGAAGTAAGGAGCTGACGACATGACGCGCTCACTCAAAAAAGGCCCCTTCGTTGACCATCACCTGATGGCCAAGGTCGAAAAGGCCGTTGCTACCAAAGACAAAAAGCCGGTCAAAACCTGGTCGCGCCGCTCCATGATCCTGCCCGACTTCATCGGGCTGACGATCGCCGTGCACAACGGCAAGCAGCACGTGCCGGTCTATATCACCGACCAGATGGTGGGCCACAAACTGGGCGAGTTCTCGCTCACGCGCACCTTCAAGGGCCACCCTGGCGACAAGAAAGCCAAGAAGTAAGGACACACACCATGGAAACACGCGCAATCGTTCGCGGCGTCCGCCTCTCGGTGGACAAGGGCCGCCTGGTGGCCGACCTGATTCGAGGCAAAAAAGTCGATCAGGCGCTGCACATTCTGAACTTCACGCAGAAGAAGGCCGCTGGCATCGTCAAGAAGGCGCTCGACTCGGCCATCGCCAACGCCGAGCACAACGACGGGGCCGACATCGACGAGCTCAAGGTCAAGACCATCTACGTCGAGCAAGGCACCACGCTCAAGCGCTTTTCGGCGCGCGCCAAAGGCCGCGGCAACCGCATCAGCAAACCGACCTGTCACATCTACGTGACGGTAGGCACCTAAACCGACAGGACTAGCCATGGGACAAAAAATCCATCCGACCGGTTTTCGCCTCTCGGTGAGCCGCAACTGGGCCAGCCGCTGGTACGCCAGCGAGCGCAACTTTGCCGGCATGCTGGCCGAAGACATCAAGGTGCGCGAGTACCTCAAAGCCAAGCTGAAAAACGCCGCCGTGTCGCGCGTCGTGATCGAGCGCCCGGCCAAAAATGCCCGCATCACCATTTACTCGGCGCGTCCGGGTGTGGTGATCGGCAAAAAAGGCGAGGACATCGAGAAGCTGAAAAAAGAGCTGTCGGCCAAACTGGGCTGCCCGGTGGCCGTGAACATCGAAGAGGTGCGCAAGCCCGAAGTCGATGCCAAGCTGATCGCCGACTCGATCACGCAGCAGCTCGAAAAGCGCATCATGTTTCGCCGTGCCATGAAGCGCGCCATGCAAAACGCCATGCGTCTGGGTGCCCAAGGCATCAAGATCATGTCGGCTGGGCGCTTGAACGGCATCGAAATTGCCCGCACCGAGTGGTACCGCGAAGGCCGGGTGCCGCTGCACACGCTGCGCGCCGACATCGACTACGGCACCTCGGAAGCCAAGACCACCTACGGTGTGATCGGCGTCAAGGTCTGGGTCTATAAGGGCGACAACCTGGGCCGCAGCGATGCGCCCACGCTCGACAGCACCCCGCGCCCCGACGACGAGCGCCGCCCACCCCGTGGCCCGCGCCGCGATGGCCGCCCCGATGGCCGTCCCGATAGCCGCGGCGGTCGTGGTGCCGGTTCCGGTGCCGGAGCGCCACGCCGTGCCGCTGGTGCCCCTGCCGATGGCGGCGCCAAACCGCAGGCCTAAGGAGAAATTCAATCATGTTGCAACCTGCACGCCGTAAATACCGTAAAGAACAAAAAGGCCGCAACACGGGCATCGCCACCAGTGGCGCTACCGTGGCCTTTGGCGATTTCGGCCTGAAGTCCACAGATCGTGGCCGTCTGACGGCTCGCCAGATCGAGTCCGCTCGCCGGGCCATTTCGCGCCATGTCAAGCGCGGTGGCCGGGTCTGGATTCGCGTCTTCCCCGACAAGCCGATCTCCAAAAAGCCAGCCGAAGTCCGCATGGGCAACGGCAAGGGCGCGGTCGAGTACTACGTGGCCGAAATTCAGCCCGGCAAGGTGCTGTACGAGATTGTGGGCGTACCCGAGCAACTGGCTCGTGAAGCCTTCTTGCTCGCTGCCGCCAAGCTGCCGCTGCGCACCACCTTCGTGACCCGCATGTTGGGCCAGTAATCAGGAGCACCCCATGAATACCGCCGAACTGCGTCAAAAAGACGAAGCCGCCCTGCAAGCCGAGGTGAAATCGCTGCAAAAAGCGCATTTCAACTTGCGCATGCAAAAAGCCACGCAACAACTCAACAACACCGCCACGCTGGGCGAAACCCGGCGCGCGATCGCCCGTGCCAAGACCATCTTGGCGCAAAAACGCGCTTCGGCCACCAAGGAGTGAACCATGAGTGAAGCCCAAACCAGTGCCACCTCATCCCTCAAGCGCACCCTGATCGGCAAAGTGGTGAGCGACAAGCGCGCCAAAACCGTCACGGTGTTGGTTGAGCGCCGCGTCAAACACGAGCTCTACGACAAGATCGTCATGAAGTCGAGCAAGTACCACGCGCACGACGAAAACAGCGAGTACCGCCTCGGCGACGTGATCGAAATCACCGAGAGCCGCCCGCTGTCCAAGACCAAAAACTGGGTGGTCACGCGCCTGGTGCAAAAAGCCGCGCTGGTGTAAGCCCATTGTGCAAGGCCGCAAGGCCAGCAGAAAAACCGACCGACAATCAAGGTCGGTTTTTTTGTTTTTGTCCCCTAGTTTTTCGCCAGGAGCCCGCCCATGATCACAGTCGGAGACCGTCTGCCCGCCGTCACCTTGATGGAGTATTGCGAGCACGAAGCCGAGGGTTGCAGCATAGGCCCCAACAAGGTCGAAACCGCTGCCGCCGCAGCCGGCAAAACCATTGCTTTGTTCGCGGTGCCGGGGGCCTTCACGCCCACCTGCTCGGCCCAGCACCTGCCAGGCTATGTGGCCCAGTTCGAGGCTTTCAAGGCCGCTGGGGTGGATGAGATTTGGTGCGTGAGCGTCAACGACGCTTTCGTGATGGGGGCTTGGGCGCGTGAGCAGGGCACGGACGGCAAGCTGCGCCTGCTGGCCGATGGCGACGCCGCGCTGGCCCGTGCCACCGGCCTGACGCTGGACTTGAGCGGCCGCGGCTTGGGGCTGCGCAGCAACCGCTACTCGATGCTGCTGCAAGACGGGGTGGTCAAGGTGCTCAACGTGGAAGGCCCAGGCAAGTTCGAGGTCTCGGACGCAGCCACCCTGCTGGCGCAAGCGCGCGCCCTTTGAGCGGCTGGCGGGCGGCGCATGCGGCTGCCCACCCTCCCGGCACAGAGATTCAGCCCAGCGGCCAGTTCACCAGCACATAGCACAAGGCCAAGGCCAGCGCGTAGCAGCCCGCCGCCAGCGCCCACTGCGCCGCGCCCTCACGGCTCGCGGGCATGGGCTCGGGCAGGCGCTTGTCGCCTGTGAGCATGGCCGCCACCAGCGCCTCGCGCTTGACCAGCTTGTGATACAGCAGCGCCAGCAGGTGCAGGGCCACCAAGGCGATGAGCAGCAGCTTGCCCACCTCATCGTGGTAGTTGCTGGCGCGGTCCACCCAATCCGGGCTGGCCCATGTCACCCAGGGGCCAGCGTAGAAGATCGCATCGTCGGTGAGCAGGCCGCTTAGCACCTGCAGCAGCAGCACCAGCAGCAGCGCAAACACCGACAACGCGCCCAGGGGGTTGTGCCCTACGCGGTGCTCAGCCGGGCTGCGCCCACGCAGATAGGCCCAGAGCGAGGCCGGCGAGTAAACAAAGCTGGCAAAACGCGACCAGCGCCCGCCCACCACGCCCCAAAGCAGGCGAAACAGCAGCAGCGAGAGCACCAAGTAGCCCAGCCAAAGGTGCCACTCCATCCACAGGCCGCCCACATTGCCGGTGGCGATCAGCCCGATCACCGCCAGCATCAAAGACCAGTGAAACAGCCGCGTTGGCCCGTCCCAGACTCGAACTCGGTGCATCCGTGCAAACCTTCCAAACAACAAAGCAAAACAGTCGGGCAAAGGGCCCAGGAAACAGGCGGCAATGATAAGTGCATAAACTGGCTCGCGCTGCACCCCAGCGGTGCGCCGCAGCCGTTTGCAAACCAATAGAGGAAGATCAAATGAAATTACCCGCCGCGCTACTAGCCGCCGCCCTGCTCGCCACCGCCGGAGCCGCACAAGCCCAGTTCCGCACCCCGCAAGATGCGGTGGATTACCGCCAGGGGGCTTTCAACGTCATGGGCAACCATTTTGGCCGAGTCGGGGCCATGGCCAACGGCCGTGTGCCTTTCGATGCCGCTGTGCTGCAGCAAAACATGGCCATCGTCCTCACGCTGTCGCGCCTGCCCTGGGCCGGCTTCACCCCCGACACGCAAGCCCTGCCCAGCAAAGCCAAGCCGGTGGTCTGGAGCGAACGCGCCCGCTTCGACGCCGCCGCCCAAGACACGGCGCGCGCCCTCACGGCCCTCAACGCCGCCGCCCTGACCAACGACCTCGCTGCCGTGCGGCGCGCCTTTGGCGAGACCGCCGCCTCGTGCAAGGCCTGCCACGACAACTTCCGCGATTAAAACCAGCGCTCAGCGCTGCGCCAGCAAGCCTTCGATGTAGGCATTCAGCGCCGCGGGGTCGATAGGCCCCAGGTAGCGCTTGACGATGCGCGCCTGCCGGTCCACCACGAAGGTGGTGGGCGTTAAGCGCACCTCGCCCCAGTCGCGTGCCAAGGCCCCGGTGCTGTCGAGCGCCACCTTGAATGGCAACTGGCGCGACTGGGCAAAATTGGCCACCATGGCGGGTGGGTCGTAGCTCATGGCCACCGCGATGGTTTCGAAGCCGCGCTCGCGGTATTTGAGGTAGGTGGCCACCAAATCGGGCATTTTGCGCACGCACGACACGCACGAAGTGGCCCAGAAGTTCACCAGCGTGACTTGGCCGCGCAAATCGGCTTCGCTCAGCACGCTGCCATCGAGCAGCAAAAAGCGCGAGGCCGGCGCGGCATTGCTGGGGCCGCAGCCGCTCAGGCCGAGCGCGGCGGCACCCGCCAGAGCGAGCTGAAATTGGCGCCGGTTCAAAAGGGGTGGGCCCGGTGTGTGGCTGTGCATGCTGCCTATCCTTAATTCAACGGGCCAGAGCCAGGGCAGCGCGCGCTTGCGCCAGCCGCTGATCCAGGTAGGCCCCATAAAACTCCGGCACCGCCATGCCTTCTAGGCGCGGCGCCACTTCGCGGCCTTCGGTGTCGAAAAACAGCAACGTTGGGGCGATGCGCACCCCCCACTGGCGCGTGAGCGCGCGCGCGGTGCTGCTCTGGCCTTGAAAGTCCTGCAAGGCGGTGCGCCGGTCCAGCATATCGATCTGCACCGCGTGCAGCTCACCGCGGCGGTGCAGTGGCCCGAGGTAGTTGGTGCGCACCAGGTCGCAAAAGGCGCAGTTGTCGATAAACACCATCAGCACCAGCGGGCGGCGCAGCGTGTGCGCCTCCAGCACCGCAGCGCGCAAGGAAGCCGCCACCGGCAGGCTGGCGTGCGGGTGCGGGGCAAGGGCGGGTGGGTTGCTCATGTTCAGTGCGTACTGTAGCGTCATTGGGGGCACCTGGGTGCACAAAGTTCCACCCACAGCATGCAGCGTGTGGGCAAACCCGGCTGGGCGCAACGCATAATCGCAGCCATGAACGGCATCATCGTCATAGCCCACGCACCGCTGGCCTCGGCTTTGCGCCAGTGCGTGTTGCACGTGTTCCCCGATGCCGGGCCGGTGGTGCAAGCGCTCGATGTTCCGGCGCAGCAAGCCCCCGAAGCCAGCCTGGCGCAACTGCAGGCGCTGCTGCAGCAGCCCGGCACCAGCCACTACCTGCTGCTGGCCGACATCGTGGGGGCCACGCCCTGCAACGTGGCCGCGCAGGCGGCCGACGGGGTGCGCACGCGGCTGCTGGCCGGCGTGAATTTGCCCATGCTGCTGCGCGCCGTTTGCTACCGCCACGAAGCGCTCGATGCCCTGTGTGCCCGCGCCCTGCAGGGTGGCACCCTGGGGGTGCAGGCGCTGCCCGATCTTCCTGCGCTGGCGCTGCAGCGCCCGACCTCTAGCCCCTCCCATGCTCAAAACCACCGCGACCATCAGCAATAAACTCGGGCTGCACGCCCGCGCCTCGGCCAAGCTCACCAAGCTGGCGGGCCAGTTTGCCTGCGAGGTGTGGATGAGCCGGGGTGGGCGGCGCATCAACGCCAAAAGCATCATGGGCGTGATGATGCTGGCCGCGGGCATGGGCACACAGGTCGAAATTGAAACCGATGGCCCCGACGAGCAAGCTGCCATGCAGGCGCTGCTGGCCTTGATAGACGACAAATTCGGAGAGGGCGAATGACCTTCAGCATACACGGGCAGGCGGTTTCGCGCGGCATCGCCATAGGGCGCGCGGTGCTGGTGGCTTCCAGTCGCATCGACGTGGCGCACTACTTCATCGGGCCCGAGCAGGTGCGCGAGGAGCTGCGCCGCCTGCGCCAAGCGCGCGATGCGGTGATCGCCGAAATCGAGCAGGTGCAGCGCGGCCTGCAGGAAACCGCCAGCATGGAGGCGCACCCGGAGCTCACCGCCTTGCTCGATGTGCACCTGATGCTGCTGCAAGACGTGCAGTTGCAAGAGGGTGTGACGCACTTCGTGCAAGAGCGCCACTACAACGCCGAGTGGGCGCTCACCTCGCAGCTCGAACTGGTGGCCAAGCAGTTCGACGAAATGGAAGACCCCTACCTGCGCGAGCGCAAGGCCGATCTGGAGCAGATCACCGAACGGCTGCTGCGCAGCATGAACGGGGCCGCCTCACCGGTGCTGCTGCCGCCCGCAGGGCGCGACGGCGTGCTGGTCAAGCACGGTTACGCCCACAGCGAGGAAGATCCGTTGGTGCTGGTTGCGCACGACCTTTCCCCGGCCGACACCTTGCAGTTCAAGCGCAGCGTTTTCATCGGCTTTGCCACCGATGTGGGCGGCAGGACCAGCCACACCGCCATCGTGGCGCGCAGCCTGGATATTCCGGCCGTGGTGGGTGCGCGCAGCGCCAGCCAACTGGTGCGCCAAGACGATTGGGTCATCATCGACGGCGATGCCGGGGTGATGATCGTCAACCCCTCGGCCATCGTGCTGGCCGAATACGGCTTCAAGCAGCGCCAGGGCGAAATCGAGCGCCAGCGCCTGTCGCGCATCAAAAACACCCCGGCCGTGACGCTCGACGGTGTGCGCATCGAGCTGCTGGCCAACATCGAACAACCCGCCGACACCCTGCCTGCGCTGGCGGTGAGCGCGGTTGGGGTGGGGCTGTTTCGCACCGAATTTTTGTTCATGGGCCGCCCCAGCGGCAAGCTGCCCGACGAGGAGGAGCAGTACGCCGCCTACTGCGCCGCCGTGGAGGGCATGCACGGGCTGCCGGTGACGATACGCAGCGTCGATATCGGGGCCGACAAACCGCTCGATCGCAGCAGCCGCGACGAGCACCTGAACCCGGCGCTGGGCTTGCGCGCGATCCGCTGGAGCCTGTCGGAGCCGGCCATGTTTCTCACGCAACTGCGCGCCGTGTTGCGCGCCGCCGCGCACGGCAAGGTGAATTTGTTGATCCCGATGCTGGCGCACCTGCGCGAGGTGCATCAGGTCAAGGCCATGCTGGCCAAGGCGCGCGAGCAGCTCGACGCGCGGGCGGCGGTCTATGGCCCGCTGCGCCTGGGGGCGATGATCGAGGTGCCGGCGGCGGCGCTGGCGCTGAACATTTTTCTCAAGCATTTCGATTTCGTCTCGATCGGCACCAACGACCTGATCCAGTACACGCTGGCCATAGACCGCGTGGATGAAAGCGTGGCGCATCTGTACGACCCGCTGCACCCGGCGGTGCTGCAACTGGTGGCGCGCACCATCGCCGAGTGCAACGCGCAGGGCAAGGGTGTGAGCGTGTGCGGCGAAATGGCCGGCGACACCAGCATGACGCGGCTGCTGCTGGGCCTGGGGCTGCGCAGCTTTTCCATGCACCCGAGCCAGATTTTGGCGGTCAAGCAGCAAATTTTGCGCGCCGACACGCGCAAACTGCGCGCCTGGGCGCAGCAGGTGATCGAGAGCGAAGACCCAGCGACGCTGATGGGCGATTAGGCGCGGCCGGTTTTGTCGCCCGCGGTTGCGAGGGCAGTACTTTTATCAAAGCCTGGGGCTTTTGCGCTACACTTCCATTTTGATCGAGTCAAGGACTCGCGGCCGCAGCCACTTGGGTGACCAGGGGTAGCTCAGCGCACGGCCAACCCGGAGATTTCATGACTGCAAGCACCGAAGCGCTGCTCAGCGAGCAGCAGGCTCAGGCTGGCCGCGACGAACTGCTCGGCTGCCTGATCGTGCTGGCGCGTCTGCACGGCCTGACGCTCACGCCCGATGCCGCGCTGGCCGGTTTGCCTACACACAAGGGCATGCTCACCCCGTCGCTGTTCGAGCGCGCCGCACACCGCGCGGGCCTGAGCAGCAAAGTGGTGCGCCAGCCGCTGCAACAGCTCAAGGCCGAGCTGCTGCCCGCCGTGTTGCTGCTCGACGGCGAGGGGGCCTGTGTGCTGCTGGATCGCAGCCCCGACGGCCGCACGCTGCGCGTGCTGTATCCGGAGCTCGGCGAGGCCGCCATGGAGATGCCGGTCGAGCAGATCGAGGCGCGCTACAACGGTTATGCCATCTACGCCCGGCCGCGGATGCGCTTCGATGCGCGCAGCCCAGTGGTCAACGCCCCGCGCACTGGGCACTGGTTCTGGGGTGTGATCGGGGAGAACCGGCACCTGTATCGCGACGTGCTCTTGGCCGCCTTCCTCACCAACCTGTTTGCGTTGGCGATGCCGCTGTTCATGATGAACGTCTATGACCGCGTGGTGCCCAACCAGGCTTTCGAGACGCTGTGGGTGCTCTCGGCTGGGGTGATCATCATCGTGCTGGGCGATTTGCTGCTCAAAACCCTGCGCAGCCGCTTTGTCGATCTGGCCAGCAGCCGCGCCGACGTCAAGCTCTCGGCCTTCATCATGGAGCGCGTGTTGGGCATGCGCATGGAGCATCGGCCGGCCTCGGCTGGCTCCTTCGCCGCCAACCTGCGCGCCTTCGAATCGGTGCGCGACTTCATCGGCTCGGCCACCGTGGTGGCCTTCATTGATTTGCCTTTTGCGCTCATCTTCTTTCTCGTCATCGCCTGGATCGCGCCGCTGATGCTGGTGCCCTTGGCCATAGGGGCGCTGCTGCTGCTGCTGTACGCGCTGGCGGTGCAGGGGCGCATGCACGAACTCACCGAAACCACCTACCGCGCCGGGGCGCAGCGCAACGCCACCCTGATCGAGGGCCTGGTCGGCTTCGAAACCCTCAAAGCGCTCGCCGCCGAGGCCCCGATCCAGCGCAAATGGGAAAAAAGCGCCGCCCTGCTGGCGCGCGTTGGGGCGCAGTTGCGCCTGCTCTCGACCACCGCCAGCAACACCTCGGCCTTTGTGCAGCAGTCGGTCACGGTGGCGATCGTCATCCTTGGGGTTTATTTGATTGGGGCGCGCGAGCTCTCCATGGGCGGCCTGATCGCCTGCACCATGCTGGCCTCGCGCGCCATGATGCCCATCGGCCAAGTCGCCGGCCTGCTGGTGCAATACCACACCGCTGCCACCGCCCTGACTTCGCTCAACGAGATGGTGCAGCGCGAAGTCGAGCGCCCCGACGACGCCCAGTTCATCAGCCGCGGCAGCTTTCAGGGCGCAATCGAGTTCCGCGAAGTCTCGTTCAGCTACCCCGGCCAGAGCAACGCCTCGCTGCGCAACATCAGCTTGCGCATCCAGCCGGGTGAGCGCGTGGCCATTCTTGGGCGCATCGGTTCGGGCAAAACCACGTTGGAAAAGCTCATCCTGGGCTTGTACCGGCCCAGCAGCGGCGCGGTGCTGATCGACGGCATCGACCTGCGCCAGCTCGACCCGGCCGAACTGCGCCGCCACATCGGCTACGTGCAGCAAGACGTGATGCTCTTTTACGGCAGCCTGCGCGAGAACATCACCCTGGGTGCGCCGCTGGCCGACGACGCCGACGTGCTCAAGGCCGCCACGCTGGGCGGCATCCTCGATCTGGTCAACAGCCACCCGCAGGGTTTTGACATGCTGGTGGGCGAACGCGGCGAATCGCTCTCCGGTGGCCAGCGCCAGGGGGTGGCGATTGCACGCGCCGTGATCAACGACCCGCCCATTTTGCTGCTCGACGAGCCCACCTCCTCCATGGACCACTCCAGCGAGGAAGACATCAAGAAGCGCCTGCAACAGTTTGTGCAAGGCAAGACGGTGTTGCTGGTGAGCCACCGCACCTCGTTGCTCGATCTGGTCGATCGCATCATCGTCATGGACGCCGGGCGCATCGTCGCCGACGGGCCCAAAGAACAGGTGGTCCAGGCGCTGCGCCAGGGCCGCATCGGAAGGGCTGCCTGATGTCCAACCTCGAGCAGAAATCCTTTGAAAAGCTGGGCCGCGCCACCGAGGCTGGCGCGCGCCTGAGCGAGCCGCTGTTTGGCAAGCTGGCGCGGCGGCTCTCGCGCGACGCCGATTCCGACCCCGATGCGCTCGACTGGGCCGGTGACGCCGACTGGGCCCAGTTGCAGCAAGAGCCGCTGCGCGCGCGCCGCCTGCTGCGCTGGTGTGTGGTTGTCGTTGCCCTGCTGATCGTTTGGTCTGCAGTGGCCAAGGTGGATCAAGTCGCACGTGGCGATGCCCGCGTGGTGCCCAGCCAGCAGGTGCAAATCGTGCAAAGCGTCGATGGCGGCGTGGTGAGCGAAATCCTGGTGCGCGAAGGCCAGGTGGTGCAGGCCGAGCAGGTGCTGATGCGCGTGGACCCCACGCGCTTTGCCGCCAATCTGGGCGAGACCCGCGTTTCGCAAGCGGCGCTGGAGGCGCGCGCCGAGCGCCTGCGCGCCCTCATCCAGGGCCGCGCCTTCAACCCCGCGCCCGAGCTGGAGCGCGAAGCCCCGGCCATTGTGGCGCAGGAGCGCAGCCTGTTCGAGTCGCGCCGAGCCGAAATCAACGCCCAGATCTCGATTACCCAAAGCCAGCTGCTGCAGCGCCGGCAAGAGCTCACCGAGGCCCAATCGCGGCGCGACTCGGCCGCCAGCAGCTTGAGCTTGGTGCAGCGCGAGCTGGCCGCCACCCGCCCGCTGGTGGCCAGCGGAGCGGTTTCGGAAGTGGAGGTGCTGCGCCTGGACCAGCAGGTTTCGCGCCTGGTGGGTGAGCGCGACCAGGCCGCGGCCCAAATCTCGCGTGTGCAGGCGGCCATCAGCGAAGCGCAGCGCCGCATCGAAGAAGTGCAGCTCACGGCGCGCAACCAGATGAGCGGCGAACTCTCCGACACCATGAGCCGCCTCTCGACCCTGGCCGAAGGCGGGCGCGCGCTGGAGGACAAGGTGGTGCGCGCCGACATCCGGGCGCCGCTCAAAGGCACCATCAGCCGCTTGCATGTGAATACCCTGGGGGCGGTGGTGCAGCCTGGGCGTGAAGTCATCGAGCTCATTCCGCTCGACGACGCCCTCATTTTGGAGGCGCGCATCGCCCCGCGCGACATCGGATTCCTGCGCCCTGGGCTGGAGGCCACGGTCAAGTTCACCGCCTACGACTTCACCATTTACGGCGGCTTGCTGGCCGATGTGGTGCACATCGGGGCCGACACCGTGGTCGATGAGCAAGGCAACGCGTTTTTCATCGTGCGCCTGCGCACCCGCCAGGCCAGCCTGGGCGAGGGCTTGCCCATCATCCCTGGCATGGTCGCGCAGGTGGACATACTCACTGGCAAGCGCACCGTGCTCAGCGCCTTGCTCAAGCCGGTGCTGCGCGCCAAAGAATACGCCCTGGCCGAGCGCTAAACACATAGGTGAGCTTATGAGCATGCATTATTTTTTGCTCGATTCCGCCCCTGCCCACGGCGCTTGGCCGGCCCCATCGGAGCGCTGGCTGCAAGCCTTTGCCCAAGGCCAATGGGCTACCTGGAGCACCCTGGTGGCCGCTGTGCGCCCCGGCGACACCGTGTGGGTGCCAGTGAGCTACCCCGGCTGGCCGGCGCGCCTGCCTGAGCTGCTGCAGCGCCAGCCCGACTGCCGGGTGGTCGTGCTCAGCAGCGTGCCCGACGACACCGAGGGCCTGCGCGCGCTCGACGCTGGCGCGCGCGGCTACTGCCACCTGCTGGCGGTGCCCGAGTTGCTGCGCGAAGTGGCCCAGGTGCTCGAACACGGCGGGCTGTGGGTGGGCCCCAGCCTGTTGCAGCGCATGGTCAACGGTCTGCGCAGCGCCCAGCAGCGCAACCCCGGCGCCGCCTGGCCGCCGGGCTGCGATCTCTCGGCGCTGTCGGAGCGCGAGGCGCAGGTGGCCAAGGCCGTGGCGCTGGGCAAGTCCAACAAAGAGGTGGCCGAGCAGTTGTTCATCTCCGAGCGCACCGTCAAGGCCCATTTGGGCACCGTTTTCGACAAGCTCGGCGTGCGCGACCGGGTGCAACTGGTGCTGCGCCTGCAGGGCAGCCTGCCGGCCTGAAACCCCCAAGAAAGCCCCGCCATGAACCCGCCGCCCAGCCGCCCCCATGCCCCGCAGCCGCCGCTTGCCGAGCCGGTGCCGCCCAACGAGTTTGAGCACAGCAGCCCGCCCGAAGAAGGCCATGACGCGCAGGGCCAGCGCGAACTCGCCAGCAGCGACAGCGGCTTGGCGCGCGTGACCGAAGACCTGATCGACATCCTCATCCACCGCGGCGTGATCCAGTTCACCGACTTCCCCGCCGCCGCCCAGGCCAAGCTGCTGCAGCGCCGCCTAACCCGCGCCACCCTCAGCCGCCGCCTGCGCCTGCTCGACGGCGAAGCCGACACGATCTGAGGCCACCGGTTTCGGGCCGGGGCCGTCGTGCGCGCCACGGGCTTGCCCGGTGCGGCGCAAAAATTGGACTTAAGTCCAATCGACGGCTGCGAAAAATGCCATTAAGCTGCGCTCCATCGTCATACACCTTTGGAGTGCTGCCATGTCCCAAGCCACCGTCCTCGCCATTACCGGCAACGCCGTCATCGAAAAGGCCGACGGCACCACCCGTGCCCTGCAAGTGGGCGAGGTCGTGCAGCGCGGCGACGTGATCCGCACCCAGAACGGTGCCCGCGTCGAGCTGCTGCTGGCCGACGGCCAGACCCTGGCCATGGGCCCCAACCAAGCCGTGCGCGTCGATGAAACCATCGCCCTCACCGACGCCACCCCGCAAGCCGCAGACGCCGCCGTGCAACCCACCACCGTGGCCGAAATCGCCCGCATCCTCGAGCAAGGCCTAGACCTGCTGGAGCAAGTGGACCCCGCCGCCGCCGGTGCCGTGGCGGGCGGAGCCGGCGAGGGCAGCAGCTTCGTGAGCGTGCTGCGCGTGGTCGAGCCGGTCGATCCGCTGGTGTTTGAGTTTGAGGCGGCTACATTTACCGTGCCTCCGATTGAGGAGCTGCCTGCGGTGGTGGGGGCGGCTGCGCCCGAGGAGCCGCCAGCACCGCCGCTGCCTCCGCCCGTGCCTCCCGTCACCATCGATCTGGCCTTCACGGTCGAAGAAGAATCCATCCCCGATCGCAACGGCAACGACGAAACCGACGACGGCCAGTCCTACACACAGAGCGGCAACTTCCTCACCGGAACCGGTGGCGTGCTCACCAGCTTCAGCGTGCCTGGCCTTGGCCTCATCGCCATCGCCTCCGGTGGCAGCACCTTGGCTTTCGATGCCGGCGGCCAAGTCATCCCCCCTGGTGCCACCACGGCGCCCGCGGTGCTGCTCTTCGTGCAGCCCAATGGTAGCTATACCCTGACCGTGGTCGGCGCGCTCAACCACCCCACCCCCGGCACCGTCGAAGAGCTGCTGGCCCTGAGCCCGATCGCCCTCGTCGGCACCGCCGGCACCGGCGGCAACCTCACCATCAACCTGCAACTCAATGTGCAAGACGATGTGCCCGTGGCCGTGCAGGATGAAGGCGAAGGCGGGCTGGTGCCGCGTGCCGACTTGATCGAACTCGACGAAGACGGCCTCCCCAACGGCAATGCAGACGATAGCCGCGACGGCGAGACGGTCGGCAGCGGCTCCACCATCGCCATCAGCAACATCGTGGACAACGTCAACTGGGGCGCCGACGGCTTTGGCCGCGTCACCGGCGTGAGCTGGAGCGGCGGCAGTGCGGCGGTTCAGCCCAACTCCAGCGCCACCTTGTTCATCAACGCCAACGGGTCGCTGGGTACGCCCGAGAGCGCCGCCATTCGCCTCAAGCTGGGCGCTGACGGCACCTACGAATTCGAGCTGCTGCGCGCGCAAACGCACGGCGACCAAGGCGAAGACCTGCAAGCGCTGCTGCAAGGCGGCTTCACCATCAGCGCCGTTGATGGCGACGGCGACCCGATCGAGGGCGGCGTGCGCGTCAACGTCGATGTGCTCGATGACATCCCGGTGATCGAGTTGGTCGGGCGGACCCCCGGGGATGACAACGGTTACGGTGATGACTTCCCGCCCAACGGCTACGATTACGGTGATGACTTCCCGTACAACGGCAATGGGCCGCTTCCATCGCCCCAATTGACGGTTGATGAGACCAATCTCAATCAAGACGGCAGATCTGGCCCCGGCACAGTGCACTTCACCGTCAGCTTTGGCGCCGATGGGCCGGTTGTGGGCGGCGGCAAGCTGTACGCGCTGGAAGCCGAGGCGGACACCTACACCGGCCTGTTCGACACCGCCACGGGCGATCCCGTGCTGATCAGTGTGGATGCCAACGGCAACGTGCGCGGCGTCGTGACGGTAGACAATGCCGAGCAGACCGTCTTCGTCATGAGCGTCAATGCCGCCACGGGCGTCGTCACCTTCGACCAACAGCGCGCCGTGATGCATGACGATGCCACCAACCCCAACGACAGCGTCAGCCTTGCGGCGGGCGTCATCAACCTGCGCCTGACCGCCACCGACGCCGACGGCGACGAGGCCACCGCCACGGTCGATGTGGGGCGCTTGGTGAGCATTGCCGACGACGGCCCGAGCCTCAAAGCAGGCGACACCGACAGCCACACCCTAGACGAAGACGGCCTGCCCGGCGGCAATGCCGACGCTGGCCGCTACGGCGAGAGGGACGGCGGCGGCTCCACCATCGCCATCGGCAGCATCGTTGACAACGTCAGATGGGGTGCCGACGGCTTTGGCCGCGTCACCGGCGTGAGCTGGATGTTTGACGGAGAGTCCCACTCTGTCGATGTGCCCGAAGGCGGCGAGACCACCATTTACTTTGATGCCGACGGCCAAGTGCGCACAGGCGACAACCCCGCCATCGGCGCCGCCGTCAGCCTGTTGGTCAACGCCGACGGCAGCTACACCGTCACCTTGCTCGACAACCTGCTCATCAGCGGCGAGGGCGAGAACGTGGTGAGCCTGCTGCAAAATGGCTTCACCTTCGAGGCCGTTGATGGCGACGGCGACCCGGTGCCCGGCGGCGTGCCGGTGCGCATCCAGATCACCGACGACGTGCCGGTCATCCAAGTGGCCGACACCCAAGCCCTGCGCGAATCCTTCGAGGGCTTTGTCACCCTTACCGGTAACAGTTGGACCGTCGTTGGCGAAGGCGGCCGCACCCTCACAGGCAACGACGGCATCGTCTGGACGCTCAACGATGCCGGCATCGAAATCCAGCGCGGCAACATCGGCGACGCGCCGCCCTCCGACGGCGAGCACAAAGCCGAGCTCGATGCGCACGACCGGATTGCAGGCAGCGACCCCAACACCCTGACCGTGCTCTCGACCCAGATCGACGTGCCCGGCACCAGCTTTGGCATGTCCTTTGACTACCAGCCGCGCCCGGGTGACCTTGTTGACAGAAGCATGGAAGTGCGCTTCAACAACGTCGTAGTCACCATCAGCGCCAATGCCATCGGAGTCGTGACGGTCGCCGCGCCCGAAGGTGTGACCGCCACCCAGACCCCCGGCACCGGCGACTGGACCAGCATCGCCTTGGTCTTTGACGACGTCACCCCCGGCCTGCAGACCCTGAGCTTTGCCGGCACCGGACAGGCCAATAGCTACGGTGCTTACCTCGACAACATTCGCCTGTCGGCCAACAACCCCTTGCTGGTCGATGAAACCCGCATGGGCACCGATGCCAGCGGCAGCGGCGCGGCGCAGCGCTTCACCGTCAGCTTCGGTGCCGATGGATCGGCATTGGGCAACGGCGGCAAGGCCTACGACTTGGTTGCCACGAATGGCACCCAAACCGGCCTGATCGACACCGCCACTAACCAAGCCGTGGTCGTCCGCCTCGGTGCCGAGTCCGATGCAAGCAAAGTCTTTGGCGTGGTGACCGTCAATGGCGTGGAGCAGACGGTGTTTGTCATGAGCGTCAACGTCGCCACCGGCGTAGTCACCTTTGACCAACAGCGCGCCGTGCGCCACCCCGACGGCACCAACCCCAACGACAGCGTCAGCCTCAACGCTGGCGTCATCAGCCTGCGCCTGACCGCTACCGACGCCGACGGCGATGCCGCCACCGCCACGGTCGATGTGGGCCGCTTGGTGAGCATCCTAGACGATGCGCCCACGGCCCGCAACGACACCGACAGCACCGCCAACGGGCTGGCCACAGGCAACGTCATCACCGGGGTGGATACCACCGGTGGCCCCACCGGTAATGGGGTGGATGCACCGGGGGCCGATGGGGCCACCGTCACGCGGGTCAACAACACTGCACTGCAGTTTGACGCAAACAACAGCGGCTGGTCGGTCTGGATCACCGGCAGCCATGGGCAGATCCGCTTCCAGGCCGATGGCGACTACGAATACCAAGCCAATGCACCCGTGCCATTGCAAACGGTTAACGCCAGCTACGACCCAGGGTCGCCCAACGTGACCGTGACTGCCTACACGCTGGGCCAATCGTTCTTCAACGCATCGGGGCAGTTTGCATCGGGCGGCACGGGTACGGTGAGCAGCGGCGGCGCGAGCGGCAACCACTTTGGTGTGGCTGGCACATCTGTGCCCAACGCAGCCGCTCCTGCGCAAATCAACTACTCGGGCAGCTTGAGTGAAGCGCTGGCCTTTGCCTTCACCGCCAGGCCGGTGACCTCGGCCACGGTAAGCGTCTCCAACCTGTTTCAAAACGAGCCCACCACCGCGCACGGCGAAGCCGCACGCTGGCACGCCTTCGATGCCAGCGGGGTGCGCATCGGCACGGGGATCATCAGCAACAACGATCCCGGCGAGGCTTATGCCAGCAGCACCCGCGTCACCTGGACCAGCAACAATGTGGGCACCTTCACGGTGTCGGGCATCGGGGCGTTTAGCACCTTGGTGATCGAGGCGCTGCCCTACAGCGAAGACGGCAGCCGCAGCAACGACGACTCGGACTTTTTTGCCCGCGTGGTTTCGTTCCAGCCCCAGCCGTCCACGGTGGCGCAAAACGATGTGTTCACCTACACCCTCACCGATGGCGACCGCGACCACTCCAGCGCCACGCTCACCATTCAAAGCAGCCCGCAGGTGCAGACCGGCGCGCTGGTCAACCTCGCCCCGGTGGCGGTGGGCAACAGCTACAGCCTGGCGGCGGTGGCCGGTGCCAGCGTAGCGGGCAACATCGTGCAAGACGACCAAGGCGGCGGCGGTGCTGCCGGTGGCCGCGATTGGGACCCAGACACCCCGGTGCTCAACCTGAGCGTGGCCACGGTGATCGTCAATGGGGTGAGCACCGCAGTCGCGGCTGGCGGAATCACGGTTGCCCTGGCGCATGGCACGCTCACCATCCACCCGAACGGCGGCTACACCTACACAGTAGGCAGTGGCTCGGCGACCGAGCCCAGAGCGGACAGCTTCCAGTACGTGCTGCGCGACGTACACGGTGCCACCAGCCTGCCGGCTACCGTGAGCTTCCAGTTGCCGGCCATCGCGCCGCCGCCGCCCCCCCCAGCGCCCGCGCCGGGTGACGGTGCCTGGTTCATCTCCCACCAAGGCAACGAAAACAAACCCCAGAGCTACAAGCTGCAAGAAGGCGACGGTGACGACAAAGGCGAACTGCACACCTTCAATGTGCAGTTCCGCCCATCAAACGACACCTTGAGGGGCAAGGTTGAGGCGGGCGATGAAGTCACCGTGGTGTTCGACATCACCGGCGATGCCAGCCGCAACGATTTCAACGTAGTCGGCGTCAATCCGAGCGGGGAGTTTTCAGCCACTTGGGTGCTGTCTGCCGATGGCAAGCAGCTCAGCGTGACGCTGAAGAATATTTCTGGCAAAGAAGCCACCCTGCAAGGCGGCCCCTTTGATGTCACGGTGCAGGCGCTGGCCGACAGGGTGAGTGGCGAAAGCGATGAAGTGCTCAAATTCGAGCTCAACGCCAGCCTGACCCAGCGCGGCGTCTGGGAAGGCAACGATTTCATCCAGTACACCATCGAAGACGAAAAAGCCGCCGCCACGGTGTTCCGCTTCGATATGGAGGACGACACCCGCGGCACCGCGCACGTGGCCGGCTTCGATAGCAAGGATTCGATCGAGATTCACATGGAGGATGTGCTTGACCTCAAGGCAGGGCACGATACTCTGCAGCAATTGCTCGATACGGGAATCGTCGTTTTCAACGCCAGCAATCCGCAAAACGCGGGCCACGCCACCCTGACCATCGACAGCAAATCCGGCGAGTCCCAGACCATCCGTTTCGACAGCTCGTTTGCTCTGGAGAGCCTGCATTTCAGCGTGGATCGTGGTGACGACACCTTGAAGATCACCAGAGACTGAAGCCAGCCCATGTGCCGCTTATCCGGCACCTGGGCGCACCTCACCCCGCAACGGCACCTGCCGGGCGGGGTGTGGTGCGCGGATATTTACCGTGTAAATTCTCCACGCGCTGGGCAAATTGCACGGATGAACCCGCTCAGCGCCGCCGCGCAGGTGGGCGCCGCATAGCCACTCACAACCGGATCGGGGCAAGCGGGGGGCAGGGTTTCAGGTTTTGGGCTGTTGCTGCAGCCTGCTGCTCCAGCACCTCGCGCGCGTGCTGCTCGCCTTGGCGCACGATGGAGTCGAACTGGTTCCACTGCAGCAGCCCGACCTTGAGCAGCGGCGCTTTGAGGTGGCCTCGCTCCTCCTCGAACATGGCCTGCACCTAGCGCCGCTCGGTGCCGTGGATGCGTTTGGCCGCCCAGTTCTTCTCCCATTGCGCCAGGAACTCGTTTGCGGGCCCGGGTGCTCCCAAGGCTCATACCTCGTTGGACAAGACTGGTCACGGATTCAGATACCATATTGGTATATACTCTGCCGATGCACGTCATTGCCAAGCCTGCCCTTGTTGAGTTCTGGGTAAAACACCCAGACGCCGAGAACCCATTGCAGGCGTGGTATCGCACGATGGAAAGCGAGGTCTTTGCGAACTTCGGCGACCTGAGAGCGACGTTCGCCAGTGCCGACTACGTGGACGGCCTGACGGTGTTCAACATCGGTGGCAACAAGTATCGATTGATCGCTGTAATCCACTACAACCGGCACAAGGTCTTCATTCGGGCGGTTTTGACACATGCCGAATACGACCGTGGCAACTGGAAGCAGAAAAAATGATTGCCTACGCACTTAAGGCGGCGCCCGAACCGCAAGCCATTCTTCGGGCATGGATGCCGTTCAAGCAACTCGTAGGCGTGACCTCGGTTCACTCCGCCGAGGAATATGCGCAGGCCTGCGTCACGATTGATGCACTACTCGGCGAAGTAGGAGACAACGAAAATCACCCCTTGGCCGAAGTGCTTGATTACCTTGCCGATCAGGTGAAGGCTTACGAGGACGAGAGTTTCCAGATTCCCGAGGCAAAGCCGGGCGAAGTGCTGCGCTTCCTGATGGAGCAACACGGACTCAAGCAGGAGGACTTGGGAGACTGCGCGCCACAAAGCCGCATCTCGGACATCCTGAACGGCAAGCGCTCAATCAGCAAGGAAATCGCCAAGCGATTTGCTCACCGCTTCCACGTCCGTGCTGATGTGTTCCTGTGAGGTGCAAATCATGACCCCGGACTGAATCAACTCGGAGGTGCCGCCACTCCCCCTTCGGTCCCCTCCAGCACCTCGCGCGCGTGCTGCTCGCCTTGGCGCACGATGGTGTCGAACTGGTTCCACTGCAGCAGCCCGACCTTGAGCAGGGGCGGGTTGAGGTAGAGGTCGCACTGGCGGCGCGATTCGGCTTGGCGCGACACGCTGTAGAGAATCGAGACGTTGAGCAAATACGACACCAGCGAGGGCAGGCGGTAGCGCTGGCGGGCGCGCGGGCGCAGGCGATCGAGCAGCAGCGCCCACGGGCCGGGGATTTCGTCGAAGGTGAGGCGGCGCGTGCTGCGCGCGCTCAGATCGACGCCGATCACGCGCCGCACGCCGCGCTGCTGGCGCATCACGTTGACGGGGAAGTTGTTGAAGGTGCCGCCGTCGCACAGCAGCTCGCCGTCGCGCACCACCGGCGGCAGCGCGCCGGGAATGGCCAGGCTGGCGCGCAGGGCCTGGCTGAGGTCGCCTTGCTGCAGCCGCAGCTCTTGGCCGCGCGAGTAGTTGCTGGCGATGCAAAAAAAGCCTTTCCACAGATCGACCACGTCGGCCTGGCCGCCGGTGAGTTCGTGGAAGGTGCTGTCGATCAATTTGCGCACCCGGCCCCCACGGATGAGCGAGACCAGCGGCAGCCAGTTGTAGTCGCCGGTGGGGTTGATGCGAAAGGCGCGCCGGGCGCGCTCGATGGTGGGTTCTACCCCGGCGTCGGCGGCGATGAGGGCGCCCATCACTGCGCCGATGCTGGTGCCGCCCACAAAATCGATTTCGATTCCGCGCCGTTGCAGCTCTTTCCAAATGCCCAGATGCGCCAGCCCGCGCGCACCGCCCCCGGCCAGCACCAGCCCGGTGGCGTTGTGGCTGAGGATGCGCGCCAGCCGCTGCACGTCGCGCTCCAGCGCCGGGCGCAGGTTCAGGTGCGCGCCCACCGGGCGCCGATCGACCCAGCGCCGCATGCCGAGCGGCGATTTGAGCTCGGCCGGGTGCAGCAGCAGCAGGGTTTGGTTGGGCTCGCTAGACTGCAGCAGCCCGCTCAGGCAGGCTTGCTCGATGGGGTGGATTTGCGCCGGCTCGCTGGCCTGGGCCAGCAGCAGGATTTCGTCGGCGTGGCGCGCACACAGGCGGCTCCAGCTTTCGTCGGCGCTGTCGGCTAGCATGAGCACGAAGTCGTGCTGGGTTTCGAGTTCGTCGAGCACCAGCGCGCAAGCAAAATCTGTGGCCTGACCGTGCTGTTGCTGCGCCTGGGCGCGCACCTGGGCGGCCCCAACGCAGCAGGCGCGGCCATAGGGCGCCAGGGCCAGGCGCAGTTGATCGGCCAGTTCGGTGGCCTGCACGTGGGCGGTGATGGGCAGCAGGCAGATCATGACCGGGGCCGTTTCGGGCCGGCTGCTGTGCTGCGTTTGCAAGCGCTCGATGATCTGGCGCGTGAGCGCAAACGAGGCTTGCGGGTAGCGCTGCACCAGCTCGTGGAAGTGCGCCTTGTCGAGCCGGGCCAGCACGCTGTGGCGCAGCGCGACCACGGTGGCCGAGCGCGGGGCCTCGCTGTAGAGCCCGATTTCGCCCAAAATCTCGCCGCGCCCAAGCTCGCGCACCGCGCGCCGCGCGCCCTCGGGGCCTTCCACGTAAACGCGCAGGCGCCCGCTCAGGCTCAGGTAGGCGGCATCGGCCACCTGCCCCTGCTGCATCAGCACCTCGCCGGCTTCGAGCTCGACCCATGTGAAGTGCGCGCACACGGCGGCCAGCACCTCGGGGTTCATCTTGCCAAACGTGGCTTGAAGGTAGTGGCCTAGGCGCTCGCGCCGCTGTGGGTGTTCGTCAGGTGGCATGGTCTTGCTCCCTTGTGTAAAAGTTAGTTTGTGCCATGGCGCAGAAAGTTGGCCAGCAGGGGGCGAACTTGTGCCTGCAGATGAGGCAGGTCGTGCTGAACCGTTTTCCAAACGAGTTCCAGATCCACTTGATCGTAGGCGTGTGAGATGCGGTTGCGCATCGCATACAGCACACGCCAAGGAATCTCGGGGTGTGCGCTGGCAAAGTCGGGGGCTGTGCGCTGGATCTGGTTCGATGCTTCGCCAATGATCTCGATGTTGCGCAACACCGCATCCTGCACCAGTTCGCTGTCAAGAAAAGCGGCTTCGTCCAAGCCCGCCGTAAAGCGCTGAATGCGTTCGATGGCTTGCGCAATGTGGCTCAGGCAATCTGGCGCACGCAAGTCTTTGTTCATATCGGCATGGCTTCGGTGAGCACTTGGCTGCGCCAGCGCTCGGGCAGCGAACGGGGCGTGAGCACATCAACCGATATGCCGAGCAGGCTAGCAAGCTCGACCTGAATCGCGGCCACATCCATCAAGGTGGTTTGTGGCGTGGTGTCGATGAGCAGGTCGAGGTCGCTGCTTTCGGTGTCTTGCCCACGCAGCACCGAACCGAATACGCGGGGGTTGCAGGCACGATGAGACTGAACCACGTGGCGTATGGCGGCACGGTGAGACTCGATCGCGTCTGAGGGTCGCATGCAGTGCTCCAAGTGGTGCCATAGTACCGGACTTTGGTCGGATGGGTGCAGCGGCCGACCCGCTGCGAATTTTTATTTTAATCAGAAAAAAGCATGTCTGCAAAAGGGGCGCCCGAACTTGCGCCGTGTATCACCCCGCCGCCCAGGCACACTTCGCCGTCGTAGAGCACCGCGCTCTGGCCGGGGGTGACGGCCCATTGGGGCTGCTCGAAGTGCAGGGCGAAGCGCTGGGCTTGGGTTGGGGCGCTATCGAGTGCAGCCAAGGGCTCGAAGCGGCACGCCGCATCGGCCTGGCGGTAGCGGGTTTTGGCGCCGTAGGCCCCGGCGGGCGGGGGTTGGCCGGCTACCCAACTGGGGTCGCTGGCTTGCAGGTCTGGTGCGAGCAGCCACGGGTGCTCGTGCCCCTGCACCGCCCACAGGGTGTTGTGGGCCATGTCTTTGCGCGCCACGAACCAGGGTGCGTGGTCGGCGCCGCCTTGGGTGGCCCCGCTGGGCTTGAGGCCGCCTATGCCCAGCCCCTGGCGCTGGCCCAGGGTGTAAAAGCTCAGGCCCACGTGCTGGCCGATGGTGCGCCCGTCGGGGGCGCGGATGGGGCCGGGGGTGTGTTGCAGGTAGCGGCCCAAAAACTCGCGAAAGGGGCGCTCGCCGATGAAGCAAATGCCGGTCGAATCCTTCTTTTTGGCGTTGGGCAGCCCGATTTCGGCGGCGATGCGGCGCACCTCGGTTTTGCGCAGCTCGCCCACGGGAAAGCGCGTGCGCGCCAGTTGCGCCTGCGTGAGGCGGTGCAGGAAGTAGCTCTGGTCTTTGAGCGGGTCTAGGCCCTTGAGCAACTGGTAGCGGGCGCTGGCGGCATCGAAGCGCACGCGCGCGTAGTGCCCGGTGGCGATCTGCTCGGCCCCTAGGCGCAGGGCGTGGTCGAGGAAGGCTTTGAACTTGATCTCGGCGTTGCACAGGATGTCGGGGTTGGGGGTGCGGCCGGCTTGGTATTCGCGCAGAAAGTGGGCAAAGACGCGGTCTTTGTACTCGGCGGCAAAGTTGACGTATTCGATCTCGATGCCGAGCACGTCGGCCACGCTGGCGGCGTCGAGCCAGTCTTGGCGGCTGGTGCAGTGCGCGCTGCTGCCGTCGGGGCCTAGCTCGCCGTCGTCATCTTCCCAGTTTTTCATGAAGATGCCGATCACTTCGTAGCCCTGCTGCTTGAGCAGCCAGGCGCTCACGGCGGAATCGACTCCGCCCGAAAGTCCGACGACGACACGGGGTTGGGCTGGCATGGCTGGGCGTGGCGGTATGGAGGCTTTAGTCCCAGGCCACAAAAGTGGCTAGGCGCTGCTGCTCGCGCTCGGCTTCGCGCACCAGGCGGCGCTGCTCGTTGAGCCAGGGTTTGAGGGTGGGCAGCGCCTCGACTTGTTGCAGGTCGTCCTGCATGATGCTTACGGCCTCTTTCAAATCATCCAGTTGCTCGTGAAAGGCCTGCTGCAAACTGGCGGGGCTCATCGGCATATAGGGCGGCAGGTCGAACTCGGCCTCCCAGCGGCGCTGGCTGGCTTGGCGATCGCGCTCGAGTGCGGCGGCTTGCTGTTTGAGCAGCAGCGTGAGGCTCTTGAGGCGCTGCTCGCCCACGCGCTCGAGGTGTTCGGGGTCCACCAGTTCGGCGCGCAATTGCAGCTCCAGCAACACGACCAGGTCGCGCTGGGCGTAGGCGGCGTTGACGGCGCTCATGAGCTCGTGCTTGTGCGCCAGATCGGCGGCGTCGGCGGCGCGGTCGGGGTGCAGCGCGCTGGCCAACTGGCGGTAGAGCAGGCGCAGGGTGGCGTCGGCGTCGGCCAGGCTGGCGGCGGCCTTTTCTTGGGCGGCGCTGGGCTTGCGGCGCGACTGGCGCTGGGCCCGCTTGGCTTCTTTGAGCTCGTCTTGCTGTTGCAGGTGCTGTTGCAAGTGCTCGACGGCGGCGCGCACGGCGGCGTCGGGGTTGTCGGGGTCGAACTCGGGCAGCTCGGTGTCGAGCGCGTCGGCAAAGTTTTGCTGGAGCGATTGGTGCTTGGCCTGCGCCCAGGCGCTTTTCTGCTCGGCCAGGGTCTGCGGGCTGCGCCGGTCGTGCAAGGCGGCCATGTCGGCGTCGCCTTCGAGGGCCAAGCTCAGGCTCTGGGCGATCACGATCTGGCGCAGCAGCGCCAACTGGGTGGCGCTCAGGCCCTTGCGCGCGCCATCGAACCAGGCATCGAGCGCTTGCACCATGCTGCGGCGCAGCGCGGTTTCCTGCTGCTGCAGCGGGCCCAGGTGCTGGGCGCACTGGGCGCGGTGCGCCAGGCCCACGGCGTCTAGGGTTTGCAACTGCTGGCGCAGGCGCTCGATGCGCTGGCGCTCGCGCTCAAACGCCTGGCCGGCGGGGGAGTGCAGGCGCTTGCCCGGCGCTTGCACGCGCAGGCCGGTGCCGGTTGCGCCAACGCCTTCGCTGCCGTTCGGCTGGGGCGGTGCGGGGGCGGTGGCTTCGTCGAACAGGCTGGGCTGCTCGGCAAAGCGCGGGTCGGGCGCGCTGGCGGCTGCGCTGGCCTGGGCACGGGAGGGTTTGCGGGGTGGCATGGTTCAGACCCGCACTTGGCCTTCGCCCAGCACCACGTACTTGAGCGAGGTCAGGCCCTCGACCCCAACCGGGCCGCGGGCGTGGAATTTGTCGGTGGAGATGCCGATTTCGGCCCCCAGCCCATACTCGAAGCCGTCGGCAAAGCGGGTGCTGGTGTTGACCATCACGCTGCTGGAATCGACTTCGCGCAAAAAGCGCTGCGCGTGGCCGTGGTCGGTGGTGAGGATGGCGTCGGTGTGGTGGCTGGAGTAGCGGTTGATGTGCGCAATGGCTTCGTCTAGCCCCTCCACCAGCTTGATGCTGATGATGGGGGCCAGGTATTCGGTGCTCCAGTCGGCTTCGGTGGCGGGGCAGAGCCGGGGGGCGGGGCTGAGCCCGAGGGCGGACTGGAGAATCTGCAAAGACTCTGGGCAGCAGCGCATTTCCACGCCCTTGGCGGCCAACACGGCGCCGATCTGCGGCAAAAACGCGGCCGCCACGGCGCGCGCCACCAGCAGGCTTTCGGTGGCGTTGCAGGGGCTGTATTTTTGGGTTTTGGCGTTGTCGGTCACGCGCACCGCCAGCGCCAGGTCGCAGGGGTCATCGACATAGGTGTGGCAGTTGCCGTCGAGGTGCTTGATCACCGGCACCTTGGCCTCGGCGCTGATGCGCTCGATCAGGCCCTTGCCGCCACGCGGGATGATCACATCCACATACTGCGGCATGGCAATCAACTGGCCCACGGCGGCGCGGTCGGTGCAGGGCACGAGCTGCACCGCGTCGGGCGGCAGACCGGCCGCAGCCAGCGCCTGCTGCACCAGCGCGGCCAGGGCGCGGTTGCTGGCTATGGCCTCCGAGCCGCCGCGCAAGATGGCGGCGTTGCCGCTCTTGATGGCCAGCGAGGCGGCTTCGATGGTGACGTTGGGGCGGCTCTCGTAGATCATG
>BBPD01001927.1_pt1 | contig 28678 bp, 25 predicted proteins | sample 1344911 | NCBI WGS metagenome assembly BBPD01 (sample SAMD00019088, study PRJDB2971) | groundwater metagenome | biome: freshwater biome; feature: mineral spring; material: ground water | place: USA: CA, Sonoma | collected 2011-09 | depth surface m
AGGGCGGCCCACTCGGGCGCGTCCAACTGCCGGATTTAGGTTTAAAACGACCCGAACGCCGTTCCCAGCAGCACCACAGCCACCAGCGCCAGCAGTGGAATGGCGACCGCGACGACGAAGATGTCGGCGTACGACTGGCGGTGCGTCAGGCCGCAAATGCCCAGCAGCGTGATGACGGCGCCGTTGTGCGGTAGCGCGTCCAGGCCGCCAGCGGCGATTGCGGTCACGCGGTGCAGCAAGTCAGGCCCTATGCCCGCCGCCTGCCCCATCGCCAGCCAGTGCTCGCCGAGTTCGCGCAGCGCAATCGTCATGCCGCCCGAGGCCGATCCGGTGACGCCGGCCAGGATGTTGACGGCAATCGACAGCGACACCAGCGGGTACTCGGGCGCAATGCCCAGCACGGCGTCGCGAATCAGTGCAAAACCGGCCAGCGAGGCGATCACGGCGCCAAAACCGACCTGCGAGGCGGTGTTGAGCAAGGGAAGCACCGAACTGCTGGCGCCTTGTTCGAGCGTGTCGCTGAGCTTGTCCAGTCGCTTGCGCTGCAACACGATCAGCAGCACGATGGCCGCGCTCAGTGCCGTCACCACAGCCCAGAGCCCGCGCACGCTGGCGATGTCGGTGGCGCCAAAACGCGGCTCGGCCAGGTAGGCGGTGTCCAGCGCGGGCAGCAGCCAGGTGGCCAGCAGGTAGTTGAGCACGATCACCAGCAGCACCGGCGCCAGGGCGCAGGCCAGGGCCGCCCGGCCGGCTGCCACGCTGGCGTCGGCACCGGGCCGGGTCGCCGGGGCGGGCTTGACGGCGGCGCTGGGCAGACCGGCGGACAGATCGACCGGCAGCGCCGCTTCTTCGTGCTGTCCGTAGCCCTCGCCGCGCGCCCGGGCTGCCGCCGCCCGGCGTGTCAGCCAGAGCAGGCCCAGCGCCAGCATCAGCGCGCCGCCCAGCAGGCCAATGCCGGGCGCGGCAAACGGCGTGGTGCCGAAGAAGGGCATGGGAATCGCGTTCTGGATCGCCGGCGTGCCCGGCAGCGCGCTCATGGTGAAGGTGAAGGCGCCCAGCGCAATGGTGGCCGGAATCAGCCGCTTGGGCAGATCGGCCTGGCGAAACAGCGCGGCGGCTATTGGGTAGACCGCAAATGCCACCACGAACAGCGAGACGCCGCCGTAGGTGAGCACCGCACAGGCCAGCACGATGGCCAAAATGGCGCGTCCGCTTCCCAGCGCGGCGACGATGGCGTGCGCAATCACCTGCGCTGCGCCCGAGGCCTCCATCAGCTTGCCAAATACCGCGCCGAGCAAAAAGAGGGGGAAAAATGCGATGACGAAGCTGCCCAGCGCCGGCATGAAAACCTGGGTGTAACTCGCCAGCAAGGGCGCGTCGGCGCTGAACAGCACCGCCAGCAAGGCCATCAGCGGCGCCAGAAGCAAGACGCTGATGCCGCGGTAGGCCAGCACGATCAACAGCGCCAGCGCCAGTACGATGCCCAGAATGCTAATCATGCGGCGATCACCTGCGTCAGATCGAAGCTGCTGCGCTGGCCCAGGGCAGCGCCGTGCTGCGCCAGCCAGCGCTCGGCAGCGCTGAACCCGAGTTCGTGCAACTGCTGCAAAAACGCCCAGTCGGTCTTTGTCTTGCTGTTTGCGCCCAGCGGTGCCAGCGAAGCGCCGCCGTCGAGCAGGTGCAGGCGCAGCGCCGCCACGCGCTCGAACAGGGGGTGTTGGTATGGGTGCGCCGGTCGGTCATCCTCCCCGATCAGTTGCTTGAGCAGGGCGATCGAGCGCAGTTCCTTGAGCAAGCTGGTGTTAAAGGTGACTTCGCCGATGCGCTCCAGAATATCGGAGGCGCGCTTGGGCAGTTCGACGCGCTCGATCGGGTTGATCTGCACCAGCAACAAATCGTCGGCCGGGCTGTCGGCGATCAGCGGCATGAGCGTGGGGTTGCCGGCGTAGCCGCCGTCCCAGTAGGCCTCGCCGTCGATTTCCACCGCCTGAAACAACAGCGGCAGGCAGGCCGAGGCCAGCACCATGTCGGGTGTCAGTTCGGTCTGCTTGAACACCCGCAGCGCACCGGTGCGTACCTGGGTGGCGGCAATGAAGAGCCGGGTTTTGTGGCAGCGGCGCACGCGCTCGAAGTCTACCGTCTGCTCCAGAATGCCGCGCAGAGGGTTCAGATTGAGCGGGTTGAACTGGTACGGCGAGAGCTGGCTGCCTAACAGCCGGCCGGCTTGCTTCATGGGCTCGAGCCAGGGCGCCAGCCAGGGGTTTTGGGGGCTGAACCAAGGCCCCAGGGGGTGACGCTCGATGTGATGAAACGGCGACAGCTCGGCCACGCGGCCCCAGAAGCCGCGCAGCACGCGGCGCGCGCCTTCGCGTCCACCGTCCATCAGTCCGGCGGCCAACGCCACCGCGTTCATGGCGCCGGCGCTGGTGCCGCTGATGGCGTCGATTTCCAGCCATTCCTCTTGCAGCAGTCGATCCAGCACGCCCCAGGTGAAGGCGCCGTGCGAGCCGCCGCCTTGCAGCGCGAGGTCGAGTTGCAGGGGTTTGCTGGGCGTCTCGGACGCTGAGGGGCTGTGGCTGCGGGTCATGGCAACTCCTGGTGTGGTTTGCGCTCTATTGTGCACAGCAGCATGAAAGTGGTGAGGCTATCTGGCTTGACAGGCCAACCAGTCGGCGCTGACAGGATTTTCGTTGTGTACTTGTTGCAAGTAAGCGACGAAGCGCGCCGCTGGTGCCGACAGCGGCCGGTCGGTGCGCCAGACCACCGACCACTGGCGCTGTATTGGAAAGCCCTCCACCGGCAGGCGCACCCAGGGGCAGGGATCGGCTGCGTCTGCGCGCTGTGCGCCCCAGCGCAGACTCAGCGCCGAGATCACCGCCAGGCCCAGGCCGGCGCCGACCGCGTGCTTGAGCGCTTCGTTGCTGCCCAGGCTCATGGCGATGCGGGGTGAAAAGCCGCGCGCGCTGAAATGGCGCTCGGTCACCAGTCGGGTGCCGCTGCCGGGTTCGCGCATCAGCCAGCGTTCATGCGTCAACTGGCGCAGCGGCACCGGCGGGCCGTCGGCCAGCGCGTGCTGCTGGGGACCGATCACGACCAGCGGGTTGTCCATGAAAGGCAGGTTTTGCAGCGGCAGATCGTCGGGCGGCAGCATCATCACCGCCAGCTCGTCGGCGCAGTCGTGCAGGCGGGCGATCACGCGGTCGCGGTTTTCCACTGCCAGATCGATCTCCACGCCCGGATGCAGTTGCGCGAACGGCCCCAGCAGGTCGGGTACGAAGTATTCGGCGGTGGTCACCGCCGCGATGCGCAGCCGCCCGCTGAGCAGGCCGTGCATGTCGGCCAGCCGGCTCTCAAAGCGTTGCCAGCAGGCGTTGACTTCGGCCACCGTTTGCTGCAGCGCTTCGCCAGTCGGGGTCAGGCGGATGCCGCGCCCGATCGGCTCGAACAAGGCCTCGCCCACCAGCGCCGAGAGCTCGCGCAGATGCACGCTGACGGTGGGTTGACTGACGTGAATCTCGCGCGCCGCCTGCGTCACCGAACCCAGGCGTGCGGTGACTTCGAAGGCGCGCAGTTGCTGTGGCGATGCGCGCAGTAGGCGTGTATTCATAGGTCCGGTCATATTCGTTGCATCAAAAAAATGTATTTTTATTCATGAGTCGATCGTTTTATAGTCGGCCCGTCTCATCCCGCATAACGAAAGGCGCTTGCATGAAAATCGATAACCCATCCCAGACGCTGGTCAGTGGCGGGGCCGCCGAGGCCGGCGCGCTCGACGTTCTGACACCGATCACCGTCGCCTACGGCGACGGCATCGGCCCGGAGATCATGGAAGCCACACTGAAGGTGCTGCAGGCCGCCGGTGCCCGCATCGCACCCGAAGTGATCGAGATCGGTGAAAAACTCTACCGCAGCGGCCACAGCAGCGGCATCGCCCCTGAGGCCTGGGACAGCCTGCGCCGCACCAAAGTGTTTCTCAAGAGCCCCATCACCACCCCCAGCGGCGGCGGCTACAAAAGCCTGAATGTGACCATTCGCAAGACCCTGGGCCTGTACGCCAACGTGCGGCCCTGCGTCAGCTACAGCCCCTTTGTGGCCACCAAGCACCCCAAGTTGAACTTGGTGATCGTGCGCGAAAACGAGGAAGACCTGTACGCCGGCATCGAGCACCGCCAGACCGACGAGGTGTTCCAGTGTCTCAAGCTCATCACCCGCCCGGGCTGCGAAAAAATCGTTCGCTACGCCTTCGAGTACGCACGCGCCAACGGCAGGCACAAGGTCACTTGCATGAGCAAGGACAACATCATGAAGATGACCGACGGCCTGTTCCACCAGGTGTTCGACGAAATTCGCGTTGAATACCCGCAGATCGCCAGTGATCACATGATCATAGACATCGGCGCGGCACGACTGGCGACGCGCCCGGAGCTGTTTGACGTCATCGTCACGCCCAACCTGTACGGCGACATCATCAGCGACGTTGCCGCCGAGATGACCGGCAGCGTCGGGCTGGCTGGCAGCGCCAACATCGGCGAGCACGTCGCCATGTTCGAGGCCATTCACGGCAGCGCGCCCGACATCGCGGGCAAGGGCATTGCCAACCCCAGCGGACTGCTGCTGGGCGCGGTGATGATGCTGGTGCACATTCGCCAGGCCGACGTGGCGGCCAAGGTGCACAACGCCTGGTTGTGTACGCTGGAAGACGGCGTTTTCACCGCCGACCTGCAAGGTCAGGGCAGGGCGCAGATTGGCCGGCCTTTTGGCAGCATGGATTTTGCCGACGCCATCGTCGAGCGGCTCGGTCGTTTGCCGCAGCAGTTCAAGCCGATCAGTTATCAGAACCCGCCGCTGCCCACTGGCCCGGTCGCGCCCTTGTACGTGCGCCGGCCCGCAGCCAAGAAAGCCATGGTGGGCGTGGACGTGTTCGTGCACCAGTCCGAGTCGTCAGCCGATGTGCTGGCCCTGCACCTGCAGGCCAACCAGACGCCGGCCTTGCGCTTGCTGATGATCACCAACCGCGGCGTCAAGGTCTGGCCGGGTGGCTTCCCGGAAACCTTTTGCACCGACCACTGGCGCTGCCGTTTCATGGCGGCCCAGGCGGACGGCGAAATCACGCAGCGCGACATCGTCGCGCTGCTGGGGCAACTCACCGATGCTGGTGTGGACGTGATCAAAACCGAAAACCTCTGCACGTTCGACGGCGTGCAGGGCTTCGCCCTCGGTCAGGGTCAGTAAGCGTTTGTCAGTGCGGGAGCGGGGTTTGCCCGGGCTCTGGGACAATCGGCGTCGGCCGTGTCCCTGGCCCTGAACATGAACGCCGCCGACCCCAGACCCTGCGCAGCCACACCGGTACGCGCGCCAGCAGAGCTGGCGGCGCTGGCGCTGGCTGCGTTCGATCATCTGGTGGCGCACGCGCCAGGTTTTCGTGCGCGCACCGGTCAGCGCGACATGGCCGCGCAGATCGCGCAAACCCTCAGTGGCGCAACCCTGGGCGAGTTGGCCGGCACCGAGGCGGCGGCTGCACCCCGGCGCGGCATTGCGGTGCTGCAAGCCGGCACCGGTGTGGGCAAGTCGGTGGCGTACGCGGCCAGCGTGATCGCGCTGGCGCTGGCGCAACAAAAGCGCGTGCTGATTTCCACCGCCACCGTGGCCTTGCAAGAGCAGTTGATCGGCAAAGACCTGCCCGCGTTGGCGGCGTTGCTGTCCGAGCCGTTCTCCTTTGCGCTGGCCAAAGGACGGGGTCGATATGTCTGTCGCCTCAAGCTCGACCAACTCAGCGACGGCGACGCGGCCAGCGCCGAATTGTTTGATAACGACGCCGACGCCGACGCCGCTGTCGGTGCGGATGCGGCTGTGGCGGACGGGTTCGGCGCCGAGCGCCGGGCAGAACGTGCGCGCCAATACGCGCAGTGGGCCTTGCAATTGGACGCAGGCGCCTGGGACGGCGACCGCGACCGGCTCGAAGTGCCGCCGCCGCCCGCGAGCTGGCAGCCGGTGGCCGCCGAGCGCCACAGTTGCAGCGCGCGCCACTGTCCCAGCTACCACGGTTGCAGCTATTACAAAGCGCGTGCACGGCTGGCGCAGACACAGGTGATCGTGGTCAACCACGACCTGCTGCTGTCCACCCTGGGGATGTATGCGCTGCCCGACCCGTCGGACTGCTACTTGGTGCTCGACGAGGCGCACCATTTGAGCGCGGTGGCGCAAGGGCGCTTCACCCAGGCCATGGACTTGATGCACAGCCAATGGCTCGATCGCTTGCCACGCGCGATCGACGAGGTGTGTAGCGCCTTGCAGCACACGCCGGCCTTGAACGTGGCCCCACTGGCGCGCGAACTCAAGACCGCACTGGCTGAGCTGGCGCGGCTGGCGCTGGCGCGCGTCGCTGCGCGGCCCGAGTGGAGCGTCTTGTGCCGTGGCGCAGGGACGGCTGCTACTGACGCCCCGGCGGTGCCGCTGCTGGAGCGCTTTGAAAGTGGTGCGCTGCCGCCCGAGTGGTTGCCCCCGCTGGAGCTGGTGCACAGCCGCGCCAACGCCCTGCTCAAGCAACTGGAGGCTTTGGCTGGCCAGATCAAGGCCAAGGCGCGCGACAACCCGGGAGAGGCCGCCCGTTGCGCGCGACTCTACAGCCGCCTGGGCGCTTTTGCGCCGCGCCTGCAGCACACGTGGGCCACCTCCGAACTATTTTTGCAGCAGCCCCAGGCGCAGCAGCCACCCTTGGCCAAGTGGTTGCAAGCCGGTACCGAGCGCGGGCTCGTCACGCTCAGCGCCCACGCCTGCCCGCTGCAGCCCGGCAGCCTGTTGCGCCAGCAGCTCTGGAGCCGGGTGCGCGCAGCGGTGCTGACCTCGGCCTCTTTGGTGAGCTGCGGCAACTTTGAGCACTTTTTGAGCGAGTCGGGTCTGGACGACGATCCGGACGTGGTCTGCCGTGCGGTGCAAAGCCCGTTCGACCACGCACGCCAGGGTCGTCTGGTGGTGGTTCAGACCCAGGCCGACCCGAAAGACGTGTCGGCTTACACCGACGAGATGCTGGCGGCGCTGCTGCAAGATCTGGCCGCCGTGCCACGCGGTGCGCTGGTGCTGTTCACTTCCAAGGCGCAGTTGCGCAGCGCGCAGGCCTTGTTGGCGAGCGAGCCGCACGGCGAACTGCGCGCGCGGGTGCTGGTACAAGGCCAGACGGCGCGCCCGCAGTTGCTGGCGCGGCACGCCGCGCGCGTGGCGCAAGGGCAGGCCTCGATTCTGTTCGGGCTGCAATCGTTTGGTGAAGGGCTGGACCTGCCGGGCGCGTTGTGCGAATGGCTGTTCATCACCAAGCTGCCGTTCGCATCCCCCAATGACCCGGTCAGTCAGGCGCGCGCCGACTGGCTGAAAAGCCAGGGCCGCGACCCGTTTGCCGAACTGGTGATACCCGCCACCGGGGTGCGCTTATTGCAGTGGAGCGGCCGCGCTTTGCGCAGCGAGGCAGATCAGGCGGTGATCGTCTGCTACGATCGTCGGCTCTTGCTGCAGGCCTATGGACGTCGCCTGCTCCAGGGCCTGCCGCCCTACCTCTTGCAGCGGCGCGTCAACGGCGTGCTGTTTCCGGTTTGATGGTTTTATTCTTCTTGCCGAAATGAAAACACCGATTCGTCCACTGCGCGGATTTTTGCTGTTGATCGTTCTTTGGGCTGGCCTTGCCGCTCTGGCCTGGTCGCAGCCGCCCGCTACCCTGGTCGTGCAGGGTGCCGGCGCGACTTTTCCAGAGGATATTTATAGCATCTGGGCCGAGCGCTATCAGGCCGTCACCGGCACGCAGATCCAATACCAAGCGACTGGATCGGGCGACGGCGAGCGCCAGATCAAGGCGCGCCTGGTGGCATTCGGTGGCACCGACACGCCGCTGACGCCCCAAGAGTTGGCCGAACACCGGCTGATCCAGGTGCCGACGGTGGCCGGCGCCGTGGTGCCGGTGTTCAATCTGCGGGCGCTGGCGGGGCGGCGGCTGCAACTCTCTGGCGAGGTGCTGGGCGAGATGTTCAGCGGCCGGATCGAGCGCTGGAACGACCCCCGAATTGTCGCTCTCAACCCGGGGGTGGCGCTGCCCAATCTGCCGGTGCGCCGGATCGTGCGCTCAGATACCTCGGGTACCACGCACGCCTTCACGCGCTACCTGGCGCTGGTCAGCCGCACTTTCGAGACCGAAGTCGGCGCCTCGCGCTTGCCACGCTGGCCCGGTGAGGTGCTCAGCGCGGCCGGCAACAGCGGGGTGGTCAAGCTGCTGCAAAATACCGAAGGCGGCCTGACCTACGTCGGCTACGACCGCGTGCGCAGCCAACGCCTCTCCAGTATCAGCTTGCAGGACACTGCGGGCCGTCCGGTACAAGCCAGCGAAGCCAGTATTCTGACCGCGCTGCGTGCCAGCGACGTGCATCGCACCGGGGACGACAGCGCCAGCACCTTGAATATGTCGGCACCCGGGAGTTGGCCCATCGTCATGGTGACCTTTTTGCTGTTCGACGCCGAGCCGGCACGCGCCAGCGACGTCGAACCCGCCATGCGCTTTTTGGTCTGGTCTTTCCTGCAGGGCGACCGGCTGGTCAGCGGCACCGGCTTTGCCCCGCTGCCGGTGCTGCTGCAGGCGCGGCTGTTTGCTCGCCTGATGCAGGTGCGGCCGCGCGACGGTCGGGCGGTTCACTTGCTGTGATGTCGCGCCCGGCGCTGTTGCACAAGCCGGAAGGAGGACGAGATGACCCCTACTCCAGAGCCGCCATGCCATGTGCCATGACAAGCGCGGGCACCGTGGTAGCGCGTCCAAGCTAGGCAGGGGCCAGGGCCGCGCTGTGCGTCCGTGCGGGTGGCGAGCCTGCGGTTCGGCGTGGGTCCGTCCTTCCTTTGGCAAGCCCGTTGGCCCGTCTGCCAACCCATTTTCCTGCTGCCAAGGGTTTTCATGCTGGGGGGCTGTTCACCGCACCGCGGTGGGTTAGGATCAGTTTCCTCAACTCTGCTGCGGCTTGCTGCCGCCTTGATCGTCATGGTTTATGAATTCTTGAAGCTGGTGCACCTGTTGGCCGTCGTGGTCTGGGTCGGCGGCATGGTGTTTGGCTACTTTTTCCTGCGTCCGGCAGCGCAGTTTCTGGAGCCGGCGCTGCGCGTGCCCTTGCTGCACGGGGTGATGCAGCGCTTTTTTGCTGCCGTACTGGTAGCGGCTGCGCTGGTGCTGGTCAGCGGCATGTGGATGATTGCCCGATTGGCCAAGGAAACCGTGCAGGCCGGACTGGCCTTCAATATGCCTTTGGACTGGAAAATCATGGCGGTGCTGGGGTTGTTGATGATAATCATTTTTGGGCACATTCGGTTTTCGCTGTTCAAGCGCCTGGGGCGCGCAACAGCCGCCAGCGACTGGGCCGCCGGTGGCGTCGCGTTGGCGTCGATTCGCACCTGGACCGGCATCAACCTGGCGATTGGCGTGCTGATCATTGCCGTTACCTTGCTGATGACTTGAGTCTCGAACCGGGTGTCGGGCAAAACCGCCGCGCCGCTGGCGCTGGCGCTTGATCGGGTCGGCTGCGTGGATGTGACGGACGTGACTTGAGGCAAAATCAGACGCGGTGTGCATGTACAAACACGAAGGAAAATTCGATGTCTCTTTATCGATTCAAATCGCGCGAAACCAGCGACCTGGTCATGCTCGAGCCGCATGGCAAACGCACGCTGGAGATTTTAGGCAAGCCGCTGACAGGCCCGGGGATCATTTTTCCGGCCCAAATGGCGGCTGCGGTGCAATTGCTGCGCGACGCGGTGGAGCAGGAAGAGGCAGAGCAGCAGCGGCTGCGCCAAGAGGCCGAAGCGGCTGGTGAGGCGCCGCCGGAATTCGACGTCGTCAGCCTGCGCATGCGCAGCGCCCCCCTGATCGACATGCTGCAACGCTGCGAAAAGGCTGGGGTCGAGATCATTTGGGGCGTTTGAGCCGGAATGGGCTGCACGCCCGCTGCGCAGTCTGCTTAGCGGGCTGGCGCAGGCTTGAACAGCCGGCGCGCCAGCCGGCTTGCGCCGCGTCAAGGCTTAGTCGGCGAACTGACCCGCCGCTTCAATTACGCTGCGCAGCTTGGTGATTTCGCCTGCCACAAAGGCTTTATGGCCAGCCGGGGTGATGCGCCGGTCGCGCGCCACGACGGCGCCCAGGGCTTCTTGGCGTTTGATGAATTCGGGGTTACGCAGGGCGGCTTGCAGCGCGTCGTTGAGCCGCTTGGTGACGGCCGTTGGCGTGCCTTTGGGCGCGTACAGACCGTGCCAGACGGTCAGGTTAAAGCCTGTGAGCCCCATTTCCTGCAGCGAAGGATAGTGCCGCAACACCGGGTGCGTCGACAGCGGGCTGGCGGTGGTGACGGCGAAGGCCTTGATCCGCCCGGCTTCGATTTGCGGCATGACGTTGGTGGTCTGGTCGCACATCACGTCGACCTGGCCGCCGATCAGGTCGTTCATGGCCGGGCCGGTGCCGCGGTAGGCGATGGTGGTGATCGATTGGTTCAGTCGCATGGCCGACTGCCACATCAGGCCGCACAGGTGCGAGGCCGACCCCAGACCAGCGTGTGCCAGGTTGAGCCGGCCGGCATTGGCGCGGATGTGGTTTTCGAGGTCTCGGTAGGTGGTGGCGGGCAAGCTCGGGGCGCCGACCACAACCATGGGGACGTCGTTGATGATGCCCAGGTATTCGAAGTCTTCCAGCGCCTTGAACTGCAGGTTGCGATACAGGCTGGCGGTGGCGGCCATGCCGATGTGCCAGACCAGCAGGGTGTGGCCGTCTGGCGTGGCGCGCGCCACCCGGGTCGCGCCAATGGTGCCGCCGGCGCCGGCGGCGTTTTCCACCACGATGGTGGCGTTGCCCAGCGGGCCGCGCATCGCTTCGGCCAGATGACGCGCCACCAGATCGGTCGGGCCGCCGGCGGCGAAGGGAACGATGAGGGTGACGGTTTTGCTTGGGAAGGCCTGCGACCAGGCCGCCGTGCTGAGTGTGGCGGCCAGGGCCAATGCGAACATTTTTTTCATGCAATTGCTCCTGAGGGTTGAATCAATGCAGCATGATAGGCTCGCTGACAAAGGTTTTTGCAGCGGAAGTTGCGTAGTCGACCATGAGGGAAAACCCTATCGGGTAACGGGCGCGCGCTTCGTTCGCCAGTCTGGGATGATCGCCACATGTCGACCGAACCACTCAAACACACGCTCAAACTCAAGCCGCAGGCGGCTCAAAATAGCCCGACCGGGCCATTCCCGGCGCGCCGTGCACCGGTGCGCCCGCGCGGCCCGGCGCGTGCGCAAAGTGTGGCCGCTCGCGTGCGGCAGCCAGCCCGCGCGCCGATCGAACGCCCGGCGTCAAACGCGCGGCACGGCTCAGACGACGGGGCCCGTGCGGCGCGGCAGAGCGCGCCGCACCCAGCTGGCGCTGTGCCGCAGCAGCCGCAGCGGGCGGTCGCCCAGAGCGTCGAGGGGCAGCGCTTGAACAAGCGCATGGCCGAGCTCGGGCTGTGTTCGCGACGCGAGGCCGACGCCTGGATTGCGCGCGGCTGGGTGCGCGTCGATGGTCAGCCGGCGGTGATGGGTCAGCCGGTGTCGGCGCACGCGCGCATCGATGTGCTGGCGCAGGCGCGCCACCAGCAAGACGGGCGGGTCACGATCGTGCTGCACAAGCCGCTGGGTTATGTCAGCGCTCAGCCCGAGGACGGTCACGAGGCGGCGGCGGTGTTGATAACGCCCGCCAATCGGTGGCGCGGCGACGCGGGCACGCCGGCGGCACCCGAGCGTCGTTTTGCGCCCGAACACAGCCGCGGGCTGGCGCCGGCCGGCCGGCTCGACATCGACTCCAGCGGTCTTTTGGTGCTGACGCAAGACGGCCGTGTGGCACGTGCGCTGATTGGCGAGCACAGCGGGGTGGAAAAAGAATACCTGGTGCGGGTGCATTACGCGCCCCAAGACAGCGCAGGCGCCGCACCAGCCGAACGTGTGACGCAAAACGTGCAGGCCGCCCTGGACCCTGCGCTGTTGCAGCGGCTGCGCTTTGGGTTGAGCCTGGACGGCAAGCCGCTCAAGCCGGCGCAGGTCGAGTGGCAGAACCCGGAGCAGTTGCGCTTTGTGCTCACCGAGGGCAAAAAGCGCCAGATCCGCCGCATGTGCGAACAAGTGGGGCTGCATGTGGTGGGCCTCAAACGGGTGCGCATCGGGCGCGTGCTGCTGGGCCATCTGCCGCCGGGGCAGTGGCGGTATTTGCGCAGCGACGAACGCTTTTGAGGCTGGGGTCGCCGCAGTGTGCAGCAAGCGCTGGTGGCGGTACCGACTCAAACCAGTGCGAGAATGGCGCACCAAACGATAACAGCCGGTCCATGCTCGTCGATACCCAGCCCGCCACCCACCAACATCAGCCCGCCGCGCCCGAAGTGAGGGCGTTGTGGGTGAAGTCCAAGCAAATCGGCGTGTTGATGGACGGCATGCCGGCGGCCTTGCTGGCGGGCGTGCTGTCGATGCTGGTGCTGGTCTACAGCATGGCCAATGAAGTCAGTCTGCCCGGCTTGCTGGTTTGGGCGGCAGGCTTGCTGGCGCTGTTGGTGTACCACTACCGCCTGATCGGCATTTACCGTTTGCGTCACGACAGTTCCGAAGGCTCGCAGCGGCTGGCCTTCGTCGAGCGCTACCGCTGGATGTGGGTTGCGCTCGGTCTGTTCTGGGGCGCTGCGGTGCTGCTGAGCTTTCAGCAAGCGACGCTGCAGACGCAGTTTGTCACCGGTCTGGTGGTGCTCGGCCATGCGTTTTTGACCCTGGTCGTCTGCAGCGCCTATATGCCGGTGTTCCGGCTCTACGCGCACAGCTTGATGGGGTCGGTGGTGCTGGGTCTGCTGGTCAACACCGCGCGCTTGGCACACGGCCTCGACGTGCCGCTGTTCGGTTTGGAAATGATGGTGCTAGCCCTGCTTTTTTGGTGGCTGCTGATGCGGGTCGGCAAGCGCTTGAATCAGGTGCACCAGAGCAATTTCGAGCTGCAGTTTTCCAACCAGGAGTTGATCGACTCGCTCACCTTGCAAACCCGGGCCGCACAGCGCGCCATCACGGCCAAAAACCGTTTTCTCGCCTCGGCCGCGCATGACTTGCGACAGCCGGTACACGCGCTCAGCCTGTACGCCGACTGGTTGATGGCAGAGCCCGAGATGGGGCGCGACATTGCGCCGCGCATGCTGCAATCGACGCGCGCCATCAATGAATTGTTTGATTCGCTGTTTGACCTCACACGCATCGATGCCGGCAATTACAAGCTGCGTTTGCAAGAGGTCGATGTGCAGCAGTTGTTTGCCGATCTGCTGTCGCAGTATGAGCCGGTCGCAGCCGCCAAGTCGCTGCGGCTGCGCAGCCGCACCCGGCCGATGACGCTTTGGGCCGACCCGGTGGTGTTGCGCCGCATGCTGGGCAACCTGCTCTCCAACGCCTTGCGACACACCAAGCAGGGCGGGGTCTTGCTGACACTGCGGCGCCGAGAAGGGGTGCTCGCGTTTGAAGTCTGGGATACCGGCGTTGGGATCGAGCGCGAGCATCAGCAGGCGATTTTCCAAGAGTTTTTCCGCGTCTCGCAGCACCAGGGCACCGAAGACAGTCTGGGCCTGGGACTGACCATCGTCTCGCGCCTGGCCACCTTGATGGGCTACTTGCTCGACTTGACTTCCACCATGGGCCGCGGCAGCGTGTTTCGCATCATGTTGCCGCAGCAAACGCAGCAGCGGCCAACGCTGATTGCGTCGGCGCGCTGAGCGGGCGGGGACTCAGAATTCGAGCAGTCCGGCGCTGCGGGCCAGGTGGCTGGCCTGCGAACGGCTCTTGACGTTGAGGCGGCGAAACAGCCGCCACAGATGCACCTTGACCGTGTGTTCGCTGATCTGGAGTTGTTCGGCGATGTCTCGGTTGGACAGGCCGCGATCGAGCAAGACGAGCAATTGTTTTTGCCGCTTGGAGAGTTTGCTCGGAATGGTGGGGGCGTTTTCGTCCTCGCCGTCTTCGATCAGAAATTCGCGCAGCACCTTGGATATCTGGGCCGCACCGGCCGATTTTTCCACATAGGCATCGGCCCCGGCTTCGTGCGCCAGGTCTTCGTAGTCGCTGGCTGGCGAGGCTGAGAGCACGATCAGCGAGGTATCGGGCAGCAGTTGCCGCATCTCGCGCACCCCGGAGACGCCGTGCGTGTCGGGCAGCTTCAAGTCCAGGCAGACCAACTCGGGCTCACCGTGCTCGGCGATTGCTTTGCCGACCGAAGCCATGCGTTCGAGCTCGACCACCTGGGTCGATGCGCGCATGCGGCGCAGCAGCATGACCACAGCCTCGCGCATCAGTGGGTGGTCATCGATGACAAAAATACTCATGGCGGACGGTTGATCGTTGTTCGCAGCGCAAGAGCCGGTTGTTTGTGTCGGAATCCAACAATAGCCAGAAGGGGTTAATTTTTCACCCGCTGCCAGATTATCAGGGTTTCGATCGCTTGTGTGGCGCCGCGGCGGCAAAACTTATGCAAATCGCTTATGGCCCCCCGCTTTGCTCAGCTCTTGCAAGGCGCTGGCAAGGGCCTGGCTCTGACCGGGTTGGGGCTGCAAGGCCGGCATTTCAGCCAGCGCCGCGCTGCCACGCCCTTGCAAGTGGGCGATGGCTGCAGCGGCCGCCTGCGGTGTGGCAAAACCGGCGCTCTGCAGCAGCAAGCGGCCTTGCGCGTCCAGCAGCTTGAAATAAAACAGGCCGTCGCTCTGGCGGTACTGCTTGAAAGCGGGCCGGGCAAGCCGGGCCGCTTTGCCGCCTGGGGCCGCTGGCGCTGCGCGTTCGAGCGCACGCAGGCCTACCGCCTGGCGCAGCCGGGCGCAAAAGGGGGTGGCGCTGGCGCGCGCTTTTTCCGCCCCGTCGCGCAGGACCCTCTCGATGTGCGCCGGCTCCTGCATCAGTTCGTCGTAGACCTCGCGCAGCGGTGCGAGCTCGCGCTCGATGCGCTCGAACAGCGCTTGCTTGACCTCGCCCCATGAGATGCCGTCGGCATAGGCCTGCGCCAGCGCGGCGGACTCCGGCGCCGAAGCAAAGGCCTGGTAAATCTGAAACGGCGCCGAACCTTCGGTGTCCTTGGGCTCGCCGGGGGCGCGCGAGTCGGTGACGATGCTCAGGATGAGTTTTCTGAGCTGCTCACGCGGCGCGAACAGGGGAATCGTGTTGTCGTAGCTTTTGCTCATCTTGCGCCCGTCGAGCCCGGGCAGGGTGGCCACATGGGCCTCGACCGCCGCAGCGGGCAGCAAGAAGTGTTCGCCGTAGAGGTGGTTGAAGCTGGTGGCGATGTCGCGCGCCATTTCGATGTGTTGCACCTGGTCGCGCCCGACCGGCACCTGCTGGGCGTTGAACAGCAAGATGTCGGCTGCCATCAGCACCGGGTACATGAACAGGCCTACGCTCACGCCCTGGTCGGGGTCGTCGCCTGCGGCATTGTTCTTGTCCAGCGCGGCCTTGTAGGCGTGGGCGCGGTTGAGCAAGCCTTTGCCGGTGACGCAACTCAGCAGCCAGGTGAGCTCTGGGATTTCCGCAATGTCCGACTGGCGGTAGAACGTGACGTGCTGCGGGTCCAGGCCGCAGGCCAGCCAGGTGGCGGCAATCTCCAGCGTCGAGCGCTGCACGCGCACGGGGTCGCCCACCTTGACGAGGGCGTGGTAGTCGGCCAGGAAGTAAAAGCTCTGCACACCCGCTGGGCGGCTGGCGCGCACACTGGGGCGGATCGCGCCCACGTAGTTGCCCAGGTGCGGGGTGCCCGAAGTGGTGATGCCGGTGAGGACGCGCAGGTTTTGCATGGCAGAAGGTGCGGGATCGAATCAAAATAGCAGCAGACGCAGCGGCGTCAGCAGCGCTTCAATGGCGGCGTTGCTCAGCGCCATCAGCGGACGCAGCCACAGGTTGCCGACGATGCCGGTCAGCACCAGTGCCAGCACGACGAAAAAGCCCCAGGGCTCGACGCGCGCGAGCAAAGAAGCCGGCTGCGGCGGCAGCAGACCGACCAGAATGCGCCCGCCATCAAGTGGCGGCAGCGGAAACAGGTTGAAGGCAAACATCACCAGGTTGACCAGCACGCCGGCGCGGCACATGTCGAGGAAAAACCGTTCTTCCACCCCGGCGGCCAGCAGCAGGTACAGCAGCACGGTCCAGCCGATCGCTTGCAGCAGGTTGGCACCCGGACCCGCCAGTGCGACCCAGATCATGTCGCGTCGGGGCGAGCGCAAGCGGTTGAAATTCACCGGAACCGGCTTGGCGTAACCGAACAGGAAAGCCCCGGCGGTGGCGAAAAACAGCAGCAGCGGGATCGCGATGGTGCCGACCGGGTCGATGTGCTTGATCGGGTTGAGCGTGATGCGGCCCAGCAAGTAGGCCGTGTTGTCGCCGAAGTGCCGCGCCGCGTAGCCGTGTGCGGCCTCGTGCACCGTGATGGCAAACAGCACAGGAATGGCGTAGAGGGTAATGGTTTGAATGATTTGGGCGAAGTCCATGGCGGCCCCGGTCAAAGCGCCATTGTCCCAGAAGGGGCGGCAGCGCACGCAGACCGCTTCGGCGGGCCCGGCACGCGTCTCACAGACCCAGCGGCGCGAGCGCGCCGCGCCCGGCGCGCAGCAGCAGCGGGGCGCCGCCGCCGCCCATTGGGGTGAGGTCGAGCACGGTGGTGGGCTCGTGCGCGCAGGCGCCGGCGTCGAGCACGCCGGCCAGCTCGTGCTCGAAGCGCGTGCGGATATGGTGCGGATCGTTCATCGGGCTGCTCTCGTTCGGCGCGATCAAGGTGGTGGCCAGCAGCGGGCCGTCGTGCAGCGCCAGCAGCGCCAGCAGGCTGTGGTGATCGGGCACGCGCAGGCCAATGGTCTTGCGCGCCGGGTGGCTCAGGCGCCGCGGCACTTCCTTGCTGGCCTCCAGAACGAAGGTGTAGGGGCCGGGCGTGGCGAGTTTGAGCAGGCGAAACTGCCGGTTGTCGACCCGGGCGTAACTGGAGAGTTCACTCAGGTCGCGGCACAGCAGCGTCAGAGGGTGCTTGCCGTCCATGCCGCGCAGGCGCCGCAGCCGCTCGGCCGCGTCTTTGTCGTCGAGGTGGCAGACCAGCGCGTAGCTCGAATCAGTGGGCACGGCCAGCACGCCGCCGCGTTCGAGCAACTGCACGGCTTGCTTGAGCAAGCGCACTTGCGGGTTGTCTGGGTGCAGGCGAAAGAATTGCGACATCTGAAAATCGGGGTCAGGAAAATCGGGGTCAGACTCCAATTATCCGCGTCTTGCGCGCGCGGCCAGCCAACTCGCGCCCACACCGCACAGCGCAATCAGGGCAATGCCGCTGAGTTCCTGCGCGCCGGGAATGTGGTCAAAAACCAGCCAGCCACACAGGGTGGCAAAACCGATCTGGCTGTAGAGATAGGGCGTGAGCGTGGACGCCGGCGCCCGGGCGAAGGCCAGAATCAGCAAAAAATGCCCTACCGTTCCCATCAGGCCGATCAGACACAGCAGCGCAAAGGTGTGCCAGTCGGGAATGGCCTGCCAGACCAGCGGCAGCAGCGCCGTGGCGATGATCGCACCGACCCAGCCGGTGTAAAAGTGCATGGTCATGGGGTCTTCGGTGCGCGCCATCTGACTGGTCAGGATTTGGAAGCCGGCGTAGACCCACACCATCGCCAGCGGTATCAAGCTGGCCCAACCCAGCATGTCGGCGCCGGGGCGCGCCACCAGCACGGCGCCCACAAAGCCGCCTGCCACCAGCAGCCAGCGCAGCCGCGACACCTGCTCTTTGAGAAACAGCGCCGCCAGCAGGGTGACGACCAGCGGCGTGGTCATCACAATGGCGGTGAATTCGCCCACCGGCATGAACTGCACGCCCAGGAACGACAGCACGCTGACCAGCAGCAACAAGCCCCCGCGCAGCAGTTGCAGGCGCGGTGCAGCGGTGCGCAGCAGCGTGCGCCCACGCAGGGGAAGCATGAACAGGCTGACCGCCAGCGCCTGAAACACGTAACGAAACCAGACCGCCATCAGCACCGAAACATAGGCGCCAACGACTTTGACCGTGGTGTCGAGCACTGCAAAGCAGGCGGTGGCGACGACCAGCAACGCGATGCCAAGCAGTGGCCGTGCGCTGCGGTGCAATTGCGGTTGCATCACCTAAGCACGCGCGCTTGCAGCAGCTCCCACACCGGGCGCACGCCAGCGGGCAGCGCGGGCAGTTGGCCCAGGTCGAAGCGGCTTTCTTGCGGGCTGTGAAAATCGCTGCCGCGCGAGGCGGCCAGATCAAATTCTTGGCAGAGTGTCGTGAATTTGACGCTGTCGGCCGGGCTGTGCGCGGCGGTGCTCACCTCCACCGCCTGGCCACCGTGGGCTTTGAATTCGCTGAACAAGGCGTATTCCTCGTTGGCGCTGAACGCGTAGCGTCCTGGGTGGGCAATTACCGCCACCCCGCCCGCCTGCGTGATCCAGCGCAGCGCATCGCGCAGCGCGGCCCAGCGGTGCGGCACGAAGCCGGGTTTGCCTTCGGTGATGTAGCGGCGAAACACCTCGTTGGTGTCGCGGCAGACACCCGCCTCGACCAGGTAGCGGGCAAAGTGGGTGCGCGAGATCAGTTCCGGGTTGTCGACGTACTTGAGCGCTCCCTCGTAGGCACCGGCGATGCCGACGCGCGCGAGGTCCTCGCTCATGGCGCGCGCGCGCTGCTCGCGGCCGCTGCGCGTGGCGCGCAGTCCGGCTTGCAAGCCGGCGTCGGTGTGATCGAAGCCCAGGCCGACGATGTGCACCGTCTGGGCCGCAAAGCTGACCGAGATTTCGGTGCCGCTCAGGTAGGCCAGACCGAGCGCGCGCGCCGCAGCGATGGCGCGGTCTTGCCCGCCAAGTTCGTCGTGGTCGGTCAGCGCCCACAAATCTACGCCGTTGCGCGCTGCGCGCTGCGCCAGCGCCTCGGGCGTGAGGGTGCCGTCGGAGACGGTCGAGTGGCAGTGCAGGTCGGCGTTGCGGGGAGCGGTCACGGTTTTATGAGCTGGGGCGCGCGAGCTGTTTGGCGCACACTGTTGTTACATGACATCAGATGCGCAGGCCACGCAAGACCTCGCGTGCCGCCGCCACGCTGTCGCTGATGTCTTGCTCGCTGTGCGCCGCACTCACGAAGCCGGCTTCGTACAAAGCCGGTGCGATGTAGACGCCACGCTCGAGCAGGCCGTGAAATAAGCGGTTGAAGCGTGCCCCGTCGGTCTGCATGACGCGGGCGTAGTTTTGTGGCAACGAGTCAAACAGGAAAAAGCCGAACATGCCGCCTTCGCAGTCAGCGCAAAACGGGATGCCCTCGGCCCGGGCGGCGTCGCTCAGCCCCTGCACCAGGGTGCGTGTCTTGGCCCCCAGCTCGGTATAGAAACCGGGGCGTTGAATTTCGCGCAAGGTGGCCAGGCCGCAGGCGGTGGCCACCGGGTTGCCCGACAGCGTGCCGGCCTGGTAGACGCTGCCCAGTGGCGCGAGGTGCTCCATCAGCGCACGCTTGGCGCCGAACGCCGCCAACGGCATGCCGCCGCCAATCACCTTGCCCAGCACCGTCATGTCGGGCTCGAAGCCGGGGATCAACGCGGCGTAGATGCTTTGCGCGCCGCCGAGCGCAACGCGAAAGCCGGTCATCACCTCGTCAAACACCAGCAGCGCGCCGTGCTGTGTGCACAACTCGCGGCAGCGCCGCATGAAGGGCAGGCTGGCGCGTACGAAGTTCATGTTGCCGGCAATCGGTTCGATGATCAGGCAGGCCAGCTCGGCCGCGTGTTCGCTGAACGCGGCTTCCAGTTGTTCGACGTTGTTGTATTCGAGCACCAGCGTGTGCTGCACCACCTCAGGCGGCACGCCGGCGCTGGTGGGGTGGCCGAAGGTGGCCAGGCCGGAGCCGGCCTTGACCAGCAGCGCGTCGGCGTGGCCGTGGTAGCAGCCCTCGAACTTGATGATTTTTTTGCGCCCGGTGGCGCCGCGCGCCAGCCGAATCGCGCTCATGCCGGCTTCGGTGCCCGAGCTGACCAGGCGCAGCATCTCAATGCTGGGCAGCAGCCGGATGATTTCTTGCGCCAGCTCGACTTCGCGCTCGGTGGGGGCGCCGTAGGAAAAACCGTCCAGCAGCGCGGCCTGCACCGCTTGCAGCACCGCCGGGTGGCCGTGGCCCAGAATCATCGGGCCCCAGGAGCCGATGTAGTCGATGTAGCGCTGGCCGTTGGCGTCCCAGAAGTAGGCGCCTTGCGCGCGCTGCACGAAACGCGGCGTGCCGCCGACGGCGCGAAAGGCGCGTACCGGCGAATTCACGCCGCCCGGAATCACGGCCTTGGCGCGCTCGAACAGTTGTTGGTTGCGGTCGGTCATGGCGGTCAGTGGCGCGTGGTGTCGAGTGGAAAATGCTCGGCGTCGAGCGTGCTATCGGGCGCCGGTTCGACGGCGGGGGCCGGTTCGTCGTCGTGCGACCAAAACAGCCGGTCCGGCACGGCGTGGCCCATCCCGGGTTGAAAACCGGCGTCCAGGCACTGGTCGAGGTAGCTCAGCGCTTCGATGCAGGCCGTCTGCAGGTCGGCACCGCCGGCGATCAGTGCACACAGCGCGGCCGAGAGGGTGTCGCCGGCGCCGCTGAAAGTGGCGGCAAAGCGCTCGTGGCGTGCGCTGGCCAGCACCGTCTCGGGCGAGGCCAGGTGGCTCTCCAGGTACTGGTCGGCAGCGTTGAAACCAGTCACCAGGGTGTAGGGTGCGCCGTGCGCAGCAGCAGCGCGCGCAATGTCGCGCGGACCGGGCGCGCGCTCATCACTCCAGTCGGGCAGCAGCCAGCGGCACAGCGTGCTGTGGTTGCCCACCAGCACAGTGGTTTGTGGCAGCAACAGCTCGGCGCAGGCGTCGAGGTAGTTTTCGATCGCCAGCTCGTCCCACCAGGACAGGTCGGGCATATAGGTTACCAGCGGCACTTCTGCGTAGTCGGTGGTGATGGCGGCGATGGCGCTGAGGTTTTCTGCGCTGCCGACAAAGCCGACCTTGAACGCCTGCACCGGCACATCCTCGAGCGCGCAGCGCGCCTGCTCGCCCACGGCTTCTTCATCAAAGGCCAGGTGGTCGTGCACTTCGACGGTGTCGCGGATGTAGGCGCCGGTGACTACAGGCAGCACGTAAACCGAGGCGCTGGACATCGCGGTCAGGTCGGCGCCCAGACCGCCTGCGCCGCTGGGGTCGTTGGCGTTGAACACCATCACGCACGGCAGGCCGGCCGCTTCGGTTGCGCCGTCCGGGCTGGCGGCAGAAGGTTCAGGGGTATGGGGCATGGGCACAGTCGGGAGTGAAGGCGCAACGCAAAGGCCTGCGTCGTGCAGGTCAGCCGCCGGTTGGCCGGGAAAATGTGGCAGGCTGCATGGTGCTCGATACAATCCGTTCATTCTATGACAGGGCCTGCGCTGACCATGACCGAAACCAAGACTTGGATGTGCCTGATCTGCGGCTGGATCTACGACGAGGCCCAGGGCGACCCCGAGCACGGCATTGCGCCTGGAACGCCCTGGAGCCTGGTGCCGCCGAGCTGGAACTGCCCGGAATGCGCGGCTCGCAAGGAAGACTTCGAAATGGTGCCGATCTGAGCCGGGGCTGTCTGGCCCTCAAGTTTGTTCTGGAGTCAGTCAATCGTGAGCACGCCTCTTGCACGCAAAGTTTTAGTGGTGGACGACAGCAACACCATTCGCCGCAGCGCGGAAATTTTTCTCAAGCAGGGTGGGCACGAAGTCTTGCTGGCCGAAGATGGATTCGACGCCTTGTCCAAGATCAACGACCATATGCCCGATCTGGTGTTTTGCGACATCCTGATGCCGCGCCTGGACGGCTACCAGACTTGTGCCATCATCAAGCGAAACGCCCGCCTGGCCGACATTCCGGTGGTCATGCTTTCGTCCAAAGACGGCGTGTTTGACAAGGCGCGCGGCCGCATGGTCGGTTCGCAGGAATATTTGACCAAACCTTTCACCAAGGACCAGTTGCTGCAAGCGGTGCAGCAGTTTGGTGCCAAGCCTACAGGAGTTGCGTGATGTCGATTCAACATGTGCTGGTGGTAGACGACTCCAAAACCGAGCTCATGGTTTTGTCCGATCTGCTGGGAAAACACGGCTTTAGCGTGCGCACGGCCGAGAATGCCGAAGAGGCTTTGCGTCGCCTGGACGAGGCCAAGCCGGACCTGATACTCATGGACGTGGTAATGCCCGGCCAAAATGGCTTTCAACTGACCCGCGCCATCGCCCGCGATCCGCAGTATGCGGCCATTCCCATCATCATGTGCACCAGCAAAAACCAGGAGACCGATCGCCTCTGGGGCTTGCGCCAGGGCGCGCGCGACTACGTGACCAAGCCGGTCAACAGCGAAGAGCTGCTCTCCAAGATTCGGGCGCTGGGCTGAGTCGGCGCCAGCGCCGCTGCGCACGCGCGATCGAGCGTATCAAACCATGGGCAACAGACAGTCACTTCGCGAACTGCAAGAGCGCTTGGCGCTGCGTTTGAGCAGTGCCCAGTCGCAAGCGCCTAGCGCTGCCTGGCTGGGGGTGCAGGCCGGTGAGCAGAACTTTTTGCTGCCCTTGGTGCAGGCCGGCGAGATTTTTTCCCTGACCTCGATTCACCCGGTGCCGTACACCCAGGCCTGGTATCTCGGGGTGGTCAACTTGCGCAGCGCGCTCTACGGCGTGGTCGACCTGACTGGCCTGTGCGCGCGCGCGCAGCCACCGGCGGCGCCGGGTGTGGCTGGGCGCTTGACTTCCGAGTCGCGGCTGGTGGGCTTGCACCCGGCGTTGGGGGTTAATGCGGTGTTGTGGGTCGACCGCTTGCTGGGTTTGCGCAACCCGGCGTCGTTTAGCGGTCTGGGTCAGCTTGCTGCTGCTGCGCCGGCTTACGGCGCCCGTTGTCTGGTCGATCACCAGGGCCTGTCGTGGCTGGAGCTCGATTTGCAGGCGCTGGCGGCAGATCCGGCCTTTTTGGCCATCGCCGCCTGAGGGTTGGCGTGAGTCAAAGGCGCGACGAGGTCGTTTTGTTTTTTGTTTGAAGGTGTTTCATGGCCATGTTCGATCGACTCCAGGGGCTGTTCAAGAAAAAATCTGAACCGGTGTCGGACCCCATTCAGTCTGACGATCAGGACCTGGCCGAACGGGCCGCTGTGCGGCTGGCACCCGATCCGTCGGCAGGAGATTTTCGGGAGAGTCGCTTCGCCGAGCGCGCAGGCGCAGGCAGCGATGCAGCGCCTGACGGCCGGGTTTTTCTGCCCCTGCTCGGTCGCCGTCCGGCGCCGCAGCAGCAGCGCATGCTGGCGGCGCTGCTGCTGTTTGGCCTGCTGGCACTGGGCGCGACGACGTTTTTCGTATTCAATCAGGCCGCCAGCGGCGCACAGCAAGCCGTTGCCAGTGGACAGGCGGTGGTGCAGTCGCAGCGTTTGGCCAGGAGCGCGGCGCAGGCGCTGGTCGGCAACCCGGCGGCCTTTGCCGAGGTGCGTGAGAGTTCAGGCATCCTGGCGAACAATTTGCGCGGTTTGAAGCAGGGCAGCGCCGATATCGACCGCCTGGGCGCTGGCTACGAGGCGCAAATCGACTCCTTGCTGTCCAAAGGCGAACGGGCCGAACGCCATGCTGCTGTGCTACTGGCGCAGCAAGAGGCGCTGACCGAGGTCGGCGCGTCTTTGCGCAGCCTCAACCGCCAGTCCTCCGACCTGCTCGAAATGGTAGAAGCCGTAGCGGCACAGCAGCTCGAACAGAATGCTCCGCGGGTCCACATTGCCGCTACCGGCCAGTTGCTGATGCTGACGCAGCGCATCGGCAAATCGGCCAACGAATTTCAGACCATGGAAGGCGTCAGTCCCGAAGCGGTGTTTCTGCTGGGCAAAGACCTGAACACCTTCAAGGAAATTACCGACGCCTTGCTCGCTGGCAGCGAGGTGCTGGGTCTGGCGGCGACCGCCGACCCGCAACTGCGCGAGAGCCTGACTGCTTTGCAGAATCTGTATGAACAAACCCGCACCTATGCCGGCACCATTCTGGGCCATTTGCAGGGGCTGGTGGCTGCGCGTGAGGCGCAGAATGCCATCATTGCCGACAGCGAGCCGTTGCGCCTGGGCGGTGAGAGTTTGCGCGCGCAACTGGCTGCAGACGCCGCCGTGGGCGCTGCTGAACTCGCGGCCTTGCTGCTTTTGGCCTTGCTGGTGTTGGCCTGCGCGGGCGGTCTGGTATCGGTGCAGTTGCAAGACAGCCGTCAGCGTCAGGCCATGGCCGATGCGCAGCGTCGTTTGGCCGAGACGCTCGAACAAGACGCCAAGCGCGTCAACGACGCCAACCAGGCAGCCATTTTGCGCTTGATGAACGAGCTGCAGGCGGTGGCCGAGGGCGATCTGACGCAGGAAGCGACGGTGAGCGAAGACATCACCGGAGCCATTGCCGACTCGGTCAATTACACGGTCGAGGAGCTGCGTTCGCTGGTGGGCAACGTGCAAATCACGGCGGCCCGGGTGGCTTCGACCACCTCGGTGGTCGAGAGCGCTTCCACCGATTTGCTGGATGCTTCCAGCGAGCAGTTGCGCGAAATTCGTGACACCGGTCAGTCGGTGCTGGACATGGCGCAGCGCATCAACTTGGTCTCGGCACAGGCGCAGGAGTCGGCGCAGGTGGCGCGCAGCTCGCTGCATGCCGCCGAGTCGGGGCTGCAAGCGGTGCAAAACGCCATCGGCGGCATGAACGCGATCCGCGATCAGATTCAGGAAACCTCCAAGCGCATCAAGCGGCTGGGCGAATCTTCGCAAGAAATTGGCGAGATCACCGAGCTGATTTCGGACATCACCGAGCAGACCAACGTGCTGGCGCTCAACGCCGCCATCCAGGCTGCGTCGGCCGGGGAAGCCGGGCGCGGCTTCTCGGTGGTGGCCGAAGAGGTGCAGCGGCTGGCCGAGCGCTCGGCCGACGCCGCGCGCCAGATCGCTGCGCTGGTCAAGGCGATTCAGACCGACACGCAAGACGCGGTGGCCGCCATGGAGCGCTCCACCCAGGGGGTGGTCGCCGGAGCCCGGCTGTCCGACAACGCCGGCGCCGCGCTGACCGAGATCGACCGCGTCTCGCGCCGTCTGGCCGAGCTGATCGAGCAGATTTCGAGCACCGCCGCGCGCGAAGCCAATTCAGCCAACGACGTGGCCGGCAATATCCAGCACATCTTCGCCGTGGCCGAGCAGGCCGGCGAGAGCACGCGCTCGACCGCCAACCAGGTGCGTGAACTCTCCGTCATGGCCGAAGAATTGCGCCAGTCGGTGCAGCGCTTCCGCATCGCCTGAGTTGCGCGGGCCACGCCTCATGCACGCCATCATGCTCGACACCGCCACCGACAGTCTGCCGCCAGATGCACCGCTCGTGGACCTGGGTCCGCTGGCCTGGGTGTTTGACGAGCTGCGCAAGTCCCTCGAAGCCGCCAACAAGGCGGTGCAGCGGTTCGTGCGGGAAGCCGAGCAAGCGCGCCTGGGCGATCTGGCGGCGCTCGACCCGGCCCCGCTGCGGCTGGCGCGCCAGCAGTTGCATCAGGCCGTTGGCGCACTCGAGGCGGTCGGCCTGGGCGCACCGTCGCAGATGTTGCGCGCCATGGAAGCTGCCGTGCAAGGTTTCGTGCAGCGGCCCGGCACCTGCACCGCGCAGGCGGCCAGCACGATCGAGCGCGCCAGCTTTGCCCTGATCGAATACCTGCAGGCCATGCTCAACCAGGTGCCGGTGTCGCCGGTGGCTTTGTTTGCGCAGTACCGCGAGGTGCAGGAGTTGGCCGGCGCCGAGCGCGTGCATCCGGCCGATCTGTGGCCGTTCGAGCAGCATGGCCTGAACGTGGCGCCGCCGCAGGGTCTTGCGCCGCTGCGCTGCGAGGCGTCGTTGCGGCCCCAGTTCGACCGCCTGGTGTTGCAGTTGGTCAAAAATACCGATATCGCTTCAGCGCAACAGTTGGTCGGTATCTGTGCGCGTCTTTCCGCCGGCGCCGACGTGCCGCGCGGCCAGACGTTCTGGCGCGTGGCTGCCGCCTTCTTTGAGGCGCAAGAGCAGCAGTTGCTGCCGCTGGACGTGTTCGTCAAGCGTGCGACTTCGCGCATCTTGCTGCAGTTTGCCTCATGCGCGCGGGGTCAGACTCAGGTGTCGGAAACCCTGTTGCACGACTTGTTGTTTTTTTGTGCGCAGGCTGGCGGTGCACGGCTGGCCGCCGGGAGTCAGTTGCAGGCGGTGCAGCAGGCCTTTGGAATCGAATCGGTGCCCGTGGCGGACTACCAGCGCGCCACCCTGGGGCGCTTTGATCCGGCCTTGCTGCTCAAGGCGCGCAAACGGATTGTGGCGGCCAAAGAAGCCTGGTCCTTGTATGCGGGGGGCGACGCCGGCCGTGTGCGCGCGGTTGTCGAGCAACTTGGGCTGGTGGCGGACTCGCTCTTGAAGCTGCATCCGGCCAGCACCGCGCTGGCCCGCAGCCTGGTTCGGGCGTCTGAGCAGGCGGCGCGCGAAGCGCCCAGCGTGCGGACCGAATTGGCGATGGAGGTCGCCACCACCACCTTGTACCTGGAGGCTGCTTTCGAGGATTTCGACCCCGATGCGGCCAGCATGACCGAGCGCACCCAGGCGCTGGCGGTGCGGCTCGAGCAGGTGCTTGCCGGCGCGCCGGCGCAGCCGCTCCAGGCCTGGATGGAGCAACTCTACCGCCGCGTCAGCGAGCGCCAGACCATGGGCAGCGTGGTCGGCGAGCTCAAGGTTTCCCTGGCACAGACGGAGAAACTGCTGGATCAGTTTTTCCGCAAGCCGCAGGAAAAGGCGGGGCTGAACCTGGCGCTGTCGCAATTGGCGCAAATGCGCGGCGTGCTCTCGGTGCTCGGGCTCGAGCAGGCGGTGCAGGCGGTCACCCGCATGCGCGCCAGCGTCGAACAGATGCTCGATACCGAAGTCGACCAGACGCTGGCGTGCCAGGCCGGCACCTTCGAGCAACTGGGCAAAAACCTGAGCGCGCTGGGCTTTTTGGTCGACATGCTCAACTACCAACCCGCGCTGGCCAAGAAGCTGTTCGTCTTTAATGCGGAACAAGGCGAGTTGCTGTCCCTGGTCGGCCAATCGCACAGCCCTGAGAGCGCGCCGCTAGCGGCCCAGCAAGAGGCGCAGTTCATCGGTGCGGCGCTCGAGCGTGTGGTCGATGGCGTGGTCGATGGCGCACCAGAAGGCTTGGATTTGGTCGAGTTGAGTCAAGGCTTGGACACGCCGGCCTCGCAAGTCTCGCAGGCCGAACAGGCCGAACAGGGTGAGCGGGCACGCGCTGCGCAACACGCGGCTCAAGCCGTGGTGCAGGCAGACGCCGGCGCGGCCAGCCTGGCGCTGGTCGGCCTGGAGCATGTGGCGCAGCCGCTCACCGGGCGGGTCTCGCAGACCAGTGCCGAGCTCGCTGCGCCGTCTGGGCCGCCAGAGGACGACCTGCTCCATATCTTCCTGGAGGAAGCCCGGGAAGTGCTGGCCAGCGGTCTGCAGGCGGTGCGGCGCTTGCGCCATCAAAAGGCTGATCTGGAGGGTTTGAGCACACTGCGCCGAGCCTTTCACACGCTCAAGGGCAGCTCGCGCATGGTCGGCCTGTCCGAGTTCGGTGAGGCCGCCTGGGCCATGGAGCAGTTGCTCAATACCGTGCTGGCCGAACGGCATCCGGCCGAATCCGAGATGATCGACTTGTCCGAGCAGGCGCTGCAAGCGCTGTCTTGCTGGGTGCAGGACATCGTTGACGGCAGCGCTGCGCACTGGCACGCGCAGGCTTTTTGTGACAGCGCCTTGGCCTGGCGCACGCAGGCCAGCTACCAGGCTCTGCTGCTTCCGCACCGGACCGAGCCGCAGCAGGCTGCGCCGGCACCGCCGTCAGACGCGCTGCTGTCGAGCGAGCTGGAAGTGGGCGAACTCGACGCCGCAGCCGCTGCGCTGTTTTTCCCCGATCCAGGCTTCGAGCCTGATTTTCCGCCAGAGCAAGTGCCCGCCGACCCCGCGGCGCGCCAGCAAGGCCCCGAGCGGGTCGATGTCCCGGCATGCGAAGACGGGCCGCTGCAGGGCAGCGACGATGAGCGGTCTGACTCGGAACCTGAGCCGTCGCCGCTGCTGCAAGAAATTGACTTCGACCGGTTGTTGGAGTTGTCGGTTGAGGTGCCACCGCCAGCCGCTGCGGTCGAAGACGCCGGCGCAGCGGCGCTGCCGCAAGCCGAGCAGCAGGCAGGCAGCCCAGCGCCGTTGGCAGGTGTCGATGCCCCCTTCCTGGGCGCCCTGAGCGACGAGCAGGTCCGCGTCGTTGGCCCGCTGTGCATCGGTATCAAGCTCTACAACGTCTACCTGAACGAGGCAGACGAGTGGTCGCGACGCCTGTGCACCGCACTCGACGAAGCCGCACTCGAGCCGCAGGAGGCCTTGCCTGCCGAGGCCGAGGCGCTGGCGCATTCGCTGGCCGGCAGTTCGGCGGCGGTCGGGTTTGACGGCTTATCCCAGCTTGCGCGCGCGCTCGAGCACGCGCTGGAGTCGGTCGGCATGCGTCAGCAAGCCGGTGCGGCGCTCAACGCCGAAATGACCGACTTGTTCGTTGCGGCGGCGCAAGAGATTCACGCCCTGTTGCACCAGTTTGCCGCCGGTTTTCTCAAGCAGCCAAAGCCTGAATTGCTGGC
>BBPD01000008.1_pt6 | contig 28412 bp, 23 predicted proteins | sample 1344911 | NCBI WGS metagenome assembly BBPD01 (sample SAMD00019088, study PRJDB2971) | groundwater metagenome | biome: freshwater biome; feature: mineral spring; material: ground water | place: USA: CA, Sonoma | collected 2011-09 | depth surface m
GCTGTTGGGGTGCTGGCGGCGCATGGGCGGTCATTGTTGCCCCTCATCAGTGCCCATGGCACAGGCCATGGGCTTCGCGACGTCGGGACAAAACTGCCCCGCCACTGCATCCTCAAGGCCGGCAAGCCGTCAGTCTGAGACAATCGCGCGTATGACCGAAATCCCTGCCACGCCGGGTGCTGTTGCACCCAAGGTCGGCTTTGTAAGCCTGGGCTGCCCAAAGGCGCTGACCGACTCCGAACTCATTCTGACCCAACTCAGTGCCGAGGGCTACCAAACCTCGAAAACTTTTGCCGGCGCCGACCTGGTGATCGTCAACACCTGTGGCTTCATCGACGACGCGGTGCGCGAGAGCCTGGACACGATTGGCGAGGCTTTGGCCGAAAACGGCAAGGTCATCGTGACCGGTTGTCTGGGGGCGCGCCAGGACGAAGGGGGTGCCAACCTGGTGCGCCAAATGCACCCGAGCGTGCTGGCTGTCACCGGCCCGCACGCCACGCACGAGGTGATGGCGGCGGTGCACCAGCACCTGCCCAAACCGCACGAACCTTTTATTGACCTGCTGCCGCCGCAGGGCATCAAGCTCACGCCGCGCCACTACGCTTATCTGAAAATCAGCGAAGGCTGCAAGCACCGCTGCAGCTTTTGCATCATTCCCTCGCTGCGCGGCGACCTGGTCAGCCGCCCGATTGGCGAGGTGCTGACCGAGGCGCGCAAGTTGTTTGAGGCTGGCGTCAAAGAGCTGCTGGTGGTGAGTCAGGACACCTCGGCCTACGGGCTTGACGTGCAGTACCGCACCGGCTTTTGGGACGGCAAGCCGGTCAAGACGCGCTTGTTTGACTTGGTGCGCTCGCTCGGCACCCTGGCCAAACAACACGGTGCCTGGCTGCGGCTGCATTACGTCTATCCGTACCCGCACGTCGATGAAATCATCCCGCTGATGAACGAGGGCCTGTGCCTGCCCTATCTGGACGTTCCCTTGCAGCACAGCCACCCTGAGGTGCTCAAGCGCATGAAGCGTCCGGCCAGCGGGGAGAAGAATTTGGAGCGCATTGCGCGCTGGCGTGAACTCTGCCCGCAAATCGTGCTGCGCAGCAGCTTCATCGCTGGTTTTCCGGGCGAGACCGAGGCCGAGTTTGCCCATTTGCTCGATTTCGTTCGCCAGGCCCGGATCGATCGCGCGGGTTGTTTCGCCTATTCGCCGGTGCAGGGAGCGAGCGCCAACGCCTTGCCCGGCGCCCTGCCGACCGAGCTGCGCGAGCAACGCCGGGCGGCCTTCATGGCGGTGGCCGAAGCGGTGTCGGTGGAAAAATTGCGCCAGCGCGTGGGTTCAATCTTGCAGGTGCTGGTGGATGCCGCACCGGGTCTGGGCAAGAAGGGCGGGGTGGGGCGCAGCTTCGCCGACGCGCCGCAAATCGACGGACTGGTGCGTTTGTTGCCGCCGCAGAAAATCAGCAAAACCCTCAGGGTGGGCGAATTCACGCGCGCACGCGTCGTTGCGGCGCAAGGCCACGACCTGGTGGCGGAGCCGTTTTGAGCGCCGCTGCGGCATCGGCCGGGTTTTGTGCGGCTGCTCGCAGCCAAAAAAAAGACCTGCAAACGCTGGGTTTGCAAGCCTTTATGATTGGTGCCCAAGAGAGGACTCGAACCTCCACGCCTCTCGGCGCTAGTACCTGAAACTAGTGCGTCTACCAATTCCGCCACCTGGGCATCTCAGGAAAGGCGCGATCATAGCAGAAAAAATTGAGCGAAAAAAACAGCCTGTTGGCCGAATATGAAGGCGTTGTCTCGGGTCACCGCGACGGACATGGTTTTGTCATCCGCGACGATGGCCAGGCCGATATTTATCTGCCGTCTAACGAAATGCGGGCGGTGTTGCACAGAGACCGGGTGAAAGCCCGCGTCGTGCGGCTAGACCGCAAGGGCCGGCCTGAAGGGCGCGTCACCGAGATCATCGAGCGCTCCCGTGCGCCCATCATCGGTCGGCTGCTCAACGAAGGTGGCGTCTGGCTGGTGGCGCCGGAAGACAAGCGCTATGGCCAGGACGTTCTGATTCCCAGAGCTGCCACTGGCGCAGCGCGCACCGGGCAGGTGGTGGTGGTCGAGCTGACCGAGCCGCCTGCGCTGTACGGTCAGCCGGTTGGCCGCGTCAAGGAGGTGCTGGGTGAGGTGGACGACCCCGGCATGGAGATCGAGATCGCGGTGCGCAAATACGGCGTGCCGCATGAATTCTCCGACGCCGCTCTGGCGCAGGCGCGATTGTTGCCAGGGCAGGTGCGTGCCGCTGATCGCGTCCAGCGAATCGACCTGCGCGATGTGCCGCTGGTGACGATAGACGGCGAGGACGCGCGCGACTTCGACGATGCGGTTTACTGCGAACCGGCCAAGGTCGGCCGCGGCAAGGGCTGGCGCTTGCTGGTTGCGATTGCCGACGTCAGTCACTACGTGCAGACCGGCTCGGCGATCGACATCGACGCCTACGATCGCGCCACCTCGGTCTATTTTCCGCGCCGCGTCATTCCCATGTTGCCGGAGAAGCTCTCCAACGGCCTGTGCTCGCTCAACCCGGACGTCGAGCGCCTGTGCATGGTGTGCGACATGCTGGTCAACGCCAAAGGTGAGGTACACGCTTATCAGTTCTACCCGGCGCTGATGTTCAGTCACGCCCGCCTGACCTACACCGAGGTGGCGGCGCTGCTGCAAAACACCCGCGGGCCAGAAGCCGCCCAGCGCAGCGCCTTGCTGCCCGCTTTGTTGCATTTGCACGAGGTCTACCGCGCCTTGCTGGGCGCACGACAGTTGCGCGGCGCGGTGGACTTCGAGACGGTGGAGACGCAGATCGTGTGTGACGACGCGGGCCGAATCGAAAAGATCGTTCCGCGCAGCCGCAACGAAGCACACAAGCTGATCGAAGAAGCCATGCTGGCGGCCAATGTCTGCTCGGCCCACTTCATCAGCACCAGCAAGCACATCGGACTGTTTCGTGTGCATGAAGGCCCGACGCCCGAGAAGCAGGAAACCCTGCGCCAATACCTCAAGGCCATGGGGGTGGGGCAGACCATCAGCGACAACCCGCAGCCGATCGAGTTTCAGCAGATAGCCAACGCCACCAAGGATCGCCCCGAAGCGCAGCAGATTCACACCATGCTGCTGCGTTCGATGCAGCAGGCGATCTACACGCCCCACAACGAAGGCCACTTCGGGCTGGCCTTCGAGGCTTACACGCATTTCACCAGCCCGATCAGGCGCTACCCCGACTTGCTGGTACACCGCGTCATCAAGGCCATTCTGGCGGGTCAGCGCTATCAGTTGCCGGTGCTGCCAACGCCGGGCGAGGCGCAGGCCAAGCTGAGCAAGCGGCTGGCCGGACGCAGCCGCACGGGGGCGGCCGAGCCGGTCAAGAAAGCCTCGGTCGACAGCCTGGCCTGGCAGGCGGCGGGTTTGCATTGCAGCGCCAACGAGCGCCGCGCCGACGAGGCCAGCCGCGACGTCGAAGCCTGGCTCAAGTGCAAATACATGCGCGAACACCTGGGCGAGGAATTCAGCGGCGTGGTCAGCTCGGTCACCGGTTTTGGCCTGTTCGTGACGTTGGAGGCCATGTATGTCGAAGGTCTGGTACACATCACCGAACTCGGCGGTGAGTATTTTCGCTTCGACGAGGCGCGTCAGGAACTGCGCGGTGAGCGCACCGGCATCCGCTATGCACTCGGCAGCCGGGTGCGGGTGCAGGTGAGCCGGGTCGATCTGGACGGTCGGCGGATCGACTTTCGCCTGGTCACGCCGCAAGACGATGTGCTGCTGCGCGCCCTGCGTGACAAGTCCGGGCAGGACGAAGACCCGCCCGAGCCCGATGCTCGCAGCGGCAAGCCGCGCCGCGGGTCGCCCAAGCCAGCCGCAGCCACGCCCCAAACGGCGCGGCAGAAAAAGTTTCCAGCTCCAGCGGGCGCGCGCAGCGCTGGGGGAAAATCGCGCCCGAATCGGCCCTGAGCTGCCACCGCCGGCTTCCAACCCACCGCCATTGATCCCATGAGCGTCGTATTTTTTCTGCTCGACACCTTGTTTTTCTTCTTGCTGGCGGCGTGCCTGTTGCGTGCCTGGATGAATCAGCAGCGCGTCCAGATGACGGTTCAGCCCGGACGGCTGGTGTTGGCGCTGACCGACTGGCTGGTGCGGCCGCTGCGTCGCACCCTGCCGGGCCGCCTGCTGCAAAATCGCATTGACTGGGGCAGCCTGCTGGCTGCCGTGCTGCTGGCGCTGGTCTACGCCGGCTGCGTGCTGCTGCTGGCCGGCTGGCTGGTACCGGTCGATCCTGCCCCGGCGGCGTCCTTGCTGGCGGTCGTGGCGCTGGCCTTGCAGATGCTCGCGCGCACCGTGCTGCAAGGCTTGATGGTGTTGCTGCTGGTTTACGCCGTGCTGTCCTGGGTGCAGCCGCAGGCACCTGTGCTGGCCCTGCTCGAGCGCCTGTGCGGCCCGCTGTTGCGCCCGGTGCGCCGCATTGTGCCCCCGATCGGTGGCGTCGATCTGTCGGTGCTGCTGCTCATCATCTTGCTGCAAGTCGGTCTCATGCTGCTGGGCTGAACGCTCTCAAGCTCTCAGGCCAGCGGCCGCACCTGCGCGGCCAGTCGGCTCGCGCTCAGGGTGCCCAGGGGCGGCAAGCCGACGCCCCACTGGTCGGCCAGCCAGCCATGCTGGAACACCGCCTGCGCCACCCGAGGCAGTGCCTGCGCCATCGTTGCGCCGCCCAGTGGGGCCAGCGCGCCGCCGATCAGGCCGGCCAGCACGTCGCCGGTGCCGGCGCTGGCCAGCGCTGCGTTGCCGCTCGGGTTGATCAGTGCCGTCTGGCCCGGCGCGACGATCAGGGTGCCCGAACCCTTGAGCACGCACAGGGCGGCGTAGCGTTCGGCCAGGGTGTGCGCGGCCAGCAGGCGGTCGGCCATCACTGCCGCTGCGCTGCTGCCCAGCAGCCGCGCGGCTTCCTGCGCGTGCGGCGTCAGCACCGTGATCCAGCCGCGCGCGCTGCGTTGCTGCAACAGGGTTTGCAAGGAGCGATCGCGCGCCAGCGCGTTCAGCGCATCGGCATCGAGCACCAGGCGGGGCGCGCACGCCAGCACGCGCGCCAGCACGGCCGCCACCGATGCGCCGCCGCCACAGCCGCAGACGAGCGCCGCGCTGGACAACAAGGCGCTGTCGAGCAGCGCCGCTGGTGTACGCAGCATCAATTCCGGGTTGATGGGGTCCCAGTGCAGCGCGGGAGCGTCACTTGGTGCGCCCAGCAGGCCGACGAACACGCGCCCGGCACCGGCGTGCAGGGCGGCGCGGGCCGCCAGCAGGGCCGCACCGGTCATGCCGGCGCCGTCGACCCGCATGTCTTGTCCGCCCAGCACCAGCACATCGCCCTGGCTGCCCTTGTGACTGATGTGGAGGCGGCCAGTCCGATCGGCGCCGCCATCGGTGCGGCCGGCCAGCCAGGCGCAGGGCGGCGGCAGTTGGGCGGCGGCAGTTTGTAGCGGATCGAACCAGACCTGACCGGCCGCGTCGCGGCCGTCGGCGGTGAACAGGCCGGGCTTGAGCGTCAGCAACGCCAGGGTGTGGCGCGGTCCGCTGGGTGCGCGCTCGCCGGTGGTGTGCGGCCAGCCGGCCAGCACGCCGGTGTCGGCGTCCAGCGCGCTGGGCAGGTCTACGCACAGCAGCGGGGCGCTGCTGTGCCGCAGCAGCGCCAGCCATTGCGCCAGCACACCCTGCGGCGACGCGCGCGCGCCAATGCCGAGCAAAGCGTCGATCGCCAGGTCAAACTGTTCGGGCGCTTGTTCGGCAAAGCGCACGCCTGCCTGTTGGGCTGCCGCCAGCGCCCAACGCGCGTCGGGTGGCGCTGGCGCGGTCTGCGGGCCGTGCTGCAAGGTGTGCGTGACCAGCACCTCGAGCCCGCCGGCCTGCGTCTGTGCCCACTGGTGCAAATGGGTCGCCGCCACCAAGCCGTCACCGCCGTTGTTGCCGCTGCCGCAGGCGATCCAGATGCGCCGCGCGTGCGGCGCCAGCGCCCGCGCCAGACACGCAACGGCCCAACCGGCGCGCGCCATCAGCGTGTGCGGCGGCAGACCGACCGCCGCGGCTTGCTCGATGGCGCGCGTGGCCGCGACGCGGTAGAGCGGGTGGGTCTGGGTCGAGTCGATTCGGTACATCTGCGCTAGCGGTGTCGAATGTCTGAGCTGGTTCAGATTCGGGTTCAGAGTCCGAGCCGCTGCGGGGCAAAGCCGGCCAGGTCCAGATCGGTGACGCGGCCTTGCATCTGGTCGGCCAGGGCGCGGGCACAGCCGCAGGCCAGTGCCCAGCCGCTGCCGCCGTGGCCCAGGTTGAACCAGACGGCGGGCAGCCGGGATTGGCCCAGCAGCAAGCCGGCATCAGGCAGAAAAGCCTGCGCACCCTGCCATTCTTGCACGCCGCCGCCACCGAATCGGGCCGCGCCGGGAAACCAGTCCGACAAGACCTGGTGCAGACGGCGCAGCTCGGCGGCCGACTCGCGTGCAGGGGCGCCGCCGAATTGCAGGCCGCCAGCCACGCGGATGCGCTGGCCCAGGCGCGTGATAGACACCTGCTGGTGTGCATCCAGCACCGCTGCGGCCGGTGCGTCCAGCGGTTCGCGCAGCGCTGCGCTGATCGAATGTCCATAAACCGCTTGCAGCGGCAGATGCAAACCCAAGGGGCGCAGCAGCGCCGCGCTGGTGGCTCCGGCGCAAACCACCACCGCGTCAAAGCGCGACTCGTGGCGCGCATCCTGCCCCGCTTGGCAGTGGGTCAGCGTCACGCCGCCCGCTGTGCTGAGGCGCTCGACCGTGTGGGCAAATTCGAAGCGGCAACCGCGTTGCTGCGCCTGCGCTTTGAGCAGCAGGGCGAATTGACGGCAGTTCACCGCTGTCGCCTCGGGCAGCCAGAGCGCTGCATGCAAGGGGGTATGGGCATTCAGGGCCGGCTCGACCTGGTGCGCCTGCGCGCGCGACAACATCTGGTGTGGCCAGTCCTGCTCGCGCAGCCACGCCAGCGCACTGTGGGCCTGAGCCTGATTTGCTTCGCTGCGCCAGAGCACCAGCAGTCCCTGGGCGCGGTCGTGGGTCAACTGCAAGCTGCTGCTCAAGGCGTCCAACCGCTGCTGGCTGTAGCGCGTCAGCAGGTGCAACTGCGCCGCTGCAGCGCGGTGCGCGCCCGATGTGCTGGCGCGCAAGCACTGGCGCAACCACTGCCACTGGCTGGCGCGCGGCAGGCCGACCAGGCGCAGCGCCGCAGCGCTGTGTGGGCCGGGCAGCAGTTGACGCAACCCCCGATCCGGGCTGTGCAGCGGCACGCTCCAGCCGGCAGCGATCAGGCCGCCGCAGGCAAAACTGGCTTCTTCGGCGGCGGTCTGGCGGCGCTCGAAGACCGTCACTTCGTGGCCATCGAGCGTGAGCTCGTAAGCGCTGGTGATGCCGACGATGCCGGCGCCGATGACAGCCAGCTTCATGGCGAAGACGCTGCGCCGAGGCGCAGCCGCTGGGCTGGCGTGGTCTTGAACGGGTCGGATTCGGCGCGCTGCACAAGGTGTTGCATGAAGGGGTGGTTGGGAGTGGGTGGCGGGCGCTGGCGGCAATCTGCGTCCGTCGCATACCGTCGGGTGACAGTCTGGCAGCTATAATCGACAGGCTTTGCTTCAGACGGATTTGGGTTCACGCCCGGATCAGGCTTGGCAGAGTCGAGGGCATCCTCAATCGCAAACCGGCCCAACCGGGTGTTGCCTGGATCGAGTCGCAGTTCTTGCGCTGCGTCATTCGGGTGATCGGGGTCGGATTTTAGTCTCAACCTCTGGAAAGAAATCTCATGTCTATCTCCATGCGCGAAATGCTGGAAGCCGGTGTCCATTTTGGTCACCAAACCCGCTTCTGGAACCCCAAGATGGCGCCGTACATCTTTGGTCACCGCAACAAAATCCACATCGTCAACCTCGAAAAGACCTTGCCGCTGTTCGAAGATGCGGCCAAGTTTGTGCGCCAGTTGACCGCTAACCGCGGCACCGTGCTGATGGTCGGCACCAAGCGCCAGTCGCGCGAGATCGTGGCCCAGGAAGCGCGCCGTGCCGGTGTGCCCTTTGTGGACCAGCGCTGGCTCGGCGGCATGCTGACCAACTTCAAAACCGTCAAAACCTCGATCAAGCGCCTCAAAGACATGCAGGCGCAAAAAGAAGCCGGGCTCGACGCCCTGACGAAGAAAGAACAGCTGACCTTCATGCGCGAGATGCAAAAGCTGGAGAAAGACATTGGCGGCATCCAGGATATGGGCGCCTTGCCCGACGCCATCTTCGTGATCGACGTCGGTTTCCACAAAATCGCCGTGCTCGAAGCGCAAAAACTCGGTATTCCGCTGGTTGGCGTGGTTGACACCAACCACTCGCCGATCGGCATCGACCACGTCATCCCGGGCAATGACGACTCCGCCCGTGCCGTGGCGCTGTACGCCCGCGGCATCGCGGACGCGATCATCGAAGGACGCGACAACGCCAGCCGCGAAGGGGTCAAGGCGGTGGCGCTCGAAAGCAGCGACGAGTTTGTCGAGGTGCAGGAAAGCGCTGCCGCCTGAACTGCGGCGGCGCAGCCCGCCAAGGCGGGGCTGTGCCAAGCCATTTTTCATAACCCTATTGCATCGTTGACCCGTTCGCGCAGCCCGCTGTGGGCTGCAGCGGTTCATGGAGAACTGTAAATGACTATTACCGCAAGCATGGTGGGCGAACTGCGCGCCAAGACCGACGCCCCCATGATGGAGTGCAAGAAGGCTCTGACCGAGGCCGCTGGCGACATGGTCAAGGCCGAGGAGTTGCTGCGCGTCAAGCTCGGCACCAAGGCCGGCAAGGCCGCTGGCCGCGTCACCGCCGAAGGCGTGATCGCCAGTTGTATCGAAGCGGGTGGCGCGGCCATGGTAGAAGTCAACTGCGAAACTGACTTTGTCACCAAGAACGACAGCTTCCTGGCGCTGGCCCAGGCCGCCGCTGTGCTGGTGGCGCGTCACAACCCGGCCGACTTGAGCGCCCTGGGTGCGCTGGCGCACAGCCAGGACGGCTTTGGCCCCACGTTGGAAGATGTGCGCAAGGGCTTGATTGGCAAGATCGGTGAAAACATGAGTTTTCGCCGTTTCAAGCGCTGCGACGGCACGAGCCAGGTCGCGGGCTACCTGCACGGCACCCGTATCGGTGTGCTGGTTGAATACACCGGCAATGAGGTCGCAGCCAAAGACACGGCGATGCACATTGCTGCCATGAAGCCAGTGGCGCTGACCAGCGCCGAAGTGCCGCAAGCATTGATCGAAAAAGAGCGTTCGGTTGCCAGCGCCAAGGCCGAGGAAGATCGCAAGCTTGCCGAAGCCGCTGGAAAATCGGTGCAGTCGGCCGAAATCGTCGCCAAGCGCATCGAAGGCGGGGTGCAAAAGTACCTGAAAGAGGTGTCGCTGTTCAACCAGGCTTTTGTCAAGAACGACAAACAGACCGTCGAGCAGATGCTCAAGGCCAGCGCCACCAGCGTCAAAGGCTTCACGCTTTATGTGGTGGGTGAGGGCATAGAGAAGAAAGTGGACGACTTTGCGGCCGAAGTGGCCGCACAGGTGGCTGCTGCCCAGGGCGCTTGATGCCTGGGCATTTACCCTGACTCAGAGCACGGGCCGCAAGGCCCGTGCGCTTGTGTGGCTGTGGGCCACGCGGGGTGCTCCAGCCGGCGCTGCAAGGACTGGCATCGCTACACTCGCCGACAGACTCCTGGGAAATTTTGTTTTTCCGCACAGAAAGCGCCCCATGCCAGCCTACAAACGCATTTTGCTCAAACTGTCCGGCGAAGCCCTGATGGGAGATGATGCCTACGGCATCAACCGGGCCACCATCGTTCGCATGGTGGAAGAAATCGCCGAGGTCACGCGCCTGGGGGTGCAGGTGGCGATCGTGATCGGGGGGGGGAATATTTTTCGTGGCGTGGCCGGCGGCGCGGTTGGCATGGAGCGCGCCACCGCCGACTACATGGGTATGCTTGCCACCGTCATGAATTCGCTTGCGCTGGCCGATGCGCTGAGCAAGGCCGGCGCAATTGCGCGCGTGATGTCGGCCATCTCGATCGAGCAGGTGGTCGAGCCCTACGTGCGACCCAAGGCCTTGCAGTATCTGGAAGAAGGCAAGGTGGTGGTATTTGCCGCTGGCACCGGTAACCCGTTTTTCACCACCGACACCGCCGCCGCGCTGCGCGGAGCGGAAATCGGCGCCGAGATCGTTCTCAAGGCGACCAAGGTCGACGGCGTCTACAGCGCCGATCCGAACAAGGTGGCTGATGCCACCCGCTACACCAGCATCAGCTTCGACGAAGCGATGGCAAAAAACCTGCAGGTGATGGACGCCACTGCGTTCGCCCTGTGCCGCGACCAGAAGCTGCCGGTGAAGGTGTTTTCCATCGTCAAGCCGGGTGCGCTGCTCCAGGTGGTGCTGGGCGGCGACGAAGGCACCCTGGTTCACGTGTGATACCGCCGGGCTGTGTCAAGCCCGCACGTCTTGTTGCTGAGGAGTATTCATGAGCATTGCTGAAATTCGACAAACCGCCGAGAGCAAGATGCAGCAGTCGGTGGAGTCGTTCAAGAACAATCTGATCAAGATTCGCACCGGACGGCCGAACCCGCAACTGCTGGACACCGTACACGTGGACTACTACGGCTCCCTGCTGCCGCTGTCGCAGGTGGCCAATTTGTCGCTGCTGGATGCGCGCACGATTGGCGTGGCGCCGTGGGAAAAAGGCATGGGAGCGAAGATTGAAAAAGCCATTCGTGAGTCTGACCTGGGCCTGAATCCGTCGAGCCAGGGCGACCTGATTCGCGTCCCCATGCCGCCCATGACCGAGGAGCGCCGCAAAGAGTTGAGCAAGGTGGTGCGCGGCGAGGGCGAGGCAGCCAAGATCGCGATCCGAAATCTGCGCCGCGACGCCAATGAGACGATGAAAAAGCTGGTCAAAGACAAACTGGCCTCGGAAGACGACGACCGCCGCTCGCAGGACGACATTCAAAAACTGACCGACCGCATGATCGTTGAGGTCGATCGCCTGGTGGCGTCGAAAGAGCACGACATCATGGCGGTTTGAGGCGCTCGCCGCTCTTGCATCGCAGCCGCCAACCTTGTGCACCATGCGCGAACCCTTCTTGCCCTTGCAAACGCCCGCCGCCGGCGTGCCCGCGCACCTGGCGCTCATCATGGACGGCAACGGCCGCTGGGCGCAGCAGCGCTGGTTGCCGCGCGTGGCCGGGCACAAAGAGGGCGTCGCCAGTTTGCGCCGGCTGGTGCGGGCCTGCCTGGAGCGCGGCGTGGCGGTGCTCACCGTGTTCGCTTTTTCCTCCGAAAACTGGCGCCGGCCCGAGGAGGAGGTCTCCGGCCTGATGAGTCTGCTGCTGCTGGCGCTCGGGCGCGAGGTGTCCGAACTCAAAGCCAACGGCGTTCGCCTGTACGTTGTCGGTGAACGCCACAAGCTGTCGCCGCAACTGGTGCAGAAGCTGCAAGCAGCCGAACAGGAAACCGCCGGCTGCCGGCGGCTGGCGCTCAACATCTGTTTCAACTACGGTGGGCGCTGGGACATTGCGCAGGCCGCTCAATGGCTGGTGCAGCAGGGTCTGCCGATCAGCGAGCACAGCCTGTCACAGGCCAGCGCCCTGGCCCACGTGGGCGACCCGGACCTGCTCATTCGCACCGGCGGTGAGCAGCGCCTGAGCAACTTCTTGCTCTGGCAGTCGGCCTACACCGAGCTGTATTTCACCGACTGCCTGTGGCCCGACTTCGGTGCCGCCGAGCTGGAGCGGGCGCTGCAAGACTATGCCCGCCGGCAGCGCCGCTTTGGTCAGACCGCCGAGCAGTGCGCTGGCGCAGCGCCGTCGATTCCGGCCGGGTCGGTCCATGCTTAAGCGGCGCATCGTCACGGCCTTGCTGCTGCTGCTTCTGGTGCTGCCTGCGCTGCTGTATTCGTCGAGCTACATTTTTAGCTGGATCACGCTGCTGCTGACCGGTCTGGCTGCCTGGGAGTGGGGGCGCCTGAATGGCTGCCGTTCAGCGACGGCGGCGGGTCTGGGCCTGGGTCTGACCTTGTTGTTGGCGCTGTTCTGGTTTTTCGGCGGCCTGAGCGCTTCATTGCGTCCGCTGTGGTGGCTGGGCGCCGTGCTGTGGCTGGTGCTGGGCGGGGTGATGCTCAGGCGCGGCGTGGGTGGCTGGGCGGTCTGGCCCCTGCTGCCGCGCTTGGCGGGTGGTTTGTTCCTGCTGGCCTTGGTCTGGCTGGCGCTGGTGCAGGCGCAGCAGCTTGGATTCGGTTTCTTGCTCTCGGTGCTGGCGCTGGTCTGGGTTGCCGACATTGCCGCTTTCGCTGGCGGCAAGACCTTTGGTCGGCGCAAGCTGGCCCCTTGCATCAGCCCGGGCAAGAGCTGGGAGGGCGTATTCAGTGGCTTGCTGGCGGTTTTTTTGCTCGCCGCCGTCTGGCTCTGGGCCGATGTGGCCGGCCTGGGGGACCGCAGCAGCCTGTACACGCACCTGTGGGCGCTGGGGCCGGCGCCGGCGGTGCTGGTCTTGCTGTTCTTGTTTGGCATGAGCGTGGTCGGCGATTTGCTGGAGTCGCTGGTCAAGCGCAGCGCCGGGGTAAAAGATTCCAGTCGCTTATTGCCCGGCCACGGCGGAGTGCTGGACCGATTTGATTCCTTGCTGCCGGTGTTGCCGCTGGCGATGCTGATCGCCACCCTCTGAGACCATGAGCACAGCGCAATTCGTCACCATCCTGGGCTCGACTGGTTCGATCGGCACCAGCACACTGGACGTGATGGCACGCCACCCGGAGCGTTTTTCCGTCTTTGCCCTCACGGCCGCGACCCAGGTGGACCTGCTGTTGGCCCAGTGTAGGCGTTTCTTGCCGCGCTGGGCGGTCATGGCCAGCGCGCCCCACGCCGAGCAGTTGCGCCAGCGCGTGCAGGCCCTGGGGCTGCCGGTGCAGGTGTTGGCGGGGGAGCAGGCTTTGTGCGATGTCAGCGCCGCGCCCGAGGTCGACGCCGTCATGGCTGCCATTGTCGGCGCGGCCGGCCTGGCGCCTTGTCTGGCGGCGGCGCGCGCCGGCAAGAAATTGCTGCTGGCCAACAAGGAGGCGCTGGTGGTCGGCGGCGCGCTGTTCATGGACGCGGTGCGCGCCGGTGGCGCCACGCTGCTGCCGATCGACAGCGAACATTCGGCCATTTTCCAGTCGCTGCCCGAAGACCCGGCCACCTGGGCGCGGCGGGTGCAGAAAATCGTTCTCACGGCCTCGGGCGGTCCGTTTCGCAGCCGCGACCCTAGCACCCTGGCCGAGGTCACGCCGCAGCAGGCCTGCGCGCACCCGAACTGGGTCATGGGGCGAAAAATCTCGGTCGATTCGGCCACCATGATGAACAAGGCGCTGGAAGTCATCGAGGCCTGCTACCTGTTTGGTCTGCGCCCGGACCAGATCGAGGTGGTGATTCATCCGCAAAGCGTGATTCACTCCATGGTGCAGTACACCGACACGTCGGTGCTGGCGCAATTGGGCACACCCGACATGCGGGTATCGATTGCTTATGGCTTGTCTTGGCCCGAGCGCATCGCATCGGGTGCCAACGCACTCGACTTTGCCCGCCTGGGGGCGCTGACCTTCGAGCCACCCGATGCGCAGCGCTTCCCAGGCCTGCAGTTGGCCTGGGAGGCGCTGGCTGGCCCCAGCGGCAGCACCGCCGTACTCAACGCCGCCAACGAAGTGGCGGTGGAGGCGTTTTTGGAGCAGCGCCTGCGCTTTGACCAGATTCATGCCGTCAACCGTGCAACTATGACGGCGCTGCACACCTCCAAGCCTGGGTCGCTGGCGGATTTGCTGGCGATTGATGCGCAGGCACGCGCGCTGGCGCAGTCGCTGGTGCAAGGCTTTGCGGTTTGATGGCGCGCGTCCAGGCTCTTTTTCGGCCGGCGCCGCGTCCGCTTGCTGGTTCTTTCTGCGCTGCTGAGGCGCACAGTTGCTCATGCTGACACTGCTTGCCTTTGTGCTGGCCCTGGGGCTGTTGATCGCGGTGCACGAATACGGTCATTACCGTGCCGCGCTGGCCTGCGGCGTGCGGGTGCAGCGCTTTTCCATCGGCTTTGGCAAGCCGCTGCTGTCGTGGCGACGCCCAGGCAATCCGACCGAGTTCGTCATCTGCGCCTTGCCGCTGGGCGGCTACGTGCGCATGCTCGACGAGCGCGAGGCCCCGGTCGACCCGGCGCTCAAGCACCTGGCCTTCAACACCCAGCCGCTGCGCGCGCGCGCACTCATCGTCGCTGCCGGCCCGGCCGCCAACTTGTTGCTAGCGGTTTTGTTGTACGCGCTGGTCAATTGGATCGGGATCCAGGAGCCCAAACCCGTGTTGTCGAGTCCGGCGGCGGCATCGCTGGCCGAACGCGCCGGTCTGCGCGGCGGCGAGTGGGTGGCACAAGTGGCGCTGGCCGACGAGCAGCCGCAGGCCGTGTCGTCGTTCGTGGCCTTGCGCTGGCAGCTCACTCAAGCGGCGCTGGCCGGCCGCGATCTGCGGCTGTGGGTGGCTCAGCAAGAGGGCGGCGAGTTGCGAGAGTTGGTCTTGCCGCTGAGCGAGCTCGACGTGCGCGAGATCGATCACCAGTTGTTTCAGCGCATAGGCATCGTCGCGCCCTGGAGCGCGCCGCAAGTGGGTGAGGTCAGCGCCGACGGGGCTGCCGCCGCTGCCGGCTTGCGCGCTGGCGATCTGGTGCATCGGGTGGACGGCCAAGCGGTCAACGATGGCCAGCATCTGCGCGCTTTGATCCGGCAGGCGGTGGGGCCGACCGGGCAGCCGCTGGCGCAGCGCTGGGATATCGAGCGCGATGGGCACTTGCTGAGCCTGAGCGTGCAGCCGCGGCCCGAGTTGCAAGACGGCGTCTGGGTCGGTCGTGTCGGTGCCTTCATCGGTGCCGCCCCCGCGATGGTGACGGTGCGCTTCGGGGCGGTCGACGGCCTGCTGCAAGGGGTGGAAAAAACCGCCGAGGTGTCCTGGCTGACGCTCAAGATGATTGGGCGCATGCTGACCGGCCAGGCCTCGCTGGCCAACCTGAGCGGCCCGATAACGATTGCCGACTACGCCGGTCAATCGGCCGGTCTGGGCCTGGCGCCTTACCTGTTGTTTCTGGCGCTCATCAGCGTCAGCCTGGGCGTGCTCAACCTGTTACCGCTGCCGCTGCTCGATGGCGGCCACCTGATGTATTATCTTTACGAAGCGGTCACGGGCCGCAGCGTCTCGGATCTGTGGATGGAGCGGCTGCAGCGTGTGGGGCTGGCGATACTGATTACTTTGATGGCGATCGCCTTGTTTAATGACGTGGCCCGCTTGGCTGGCTGAGCATCTTTTTCATGAAAAAAACCAAACCAGGTCTGCGTGGACTGATTCTTTCCGTGCTTGCGGCCTCCTTGCTGGGCGCCTTGCCGTCTTGGGCGGTCGAGCCTTTCACACTGCGCGATATTCGGGTCGAGGGCTTGCAGCGCGTCGAGCCGGGAACCGTGTTTGCATCCCTGCCGTTTCGCGTCGGTGACATCTACAGCGACGACCAGGGTTCGGCCGCCATTCGATCCCTGTTCGGTCTGGGGCTGTTTAGCGACGTGCGCTTGCAAGTGCAAGACGGCGTGCTGGTGGTGATCGTCGAGGAACGCCCCATCATCGCTGCCGTCAGCTTCACCGGTGGGCGCGAATTCGAAGCCGATATGCTCAGGAACGCCTTGCGCGACATCGGACTGGCCGATGGCCGGCCGTTTGACAAGGCGCTGGCCGACCGCGCCGAGCAAGAGCTCAAGCGCCAGTACATCAACCGCGGCATGTACGCCGCGCAGGTGCTCACCACCGTGACGCCGGTCGAGCGCAACCGGGTCAATCTGAATTTTCATGTGACCGAGGGTGACGTGGCGCGCATCGGCGAGATTCGTATCGTCGGCAATCAGGCTTTTTCCGAATCCACGCTGCGCAGCCTGTTTGCCCTGGACACCAGCGGCTGGCTGAGCTGGTACACGCGCGCTGACCGCTACACCAGCGCCAAGCTCAGCGCCGACTTGGAGCGGCTGCGTTCGCACTACCTCACGCGCGGCTTCCTCGACTTTCGCATCGATTCGACCCAGGTGGCGATTTCTCCTGAAAAAGACAGCATTTCCCTGACCATCAACATCACCGAAGGCAATCGCTTCGTGGTTTCGGCGGTCCGGCTGGAGGGCGAATACCTGGGGCGCCAGGCTGAGTTCGAGTCCCTGGTTCGGATCCGCGTCGGACAGGCCTTCAACACCGAAGAAGTGGCGCAAACTGTAGCGGCGTTCACCGACCATTTCGGCGTGTTCGGCTACGCCTTTGCCCAGGTTCAGGCGCAGCCCGAGATCGACCGGGTGAACAACCGCGTCACCTTTGTGCTGAACGCGCAGCCGCAGCGCCGGGTCTATGTGCGGCGCATCAACATCGAAGGCAACAACCGCACCCGCGACCAGGTGATACGGCGCGAATTTCGCCAGCTCGAAGCCGCCTGGTACGACGGTGACCGCATCCGCTTGTCGCGCAATCGGGTCGATCGGTTGGGCTTTTTCACCCAGGTCGGCATTGAAACGCAGCCGGTGCCGGGCGCTCCTGATCAGGTCGATCTGCTGGTCTCAGTGGTCGAAAAACCGACCGGCAGCCTGATGCTGGGAGCGGGTTTTTCTCAGGCCGAGCGCCTTTCTTTGGTGGCTGGCATCAACCAGGACAACGTGTTTGGCACCGGTAACTCGCTGAGCTTCAACCTCAACACCAGCGATTTCAACCGCCAGTTCTCGCTCAGCACCACCAACCCGTACTTCACCCCAGACGGCGTTTCGCGCACCTGGGACATTTATCACCGAACCAGCTCGCCGTTTGCCGCCCAAGGCGGCGACTACCGCTTGGTTCGCGCCGGCGGCGGGCTGCGCTTTGGCGTGCCGTTCACCGAGCGCGACACGGTCTTCTTCGGCATCAACGCCGAACAGACGCAGATCGAGGCCGGCACCGGCTTGCCGCTGGCCTATCAGGAGCACAGCAACATTTTTGGCGCCAGCAGCCTGTCGGTTCCCCTGACCCTGGGCTGGACGCGCGACACCCGCGACAGCGCCTTGGTGCCCAACGAAGGCCGGCTGCAGCGCGTCAACGCCGAGCTGGGTGTGGCTGGCGACACCCGCTACCTGCGCGCGAGCTATCAGTTCCAGCAATACATTCCTCTGGGTACGCAGTACACGCTGGCATTCAACACCGAATTGGGTTATGGCCGGGGCATGGGCGGGCGTCCGTTCCCGGTGTTCAAGAACTTCTTTGGCGGCGGCCTGGGCTCGGTGCGCGGTTTCCAGCAAGGCACCTTGGGTCCGCGCTCGGGCATCGTCGGCGCGCCGGCGGCGCAGCCGGTCAACATCGGCGGCAGCCGCAGCGTGGCGCTGAACGCCGAATTCATAGCACCTTTCCCCGGCGCCGGCACCGACCGCACGCTGCGCGTGTTCGCCTTCGCCGACGCCGGCAACGTGTTTGGCGACAACGACCCGCGCCCGAATGCGAACGACCTGCGCGCCTCGGTCGGCGTCGGCCTGAGCTGGATTTCGCCGATTGGGCCACTGCGCTTTGCCTACGCCACGCCGGTGCGCCACTTCGACGGCGATAAAATCCAGAAATTCCAATTCCAGATCGGAACCTCGTTTTGATGAAGCACACGCCCCATTTGTTCAGCCGTTCCTTTTTCCTTGCCCTGGTGCTGTGTCTGGCGGCTGCCAGTGCGGTTGCGCAAGACTTTCGGGTTGGCTTTGTCAACACCGAGCGCATTTTCCGCGAGGCCAACCTGGCCAAAGCGGCGCAGGCCAAGCTGGAGCAGGAGTTTTCGCGCCGCGAGCGCGAAATCCAGGCCCAGGGCGTCCAGCTCAGGGCCGCTTCCGAGCGCTTCGAGCGCGAGCTGCCCACACTGGCAGAGGCGCAGCGCGTGGTCCGCCAGCGCCAGTTGGTCGAACAAGACCGTGACTTTCAGCGCAAGCAGCGCGAGTTCCAGGAAGACCTGAACCTGCGCCGCAACGAGGAGCTGCAAGCCGTGCTGGAGCGCGCCAACCGGGTCATCCGACAGATTGCCGAGGCCGAGAAATACGACTTGGTGATTCAGGAGGCGGTCTATATCCACCCGCGGCACGACATCACCGACAAGGTGCTCAACAGCCTGAACAACGCCCGCTGAGATTGAGGTGCTGGCGTGGCCAAGACGCTGGGTGCTATCGTCGCTGCCCTGGGCGGCGATCTCAGGGGTTCGTCTGATCTCGTGATCGAGCGGCTGGCACCGCTGGCGCGGGCCCAGGCGGGCGAACTCGCTTTCATCGCCCAGGCGCGCTATGCCAAGCAGTTGCAGCAGACGCAGGCCGGCGCCCTGATCGTGGCTCCGGCACTGCAAGACGCCGCCGCAGCGCGTGCGCCCTGCATCGTCTGCGACGACCCCTACCTCTACTTCGCCCGCCTGACCCAGTGGTGGCGGCGCGAGCACGAGCCGCTGCCCGCACCCAGGCTGGACCCGCAAGCCAGCATAGACCCGAGCGCGCAGCTCGAACCCGAGGTCGACGTCGGCCCCTTTGCCGTCATCGGCCCGGCGGTGCGCATCGGCCGCGGAGCCCGCATCGGTGCCCATGCGGTAATTGGCGCGCTCGCCCAGATCGGCGCGCACACCCTGCTGCATCCGCGCGTCAGCATTGGCGCGCGCTGCGTGGTCGGCGCGCGCTGCGTGCTGCACCCCGGCGTGGTGATCGGTGGCGACGGTTTCGGTTTTGCGCCGCAGCAAGGCCGCTGGGTCAAGATCGAGCAGCTCGGCGCGGTGCGCATTGGCGACGAGGTGGAAATAGGTGCCAACAGTTGCATAGACCGCGGCGCGCTCGACGACACCGTGATCGAAGACGGCGTCAAGCTCGACAACCTGGTTCAGATCGGGCACAACGTGCGTGTCGGGGCGCACAGCGCCATGGCCGGCTGCGTCGGCGTGGCCGGCAGCGCCGACATCGGCGCGCACTGCAGCATTGGCGGCGGCGCGGTGGTGCTCGGTCACCTGAGTCTGGCCGACGGCGTGCACATTTCGGCCGCATCGGTCGTGACCCGATCGATCACCAAACCGGGTCACTACACCGGCCTGTTTCCCATCGACGACAATGCGAGTTGGGAAAAAAATGCGGCCTCGCTCAAACAGCTCAATCGCCTGCGCGAGCGGCTCAAGGCGCTGGAGCGCGCGCTCGAACCAGACCTGTCAAAAACACCCGAAGCATGATGGACATTCACCAGATTCTCAAGCAGTTGCCGCACCGCTATCCGTTCCTTTTGGTCGATCGGGTGCTTGAGTTGGACAAAGGCAAAAGCATCAAGGCGCTGAAAAACGTCAGCATCAACGAGCCTTTTTTTGGCGGCCATTTTCCGCACCGGCCGGTGATGCCGGGCGTGCTCATGCTCGAAGCCATGGCACAGGCCGCCGCGCTGCTGGCGTTTGATACCGTGGGGGTGGCGCTGGACGACAAAACGGTGTACTACTTCGCCGGCATCGACGGCGCGCGCTTCAAGCGCCCGGTCGAGCCGGGCGACCAGCTCGTCATGGACGTGGCGCTAGAGCGCATGAAGTCCGGCATCTTCAAGTTCAAGGGCTGTGCCCGTGTCGGCACTGAGCTGGCCTGCGAGGCCGAACTGATGTGCACCATGCGCACCATCGCCTGATTGGCCAGGTGGTTCGTTTCGATGGCAAACATTCATCCTACCGCCCTGGTGGACCCGGCCGCCGAGCTGGAATCCAGCGTCACGGTCGGCCCTTACACGGTGATCGGTCCTCAGGTCAGGGTGGGCGCCGGCACGTCCATAGGCGCGCATTGTGTGCTCGAGGGCCGCACCACCATCGGGTGCGACAACCGCATCTTTCAGTTCAATTCGCTGGGCGCGGTTCCGCAGGACAAGAAATACGCCGGCGAGCCGTGCGAACTGCAGATCGGGGACCGCAACACGGTGCGCGAGTTCTGCACCTTCAACATCGGCTCACCCGGCGGCGGCGGCTTGACCCGTCTCGGCGACGACAACTGGATCATGGCCTACGTCCATCTGGCGCACGACTGCGCGGTTGGCAACCACACCATTTTTGCCAATAACACGCAACTGGCCGGTCACGTGTCGGTCGCTGACTGGGCGATTCTGGGTGGCTTCACCGTGGTACACCAGTTTGTGCGCATAGGCGCGCACGCGATGAGCGCGATGTGTTCGCTGCTGTTTGCTGATTTGCCACCGTTCGTGCTGTGCCAGGGCCAACCAGCGCAGCCGCGTTCGATGAACTTTGAAGGCTTGCGTCGGCGCGGTTTCTCGCCCGAGCGCATTGCCGCCGTCAAGGCCATGTACAAAGCGCTCTACCGCGACGAGCTGACGCTGGAGCAGGCCACGCAGCGCATTGGCCTGTTGGCCGGCTCTGCGCCAGACCCTTCAGCCGTCGCCTCCGATGTGGCCTTGATGCTGGACTTTTTGCAGCAGGTGCCGCCCCAACGCGGCATCGTGCGTTGAACACTGCACCGCACTTGGCCTTGGTGGCGGGTGAGGCCTCGGGCGATCTGCTGGCCGGACTGCTGTTGGGCGGTATGCGCCAGCGCTGGCCCGATCTGCGCGCGCTCGGTATCGGCGGGCCGCGCATGGCCGAGCAGGGTTTTCAAGCCTGGTGGCCGAGCGACAAACTGGCGGTGCACGGCTACGTCGAGGCCTTGCGCCACTACCGCGAAATCGTCTCCATCCGGGCGCAGTTGAAGCAGCGCCTGCTGGGCGCCGAGCGGCCCGACTTGTTCATCGGCGTCGACGCGCCCGACTTCAACCTGGACTTGCAAGCCGATCTGAGGGCGGCCGGGATTCGTACCGTGCAGTTCATCTGCCCGGCGGTCTGGGCCTGGCGCGCCAAGCGGATAGAGAAAATTCGCCGCAGCGTGGACCATGTGCTGTGCGTGTTTCCCTTCGAGCCCGATTTGCTGGCGCGCCACGGCGTGGCCGCCACCTATGTCGGCCACCCGCTGGCCAGCGTGATACCGATCGAGCCCGACCGCGCTGCGGCGCGGCGCGCGCTCGGTTTGGGCGAGCATGAAACCGTGCTGGCCATCCTGCCCGGCAGCCGGGCCTCCGAGGTGCGCTATCTGACGCCGCTGTTTTTTGCGGCCGCCGCGCTGCTGTTGCGCCAGCGTCCGGCGCTGCGACTGGTGGTGCCGACCTTGCCTGCGTTGCGAGACAGAGTCGAAGCCGCCGCGCGTGCCGCCGGCGTCGGCGCGCCACTGCTGCTGTTGTCGGGCCAGTCGCACCGCGTGCTGGCGGCCTGCGACCTGGCCTTGGTCGCCAGCGGCACCGCCACGCTGGAAGCGGCGTTGTTCAAGCGCCCGATGGTGATCGCCTACCGCATGAACGGGCTGTCCTGGTTGCTCATGCGCGGCAAGCAGTTGCAGCCCTGGATCGGCTTGCCCAATATTTTGTGTCAGGACTTCGTGGTGCCGGAGCGGGTGCAGGACGCGGCCAGCCCGCAGGCCTTGGCGCAAGCGCTGCTGGGCTGGCTCGAGGCGCCTGAGCGCATCCTGGCGCTGCAACAGCGCTTTATCCGGTTGCATCACGAACTGCGCCGCAACACTGCTTCACTCGCCACCGATGCGATCGAAAAAATGCTTGCCCAATGAGCAGACCGGCCACGCCTGGGGCGTGCCGGGTTTGCTCGCTGGCGTTGACGAAGCTGGCCGTGGCCCGCTGGCCGGCCCAGTGGTGGCGGCGGCGGTGATATTGAACGAGCAAGCGCCGATTCGCGGCCTGGCAGACTCCAAGCAGCTCGGCGCGCGCGCGCGCGCGCGGCTGTACGACGAGATTCGCGCCAAGGCCCTGTGCTGCAGCGTGGCGCAGGCTTCGGTGGCCGAGATCGACCAGCTCAACATTTTGCAGGCCACGCTGCTGGCGATGCAGCGCGCGGTACAAGGCTTGCGGCTGCTGCCCAGGCTGGTGCTGGTCGACGGCAATCGCTGCCCGGTGCTGCGCATGCAGGTGCAAGCGGTTGTCAGAGGCGACGCGACGGTGGCGGCGATTGCGGCCGCCTCCATCGTCGCCAAGGTCACGCGCGACCATTTGCTGCTCGACTACCACCAGCAACACCCGAGCTACGGTTTTGATCGCCACAAAGGCTATGGCACTGCACACCACCTGCAGGCCTTGCGCTTGCACGGCGTGCTGGACTGGCACCGGCGCTCCTTTGCCCCGGTGGCCCGGGTACTGGCACACGCAGCGCCCGCCTGCACCGACGACCCGGCCGCGCCATGAAGCCGCCGACGCTGATCAGCTCGCGCGAGAACCCGGTGTTCAAGCGCTTGCGCCTGCTGGCACAGGACAACACCGCTTACCGCGACGCCGGGCAGGTCTGGATCGAAGGCGATCATTTGTGCCGTGCCTTGTTGGCGCACGGCCAACGTCCGGCGCTGGCGGTGTTCAGCCAGAGCTACTGGCCGCAGGCGCCGGTCGAGCTGCGGCAGGCGGCGCAGCAAAACCTGCTCTTATCGGATGCTTTGTTGACTGCCATCAGCGGGCTGGAGTCGGCGGCGGCACTCGGTTTTGTGTGCAAGCTGCCGCAGGCCGACAGGCTTTTGCCGGGCCGCCCGGCGGTGCTGCTCGACCGCTTGCAAGACGCCGGCAACGTGGGCTCCATCTTGCGCAGCGCAGCGGCGATGGGGTTTGAGCAGGTGCTCGCGCTCAAGGGCACGGCGGCCTTGTGGTCGCCCAAGGTGCTGCGCGCCGGCATGGGCGCGCATTTTGCGCTGCACCTGGTCGAAGGGCTGGCGCTGACCGACCTGGGTCGGCTGGCGCTGCCGCTGCTGGTGACCTGCGTGCACCAGGGCGAGTGGCTGCACCAGGCGCAATTGCCCTGGCCCTGCGCCTGGGTTTTTGGTCACGAAGGCCAGGGGGCGAGTCCGGCGCTGGCGGCGCTGGCGGCGCAGTCGCTGCGCATTGCCCAGCCGGGCGGCCAGGAGTCACTCAATGTGGCCGCCGCCGCCGCGATCTGCCTGTACGCCAGTGCCAGCGCACGCGACTTGCGCTGAGCGTGGCGTGGCCTGACCGACCCGCTGCCGCGCTCGTTCCGGGTCGAGAAAACAGGGTAGAACAAGGCCGGGCGGCTACAATGCCAAGGTTTACCCGCAATCGGCGCACCCACTGCGCCCGCCTCGGCTTTCCCCCGAGTTGACCGACCGGTAGCGGACCTGCGCGGCACGCCCAGCAGGCTGCGATCTGGCCCGAATCCACCCCGGTTTTGTCACATGGCGTGGTGCGCCCACATTTCTCTGGAGAAAACCGTGCTTCCCGTTTACCCGAAAGCCCTGCTCGCGCTTGCCGACGGCACGGTCATGACAGGCATTTCCATCGGTGCTGCGGGTCAGACCTGCGGCGAGCTGGTGTTCAACACCGCCATGACCGGCTATCAGGAAATTCTCACTGACCCGAGCTACTGCCGGCAAATCGTCACCCTGACCTACCCGCACATCGGCAACACCGGCGTCAACCGCGAAGACACCGAGTCCGCCCGCGTGCAGGCGGCTGGCCTCATTATCAAAGACCTGCCGCTGCTGGCGTCCAATTTCCGTTCCGAAGAGACGCTGTCGGCCTACTTGCAGCGCGAAGGCACGGTGGCCATGGCCGGTCTGGACACGCGCGCGCTGACGCGCCGCCTGCGCCGCTTCGGGGCGCAAAACGGCTGCATTCTTGCACTGCCCGCCGGGCAAGACCTGGATGCGGCGCTGCGCGAGCGCGCCCTGGCCGCCGCGCAGGCTGCGCCCAGCATGGCCGGGCAAGACCTGGCCCGGCTGGTGTCGGCCGCTGCGCCCTACGCCTGGAGCCAGACCGAGTGGCAACTCGGCACCGGTTACGGTGAGCAGCGCGCACCGCGCTTTCATGTGGTGGCCTATGACTTTGGCGTCAAACGCAACATCTTGCGCATGCTGGCCCAGCGCGGCTGCAAGGTCAGCGTGGTGCCGGCGCAAACGCCGGCCGCCGAGGTGCTGGAGCTCAATCCCGATGGTATTTTTCTCTCCAACGGCCCGGGCGACCCGCAGCCCTGCGACTACGCCATTGCCGCGACGCGCACGCTGATCGACGCCGGTCTGCCGACCTTTGGCATCTGCCTGGGACACCAGATCATGGCGCTGGCCAGTGGCGCCCAGACCTTCAAGATGAAATTTGGCCATCACGGCGCCAACCACCCGGTGCAAGAGCTGGGCAGTGGCCGCGTCAGCATCACCAGCCAGAACCACGGCTTTGCAGTAGACGAAAAAACCCTGCCGGCCAACCTGCGTGCCACCCACGTCAGCCTGTTTGACGGCACGCTGCAAGGCCTGGAGCGCACCGACCGGCCGGCGTTTTGCTTTCAAGGCCATCCCGAGGCCGCGCCCGGCCCGCACGATATCGGCTATTTGTTCGACCGCTTCGTGCACCTGATGGAGGCGAAATAATCATGCCCAAAAGAACCGACATCCAGACCGTGCTCATCATCGGCGCCGGCCCTATCATCATCGGTCAGGCCTGCGAGTTCGATTACTCCGGCGTGCAGGCCTGCAAGGCGCTGCGCGCAGAAGGCTACCAGGTGGTGCTGATCAACAGCAACCCGGCCACCATCATGACCGACCCGGCCACCGCCGACGTCACCTACATCGAGCCGATCACCTGGCAGACGGTGGAGAAAATCATCGCCAAGGAGCGTCCGCGTACGGCCGGCGGCTTTGCCATTTTGCCGACCATGGGCGGGCAAACGGCACTCAACTGCGCGCTCGACCTCTGGCGCCACGGCGTGCTGGACAAGTACAAGGTCGAGCTGATCGGCGCCACGCCGCAGGCCATCGACAAGGCCGAAGACCGGCTCAAGTTCAAAGACGCCATGACCAAAATTGGTCTGGGTTCGGCGCGCTCGGGCATTGCGCACAGCCTGGAGCAGGCCTGGGTGGTGCAGAAAACGGTGGGTTTCCCGGTCGTCATTCGGCCCAGCTTCACGCTGGGCGGTAGCGGTGGCGGCATTGCCTACAACCCGGAAGAGTTCGAGACCATTTGCCGGCGCGGCCTGGAAGCCTCGCCCACCCACGAGCTGCTGATCGAAGAATCGCTGCTGGGCTGGAAAGAGTACGAAATGGAGGTGGTGCGCGACCAGGCCGACAACTGCATCATCGTGTGCTCGATCGAAAACCTGGACCCCATGGGGGTGCACACCGGGGATTCCATCACGGTGGCGCCGGCGCAGACGCTGACCGACAAGGAATACCAGATTCTGCGCAACGCCAGCCTGGCGGTGCTGCGCGAGATCGGGGTCGACACCGGCGGCTCCAACGTGCAGTTCGCCATCAACCCGGCCGATGGCCGCATGGTGGTGATCGAGATGAACCCGCGCGTCTCGCGCTCCTCGGCGCTGGCCTCCAAGGCCACCGGTTTTCCGATTGCCAAGGTGGCGGCCAAGCTGGCGGTGGGCTACACGCTGGACGAGCTGCGCAACGAGATCACCGGTGGCGCCACGCCCGCGTCGTTCGAGCCCAGCATCGACTACGTGGTGACCAAGATTCCGCGTTTCGCGTTCGAGAAATTTCCCACCGCCGACAGCCGCCTGACGACGCAGATGAAAAGCGTGGGCGAGGTGATGGCAATGGGCCGCAACTTCCAGGAAAGCTTTCAGAAAGCGCTGCGCGGACTGGAAGTGGGTGTGGACGGCATGAACGAGAAAACCCAGGACCGCGAAATCCTGGAGCGCGAACTCGGCGAGCCCGGACCGGAACGCATCTGGTACGTGGGCGATGCGTTTGCTGCCGGCTGGACGCTGGCCGAGGTGCACCAGCTCACCAAGATCGATCCCTGGTTTCTGGCGCAGATCGAAGAGATCGTCAAAATCGAATTGCAACTGGAGAAGACCAGTTTGGATGCGCTCGACGCAGCGAGCTTGCGTGGCCTCAAGCAAAAGGGTTTTTCTGATCGTCGCCTGGCCAAGCTGCTCAAGACCAGCGACGCTGCCGTGCGCGCGCGCCGAATCGCGCAAAATATCCGCCCGGTCTACAAGCGCGTCGACACCTGCGCGGCCGAGTTCGCCACCGACACCGCCTACCTGTATTCGACTTACGAAGGTGACGGCGACGGCGAGTGCGAGGCCGAACCGACGGCGAAGAAAAAAATCATGGTGCTCGGTGGCGGGCCGAACCGCATTGGCCAGGGCATCGAGTTCGACTACTGCTGCGTACACGCCGCGCTGGCGCTGCGCGAAGACGGTTTTGAGACCATCATGGTCAACTGCAACCCGGAGACCGTCTCCACCGACTACGACACCTCAGACCGCCTGTACTTCGAGCCGCTGACGCTGGAAGACGTGCTGGAGATCGTCGACAAGGAAAAGCCGCTCGGCGTGATCGTGCAGTACGGTGGCCAGACGCCTTTGAAGCTCGCGCTCGGACTGGAGGCGGCCGGCGTGCCCATCATAGGCACCAGCCCGGACATGATAGACGCCGCCGAAGACCGCGAACGCTTTGCGCGGTTGCTGCACCAACTCGGTTTGCGCCAGCCGCCCAACGCCAGCGCCCGCACCGAGCCCGAAGCGCTGGAAAAAGCCGCCAGCCTGGGTTACCCGCTGGTGGTGCGCCCGAGCTACGTGCTGGGCGGGCGTGCGATGGAGATCGTGCACGAGCAGCGCGACCTCGAGCGCTACATGCGCGAAGCGGTCAAAGTCAGCCACGATGCGCCGGTGCTGCTCGATCGGTTTTTGAACGACGCGATTGAATGCGACGTAGACGCGGTGCGCGACACCAGCGCTCGGGTCTTCATTGGCGGCGTGATGGAGCACATCGAGCAAGCCGGCGTGCACAGCGGCGACTCGGCCTGTTCGCTGCCGCCTTACTACCTGGGTCAGGCCACGGTGAATGAGATCAAGCGCCAGACCGCCGCCATGGCCCAGGGTCTGAACGTGGTCGGTTTGATGAACGTGCAGTTCGCCATTCAGGAAGTCGATGGCAAGGACGTGATCTACGTGCTCGAAGTCAACCCGCGTGCTTCGCGCACCGTGCCCTTCGTCTCCAAGGCCACCGGCATTCAACTGGCCAAGGTGGCCGCGCGCTGCATGGTCGGCCAAACGCTGGACCAGCAGGGCATAGGCGCCGAAATCACGCCGCCGTATTTCAGCGTCAAGGAAGCGGTGTTCCCGTTCGTCAAATTTCCCGGCGTGGACACCATTCTCGGCCCCGAGATGAAGTCCACCGGTGAAGTCATGGGCGTAGGAAAGACTTTTGGCGAGGCCTTCGTGAAAAGCCAGATCGGCGCCGGCACGCGCCTGCCCAAGCCCTTCAAGCCCGACGGCAGTCCGTCTGGCAAGGTGTTTCTGACGGTGAAAAACAGCGACAAACCTATGGCGGTGGCGCTGGCGCGCGAGTTGGTCGAACTGGGCTTTGAGCTGGTGGCCACGCGCGGCAGCGCAGCAGCCATTGCCGCTGCCGGCGTGCCGGTGCAGACCGTCAACAAGGTCGCTGAAGGCCGGCCGCACATCGTCGATATGCTCAAAAATGGCGAGATCGCGCTGGTCATCAACACGGTGGAAGAGCGCCGCAACGCAATTGCCGATTCGCGCGCCATTCGCACATCGGCGCTGCAAGCGCGGGTGAGCACCTTCACCACCATCGCCGGCGCGCAAGCAGCGGTCGAAGGCATGAAGTACATCGACCGCCTGGACGTTATTTCGGTGCAGGAGATGCATGCCCAACTGCGGGCCTGAGCACCCTGGGGCGTCCGTCGACAGGCTGCTAGGGGCATAATCAGGCTCACCCTCACACCGCCGTTCGGCAACGTTCGGCGGTTTCCTTTTGTACCCCGGCAGAACCCTGATCTGCTGACCCAGATGCGTGGAGCACCGCCATGACCACCTTGCCCATTACCTTGCGTGGCGCCGAGAAGCTTAAAGCAGAACTCAAGCGCCTGAAATCCGTCGACCGCCCCTGGGTCATCAACGCGATTGCCGAAGCCCGCGCCCAGGGCGACCTGAGCGAGAACGCCGAATACGACGCCGCCAAAGACCGTCAAGGTTTTATCGAGGGCCGCATCGCCGAAATCGAGAGCAAGCTCTCGGCGGCCCAGGTCATAGACCCGGCTGCCATCGATGCCGGTGGCCGGGTGGTGTTTGGTGCCACGGTGGAGTTGGTCGACCAAGACAGCGGCGTCGCCGTGATCTACCAAATCGTTGGCGAGGACGAGGCCGACATCAAGCTCGGTCTGGTCAACATCGGCAGCCCGCTGGCGCGCGCCCTGATCGGCAAGGAAGAAGGCGACCTGACCGAGGTGCAGGCTCCGGGCGGCCTGCGCCGACTGGAAATCGTGCTGGTGCGCTA
>BBPD01000121.1_pt2 | contig 28111 bp, 24 predicted proteins | sample 1344911 | NCBI WGS metagenome assembly BBPD01 (sample SAMD00019088, study PRJDB2971) | groundwater metagenome | biome: freshwater biome; feature: mineral spring; material: ground water | place: USA: CA, Sonoma | collected 2011-09 | depth surface m
CGCCAGGGCGTCGGCCCCAATACCGGCACGGTGCTGGGCGGCATCGTCGGTGCCGCTGTTGGCAATCAGATCGGTGACGGTGATGGCCAGCGCGCCGCCACGGTGGCCGGTGCCTTGCTTGGCAGTGCCATCGCCCGCGATGGCTACCTTGAACGTGAGCAGCGCCATGGCGATGCGTTCGGCAGTCGCCGTGGCTTCGAGCGCGAAACGATACGCTACGAGCAGCGTTGCGAGTCGGTCGAAGTGGGGCGGCGCGAGGATCGCGTGGTGGGTTATCGCGTCACCTACGACTTCCACGGACATGTGTTCACCACCCAAACCACGCGCCATCCCGGTCGTAGCCTTCGCGTGCGCGTCAACGTCACGCCAGAGATTTGAGTCTCGCCGCGTCGAGGATGGGCGCTACCAGTGCAGTACGCCCTCCACGACGGTCTTGGTTTCGCCACCGACCCAGATACGCCCGCCCTCGTGCAGCAGCGTCAGGCGGGCATCCCGCCCGACTTCGCGCCCTTGGCTGACCGTGTAGCGTTCGCTGATGCCCTGAGTCTGCTTTGTGGCGTGCAGATAGCCGGCCAGCGCGGCATTCGCCGCCCCGGAGGCCGGGTCTTCGTAGCCGCTGCCATTGCCCTTCGGCATCAGCGCACGAACGACGAGGTCATACACGCAGTCTGGGCAGCGCGCGAACACGGCGAGGCCGATCGCTTCATCGGGAGTGGCGATGCTAGCGATGGCGTCGAAATCCGGCCTCCAGCCGCGCACTGCGGCTTCATCGACCAGTTCTGCGGCCCACCAGCGCCGTCCGCTGTCGATCAAGGCCGCGCCCGCGCTTGAAAATCGCGCGCCGAGCAGCGCGCGGAAGGCCGGATCACTGGCGTCGCGACGCGCGAGCACCTGTACGCTTGGGGTCTGCACGAACAGCGCCTGCGCGATGCCTTCACCCTCGACGCGCACCGGCAGCAGGCCGGCAGCGCATTCCTGCACGAGCTGACGCCTGCCGTCTGCGGCCTCGCGTGGCGTAGCGATTCCGGCCGCAAGCACGGCGTGCGCGGTGCCGACACTCGGATGCCCGGCGAAGGCCAATTCGCGCGTTGGCGTGAAAATGCGCACGCGGTAGCTGGCTTCCGGCGTCGTCGTCGGCAGCACGAAAGTGGTCTCGACGACATTGGTCCATGCCGCGATGCGTTGCATCTCGGCCGCGTCGAGGCCGTCCGCATCCAGCACCACGGCTAATGGATTGCCGTCGCCGGCACGCGGAGCGAAAACGTCAAGCTGCATGAAACTGCGATTCGTCATGCACACAGTGTCCCGTTGCTTAGCTGCCGCCACAAGCTGCTTGACGCCCAGTGCAGGGCTGCCAACCGCCAATCGGCACGTTGCGAGGGGCCGCGCTATCCTTTAGAAGCCGCCTGTAAAGGCGGCATTCCTTTTTTCGACATTCCCATCCAACCCCGGCCTTGCGAGGTGCCGCTCCCGATGAATCGCCCTGTCCCTGCGTTCGCCAATGACTGGATCGTCCTGAAGTTCGGTGGCACCAGCGTGTCGAAGAAATCGCGTTGGGACACCATCGGGAAACTGATGCGCCGGCGCGCGGAGGAGGACGGCGCACGCGTCCTCGTCGTCGTGTCGGCACTGTCGGGCGTCACCAACGCGCTGCAGGCCATGATCGATGCGCATCACGACATGCCCGGTCTTTATGCCAAGGCCGAGACGCTCGTCGAGAAGCACGCCGCCTTTGCCGCTGAGCTTGGCATCGACGCGATCGCTGAGTTGGGTGAACGTTTCGCGGCCCTGCGCGCGCTCGCCGTCGACCCGCGCGCGGCCGGCGCGGAACTGCCTTGGCAGGCCGAAGTGCTGGCGCAGGGCGAGCTGCTGAGTTCCGCACTGGGCGTGGCCTACCTGCGCACGCAAGGCATGGCGCTGGAATGGTGGGACGCGCGCAATTCGATGCGCGCCATCGAACAGCCCAATGCCAGTGCTTGGGCGCAGCGCTTGTCGGTTTCTTGCGACTTCATGGACTCGTTGGCGCGCGAGCGACTGGTGATGCGGCCGGAGCGTTTCGCCATCACTCAAGGCTTCATCGCCCGCGCTGCCAACGGTGATGGCACGGCCATCCTCGGGCGCGGCGGCTCCGATACGTCCGCTGCATACTTCGGCGCAATGCTGAGGGCGCGCCGCGTCGAGATCTGGACCGATGTGCCTGGGATGTTCAGTGCCAATCCGCGTCAGGTGCCGGACGCACGCCTGCTCTCGCGGCTCGACTTCGCCGAAGCGCAGGAGATCGCCACCACCGGCGCGAAAGTGCTGCACCCGCGTTGCCTGACGCCCTGCCGCGAGGCTGGCGTGCCGATGTGGATCCGCGACACCGAGAACCCCGATCTTGCTGGCACCGTCATCGACGGCCAAGCCACCACCGTGGCGGGTGTCAAAGCCATCAGCGCGCGGCGTGGGATCGTGTTGGTGTCGATGGAGACCATCGGCATGTGGCAGCAGGTGGGCTTTCTTGCCGAAGTGTTTGGCTGCTTCAAGACGCACGGCCTGTCGGTGGATTTGATCGGCTCGTCGGAGACCAATGTCACCGTCTCGCTCGATCCGAGCGACAACCTCGTCAGCACCAACGTGCTGGAAGCCCTGTGCCGCGACCTTGAGCGTTTCTGCCGGGTCAAGGTGATCGCACCCTGCGCATCGATCACGCTGGTGGGTCGCGGTATGCGTTCGCGCTTGCATCGCCTCACCGAAGTGTTGGCTGCATTCGGCCGCGAGCGCGTTTACTTGATTTCGCAAAGCTCCAACGACTTGAACCTGACCTTCGTCGTCGATGAGGCATTGGCCGAAGGTCTGCTGCCGACTCTGCACGGCCTGCTGATCGACTCGAACGCGATGCCCATCGACGAGACGGCGGTATTTGGATCAAGCTGGCGCGAGCTAGGCGCGCCGAAGCTGCCTCGTGTCGCGTGGTGGCAGGCCGAGCGTGCGCGACTGATCGCGCTGGCTGAGCGCGGTACGCCGGCCTACGTCTACCACTTGCCAACTGTGCGCGAGCGTGCCCGGCAGCTTCGGGCATTGGCTGCGGTCGACTGCGTGCATTACGCGCTCAAAGCCAATCCACATCCGACCATCCTCAAGGCGTTGGAAGCGGAAGGGCTGGGCTTCGAGTGTGTGGCGTTGGCAGAAGTGCAGCATGTGTTGATGACGCTACCGGGTCTCGACCCGAAGCGCGTCCTTTTCACGCCGAGCTTCGCGCCGCGTATCGAGTTCGAGCAGGCGTTCGCGCTCGGCGTGCATGTGACCCTCGACAATCCCGTGCTGCTGGCGGAATGGCCCGGCGTATTCCGTGATCGTGAACTGACCCTGCGCGTCGATCCGGGCTTTGGCTCGGGCCACCACGACAAGGTCAAGACCGGTGGCAAGGAGGCGAAGTTCGGCATGCCGCTCGACGATGTGCCTGCCGCGGCGGCCGCTGCGAAGGCCCTAGGCGCGCGCGTCACCGGCCTGCATGCGCATATCGGCAGCGGCATCTTCGACGCCAATCACTGGCGCGAGGTCTACGTGCGCCTTGCGACGACGGCCGACGCCATCGGCACGGTCGAACGCATCGACGTCGGCGGCGGTATCGGCATTCCGTATCAGCCGGAGAGCGAGCCCTTCGACATGGCCGCCTTCGGCGCGATGCTGGTCGAGATGAAGGCGCTGTTCCCGCAGTACGCGCTGCTGATCGAGCCGGGTCGCTTCCTCGTGGCGGAAGCCGGCGTACTACTGACACGCGTCACTTCCACCATGCACAAGCAGGGCGTGCGCCGCATTGGGCTCGATGCCGGCATGAATGCCCTGTTGCGCCCAGCGCTCTACAACGCTTGGCACGGCATCGTGAACCTGACGCGCTTCGCCGATGCGCCGGGTGAGTCGGCGGAAATCGTCGGCCCCATCTGTGAGACTGGCGACGTGCTGGGCCGCCGCCGCCGTTTGCCTGATGCAACAGCGGAAGGCGATGTCGTCTTGCTGGCCGACGTCGGCGCCTACGGCATGGTGATGGCCAGCCGCTACAACTTGCGCGCACTGCCTACCGAGGAGATCCTGGAATGAGCTGGACCTTCGAGCGCGCGGCCATCCGTGCTTTCCGCTTCACCACGAAACGCTTCGACGCCGCCACCGGCGAGGTCACGCTTGGCTACGCCTTCGTCAACCACGACGGCGCGAGCAGCCCCGAGCTCGTCGAGCGCATCACCGTGCCGGGCGCGCCGTTCACCGCCGTGCTGCCGGGTTCAACGGATTTCGATGCAAGAAAAGCCGACGCCGTCGAATCTGCGCTGCGCCTGCTGCACCTCGTTGCCGGTGTCAGCTACTACAAGGCCGCCGCGCCGGCCGTCATCGAGTGCGCCAACGACCCGCTTGACGACGCGACCGCGGACTTCATCGCCAGCGTCTACGAGCAGGGCTTGGGCGAGTTCGCCTATCGCAATGGATTGAATTTGCGTGGACATATCGCCTGGCCGCGCGGTGGCGCGCCGCGTGCAGTGGCGCCGGTGCTCGGTTTGGCGCGTACATCGGCCCGTAGCGGTTCCATCGATGCGTGGCCCTCGCCTGCACTCGTCGCCATTGGCGGCGGCAAGGACTCGCTGGTGTCCATCGAAGCCCTGCGCACGCTCGGCGCGTCGCCGACCGTGGCGTGGATCGGCAGCTCGCCGCTGATCCGCGCCTGCGCCGAACGTACCGGCTTAGCCACGCTCAACATCGCACGCGCCTTGGCCCCCGAGCTGTTTGCCTTCAATCGCGAGGGCGCGCTCAACGGCCACATTCCGGTGACGGCGGTGAACTCCGCCATTCTTGTGCTCGCGGCGCTGCTCACCGGCCACAGCAGCGTGGTGTTCTCGAACGAGCATTCGGCGAGCTACGGCAGCCTGATTCCCGGCAGCGGCGAAGTGAACCACCAGTGGTCGAAGGGTTGGGCCTTCGAGCGCGATTTTGCAGCACTCGTGCGCGCACAAGTGGCGAGCGATTTCGACTATGTCTCTTTGTTGCGGCCATTCTCCGAGTTAGCCGTCGCGCAGCAGTTCGCGCGGCTCGACCAGTACGACGCACATTTCTCTAGCTGCAACCGCAACTTCCATCTGCTTGGCGAGAAGCCTACGCAGCGCTGGTGTGGCGCTTGCCCGAAATGCCATTTCGTATTCCTCGCTTTGGCGCCGTTCATGCCGAAGCCGCGCCTGCTCAGCATCTTCGGTCGCAACCTGCTCGACGACGCCAATTTGGCCGCCGAGTACGACGCCTTGCTTGAGATCGAGGGCCACAAGCCCTTCGAGTGCGTGGGCGAGGGCCGCGAATCGCGCGCCGCGATGGCAGTACTTGCCGCCAATCCGGTCTGGCGCGAAGACGCGCTGGTGGCGCGCTTTGCCGCCACGCAGCAAGCGGCGCTCGATCCCGCTTCACTGCGCCTCGACCCGCTGCTGGCTCCGCAGGGCGAGCACGGCCTTGGCAGTACACGGATGGAGGCCTTGCTTGCGAATTTCAGGGCTTGACGGCAAGAAAGTCGCGATCTGGGGCTATGGCCGCGAAGGCCGTGCCGCCTTGGCCGCGCTACGTTGGCGCCTGCCGGGCCGGCCGCTGACGGTTTTTTGCGCGGAGGATGAAGTCGCGGAACTGCGCAGGCAGGAAGACCCGACTCTCGTCGTCCGAACCGACGCGAATGCCGTTTCGCTGTCGAGTTTCGACGTCATCATCAAGTCGCCGGGCATCAGCGCCTACGCCTCGCCGAAGGTCGATGCCGAACTCAACGGCGTGCGCTTTACCAGTGGCACCGCCATCTGGTTCGCCGAGAATGCCGGCGCGCATACCGTTTGCGTGACCGGCACCAAGGGCAAGAGCACCGTCACCGCGTTGATCGCTTTTCTGCTGCGCGCGGCTGGCGAGCGCACCGCATTGGCCGGAAACATCGGTTTGCCGCTGCTTGAGTTGCTCGATGTGCAACCACCGCCGGATGTCTGGGCCATCGAGCTCTCCAGTTACCAGACCGGCGATGCGCTGCGACCGACCGTCGCTGTAGTGCTGAATCTGTTTCCCGAACACCTCGATTGGCACGGCAGCGAGGCGCGCTACTTCGCCGACAAACTGAAGCTCGTCACCGACGCGCGGCCCGGCATCGCCTTGCTCAACGCCGCCGACGCGCGGCTGCGCGAGGTGGGTGATCGCCTCGCCGCGAACGGCAGCAAGGTGCAGTGGTTCAACTCCGAAGATGGCTGGCATGTGCGTGATCGCTGGATCATGCGCGGCGGCCGCGCGGTGATTGACGTGAAGTTCCTGCCGCTGCCGGGTCGCCACAACTGGATGAACCTCTGTGCGGCGCTAGCCGCCGTTGAGGCCCTAGGCATCGACCCGCTGCCGCTGGTCGCGCGCGTTGTTGATTTCGTGCCGCTGCCGCATCGGTTGCAGCGCATCGCCGAGAAGGATGGCCTCGTCTACGTCAACGATTCGATCAGCACGACACCGATGGCTTCGATCGCCGCACTCGACTGGTATCCCGGCAAAAGCACCGCGATCCTCGTCGGCGGCTACGACCGCGGCCTTGACTGGGGTGTGTTCGCCGAGCGCGTGGCCGCCGATGCGCCGGCTGCCGTCATCACCATGGGCCAGAACGGTCCGGCGATTTTCGAGCGACTGAAATCGATCGCGACAGCCGCGAAATTTGTCCTGCGCGAATCAACCTCGATGGAGGAAGCGGTGCGCTACGCGCAAGAGGCTTTGGGCGCACGCGGTACCGTGCTGCTCTCGCCGGGTGCCCCGAGCTTTCCGCGCTACCGCGACTACGCCGAGCGTGGCAGGCATTTCGCCCAGGCGGCGGGCTTCGACCCCGAGCGGATCAGCGCCATTCCCGGTTTGGGTGTGCGCTGAAACCAGTGCTGCACCGGGTCGGTCCCGACGCCACGGTCACGACACTGCGGCAAAGCGGGCCTACACTCGAAAAAACCTCGACGGAGTCTCGCCATGCAGCACGCCCCGCACAATGCCACCCCTAAGCTTGCCTCCGCTACATCGATCACTCGGCCGGTCAGTTGGGTCGTCGGTGGCGTGAGTTTTGACGGCGTCCTCGTCTACGACGATGCGAGCACCACGCCGCGCCCGGGTCTGCTGATGGTGCCGAACTGGTACGGCGTCACCGACGCGGCGGTGGCGAAGGCGAAAACCATCGCGGGCGATGATTACGTCATCTTGCTCGTCGACATGTACGGTCGCGGCCTGCGCCCAAGCAATCCGCAGGAAGCCGGCATGGCCGTTGGTGCCCTCTATGCCGACCGCGCACAGATGCGTGAGCGCATCAACACGGCACTGGTCACCTTGCGCGCCTTCGAGGGAGCGCCGTTGGCCAAGGACGCCATCGGTGCCATTGGCTTCTGCTTCGGTGGCGCGACGGTGCTCGAACTTGCCCGCAGCGGCGCGGAACTGGGCGGCGTGGTCAGCTTTCATGGCGCGCTCAGCAGCAGTGCCCCTGCCGGGGCTGGCGACATCAAGACCTCGATATTGGTGTTGAACGGTGCCGACGATGGCTTCATTCCCGCCGTCGACATCGACGCCTTCGAAGCCGAGATGCGCGCGGCCGGCGCCGATTGGCAATTTGTCAATTTCGGCGGCGCGATGCATTGCTTCGCCGAGCCCGACGAAGACGGCAGCGTGATCCCGGGTTGCAAGTTCCATGAGCCCAGCTATCGCCGTTCGATGGCCCTGATGCGCAGTTTCTTTGCCGAGCGTTTTGCGGCGGACTAAGCCGCGGGTCGTGCGCATCGCGTAGCCGTGATGCACACCGCGATTCAGTCGCGCCTAGTCTTCAGTGGGAGCGCTGCAGTGCGTAGTTCGCCAACCCGGCCAGCGCGGCGCGGGCGGGGGAATCGGGCAGGTTGGCCAACGCCAGCAGCGCCGCATCGGCATGCCGCTGTGCCAGTGCGCGGCTGTAGTCGAGGCTGCCGCAGCGTTCGATCGCCGCCATCGCTTCGCCGAAGCCACGGGCATCGCCGTCGAGCACAACCTGCCTCAGTCGCGCTTGCACCGAAGGCGCGCTGTGCGCCATCGCGTGGATCAGCGGCAGCGTGGCCTTGCCTTCGGCGAGATCGTCGCCGAGGTTCTTGCCGAGCGTGGCGGCGTCGCCGGCGTAGTCGAGCACGTCGTCAGCGATCTGAAAGGCGAAGCCCAGCGCCATGCCGTAATCAAACAGCGCCTTTTCGCCAGCCGCACCGATACCGGCCAGATGCCCGCCAAGTTGCGCGGCAGCGGCAAACAAAACTGCCGTCTTGCGCTCGATGACGCGCAGGTAGGCGGCCTCATCGGTGTCTGGGTTGCGTACATGCAGCAACTGCATCACCTCGCCCTCGGCGATCCGGTTGGTGGTGTCGGCCAGCACTCTCTGGATCGTCATCGAGTCCAGTTCGACCATCAGTTGGAAGGCGCGCGAATGCAGAAAATCGCCGACCAGCACGCTGGCCGCGTTGCCGAAGGTCGCATTGGCTGTCGCGCGCCCGCGGCGCAGGTCGGATTCGTCCACCACATCGTCGTGCAGCAGGGTGGCGGTATGGATGAACTCGACCACCACCGCAAGCTGGTGGTGCGCCTCGCCTTGGTAGCCGGCGGCGCGTGCGGCGAGCACGGTCAACATCGGCCGCAGGCGTTTGCCACCAGCGCCGATGATGTACTCGGCCACTTGATTGACCAGCGCCACATCGGAAGCCAGTCGCTGGCGGATCAAGGCATCGATCGCCGCCATGTCTGTGGCAGCGAGCGCCTGCAGGGCGGTGAGAGCGAGGGCGGATGTGGGGCGAGAGTCGGTGACGATGCACATGCGATGATTATAGGCCCTCGGCTCCCGCGAGGCTGTTGCTACGCCATGTCGGTGCAGCGGAAGCGGCGAATTCGTACCCGCCGCCGAGGTCGGTGCCGACGCCGGATCGGCGAGGGCTGTCATACTCTGCGGCCTGATTCGACGCTCAGCGGTCGGAGGACCCCATGGCACGCGGCATTAACAAAGTCATCATCGTCGGCAACCTCGGCAACGATCCCGAAACGCGCTACGCGCAAAGCGGCGCAGCCATCACCACCATCAGCGTTGCCACCTCCGAGTCTTGGAAGGACAAAGACGGCAACCCGCAGGAGCGCACCGAGTGGCATCGGGTGAAGTTCTTCGGAAAGCTGGCTGAAATCGCCGGTGAATACCTCAAGAAAGGCCGGCAGGTCTACATCGAAGGCAGCCTGCGCACCGAGAAGTACACCGACAAAGCGGGTGTCGAAAAGTACAGCACCGACATCATCGCCAACGAAATGCAGATGCTCGGCGGCAAGCCCGGTGAAGGTGCCGAAGGCGGCGAGCGTCCGGCCCGTTCCAGCGGCGGCTACAGCAATCGCGGTGGGTCTGGCGGTGCTGGTGGCTCGGGCAATCGCAGCGCACCACCAGCGCAAAGCAACGACCCGTTCCCCGACGATGACATTCCGTTCTAGACAACCCTCCAGACAACCCTAGGGATGCGCTCCCACCGCGTCATCTATGGCGCGGTGACGCGCCGCCGATGGGTGGCGCAATCGGTCGCATAGGCAAAGCCTTAGGAGTATGCGCGCCTTGACGAGGTGCCACTCGCGGTATTCTTCTGTCCCAGATCGCGCGTCCTTCGGAACCACCCATGCGTCTTTCCCTGTTTCCGCTCCTGCTGGCCCTCACGGCACCCTCCCTCGCTGCCGGTGAAGCCCCTGCCACCAACCCGCGCGGATTCACCGCCAAGGACTTGGTGATGCTGGATCGCGTCTCGGCGCCGCAGTTCTCGCCGAATGGCAAGCACATCCTCTACGCGCTGCGCCAAACCGACTGGGCGGCCGACCGTGGTGTGGGCTCGCTGTGGGTCACCGACCCGTCGAACGGCCACGGCACCCGGCTGACACCCGCCGACATCCCGGCATCGGCCGGGGCGTGGTCGCCGGATGGTGAGTTCGTTTACTTCCTGAGCGCCAAATCCGGGTCGATGCAGGTCTGGCGCGTGCCGGCTGACGGCGGTGCGGCCGCGCCGGTCACCGACTACCCGCTCGATGTCGGCAGCTTCCGCTTGGCACCCAAGGGCGATGCCATCGCGCTGTCATTCGAGGTGTTTGCCGATTGCGACACGCTGGCTTGCACGGCCCGGCGCGTCACCGCGAATGCCGAAGACAAGCGCAGTGGCGTGCAGTACGAGCGCCTGTTCGTGCGGCACTGGGACACCTGGAAGGACGGTACGCGCTCGCAAGTCTTCATCGCGCCGATCGGCGCTGACGGCAAGGCGACCAGCGAGCCGCGCCTGCTGACCCGCGGCATCGACGGCGACGTGCCGGGCAAGCCCTTCGGCGACCAGTCCGACTACGTTTTCTCGCCAGACGGCAAGACCTTGGTGTTCAGTGTCCGTATCGCTGGCGACAGCGAGCCGTGGTCGACGAATTTCGATCTGTTCGAAGTGCCGCTGGACGGTAGCGCGGCACCAAGGAACCTCACTGATGCCAATGACGCCACCGACACCAACCCGGTGTTCTCAGCCGACGGCAAGACGCTGTTCTGGCGAGCGATGAAGCGCCCCGGCTTCGAAGCGGATCGTTTCGGCCTGATGGCGATGAACCGCGCCACCGGCGCGGTGCGCGAGATCGCCGCCGACTGGGATCGCAGCTTCGACACGCTCGTGCTCGGCGATGATGGCCGCCACATCTACACCGCCACGCTCGATACCGGAACGCATCCCGTGTTTGAGGTCAACCTCGCCAGCGGTGCGGTACGCCGTGTGCTGCAGGGCGGCAACATCGCGTCCTTCGATATCGATCACGACCGCATCGTGTTCACCCGCGACAGCATCGCGCAGCCGGCCGACCTCTATCTTGCTGCGATCCGTGCCCGTATCGCCGAGCGTCGCCTGACGAACGTCAATGCCGATCGTCTTTCCGGCGTGCGCATGGGTGCGTTCGAGCAGTTCAGCTTCAAAGGTTGGAACGATGCGACGGTGTACGGCTATGTCATCAAGCCTTGGAATCACGAGGCGGGCAAGAAAGCTCCGGTGGCTTTCCTGATTCATGGCGGCCCGCAGGGCAGCTTCCACAATCAATGGCATTACCGCTGGAACGCGCAGACCTACGCTGGCATGGGTTTCGCGGTGGTGATGATTGATTTTCACGGCAGCACCGGCTACGGCCAAGCCTTCACCGACTCGATTTCGCAGGATTGGAGTGGCAAGCCGCTGGTTGATCTGCAAAAAGGTTGGGCTGCTGCGCTTTCGAAATACGACTTCCTCGACGCTGAGCGTGCCTGTGCGCTGGGTGGCAGCTACGGTGGCTACATGGTCAATTGGATCGCCGGCAACTGGAACGAGCCTTGGGATTGCTTCGTCAATCACGCCGGTGTCTTCGATCTGCGCTCGATGGCCTATTCGACGGAAGAGCTATGGTTCACCGAGTGGGAGAACGGTGGTGTGCCGTGGGAAAACGCAGCCGCCATCGAGAAGCACAACCCGGTCAATTATGTGCAGAACTGGCGCGTACCGATGCTGGTGATCCACGGCCAGAAGGACTACCGCGTACTGGTCGAGCAGGGCTTGGCCACCTTCACGGCGTTGCAGCGGCGCGGCATTGAATCGGAGCTGCTGTATTTCCCCGATGAGAACCATTGGATTCTGCGCCCGCACAATAGCGTGCAGTGGCATGAGTCGGTGAACGCTTGGCTGTTGGAGCACACTGGGCGCTGAGCCTCAGCGACGATGTAGTGAAGAGAGATGGCATGCGCCTAGTCGAACTGAAATCCGTGGCGGCACAGCGTAGCTGCGAGGCTTGCGTACTGCATCCGATTTGCGAGCCGGCCCTGATTGGCATCGCTGAGATCGAGCGCCTTTCTTCGGCCGTGCTGGCGCGGCGTCCGATGACCAAGGACGCCGTGTTGTTTCGCGCCGGAGAGTCGATGCGCTCGGTGTTCGTTTCCCAGACGGGCGGCTTCAAAACCGTCTCGATGAGCGAGGCTGGCGACGAGCAGGTGATCGGCTTTTATTTTCCTGGCGAGTTGATTGGCCTTGAAGGCCTTCGCGATGGCCGTTTTCGCACCGATGCGGTGGCGCTGGAGCCAGCGCAGGTTTGCGAGGTGCCGCTACTGGCGTTGGAACGCATCGTGGCGCAACGGCCCGACTTCCTGCGCCAGATGATGAAGGCGCTTGGCGATGGCATGGCGCGCCACCAGGATCATCTCGAACTGCTCGGGCGCAAGCAGGCACAGGGGCGCTTGGCGATGTTTCTGCACGGCTTGAGTGAGCGCCAGCGGCGGATGGGACGGGATCCGTACCGCTTGCACTTGCCGATGAGCCGCTCCGATATGGGCAGCTACCTGAGCCTCGTGATCGAAACCGTCAGCCGTGGTCTTTCCCGGCTCAATGACGAAGGCGTCATCACGGTAAAAGGACGGCATCTCCAAGTGCTTGATGCCGCCCGATTGGTCGAACTCGCGCACGGCGAAGACGCGGATCGTGAAGGGTGCTCGGGGCGGCGCTGAGCGGTCGCGCTTGAGGCTCAGTCCACAGCACGGCGGCGCGTCAGCCACGCATCGCATAGCGCGTCGCAAAGTGCTCGGCTACTGGTCGCGCCGCGCGTGGCGGCGTACTCGTCGCCGTACTGCACCAGTTTGCGTAAGGCGCGCAGATAGGGTGTCGGGCCGAGAAAGTGCCGCAGCGGCGAATGCCGGCGCCGCGCCAGCAGCACGCGCTCCGCGTTGCCTTCCAGCATCGGGTCAAGGCCAGTTTCACTGGTCTCGATTTCGCGCCTGGCCAAGCGCAGGTTGATGTGCGCGGTTCCCGGTACGAGGCAGCGCTCACGCAGCTCGAAGCCGCATTGCAAGGCGAGCGCTTCGATCGTCATCGGGTTGAACCAGTGCAGGTGTCCCAAGTGGAAGATGTTGCCGGGCGCGTGGTAGGTTGCTTCGATGTTTGGTACTTCCAACAGCAGTTCACCGCCCGGTGCCAGCAAGCCGTGCAGATGGTGCAGGGCTGCGCGTGGATCGGGCAGATGCTCAAGCACGTGATTGAGCGTGATTCGGTCGTATTGCCCCTGTGCTGGCAGGTCCTCGAGAAACCCGGTTCGGATGCGATCAAGACCGAGGCGTTCGCGCGCAAAGGCGGCGTAGGCGGCATTGGGTTCGATGCCGTCGATATCGATCCCGCAACGCTTCAGCACATAGGCGAAGAAACCCGCTCCTGCGCCGACGTCCAGTGTGCGCATGGGCTTCGGAACGGCCGCGAGGTAGCGCTCGGCGCGCTCGATCGCGCGTAAGGTCTCGCGATAGCAGTGCTTCGGCTTCGGCTCGAAAGCGCCTTTGTACTGCTGTCGATAGTCGAGCCCGTAGAAGTGGCGCAGCGTCTCGGCGGAAGGTAATGGGTCGACTCGAACCAAGCCGCAGGTCGCACACATGACGCTGCGCAGAGGCTGGCCGTGACGGTCGCGGTCGGCGATCCGTACGACGTCATCGCTTCCGCAGAGCACACAGGCTGAGGATGTTTCGATGTGGGGCGTGTGCATCCGTGTTAGCCCATGGCACTACGGCAACCGAGTGCCGTGAGCGCCGCGCGTGCCGCAGGTAGTGTCACCAGCCACGGCGCCGCCAGCGTTAGCACGCCACTAAGGCCCATCGCCAGCGCACCAACGCCGCGCCAGCGAGTCGAGTTGCCGCCGAAGCGCGCGCCACTCCAGCCCAGTACAGTCATCAGTGGCAGCGTGCCGATCCCGAAGGCCAGCATGGTCAGTGCGCCGTGCAGCGCGCTGGCTTGCATCCAGGCAGCGGCCAGCAAGGTGAGCGAAAGCCCGCAGGGCAACCAGCCCCAAAGTAGGCCGATCAGCCACGGCCGCAGCGGCCCGTCGGCGGGCACGCGCGAGCGCAGCGGGGCCAGCCAACGCCATAGCGGCAGGGCGGGCAGCGGAGCGGCCTTCGCGGCCCAGCGCGGCCACGCCATACGCACGGCCATCCACAGCAGCACCACACCCACCGCCGCGCGCAGCACGGTTCCCAGGCCGTCGACGGAAAGCACACCCAGCACGCCAGCACCGAGGCCGCCGGCCACTGCGCCCATCAGGCCGTAGCCAAGCACCCGTCCCACATTGCTTGCCACGGCCCGGTAGGCTGCGCTTGACGTTGGGCCGGCACTGCCAATGCCCACGGCGATGCCGCCGCACATCGCGCCGCAATGCAGATTTCCCAGCAGCCCCGCAGTGAACGCCGCACCGAGCACCAGTAGGTCGATGGGTGCTTCAGGGAGCATCATCGTCTTTGAGGATGTCCAGCGGCGCGGTGTCGAGGTCTTCGAACTGCCCGGCGCGCACCGCCCAGATGAACACCGCCACCGCGACCCCGAACAGCAGCAGCGAGATTGGAATCAGGAATAGCAGCGAGTTCATACGTCGATACCTCTTCGGCGGCCAATACGCCATGCATTGGCGGTGACGGCAAGCGACGAGAGCGCCATGCCGAGCGCCGCCAGACCGGGCCCAATCATGCCCAATGCTGCGGCCGGCAACATGATGACGTTGTAGGCGATGGCCCAGCCGAGGTTCTGGCGGATGTTGGCGTGTGTTTCCCGGGCGATGCGCAGCGCTTCGACGATGGTGCCCAAGCGTGGCCCACCAAGCACGAGATCCGCCTGTCGCTGCGCCAGCGCAGCGCCCTCGGCCATCGCGATGGACACATCGGCAGCCGCGAGGACATCGGCGTCGTTCACGCCATCGCCCACCATCAGAACACGATGGCCCTTGGCTTGCAGCGCCAGCAGGGCGGCGAGCTTGCCGGCAGGCGAAAGTCGGCCGTAGACGTGGGCCGCATCGAAACCCAGTTGTGCGGCCAGTGCGGCGACCCGCGCTTCGGCATCGCCGCTGAATACGGCCAGCGTAAGGTCGCTGGCGTGCAGTGCGCGCACCGCCGCCGCCGCATCCGGGCGAGCTTCGTCATCGACCACAAAACGTGCGACGAGCTTTCCGTCGCGAGCGAGCCAGAGCGCGCCCTCGTCGGCGTCGTCCCGGGTTTTGGCACCGGCGAAGACTGCGCTGCCCAGCCGCCATTCGCTGCCGTCGATTACGCCGCTGACGCCTTCGCCGGGATGCAGGCGAGCAGCATCGGCCGGTGGCCCCAAGGAGCGTCCGAAGGCCTTGGCCAGCGGATGCGAAACGGCAGCCTCGAGGCGCGCGGCGATGTCGCGTGCGGACGCGGCGTCGAAGGTGTCGGAGCTGTCCGGATCGCAGAGCCTAGTATCGATCAGCGTGGGCTCGCCGCGAGTCAGCGTGCCGGTTTTGTCGAAAACGACGGTGTCGATCTCGGCCAGCCGGCGCAGGGCATCGGAACCAAGCACCAGCACGCCGCGAACGGCCAACTGCCCTTGGGCGCGGGCAATCGCCGCTGGCACGGCCAGCGCGAGCGCGCAGGGACAGGTGGCGACGAGTACCGCGAGCGCAATCGGAAAGGCACGTGCGGCGTCGATGTAGTACCAGACGATGCCGGTGATGATGGCAAGCACCAAAGTGATGCCCACCACGCGGCGGGCCACGGTCTCGGCACGATCAGCCAGCGGCGGACGTTGCTCGCGCAGCGACTCCACCCGCCGCGCCACTTGCGACAGTGTGGTCGCGGCACCGACGGCTGTGGCGCGCAGGCGCAAGGTGAGGCCATGCACCAGGCTCCCAGCGAGCAGGGTCTCGCCGGGGCGACGTCGGCGTGGCGTGCTCTCGCCGGTCATCAGCGCCTCGTCGACCTGCGCCTCGGCGTCCAGCAGCGTGCCATCGCAGGGCAGGGCGTCCCCGCTGCCCACGCGCACCACGTCGCCGATCACGAGCTCGCGGGTGGGAATGTGTTCGAGCCGGGCATCGTCGCTGTGCTCGCGCCAGGCCATCGCCGGTTGCGCCCCTGCCAAGGCATCGAGCCGTGCCTCGCCGTTGGCGCGCAGCGCCGCTTCCAAGTGGCGCGCGGCGAGCAGGAAGAACACGAACATCACGGCGGCGTCGTACCAGACATGCGGCCCGCCGCGGATCGTTTCGACGAGCGAGCCCACCCACGCCAGCAGGACGCCACTACCGATCAGCGTATCCATGCCGGGCACCAGAGTGCGCATCTCGCGAACCATGCCGATGAGAAAAGGTGCGCCGGCGATAAAAACCACGGGTGCCGACATGGCCGCTGTGATCCAGCGGAAGGCATCGCGGGTGGCCTCCGGCATGCTGCCGGTGGTGTCGAGGTAGAGCGCTTCCGCAAACATCATCGCCTGCATCGTGCCAAGCCCGGCAATGCCCAGGCCGATGATGCGGCGGTTGCGCGCCCGTCGGCGCTCCTCCTCGCGTGCGGCTGAGGCCGGTAGCGATGGGCGGTAGCCCAACCGAGCGATGCGTTGCAGCAGGGTCGATAGCCGTGCTTCGGCAGGTGCCCAGCGCAACACTACGCGGCCGTCCATCGCATTGGCGCGCACATCGCGCACACCGGCTTCGCGACGCAGGGCTTTGTCGATCAGCCAAGCGCAGGCTGCGCAATGCATGCCACCCACCGCCAACCGGATGCTGCGCGTGTCGGCGTTGGACTCGCTGTGCGCATCGAGGATTTCCTCGCGGTCCCAGGTGGCGAAATCTTCATCGGCACCGATCCGCGGGCCGGGCGCGCTGCGCCAGCGGTAGTAGTCGCCCAACCCACTTTCAGCGATCCAGCGCGCTGCGCCCGCGCAACCGGTGCAGCAAAAAACGCGCAGGCCATCGGTGAAAGTCTCGAGTACCGGCAGCGGTGCCGGTTCGCCGCAGTGGGCACAAGTCGACGCTTCCTGCGGGGGGCTTGCGCCGTCAGCGGGTGCCATCCGCGGCCTCCGGGCCTGTGGCCAGCGCCGGCAGCAGATCCAGCGAATCCCCACCCCGCGGCCAGAGGCCAACAAGGCGCCAATGACCGTCCGTCGGCATGAGTGACACTCGCCAGCCCGGCGCGGTGTTGAAGCGTGGGCCACGCCATGTGTCACCTTCGCGTTGCAGATTTAGGCTGAGGTCGTGCTTGGCTTCGATGGGGTGTTCGAGCTTGAGGGTGAGCCGTTCGGGAAGCGGGTGTTCGGGCGCAGCCGAAAGGCGCAGGCTGGCCTCCGGGCCAGGTGGCTGCCGAAGTTCTGCACGCAGTCCCATTGCCGCAGCTTGCCGGTCGGCGCGGTCGTCAACCTGCTGAGCCTGTGCGATGCGGCTTACTGGGTCGGAAACCCGATCAAGCCCGCCGCTGCCATAAATGAAAATCCTCGCGCCGCCCACCACCAGCATCAATACCGGCAGTGCGAGCACCACGAGCAACGCGATGGAGAGAGCGGGACGGCGGCGGCACGCGCTGGGCATGGGGAGGGGACGAGGCGATGGCGACTGGGAAGCTTGCGTTGCTGCATGCTAAAGGCATTTGCGCTCGGTCAAGCGGATCGAGCCATAGCGCGTTGCATCAGTAGCGAATGGGTTGCAGCACACCGTAGGTTTCTCGCAGTGGTGCATGCTTTAGCTTCGGCAGCTTGAGCGGGCGATCCTTCGGTGTTTTCCAAGGCAGGCTGCTTAGCCAGTGCCGGATCAGCGTCAGTCGTCCGCGGCGCTGGTCGTTGAAGTCCACCAGCGTCCACGGCGCGTGCCCCGTGTGCGTAGCGGCCAGCATCGCGTCGCGAGCCTGGGTGTAGTCGGCGTATTTTTCCCGTGCCTTGAGGTCGATCGGCGAGAGTTTCCAGCGCTTCAAAGGATTAGCGGCACGCTCGGCGAAGCGCTCCTCTTGCTGGGCTTGGTCGACGCCAAGCCAGTATTTGGCCAGTCGGATGCCATCATCGACGAGCAGCCTCTCGAACACCGGTGCCTGCGCCATGAACGCGGCGACCTGCGCCTCGGTGCAGAAACCCATCACCCGTTCGACGCCGGCGCGGTTGTACCAACTGCGGTCCATCAGCACGATCTCACCGGCTGCGGGCAGGTGGGCGACATAACGCTGGAAGTACCATTCGCCCTGCTCGCGTTCGCTCGGTTTGTCCAATGCGACGACGCGGCTGTGGCGCGGGTTCAAGTGCTCTGAAATGCTGCGTATGGCACCGCTTTTCCCGGTGGTGTCGCGCCCTTCTACCAGCACTAGTAGGCGCTGTCCGGTAGCAGCAACCCAGCGCTCGGCCCCTGAAAGCGCCACTTGCAGCGCCGCGAGTTGCTCTTGGTATTCCTTCCTCCCGAGCATTTCGTCCGGGCTGTTTTCGCGTTCGGCCGCCGCCTTATGTTTCCCCATGCGCCGACCTTACGTCAGGTCACGAAGCCGCGCACGCCGTGGGCTCAAACCGCATCGGTGAGCAACTTCAATTCGTCGGCTTGCGCTTCCATGGCGAGGCGCTGCACCAGTTCATCAAGATCGCCGTCGATGATTTGCGGCAGGGCGTAGAGCGTGAGCCCTTCGACGCGATGGTCGGTGACGCGGCCTTGCGGTACGTTCCAAGTGCGGACGCGCTGGCTACGGTCGCCGCTGCCTACTTGCAGACGCCGTGATGCCGCCGTCGCGGCCTGTTGCACCGCTACCTGCTGCTCGTAGAGTGCCGACTTCAGCCGCTGCATGGCTCTGTCGCGGTTGGCGTGCTGGCTGCGCTCGGTCTGGCACTCGACCACAAGACCGCTCGGCATGTGGGTGATACGGATCGCCGATTCGGTCTTGTTGACGTGCTGCCCGCCGGCACCCGAGCTGCGAAAGGTGTCCACCCTCAGATCGGCCGGGTTGATGGTCACTTCGGCCACGTCCTCCAATTCCGGCAGGATCGCCACCGTGGCCGCCGAGGTGTGGATGCGACCCTGTGTTTCGGTAGCCGGCACGCGCTGCACGCGGTGGGTGCCGGATTCGTATTTGAGCTTGGAATACGCACCGCGGCCTTCGATGCGCGCGACGATCTCCTTGAAGCCGCCATGTTCGCCGGGGTTGGCACTTTGCACCTCGACGCGCCAACCTTGACGTTCGGCGTAGCGCGAGTACATGCGGAACAGATCGCCGGCAAAGATGGCAGCCTCGTCGCCGCCGGTTCCGGCGCGTACTTCGAGGAACAAATTACCCTCGTCGCGCGGGTCTTTCGGCACCAGCAGCAGGGTCAGTTCGTCGTCGAGAGCATCAAGTGCGGCACGCAGAGCGGGTAACTCGTCCGCGGCCATGGCGCGCAGGTCGGGGTCGGCGAGCATGGCTTCGGCTTCGCGAAGATCAGCTTGGAGCGCGGCCTCGTAAGCCAGTGCAGTCGCGACCGGCTCGAGTTGGGCGTACTCGCGGGACAGCGCGCGGAACCTTGGGTTATCGGCAATCACGGCGGGCTCTGCCAACATTCGCCCAACTTCTTCGTGACGCTCGGCGAGTGCCAGCAGCTTTCGACGCAGACCCGGACTCATGCGTGGTCGGACTGCGCGTGAGGACCGCGCTCTGCGCCATCGGCGGGGAACAGCTTGGCGGCGGCAGCGAGTGTGGCTGCATCGCCTCTCAGTGCGGCTTGTCGAAGTGCGGTCGACGGCGCATGCAGCAGTTGGTTCGTGAGCTGATGCGCCAGTCGTTCCATCACCGCTTCGACCGTTTCGCCGGCTGCCAGGCGTTCGCGGGCTTTGGCCAAGGCTCCGGCTTTTTTCGCATCGGCAGCATGGCGCAGTGCGCGCAGGCAACCCTGTTGTCCCTGCGCTCGCCACCAAGCCCCGAAATGCTCGACGGCAAGATCAATGATCGCCTCGGCCTGCTCGGCAGCGGCCTGCCGCGAGGCTTTGCTCGCGCTGATGACTTGATCGAGATCGTCGACGGTGTAGAGGTAGGCATTGGGCAGGTCGGCCACGCTGGCCTCGATGTCGCGTGGCACTGCGAGGTCGAGCAAAAACATCGGCCGTTGCCGGCGCGCCTTCAGCGCTTCGCGCATCGTGCTTGCATGCAGCACCGGTTCGCGTGCGGCGGTGGCGGAGATCACCACATCGGCCTCGGGCAAATGGCGCGGCAGTTCCGAGAGGAGCAGGGCATAGCCACCCACCTTGGACGCCAAAGTCTGTGCGTGTTCGAGCGTGCGATTGGCGATCAGCAGGCGCTTTGCTTGGGCATTGACGAGGTGTTTTGCCGCGAGTTCGATAGTGTCGCCAGCGCCGACGAGCAGCACCGTAGCGCCTTCGAGATCGGCGAACACTTGGCGCACCAAGCGCACACCGGCGTAGGCGACGGAAACCGGATGCGCGCCGATGCGGGTGTCGGTGCGGACGCGTTTGGCCACGGCGAAGCTCTGCTGAAACAGGCGATCGAGCGGGGTGCGCAGGCTACCGGCACCGCGCGCCTGCTGCCAGGCATCCTTCACCTGCCCGAGAATCTGCGGCTCGCCGAGCACCAGTGAATCCAGCCCGGCCGCCACGCGGAACAAGTGACGCACGGCGGCATCACCATCGTGGCGATAGAGGTAGGTCGCCAGCGCATCCACCGAAAGCCCATTGCTGCGTGCCAACCAGTCGATGACGGCGGTTTCGCGGCCTTCGTCGATGCGCGCGTAGATCTCGGTGCGGTTGCAAGTGGATACCAGCGCGGCTTCCTCCACGCCACCCAGAGCCTGCAACTGCCGCAGCGTCGTCGCAAGCTGCGCCTCGCCCACGGCCACCTTCTCGCGCACATCGACAGGCGCGGTCTGGTGGTTTACTCCGAGGACGATCAAGGGCATGGCGGGCGCTAAGGCGGGCTTGAGGCGCTATTCTAGCGGCCCGCGTTGGAGTACCGATGAATCGCCGTCCTTGGAGTCCGACCGCGCTGCTCGCAGCGCTGCTTTTCGCGGGGTCGGAGGTATCAGCCGGCTTTGCCGCTGTCCCCGCCTCGCAAGGCGCTGGTAAGAGCCGCCTGCTCGAAGCCTCGATCGCCGCCGAGTTCGCGCGCCAAGGCGGCGACAGCGCTGCCCTCGCCGCGTGGTCACTGCAAGCTGCGCGGTTCTCGCGCGAGCCGGGTCTTGCGGCGGCGGCGGTCGAGTACGCGCTGCAGACTCAAGATGCGCCACGCGCCGCAGCCGCGCTGGCGCACTGGCAGGCGATCGAGCACGATTCCGCTGCGCGCGACGTGCTTGCCTTGCGCTTCCATATCGCACAGGGCGATGACGAGAAAGGGCTGCAGGCCGCGCTGCGCATGCTGACGCGTCCACACGGCTTGGCAGGCGTGGTCACCGCCCTCGAAGCGCCCTATCCGGATAGCGGAATCATTGCTCGCGCCGTTCTTCGTGGTCTGCGTGTCGCCCCGACCTTCCCGCAGCGCATCGAGGCGTGGCTGGCAATGGCCGGTCTGGCCCAACGCCTCGGCGACGAGCCGCTTTCAGCGCAATGGATCGACAGCCTTGTGCAACGCTTCCCTGCCGATCCTCGGGCCGGATTGCTGCGTGCCGAACGCCTCGCCCGTCGCGGTGAGCGGGAGGCCGCCCGCGCGGAAGTGCGTCTCGTGCTGTTGCAAGCCACGCTTGCACCGGAACAGCGGCGCATCGCCGCCGAGGCCTTGGCGGTGCTGGGCGATCCTGCCGCCGCTGCCACCGCGATGGCGTTCGGTCCGCAGGACGCGCGTTCGCTTGGCTTGCGCTCCGATTGGTTGGCGCGCGCCGGTGATCTCGATGGACTGCGCCGATTGTTCATCGAGGCGCAGAGTTTGGCTACACCGGCGACGCTCAGAGCCGAGCCGGCGTTGGCGCTGCTGATTGGGGGGCTTGCCGAGCGGGTGCAGGACTGGCCGGCTGCCGAGCGCTGGTATCGTCGGCTAAGTGCGGGGCAGGGTGAGGTGCGCGATCGTGCGCGCTTGCGGCTTGGCGTCGTACTCGGTCGTCAGCAGCGCTTCGATGAGTCGCTCGTGGTGCTGCGTGCGCTACAGGTCGACGAGAGCGCCGATGGGGCCAGTCGCCGCGATGCGTTCATCGCCGAGGCCGACCAGTTCGAATCGAAGCGCCTGCGCGGCGCTGCGGAAGCCGCACTCGGTCGCGGGCTGGCTGTCCTTGAAGACGACCCGGCACTGCGGGTGGCACGCTCCCGTGTGGCCCGCAACGCAGGCCGTTTTGCGGCGGCAGAAACCGATCTGCAAGCGGTTCTTGATCGTGACGCCATGCACGTCGGAGCCCTGCACGAGCTGGGTGCGTTGCGACTGGTGCGTGGTGATCCGGCCACTGCCGAGTTGCTGTTTGCTCGTGCTTGGTCGGTCGAGCCCGGCGCACCTGTTGCGGCGGCTTGGGGGGAGGCATTGTGGCTGCTCGGGCGGACGGCCGAGGCAGCGGTGGCGTGGCGGCGCGGTGCCGAGATCGATCCTGCCGACCCGGTGCTACTGGACACTTTGCGGCGCTTCGGCCAATGACATCGTTCTTTCCCGGCCTGCGCCGTCTCGCAGTGACCGTACTTGCGCTGTTGCTCGCCGCATGCGCCGTCGGCCCGGGTGCCGTTCGTCAGCCGATACCGACCACTGCGCCCGTCGATGGCATCGGTCTCGACGCGCCGGCGGTTGATTCCACCGAAGCCTTCGCTGCCCTGGCCGCGCGCGAGGCAGTGATGCTCGGCCTCGACGACTGGCAGCTTCGCGGCCGGCTCGCCCTTGCGCGTGGTGGCGACGGCGGCACGCTCAATGTCGAATGGTCGCAATCGGGTGAGGCCTACATCATCCGGCTTTCCGCACCCGTTACCCGCCGCCAGTGGGTGTTGAGCGGCAGCGCGGAATCCGTCTTGCTTTCGGGCGTGGAGGGTGGCCCGATCCAAGGCACGGACGCCGAAATGCTGCTGCTTGAGGCCACCGGTTGGCGCCTTCCGATCCGGCAACTGCCGTTCTGGGTGCGCGGTCGTTTGGGGCCAGGCCCCGTCTCTGAACTGGCGATCGATGCCGAAGGTCGGCCTCTCGGGTTTCGGCAGGGCGCATGGTCGCTGGCCTACCGCGATTGGTGGCCGGGTGATCCAGTGCTGCCGCGTCGGGTGTTCGCCAGTACCGACGATGCTTCGGTGCGGCTCATCGTCACGGACTGGACGGCTTCCGGGTCGGTCGGTCAAGCAAACGGCAGCGAGCCCGCCTCGCCGTGAGCCTGCTGCCCGACACGTTTAGCAGCACCGCTCCCGACCCGCGTCCCGGCTGGCGGGCTTTCCCCGCGCCGGCCAAGCTGAATCTGTTCCTCGCCATCACCGCTCGGCGCGCGGATGGCTACCACGCCCTGCAGACGGTATTCCAACTGCTCGACTGGGGCGACACTGTTTGGCTTCGGCCGCGCGACGATGCCCGGATTCATCGGATGGGCAGCCCCGATTACGCGCCGGATCCGAGCCTCGATCTCGTCGTTCGTGCCGCACAGATGCTGCGAGATGTTGTGAATGTCGAGAAAGGTGTCGACATCGCCGTTGAAAAGCGCCTGCCTGTAGGTGGTGGTCTCGGCGGCGGGTCTTCGGATGCCGCGACCGTCCTCCTCGCGCTCGACCATCTGTGGCGTTTGGGCCTCGGCATCGATCAACTCGCCGCTCTCGGGCTGAGGCTGGGAGCCGATGTGCCGGTCTTCGTGCGCGGTGCCAGCGCTTGGGCCGAGGGCGTCGGCGAGGCGCTCACGCCCTTGGTGCTTGGCGAGCGGCACTACTTAGTTGCCGATTCCGGGGTTTCTGTCCCCACCCACGAACTTTTCCAATCGCCCCATTTGATGCGGGATGCCTCCCCGGCTACAATAACCGACTTCCTTTCCGGGAACGTCCACGGTAATGCCTTCGAGCCGCTGCTGCGTCAGCGCGCACCGCTCGTTGCAAGGCTGTTGGATGCTCTGGGGGCATTCGGCGATGCGCGGCTCACCGGTACCGGGGGTGCTTGCTTTGTCGCTCTGCCTTCGCGGGTCGAGGCCGAAGCCGCGCAGCGCCAGCTCGCGGCCGAGGGTTGGGCTTGCCGGGCCTGCGTTGGTGTCGACCGCTCGCCCCTGTGGGCCGCGCTCGGCGCCTGATCAAAGGCGGGCGCGGCGCAAGCTGCGGTAGCACACCATAAGTTGGGGCGTCGCCAAGTGGCCTAAGGCACCGGGTTTTGATCCCGGCACTCGTAGGTTCGAATCCTACCGCCCCAGCCAACTCGTTCTACCCGGTCAGGCATTCCGGAGCCTCCTCGCATGCGTAAGCAAAATCTGCTGCTGTTCACCGGCAATGCGAATCGTCCGCTCGCGTTGTCGGTGTGCCGCGAGTTGGGCGTGCCCTTGGGCAAGGCGCTGGTTGGTCGCTTTTCCGATGGCGAGGTCCAAGTCGAGATCGAAGAAAACGTCCGTGGCGAGGACGTCTTCGTGCTGCAACCCACCAGTGCGCCGACCGCCGAAAACCTGATGGAATTACTGGTTCTCGTCGACGCGCTGAAGCGCTCGTCGGTTGCCAGTGTCACCGCCGTGGTGCCTTATTTCGGTTATGCGCGGCAAGATCGTCGTCCGCGCTCGGCACGGGTGCCGATTACCGCCAAAGTGGCGGCGAAGATGTTCAGCGCCGTTGGCACCGATCGCTTGCTTACCATCGACCTGCACGCCGATCAGATCCAAGGTTTCTTCGACATCCCGGTCGACAACGTCTATTCCTCGCCGCTGATGCTGGCCGATATCTGGCGCACCCACGGCACCGACAATTTGATCGTTGTCTCGCCCGATGTCGGCGGTGTGGTGCGCGCCCGCAGTATCGCTAAGCGCCTCGACGATGCCGACCTCGCTATCATCGACAAGCGCCGCCCGCGCGCCAATGTCTCGACGGTGATGAACATCATCGGCGATGTGGAAGGCAAGACCTGCGTCCTCGTCGACGATATCGTCGATACCGGCGGAACGCTTTGCGCCGCCGCCGCCGCGCTCAAGGCCAGTGGTGCTCGCAAGGTCGTCGCCTACTGCACCCATCCGGTGCTGTCGGGCGCGGCGATCAGCAACGTCACCAACAGTCAGCTCGACGAGTTGGTGGTCACCGACACCATCCCGTTGTCGGAAACCGCGCGTTTGTGCCCGCGCATCCGTCAGCTCACGGTTGCCGAACTGCTCGCCGAGACCGTCCGCCGTATCGCTTTTGGTGAATCGGTGTCCGAGCTGTATGTCGATTGACGCCCTGCCGGGAACGGCAGGGCTTTTGCAAATCCCTGTGCCAAGCCTTCGGGCTTGTGCAGGTCTCCACTGCTCTGGTCGCGGGGCAGTGTCCAAATCGCCGCGAGGCGGTTCATTCCAAAGCAAGGCAATACAAACATGGCTATCCACAACATCAACGCCACCAGCCGCAAGGACGAGGGGAAGGGTGCGAGCCGCCGCCTGCGTCGCAGCGGCCAGGTCCCGGCGATCATCTACGGCGCCAACGCCAATCCGGAGTCGGTGCAGCTCAACCACGAGAAGCTCTGGCTGATCCAGCAAAACGAGTGGTTCTACGCCGCCATTCTCGACCTCGACGTCGACGGCAAGGTGCAGAAGGTGCTGCTGCGTGACATGCAGCGCCACCCGTACAAGCAGATCGTCATGCACGTCGATTTCCAGCGCATCGACGAGAACGCGCCGATCCGCTTCAAGGTGCCGCTGCACTTCGTCAACCAAGATGTCTCACCGGCGGGCAAGTTGGCGGGCGTGGTCATCACCCACGAGCTGAACGACGTCACGGTTTCGGCCCTGCCGAAGGATCTGCCGGAGTTCATCGAAGTCGATCTGTCGGCGCTCGCTCTTGGCGACATCGTCCACCTCTCGGCCCTGAAGCTGCCGGCCGGCGTCTCGCTGCCCGAGTTGAAGCTGGGTAAGGAGCACGATCTCGCCGTGGTGATCGCCAAGCATGCGCGTGTCGTCGAGGAAGTCGTCGCCGCTGTGCCGGTCGCCGTTGCAGTGCCGTCGACCAAATCGGCCAAGGCGGCTGCCGCCCCGCCGGTTGTCGCTCCGCCGAAGCCCAAGAAGAAGTAACCGGGCGGGCTTTCGCGTCGGCCTCGTGCTGGCGCGAGGGCTCTGCGGATCATGGCAGGCTTGCGCCTCATCATCGGCCTCGGAAATCCGGGTGCCGAGTACGACCGGACCCGGCACAACGCCGGGTTCTGGTTTGTTGACGCCCTTGCAGCACAGACGAGCGTGCGCTTCGGGCTAGATTCCAAACTGCACGGCGAGATCGCGAAAGCGGAGCTTTCCGGGCACACGCTGTGGCTGCTCAAGCCCAGCACTTTTATGAACGCAGCGGGGCGATCGGTTGCGGCCGCGCTGCGCTACTGGAAGATCGACCCGTCCGAGTGCCTCGTCGCGCACGACGAGCTCGACCTCGCCCCCGGCGTCGCCCGCCTCAAGTTCGACGGCGGTCACGGCGGCCAGAACGGTCTGCGCGATATCGCGGCCCATTTGGGCCACGGCCAATACCACCGCCTTCGCGTTGGCATCGGTCACCCTGGCGACAAGAATAAAGTGACGCCCTGGGTGCTCGGTCGCCCGGGTCGCGACGACGAGGCGGCTATCCGCGCCGCCATCGACGACGCGCTGCGCGTGCTGCCCTTGGCGCTCGCCGGCGATTTCAACGAGGCGATGAAACGCCTCCACACCCCGGCTTCAAATAAACCCGATCCCCGCTGACCGCGACCACGCGGCCGGCCCTTCAACTCCCGGAGTTTCCATGGGCATCAAGTGCGGCATCGTCGGCCTGCCGAACGTCGGCAAGTCCACCCTTTTCAACGCGCTGACCAAGGCCGGCATCGCTGCCGAGAACTACCCGTTCTGCACCATCGAGCCCAACATCGGCATCGTCGAGGTGCCCGACAAGCGCTTGGGTCAGCTCGCTGCCATCGTCAAGCCGCAAAAGATTCAGCCGGCCATCGTCGAGTTCGTCGACATCGCCGGCCTTGTCGCCGGTGCCAGCAAGGGCGAAGGCTTGGGTAATCAGTTTCTGGCCAACATCCGCGAAACCGACGCCATCGTGAACGTGGTGCGCTGCTTCGACGACGCCAATGTCATCCACGTCTCTGGCCGTGTCGATCCGATCGCCGACATTGAAACCATCGTTACCGAGTTGGCGCTCGCCGATCTCGCGGCCATCGAAAAAGCCATCCAGCGGGAAAGCAAGCGCGCCAAGTCCGGCGACAAAGATGCGCAGAAATTGCTCGCGGTGATGGAGCGCCTGATGCCGGTGCTCAATGAAGGCCGCCCGGCGCGTGCCGCCAGCCTCAGCGATGACGACAAGCTGTTGCTGAAGCCGCTCTGTCTGCTCACCATCAAGCCGGCCATGTACGTCGGCAACGTGCTCGAGGACGGCTTCGTGAATAACCCGCATCTCGACCGTCTGCGTGCGTTCGCTGCCCGCGAGAACGCGCCGGTCGTGGCCGTTTGCGCCAAGATCGAAGCCGAGCTCGCCGACCTCGACGACGCCGACAAGCAGGCCTTCCTCGAAGACCTTGGCCTCGAGGAGCCCGGCCTTGACCGCCTGATCCGCGCCGGCTACGACTTACTCGGCCTGCAAACCTACTTCACCGCCGGCGTGAAGGAAGTCCGCGCTTGGACGATCCATCGCGGCGACACCGCCCCGAAGGCCGCCGCCGTGATCCACACCGATTTCGAGAAGGGCTTCATTCGCGCCCAAACCATCGCTTTCGACGACTTCATCGCCCACAAGGGCGAGCAGGGCGCCAAGGAAGTGGGCAAGCAGCGTGCGGAAGGTAAGGACTACGTGGTCAAAGACGGTGACGTGCTGAACTTCCTGTTCAATGTCTGATCGGCTGGCCCGCCGGATCTTGCGGCGTTCTCTGCGTTGACAAGGTGAATGAGCCTCGCCAGAATACGCGGCTCTGTTGGAGGAATACCCAAGCGGCCAACGGGGGCAGACTGTAAATCTGCTGGCTCACGCCTTCGGTGGTTCGAATCCACCTTCCTCCACCACTCGAGGCGCTTTGCGGCGACGAGAGCGGCACGAATGGTCCAGCCTTTACGGGCGGGAGTAGTTCAATGGTAGAACCTCAGCCTTCCAAGCTGATGGTGCGGGTTCGATTCCCGTCTCCCGCTCCACGGTTCCACCGCGCATCACCAAAACTCGCTCACATAGCTCAGTCGGTAGAGCACTTCCTTGGTAAGGAAGAGGTCGCTGGTTCGATTCCAGTTGTGAGCACCATCTACGAACCAACAACGGGCAAAACAGGTAGCAGTCATGGCAAAGGGCAAATTCGAGCGCACCAAGC